>Ga0070664_100003239_pt1 | contig 13157 bp, 14 predicted proteins | sample KBSC73metaG_FD_65863 | JGI IMG/M metagenome (GOLD analysis project Ga0070664, IMG submission 65863) | Corn rhizosphere microbial communities from Kellogg Biological Station, Michigan, USA - KBS C7-3 metaG | ecosystem: Host-associated > Plants > Roots > Rhizosphere > Soil ... | reverse complement strand
ATGCTTTTAACGATGAGAACGGCAGATCTATTGTCGGATTTTCATATATAAGAACCGCGATGGACGCGCCGCCCGCGCGCATCGACATGCCTTCATGGATCTACGAAGACGGTTTGCTGGGTGAAGTGATCGACGTTGTGCGAGCCGAATGCGTGGTAGGCCTTGGTTATCCGTATGCGGCGGAAACTGCTGATCAGGCGGCGGTTATCTCGTCCGCTGACAGGGATGTTTTTCTCAGGGCTTTACAAGAGCTTGCCGCTCGTGAAAAATTAGGGTTTAGTGTTTCAAGAAAAGTTGCCAGTAAGGGACGACGGCGGTAGGTTGCAGTTTTGCGCCGCATGCGGCGGCGAAGCGAGGCGAACATTCGCAAAATATTGCAGCGTGTGCGGAAAGCGAATGGGCGAAGGCTATGAGCCGCTTGATACGATCAGGGCATCGTATAATCTTCGGGCAAGTGTGACGGTTGCACCGATACTTTTTCACGAGGAGTCCAGAAATTTGTTCGAACAGGACAAGAACGCAATATCGCTAACGGCATGGGCATGCGTTGTTTATTCGATGGTGCCGTATCTTGGGATTCTATTTCTGCCGTTAGCATTTGCGGTCGGCGGCGCCGGCTACATTGTCTCCCTACGGCAGCCGCACCTCGGAGGACGCAGACTTGCGATGATCTGCGTTGTGTTGAGCGTCGTTATCCTCGGGATTCAACTGTTGCTATGGTGGCTGCTTTACATTATTCCACAGCTGGATAGTTGACCTTCCCATTCGGGGGTAGAAGTGGTTGATTTTTAAGCAGTTTGAGTGCTGATTGACAGATCGAGCAGACTTGCCGCACCAATCAGCCTAATTCGCTCAATCCGCGTTCATAGCTTTTTATCGCTGTGAATTGCGACGTTGAACCACCCGCTACAGCAGGTGGTACTGACAACTTTCGTTCTCTGTGGCTACCATATGATAATTGCCAAAATAGTCAGCTCAAATTCGCACATCGACTATGTCGGCCGCGTGGTCGACGACCTTGACGTCGATTCGCCGCCGCAGCAGGACGACTACGGATTTGCACAGTTTGTACAGCTTGCTGCCGGGCCGGAAGAGATCGTCGGTGTTATCTACGATTCGAAGCTGATAAACCCCGAATACGCAAATTTCGGCCCGCGCCTGAGCCCATCGCCTCAGCTAAAAAAATTCAGCCCTGATTTCTTGAACGAACAGGGAATTTTGATCGGCATTTTGCTGCTTGGCACTGTCGATGAAAACAGCAAGGCTGTTCACGGTGTACCGCGACGCATTATCCCTGCCGGAAGCTTTGTGAAGAAGATCGGTACCGCGGACGCGAAACGATTTCATCTTGACGGCGACGGCTCTATACAGATCCATTACTATTCGCAGGTGATCGCTCACGCCGGACTTCTCGCCGTGCCTTTGCTCGAATCGATAATCGATCAATTGTCAGCCGATTGCTCGCCTACCGATGGGCAGCGGCTAAGCGTGCTGAAACAATCGCTGCAGTGGCAGCGGACAATGGGCGGAATGAGACTGTAATTGCAAGATGGAACTAAATACCATTTACCGCGAAAGCTGTATAGAGACCTTAGGACGAATGCCGGACAATTTCGTCAACATGACGATCACGAGTCCGCCGTACGATGACCTGCGCGATTATAACGGTTATCATTTTCCGGTCGAGGAAATTGCGGAACTGCTATTCCATAAAACCAAACCGGGTGGTGTTGTTATCTGGGTGGTGGGTGACCGAACGGTAAATGGCGATGAGACGCTGACAAGCTTTAAGCACGCTCTGACATTTCAGGAAAAAGGTTTTCGCGTTCACGACACGATGATCTATGCCAAAAATAATCCAATACCGAGCGACTGCGGCAAACGTTACAGACAGTGTTTCGAATATATGTTTTGTTTCAGCAAAGGCCAGCCGACGACCTTTAACCCGATAACGCAACCGATAAAGCAGGAAAAGGCTTTTAAATCGTTTCGAATTACAAAGGTCGGCCGCAACGATCTTGCCCACAATCACGTCGCGCCCAAAGAGCGTAAGGTAAACAACATCTTTTTTTACAATGTCGGAACATCCTCATCGAAGGACAAGATCGCATTTGATCATCCGGCGATCTTTCCCGAACAGTTAGTCGAAGATCAGATAAACACATGGACGAACAAAGGCGACTTGGTTTATGACTGTTTTATGGGAAGCGGCACGACGGCTAAGGTTGCGCATTTGCTGCACCGCGAATGGATAGGTTCTGAAATTTCCGTCGAGTATGTGGAGCTTGCAAAAAAAAGATTAAGGCGGTATATGGATATGGCGGACGATGCAGTGATGGCGTGACAACTAATTGCCATCTTGCAGCGTCTATTAGTTGTTTCAAAAAACTAGTCTCTTCCCCGACAACCTTATGAAAAATATATTCTTATTAGCTGGTTTCCTCACATTGTTTTCGGTCTGCGCAATTGCTCAGCCGCGTCCGATCGAACAGAAAAAGCCAGCGCCGACGCCAAAAACGCAGGCACCCGCATCATTTGAAGCAAAGTACGAAGGCGGTATGTTCGGTTACTCGACAAAGGAAACCGGAACACTGAAGTTCGATGATTTTAACTCGCGACTGGTATTTTACGGCAAGGACCAGAAGGAGAAGTTCTCAGTACCGTACGCTGCGATGCTCGTGATCTATCCGCAATCGCAATCGGTTCAGTCAACAACAGGCGCAGTTGCAAGCCATATTCCGCTGCCGGGAGCCGGGCTGCTTGGATTAATGCGCGAAAAACGTCGTTATCTCGTTGTTCAGTTCGACGACCCAGACGTCGATGCAAAAGGTCTGATAAATTTCAAGCTTGAAAATAAGGAGTTGCTTGACGCTGTACTGTCAACGCTCGGTGAAAAGGCGAAACTCGAACAGCGTGGCGACGCATATTACCGGCCAAAGAAGGCAAAGAGTGACATCTAGACATAGCAAGAATCTACATAGATTTTAGCGACGAAAAGGCATGAAAAGCGATCTTCATGCCTTTTCGCGTCATTTCGTGGGTCCGCATTTTTCGCCAATAGCAAAGTTTATTTAATATCACCGAACCTGTGTTGAAGAATCGCCACAATGGCGATAGGCGCGGTTTCTGCTCTCAAGATACGGCCGCCCAGCGTAACGATCGCCGCGCCGGCATCACGGGCGGCTTTGATCTCGGTGTCCTCCCATCCGCCCTCGGCGCCGGTAACGGCGACAATGTCTTTTTCGGTTCGGACTTTGTCAAAACTATTACCTTCGCGTTCCGAAAACATTATCATTTCGCCGCGCTGATCCATATTTAACAGCGACAAAAATTCGATCGGCTCGTCGATTCGCATTAGCCTCGCTCGTCCCGATTGCTTGGCTGCTTCGAGTGCGATTCGCTGCCAGCGCTCGGCCTTGTTGCTGCGATCCTTTAACTTAATGTTGCACCGATACGTGACTATAGGCGTTAATCGCCTGACGCCGAGCTCAACCGCTTTTTGAACTACAAGATCGAATTTCTCACCTTTTAACAAAGCCGGCGCAAGCGTGAGGTCGAGTGGCGATTCCGGTGCAGTAGGCGGAATTTCAGAGATGATGTGTAGCTCGGTTCGGTTCTTGCCGAGTTTAACGATCTCGCACAAAAACTCGCGGCCTTCGCCATCAAAAACGTTAATTTCCGTGCCTTCGCGCAGGCGAAGCACATCGCGAAGGTGTCGCGTTTCGTTTTCGTCCAGAAAAGCCGCAACTTTTTCAAAGTTCCGTGTTGGTGCGTAAAATCGACTCATTATTTATTTTCTGCTTCTCCAAAGCGGTCGCGAAAATCCTTTGAACTCTGCCGCAGCTTTATCCAGCTTTCAAAAATTTCCGGCGTCTGAAGCCATATTGTCAGCCACTCCGCGATCTCTTTTTGCACCAGTCTCTCCGGCGCGGGGAGTTTCTGATTCGCAGCCTTTTCGAGGGCTTCTTTCCTGCCGCCCGCGACCGCTGCCCGTAACTGTCTCAGGCCTTCCTTATCGCTTTCAGCCGTAAATTTACGCCGTGCGTTTTCCGCATTTCGCAGACCGGAGAGCGCCGATTTCAGATCGGTAAGCTTTAAGATATTTCGCAGCAGAGCTTCGTGTCCCGGTTCGGCCTGTCGCTCGAGATAAAGCTCCATTATTTCGGAATGTCGAAGCTCGGCGCCTTCGTCGGCAAGCAACCGCGCAATGATCATCGGCGAATCGACCGCGGTCGCACCGAAACGGTCGCGCACAGCAATTTCAATGGCCTCGATCTCTTTCCTGCCGACGCTTTCGCAATCAAGCCGTTCCCAGACCTCGATGATCAGGTCGGTCTTGTTGCGTGCGTCATACATAGAGGGAAAATGCAGAATCTATTTTGACGACCTTACGGTTGCGATCAGGCCGGTCGATGAGTGGTCCTTTGGGTCACCGACGATAGCAACCTGTCCGCCATAGCTGCGTACGATATCGCGTTCGGGAACGGTTTCGGTAGTGTAGTCGGTGCCTTTTGCATGAAAATCGGGCTGGATGGCAAGTAATAATTCTTCGACCGTCGCTTCATCAAATATCGTTACAAGATCGACGCAACGCAGAGCCGAGATGATCTCTGAACGCTCGTTCTGATTGATGTAGGGACGTCCCGGACCTTTTAGCATTTCCACTTGGTCGTCCGAATTTATGCCGACCACGAGCACTCCGCCCAACTGTTTTGCACCTGCAAGATATCGAATGTGTCCCGCATGGATCAGGTCAAAACATCCGTTAGCCAGAATAATTTTCTGTCCCTCGGAGCGTTTCAACGCAACTTCTTCAATAAGCTGGTCGCGATTCAATATCGGCGCAAAAAAGGTATTCATAAATCATGCGGCGGAGGATGTCGGTTTTGTCTGCGGGTTTTCGAGGAGCGACGCGTGAAGTTCCGCGCGAGTCACGCACGCCGTTCCCTTTTTCATCACTACGACGCTGCCGGCGTGGTTTGCCAGGTTTGCCGCGTCCCGAAAACTCGCTCCGCACGCTAGAGCCAAAGCATACACCGCGATAACGGTATCGCCCGCGCCTGTTACGTCGATCGGCTCATCCGAACCGACAACAGGAATTTCATACGGCTCTTTGCCTTGCTCAAGAAGCAACATCCCCTTGTTGCCGCGAGTTATGAGCAGCGAGCTATACCCCAAACGCTCGCGCAATCGCCCGCAATCGTCCGCCGAAAAATTGGTTCCGAGAATATTTTCGACCTCCTCCTGATTCGGCGTTGCGCTCGTTGCATCGGGGAAGCTGAGCAGCCGAAAACGTGAATCGACAAGCAGCGGAATATCTTTTGTACTTGCAATACTCTGAACGGCAGTCATGAACTTCGGGTCAGCCGCGCCGTAATTGTAATCAGAGATTATTATCGCATCTGCATCTTCGCAAACCTTGCGGATATTTTGCTCGACCTGTGCATTCAATCCGGCCGAAAACGGAGCTGGGTTTTCGTAATCGATACGAATCACCTGCTGCCGCGGGGCATAATGCTGACCTGCGAGCACGCGTATCTTTGTCGTAGTTTTGACATCGTCGCTGCGGATCACATGCTCGCAATCGACCCCCGACCGTCGAAGCGTTTCCAATAAAAGGTTGCCATTTGCGTCCTGGCCGGTGACACCAGCCAAAATCGGCGTTCCGCCTAGTGATGCAACATTAACTGCAGCATTCGCGGCCGCGCCGGCCAGTGTTCGCGTTTCGTCATGACGAAGAATAAAAACCGGAGCCTCGCGCGAAACCCGCGATATCGTTCCCTCAAGAAACTGATCGGCAACGAGATCGCCGATTATCGCGATCTTTTTGCCTTGAAATTCGGTCAGATAATTTTCGATCGGGCCTTTCATCGAAACACAATGGAATTATCGCAAACAAGCGTCATAAACGGAAAAGGTTGAAGGTTTCGACCTTCAACCTTTATCAGTTCAATTTAATCGTTCGCTAATGGGTATCATACGCCGCTACCGGGTAGTCGCCGGATTGGCCCCACTGCATAAAAGTACCACCACTGTCCGAACTTCTTAGAACGTAGAAGCTTCCTTCCGGATCTCTATATACGGCAGGATCGGTTATGCCATCCCCGTCATAGTCGTTCTGTACGATGATATCAGTGCCGGTCTGTCCCCATGAAAAAACCATCAGCTGGTTATCTTTGCTTCGCAGTATCCACCAAATAAGCGGAGATGTCGGCGTGTCGCCTTCGCGAACGATGGCAAAATCGGTTTTACCGTCCCCGTCATAATCGCCCGGAACATTCAGGTCGCGGGTAATACCCCAAGGCTGAATGATCACGCCGGGCGAACCGCTGGTTAATACCCAGAAAACGGCCTGGCCATCTGATCCGCTCCCCGGGCGGCTTATGGCGATATCAAATTTTCCGTCGCCGTCGTAATCGCCGGGAGCAGTAAAATCGGTATCAAGTCCCCACTGGGCCACCGAGGCTTCAGTATTGTTGCTGGAACTTTTTAATATCCACCAAACCATTGCGCCCGGTGAACGCCGGACGACCGCGAGGTCGGTTTTTCCGTCACCGTCATAGTCGCGTGCAACGGGTTCATCACCTGTGGTGCCCCAGGCGTTTATCGAAACCGTGTTATCAGAGCTGTTGATCCGGAACCAGAGTCCGTTCGTGGTGCGCCAAATCGCAATATCGGCCTTTCCGTCACCATCGAAATCCCCAGGCGTCAAATAATCGTCGTTGGCAGAGCCCCAGGGCTGAATAATATAGGTGCCGCCGCTATTTGCGATCCACCACGTATCGCCGTCCGGCCGGAAAATCGGGAAATCGGCCTTGCCGTCCTTGTCAAAATCCAACGCAGTTCTAAGTGCAATTTGAGGGAAGCACGGTACGGCAATCGCAAGCACAAGTGCAACTACTGCAAGCCTGCGGCGAACAAACGAAAAAAATCTCATCGTAAATTTCCTTTTATTAAAACTATGATACGGGCACAAAAGGCCTTCTAGAAAGGCCAAGACTTCAAATATACTATCGAAACCCCTTGCCTTGCAACAAGATTTCCTAAGAACCGGAGTCGTTACCGGTTTTCATTCTGATGCTTACCGTCACCGTTAGACGCACCTTAGCTTTCAAACGTTGGAAAGCCGGACGCAATTTCCAAAAATTAATTTCGAGACTGCGTGATCGTCATTTCCTGATCCGCAATCGTTATCGCGGCCGAACGCGTGAGCGTGGGATTTACAGTAACTCGGAAGCCGACCGAGGCGGACCCGCTCAGATCCTTTGCACCGTCGAAATAGATCCATTTTACGGTGCTCTTGACGGAATAATCGCAATTCGGCGGAGCGTTCACCTCCACCGTAAAATAACCGCCGCGCGTGCGAACTCGCATTGAATCTGTCGCCAGGTTAAACGTACAGACCGTTGGATTTTGCAATGCATTGGCGATATTCAGCCTTCCGCCTGACCGTACTATACCATTCCAGTTTGCCAGCTGGTCAACACTGTTCAGCAGCGTAGCCTTCAACGACACGGCAGAAAGCTCAGGTTTATACGCGGCCAGCAACGCTGCGGCTCCCGCAACATGGGGCGTCGCCATAGACGTGCCGCTTAGGAAACCGTAACTTGAATCCGAGCTTCTAATAGTGCTTAGGATGCTGACCCCCGGAGCGGCTATATCTACGCCGTTTACTCCGTAATTGGAAAAAGCCGCACGGTTGTCTGATTGATCGGATGCGGCAACAGAAAGTATCGTGGGATTTGTATAACTTGCGGGATAAAAAGGGCCAGCATCGATGTTGCGGCCATTGTTTCCCGCGGCAAACACGTTCAGGACACCGGCATTGCCGAGTGCATCCAACGCTTCCTTAACCGCCTGATCCGCTCCGCACGCTTCGGGACAATCTCCGTAAGAATTGTTAGTGACCCTTATATTAATACCGCGCTCTTTCATCGTCCGGACATAATTGTACGCATTGACCAGCATGGCGGACGTGCTGTCCGTACCGGTTGCACTGTATATCTTGACAGCCATGATCCTGACGTTCCAATTAACGCCGGCAACGCCGACCGAGTTATTTCCTACAGCTCCGATCGTGCCCGCGGTGTGCGTCCCGTGTCCGTTCTCGTCAAGCGGGTCCGGGTCGTTAGCGAAAAAATCGTACCCGTAATAGTCATCTATAAAACCGTTCCCGTCGTCGTCGATTCCGTTGTTAGGTATCTCACCGGGATTTTTCCAGACATTTGCGGCGAGGTCTTCATGAGTGTAACGGATGCCCGTGTCAATGTCCGCGACAACGACCGCGGAGCTGCCCGTGGTTAGATCCCAAGCCGTCGGAGCTGAGATCTTTGCCATCCCCCACAGGCTGCCGTACTGCGGGTCGTTCGGTGTTGTCAGCAAATGGTAGTAAAAATTTGGCTGGATGCTTTCGACGTCTGCCCGCTGCTTATAGCGTTCAATAGCCCTATCGATGCTGAGCCCGGCCGGGAGCTTTATCCGCTTCCAACGCGTGTTCCGAATGTTCTCAAGCGCGCGTGAACCTGTTTCCCTCGCAAACCTGGACGAAACACTGTCAGCCGCGTCTTTGAATTTGATAAGAATTTCGCCGGGAACATAGTCTTTTTTCCCGCTCTGAGCAAATGCACAACTCGCGAAGAGTGAAACAACGACAAATGAGGAAAAAAGATTACGAAATGTCATCGATTGTGTCGCGCCGCCGTCAACTTAAGTTGAACAACATACGGAAGGTATTCAGCGCAAAGGGATTATAGGCTTTGATACCAATGAATTGCAAGAAAATTAATCATTGGTGAAAAGGAATGGGGCGGCTAGTGGGATTCGAACCCACGACATTCTGAACCACAATCAGACGCTCTAACCACTGAACTATAGCCGCCATATTTTTCGATTTCCGGACTTCCGCTTTGGGATTTCAGATCTATCATAACATAACGCAAAAATCCGCAATCTGAAATCGTCAATCCAAATCGATTTCGCCCCCGGCAGGATTCGAACCTGCGACCTACGGCTTAGAAGGCCGGTGCTCTATCCAACTGAGCTACGGGAGCATATCAAAAAGCAAGCTAAAATGTTAAGCAATGGCTGCCACTTAGTCAAATATCGGGCGGTTGGTCCGGGCTCCTGACAACGAAGCCGCGACCGCGTCAGTTCCATTTGTGGACATCGGTCAAGCGGCGGTCGCTCCGTGGTTTTCGATCGAGCCGAGCATCGATTCGAAAACTTCTGTTAGATCGAGTTCGCTTGTGTCGATCACCACGGCGTCTTCGGAAATAGTCAAAGGCGAGTCTTCGCGTGATACATCGCGCTGGTCTCGCTCGTTGATCTCGGCCAGCGTTTGTTCGTAGGTGCTGATCCGGCCTTTTGCCTTGTCCTCCTCAAACCGGCGACGGGCGCGTGCTTCGGGTTTTGCGGTGAGGAAAAATTTTATGTCCGCATTAGGAAAAACAACACTGCCGATGTCGCGGCCTTCGAGAACGCAGCCCTTTGGAGCGGCCTCGCCTATCTCGCGCTGGTGGCGGACCATAATCTTTCGAACGTTAGAAATGGTTGACACGACGGATGCGGCTTGCGCGACGTCGAGCGTGCGGATTTCGCTTGATACGTCCTCGCCGTCGAGCAAAACTCTTAGCGAATCGGGGTCGCCAAGCAGCTCGATCTTTGCGTTTTCGGCCAATTCGACAACCCGGTTGTGATCGTCAAAGCTCGCGCCGGCACGCAAAACCGCCAATGCGACGGCGCGGTACATCGCACCGGTGTCGAGGTAAAGGAGGCCGAGTTTTTTCGCAAGCATCTTTCCGAGCGTGGATTTTCCCGCTCCGGACGGCCCGTCAATCGCAATTATCATCAGTTACGCAAGGCTGTCTTTAACTTTCTTTGGAAGTTTGTCCCGTACCAGATTGTACGAGGTCTGGATGAGTTCTTTCAATTCGTCAGTTGTGATTGCATTCATTTTGCTAATCCTGACCCAATGATAACGGCCAATATATGCGGAGGGAGCGATGCCGTCGATCTCGATAAGCTCGGCAAATGTTTCGGGCGTACATTTAAGGGCGAGACCGGAGTGGCTTGAGTCGGCGCTTGTGATGGCGAACATCTTTTCGCCGATACAAAACGTTAGGTCGCTGCCCCATTTTATGTCCTCCGTAGCGTGGGGAAGCGAGAGGCAAAATTTGCGAAGTTGTTCGATGTTCATAAGAGGATTGAGCCGTTTCGAGTGACTTTGTGGTTTTGAATCAAAGTTTCAATTAGTCAGCGGATCCTGACTTTGTTTCGGCTAATATTCCGGCGAGTGAGTCAATTGTTGCATTTACGTCCTCACGCGAAACGTCGCAGTGCGTCACCATCCTGATCAAATTTCCAAATCCGATCGCAAGAATACCCTTGTCTTTTAAAGCCGCGCAGATCTGAGCTGACGTCTTTCCAGTTGCGGCAATGTCGAAAATTACAATGTTTGTTACGACTTTTTCGAGGTCGATCTCGATACCTTTTATGTTGGCCAAGCCTTCGGCGAGTCGGCGGGCATTTTCATGATCGATGTGCAGGCGTTTTGGCGATTCTTCGAGTGCGATCAACCCGGCTGCGGCGAGAATGCCGATCTGCCGCATGCCGCCGCCGAGACGTTTTCGCCAGCTTCGAGCTTCGTCGATGAGATCTTTTTTGCCGACCAGTATGGAACCCGCCGGAGCGCCCAATCCTTTTGAAAGACAAAACTGAACCGAATCGCATTTTTTTGCGAGCTCTGTAACGGGTGTGTTCAACGCAACCGAGGCGTTAAATATCCGCGCTCCGTCCATGTGAACTGGCAAATTTACAGCATGAGCTTGCTCGCAAATATCTGCACAATGTTCGGCGGTCATTACGCTTCCGCCCGCGAAATTGTGGGTGTTTTCGAGACAGATCAAACCCGTCGGGGCCGCATAATATGGTTGGTTGATGTGCAAAGTCGGAGCGATCTCGTCCCAAGTCAGCATCCCCGAACCGTCCTGGCTTTTTACCGGGCGGATCAGCACGCCGGAAACGACCGACGGCGTGCCCATCTCGTAATTGAATATGTGGCCGCGTTCCTCGATGATTATTTCCTGGCCGGGCTTAGTATGAAGCTTGACGGCGATCTGGTTGCCCATCGAACCGGTGGGAACGAACAACGCGGCCTCTTTGCCGAAAACTTCGGCGGCTCGTTCCTGCAAACGGTTTATGGTCGGGTCTTCGCCAAAAACGTCATCGCCGACTTCGGCCGCGGCCATAGCCGCACGCATTTCGGGCGTGGGTTTCGTTACGGTGTCGCTGCGGAGGTCGATCATAGAGGTTTTTTTAAGACATTAGACCACGGATGAACGCAGAAAAGAAACGGATCAACACGGATAAGAATGGCGGAAACACGACCGTGAGGGAGCGTGCCTCTTAACTTTGCTGACCATTGTCGCTGGGCGCAAGCCACGCTGCCGCATTTGCGACGTATTGCTTTATATCATCGAGCGCTTGCGGATTTTTCTTATACCCGTCTCCCGGCGGTTCTGTCAGCCCGCTCGGACAGCCGGAATCGATGTCCCAATTGTAATCGACAACGTGGTGAAAGCTCGATTCGGCGATTGCCCGGCCGAGGTGGTTGCCATGCTTATCATCGCCATGCTCAAAGGCGACGATCAAGTTAAACGTTCGTCCGGTCGCCAGGCTATTGCCGGTTGCGATAACGCGGGCCGCATCGTTGTTTTCCGGCGCGCCGACGCCGCCTTCGTGCGGGTGAGCGGGAAAGTATTCGATCGCCAAGCCGTCGGGGCGCTTTAACAATTCGTGCAGATCGCCCTCGGGTTTTATCGTCTGATAGTCGCCGTTCGAACCGGAATGATAGTTCGGATAATCGATCGACATAGTACCTTCGTCGTCACGTCGGTTACGTGTTGAATCCGGATCGAGATGTTTCGAGTGGAAATAATGCGCCGCTCCGACTCCGCCGATAGTGCAAAGCGACGAGCCAAGATCGTTGTGATCGCGCATCGAGAGAATGCCGCCGCCGCGTTGGCGAAACCGCGTGATCGCCGCACAATCATTTCCGGTCAAGCCGTGCCCCATATCGACCGCAAATAGCCACAATTCATCAAAATCGGACTTATCTATCGTGCTCAGAACCGCGTCATCGCCCTCGCCGCTGTCGCGATTTCGCGCGGTGACCTCGTACAGAGGCTTTCCGTCAATGCCTTTCAACGATTCGAGATGTTTCTTGAGCAACGAAAAACGGCCGATGTTCCAGTCGTCATCGATGGCAGGGATCGTCGTTTGCAGCAGTATCTTCGTCATTACGGTCTTGCCGTCTTTCCGGCTTCCGGAAGCGTTTCGTAAAACATATCGTCGGCGTAGCAGTATCCCCAATCCTCGCCGGGTTCGAACGACCTCACGACCGGGTGGCCGGTTTCGCGAAAGTGCCTTGTTGCATGCCGGTTCGGCGACGAATCGCAGCAGCCGACGTGGCCGCAGCTTTCGCAGAAACGCAGATGCAGCCAGCGCCCGCCCATTTTCAAACAGTCCTCGCAGCCTTCAGCACTTGGTTTTACAGGCTTGATTGCGCTTACGTGTTCACAATATTCCACTAGCAGCCTCCTTTCGAACTAATGTATATAAGCCGATTCTAACCTTTTTAAGTCACCATTCTCAAATTTTCGGTTGCGGTGCCCCTTTTGGCGGTTTCGTCTCACAGGAAAAGTCCCGCAAAGGCGCGAAGGAGCAAAGAAACCAATGACCAAAATGATTCGTTGACTTTCCGCCAGCATGCGAAGTATTTTATTGCGCGTTGTTTCTGCTTTTTAATTATTTAATTGATAATTGTTAATTGGTTAATTAGATACAGAATCTGCCTTTATTATTTCAGATATGCTGGTCAAAGAAACGCTTGTCTTTCTTAAAAATCTCGACAAAAATAACAACCGTGAATGGTTTCTGAAGCACAAGAATGAATTCGAATCCGCCAAGGCGAACCTCGCGGCGCTTACCGGATACCTGATCGGGAGAATGACGAGGTTCGACCCGGAGCTTGCGGGCCTTTTGCCGGACGTGTGCGTTTTCAGGATATATCGCGATATCCGGTTTTCAAAGGACAAACGCCCATACAAAAACAACATGGGTGCGTACATAAGTCCGGGCGGGCGCAAATCGATGGCGCC
>Ga0070664_100003235_pt1 | contig 13161 bp, 13 predicted proteins | sample KBSC73metaG_FD_65863 | JGI IMG/M metagenome (GOLD analysis project Ga0070664, IMG submission 65863) | Corn rhizosphere microbial communities from Kellogg Biological Station, Michigan, USA - KBS C7-3 metaG | ecosystem: Host-associated > Plants > Roots > Rhizosphere > Soil ... | reverse complement strand
GCACACTCACCCCCGACTCACGAAGCGCGCTGAGCGCACCGATCGCCATCGAGTCGTTGGCCGCAAAGATCGCCGTCGGCCGGTCCTCGAGCGCCAGCAGTTCCTGCACCGCCGCGTAGCCGGCCGCTTCGGTGAAATTACCGTCGCGCTCCAGCGACGGATCGCGCGAGATCCCCGCGTCACGCAGCGCGAGCCGATAGCCGCGCAAACGCTCCGCCGCATCGTAGTTGCGCGCCGAGCCCTTGATGATCGCAATGCGGCGATGGCCGAGCGAGATGAGATGCGAAACCATCTCGCGCGCGCCACGACAATTCTGGATCGTCAACGAATCGATCTCGTTGCCCCTCGGCACACTGCACAACAACACCACCGGAATCGTGCTCGGCAGATTGAGCAGCGACTCGGCGTCGAGATCCGGCGACATCGCGACGACACCATCCACCCGCCCACGCATGGCGCGGATCGCCGTCTCGATTCCGTGACGGTCGGCGTAAGCGCGCGAGATCAGCAAGTGAAAGCCGTTCTTCTGCGCAGTGTCGTCCATGCCGCGAATAATCTCGGAAAAGAATTCTCCGTAGAGATCGGGAAGCAGCACGCCGAGGGTGTCGGTCCTGCTGGTGATGAGACTGCGCGCACCACTGTGCGGGACGTATCGGAGTCGACCGGCAACTTCGCGGATGCGGCGCATGGTTTCGTCGCTCACCGGTCCACTGCCGTTCAGAACTCTGGAGACGGTAGCGACCGACACTTTGGCTTCGCGGGCGACATCCTTGATCGTGACCATACTCCTCGCGTTTGGAGCGTCGAGTCAGCGCCGGTGCCTGGACGGGTGGGCATTCGGTTGAGCTGTGGGTCGATCTACGCCTGGAACGTGGGGAATATGTAATCGTTTACACAGAGGGCGCCAGTCCCAGCTTTTCGTTTGCATCACCGGCTGGGTCGAACGCGCTTTTCGTCCGGCGGACCGCTGTCGATCGGGTTTCATCTTCGGGTAATTCGCCCTTCCCACGGCTGAGTCGGCCGTTGAACTTTCGCTGGTGAGATTACCAGCTTCTGTTCGAATTCTGGGCGTCGGAGGCGCCGTTGCCGCCCTCGCGCTCGTCGCCTGCCGCGAAGCGGGCCCCGCGTTCGGCCCGGGCATCTTGTACGCACGGCAGAATGCAGACGAATTCTTCTACGCCGTCGGCTCGCGATTCACCAACATCCAGCGGCCGCAACGTGTGCTCCGCGCCCGCGCCCAGTTCGGCCACTACGCGCTCACACCATCTGGCGTCTACAACGACACCACCATCTGGCTGGCGATCGGCCCCGACAGCGCCCGCTTGTTCGGCGACGAAGGGATTTTTTCCGTCGATCGCTACATCGTCAACGCCAAGCTGTCGACGACCGCGCCCGACACCCTCACCGAATCGCGCGAGATCATCCGCTTGCGGAAGCTCACCGACAGCGACTACGAGTGGTTCACCAACGTCGAGGTGGCAATCGGTCGCATCGCGGCGAGCAGCATCACCGATGTGCTCGCCGCATCGCTACGCGCCGGCGAGGGCAAAACGAGCGCCCAGATCCGCGCCAATTACACCGCTGCCTTCCCGCGCACCGCTGCCGCGCTCGGCAGACTCTTCACCATCGATACACTGCGCGTGACACCGGATTCCGACGGCGCGACGACCTACGACATCGCGATCAAGCTCACGCCCGATATCCTGAAAGCGACGATGCCGCACTACGCGGCCTACATCGACAAGTACATCAGCAAAGGCAAGTACCGGATTTCGCTCACCGACAAGACCGGCGCGCAGTGGTTCGACGCGCGGGCCGCGAATTACTACATGCACTTCCGCATCAGGAGCAAGGACGGCCACTTCGCTCCGCTCGAGGGCGCGGTGCGTCCGATGCCGGAGTCACTCACCATCCACGTCGATCTGTCGATGAAGATTCTGATCTTCACCGTCGGCTGGAACGACATGGTCGGCGACTTCGACATCATCAGCACCCCGCACGAGCGCGGCTGGCAGATGCGCTTCGCAAAGGAGCCCGACTGGCACCTGCCGCCGACCGTCGGCTACTTGTTGAAGTCTCCATTGCGCCGCCCATTTCAGGGGCCGGGCATTCCTGTTCGCATCTCCGTGCGCGACAACCCCGGCTCCCAAACGATTCTCAATCGCCGCGGCACTCTGGTCGTACAGGAGAGCGGCATTCTGCGCTTCCTCAACCGCCTGAGCGGCACCGCCGTCGGCGACTTCCTCGGTCCCTCCGAGCGCGAGGCCAATCGGTTCAACGCCGACGCGATGCGCGCTCTACGGATCGATGTCGGGGAGATTCTACGGTAGAGGCTCCTCGTTATGGATCGCGACTCGACGTCGGCACCCCTAGTCCAAAAGCCGGCAGTCTGGAGACTGGAAAGCTGGAAGTCTCGTAGCTGTCATACTGGCTAACTGACAGCCTCGCCTTTCCTATAGATGCGAAGCACGACAGACTGAAACACTCCCACCTGTCCACGTCTCCCACCTGCCGGCTTTAGGACTAGAGGTGCCAGGCTAGCTCTCAGGTCTCAGAATCCGAGCTCCCTCAGCTTCCAACCCTTCCGATCCCAACGGCATCATTACGGCATGCCCGCCCTCCTCCGGATCATCCTCGCCGCCCTCAGCCTCTCAGCCACCAAGCCTCAGCCGCGCATCAATTACAGTCTCACCATCAGCCCCACCGATCCGACCAGCATCAACGTGTGGATGCAAGTCAGCGACGCGCCTCGCTCGTTTCGGATCGCGATGGCGGTCCACCCCGAGTACAACGATCGCTACTGGCGCTACATCCGCGATCTCCATGCAGATGGCGGTGACCGGCGCGTCGTGCTGGCAACCGACAAAGAGAACGTCTGGCGAATCATCAGCCACAGTGGCGCAGCGAATATTTACTATCGGATTCAGCTGCCGCCGGAGAATCCGCGCAACCATCCAGTCTGGCACACTGCGATTCGGCCCGACGGCGGCTCGATCAATTCACTGGACACGTTCCTGTACCTCCCGGATTTCCCACACGCGTCGGTTCGCCTGAGACTCTCTCTTCCGTCGCGGCGTCTCGCCTACGCCGTTCCCGGTGGCGGTATCGTCGAAGCTACCGCAGGCGGCTATTCGTATCGGGAATTCGAGACCGACACCGAGACACTGCTCGACAGTCCGATCATGTATGGTGACGGCATCCGCTGGTGGAGATTTCAGATCGCCGACGTTCCCGTCGGCGTAGCGTACCTGCCGCTCCCGAACGCCGCTCCGTTCGACACAGCGCAGTTCATCGACGCAATCAAGAAAGTCGCCACCGAAGCTGCGAACGTTTTCGGCGGCAAGCCGCCGTTCCCCCACTACACCTTCCTGATTCAGGACGGCGCCTGGGGCGCGCTCGAGCACGCCAACTCCGTCACCCTCGGGATGCCAAGCGCTGATCTCGCCCGCGATCCGCGGGCGTACCTGGGCGAGCTCGCGCACGAGCTCTTTCATTCCTGGAACCTCGTGCGCCTCTATCCGGAGGGACGCGGCGGGCTCAGCGAAAAACCGCCGGAGCACGCGACGGGACTCTGGCTCAGCGAGGGTGTGACGACTCTCTACGCCGACGTTCTGACACGCCGCGCCGGATTCCCCGACGAGGGACTCTCGCGCGCCGATTGGCTCGCCCGCGAGCTGGAGACCTACTATGGAAATCCGGGCAACTTCGTCGTTTCTCCTGAAGTTGCCAGCGCGCGCGCGGTCGACAGCACCGGAATCAATGGCGACCTCGGGCCCAACTACTACTCGCAAGGCCGAGTGATTGGGACCGCGCTCGACATCGCGATTCGCGATTCCACCCGCGGCAAGCGCGGTCTCGACGACCTGATGCGCGCGCTTTACTCGCGGTTCGCGATGAGCCGCGGTTTCACCACGGGCGACGTCGAGCGGACCGCGTCGAAGGTGTGCTCGTGCAACCTGCGCAGTTTCTTCGACGACTACGTGCGCAGCGCACGCCCGGTGAATATGAATCGTTTTCTGAGATCCGTCGGCCTACGCGCGACCGTTGACACTGTTCCTGCCGCCGACAGCACCGGCGCCAGGTTCGCCGACCTGCGAGTCTGGGCGTATCCGCCGAGAAGCGGCGGGCGCATGCGCGTGATAATTCAGGATCCGTCGAGCGTCTGGGCACGTGCCGGACTCCATACCGGTGACGAGATCGCGAGCTTCAACGGCGCGCCGGTCGACTCCTTCCCCGATTTCCGTCGCGTCGTTCGCGGCATCAAGCTCGGCGATACCGTCGCTGTCTCCATCGTCCGGCGCGGCAAACCATCGCTCGTCAGAGTTCGCGTCGACGGCTACAATCGCACGCGTGTGCGAATTGATGAGCTTCCCGGTGCATCCCCCGAACAAGTCGAGCGCAGAAGATTTTGGTTAGCTGCGTCACCGAACAGATAACGTCTTACTGTTGAGCTGTTAAAGATACGTCTGTGACGTCTCGCCGCCTCCGTCAGTCATTCGCCTGCTGCAAGAGAATGGAGGTTCCATGGGGACGACTTTGACAGCAACGGACAATCTCACCACCGCACGCCGCTACCTCGAGGCACTCGAGAACGGCGCCGAGGGTGGTGCGCTCGCCGAGTTCTTTACGAGCGACGTTGTCCAGGAAGAATTTCCCAATCGGCTGTCGCCGATCGGCGTCCACCGTGACCTCAAAGCCATTCTCGAGGCGGCGAAGAAAGGCAAGCGAGTGATGCGCGCCCAGAAGTTCGAGGTTCTCAATTCGGTTTCCGAAGGCGACATCGTCGCCCTGGAAGTTTTCTGGCACGGCTATCTCGCGGTTCCTGTCGACACGCTGCCCGCCGATTCGGAGATGCGGGCGCACTTCTCGGTCTGGCTCGAGTTCCGGGACGGCAAGATCTGTCGCCAGCACAACTACGATTGCTTCGATCCCTGGTGGGTGTAATCTGAACGGAGGTTGGTCATGAATCGGTTAGCGTCGGCGAGCGTGGGACTCGCTGCGATCCTCGTCGGAATCCTCAGTCTCATCGGTGTCCGGCCGATGAACACCCGGGCAACCGAGATAGCTCTCGGCACTGTTTCGCTCGCGCTTGGCGTCGCGCTGCTGTTGATGACGACGAGTCGCCGGCGAATGACGATGTCAGCGCACCCGCAGCGCTAAGATCGTCCTGAATCCGCCCGCCATTGCGTGGGTTCCCAATCAACGCCGCGCCGAGAGGTGCGGCGTTTCTTATTTGGACCGGACTGCTTGACCAGTCAGGGTACGCTTCCTGCCAATTTCGCTGCCAGCGGTTGCGACCGCCTTCCTCAGAGAGGTGCAGCGATGACGATGAACAGCGACAATCCGGGCGCCGATTTTTCCGACGTCGGTGGCTCAGGCAGCACGAACAGCTCGGCGAACACGAAGAGCTCGACTAACACCGCGGGCAATGCCGATTTCTCCGATGTGAGTAGCGGCAGCTCCTCCACCGCCGCCGCCGGTGGCCAGACTTATGTCGTGAAAAGCGGAGACAGCCTGAGCAAGATCGCCAAGCACTTCTACGGCGACGCCAGCAAGTGGAAAAAGATTCACGCCGCCAACGCGGACAAGATTCCAAATCCCGATCTGATCCACCCGGGTCTGCAGCTCACCATTCCTGCCGCTTAGAGAGGAAATCCAGTCATGCAAAAACCAGTGACGCGCCTGAGCGCGTTCGCGGTCGCGTTGGTCGTCATGACAGCGACCGCGGCGTGCAACAAGAAGAACGACAATGCCGTCGTCGATACCACGGCTCTCGGAACCACCACCGCGAGCGTCGCGGTCGACACCGCACCGATCCGCGTCAGCGACATTCAGGTCGGCAAGGCGATCGGCTCGGACAAGAAAGTCAGCAACCAGACCGACTCCTTCGGCGTTCGCGACACGATGTATGTTGCCGTGATCACCGATGGCGCCGCCAAGGGTGCGAAGATCGACGCCAAGTGGACCTACAACGACAAGCAGACGATCAAGTCCGACAGCCAGACGATTTCACCAACCGGCGGCGAGAACGTGACGGAGTTCCACGTTACGAAGGCATCCGCCTGGCCGAAGGGGAAATACAAAGTCGAAGTGATGCTCAACGGCACGTCCGCCGGCACCAAAGATTTCGAGGTGAAGTAGCGCCAGCACCGCGATCGAGACCCCGCGGGTCTGAAACACAAACGCCGCAGGCTCCTTGGAGTCTGCGGCGAATTTATTTGGCGGTCACCCGCCGATACGTGCCACGCGCGCCGTCATTGGAACTCTACGTCCTACCGAGCGGCGGCGGGCATCTATCAAAATTTCAAAACTTGCCAAAAAACAGTGGAGCTGAGGGGGATCGAACCCCTGACCTCTGCAGTGCGATTGCAGCGCTCTCCCAGCTGAGCTACAGCCCCGCGACGAACGCGACGGACTGTCCCTCGAACTAGTCGGGCCGATCCGTCGCACCGGATCAAAGCAAAAGCCCCGCGAGTTTGGGCGGGGCCGCTCTTATCTGAACCTAGCGGATCCGACCCCAAAGTCAATACCAAACTTCTGTAACTCTTTGCCTGGATTCACTATACGGCTCCCGGCAACGGTATAGGACGAGTAACGCGGATTCTCGTAACACGGCGCTTCGGCCGCACCCCTAGTCCCAAAGGCGGCAGGTGGGAGAGACGCGCAGAGATGCTCGGGTCTCAGTTGTTCTACTCACCTTCTCGCTGCGTGACGCCACCTTGGAACGCGCCGGATAAACTGATACCCGTGCATCTCTGACCAGTCTCCCACCTGCCACCTTTTGGACCCGGGGTGCATGTCGGAGCGCTCAGGTCCCCGAATGCAAATCACCCAGCGATGGTGTCTCCCCCCAACACCGGAAGAATTTCCCCGGATATGTAGCTCGAGTCGACATTCGACGCCAAGAAAACGTACGCCGGCGCCAGCTCCTCCGGCTGTCCCGGTCTGCCCATCGCCGAGTCCTGGCCGAATTTCTTGACGTGCTCGGCATCACTCGACTGGACGTTGAGCGGAGTCCATACCGGACCCGGCGCCACCGCGTTCACCCGGATTCCTTTCTCGACGAGATTCTGCGCCAGCGCTTTGGTAAATGCGTGGATCGCACCCTTGGTCGCGGAGTAGTCGATGAGTGTCTTTTCGCCCTCGAGACCGGTGATCGATCCGGTGTTGATGATGCACGAGCCCTTCTTCATCCGCGCGACCGCCGCCTTCGCCATGTAGAAGTAGCCGAAGAAATTCGTGCGGAACGTCCGCTCCAGCTGCGCGTTGTCGATATCCTCGATCGATTCCTGATTCTTCTGGAACGCGGCGTTGTTGACGAGAATGTCGATCTTTCCGAATTCGTTGACGACGCGCTCGACGCAGCTCTCACAGTAATCCGAATCGGTGACATCGCCGGGCATCAACAGCGCGCGACGGCCCTCCGCTTCGATCGCGGCGCGCGTCTCCTCGGCGTCTCGCTCTTCCTCGGGGAGAAACATGATCGCGACATCGGCACCCTCGCGTGCGAACAGTACTGCCACCGCGCGCCCGATCCCCGAGTCACCCCCGGTGATCAGCGCGGTCTTCCCCTTCAGCTTGTCGGCGCCCTTGTAGAGCGGCGCCGCATATTGCGGCCGCGGATGAACCTTGGCCTCGATGCCCGGATACTCCTGGTGCTGCTTCGGCATCGGCGGCTTGGGATGCGTGCGCACCCTCTCGAGCTCCCTCTCGCGAGCGTTGCGCGAGCCGTTCCCGTTGTGACTCCCGTTGCTGCGCGAGCGCGGGCTCCCATTCCGGTTCTTCGTCGCCCTCGTGCGCGCGGATGATTTTCGGGCGGTGCGTGTCGGCATTGCTCCTCTCATTTCTCGATGTGTGATCGCCGATGAGAGAGGCAAACCGCGTTCCCCTCGCCCTCCCGGGCTACCATATATTTCGCCCGCATGTCACTCACCCTTCGCTTCCTCGGCACTTCTGCGTCGCGCCCGACGGTTGAGCGCAATGTTTCGTCAATTGCGGTGATCCGCGAAGGCGAGACGCTGATGTTCGACTGCGGCGAGGGAACCCAGCGCCAGATGATGCGCTACGGAATCACCTTCGCGCTCTCCGACATCTTCTTTACCCACATGCACGCCGACCACATGCTCGGCGTCACCGGATTGTTGCGCACGTTAGCACTTCAGGGCAGGACCGACCCGATGAATCTTTACGGACCGGTCGGATCCGAGAAGTTGCTTTGGCGCGCGATCACACTCGGCAGCGAGAAACAGCACTTCGAGATCAAGGTCTTCGAGCTCACACCCGACACGCCACTCAAGCGCGGCGCGTATTCGGTGATTCCCTTCGCCGTCGAGCACGGCGATCGCAGCGCCATCGGTTACCAGATCGCCGAAGAGACCCGGCTCGGCAGATTCAACCCCGACAAGGCGCGGGAGATGGGAATCCCAGAGGGCCCGCTGTGGGGAAAAATCCACAAGGGCGAGACTGTGCGGCTGGCCGATGGCAGAACCGTCGAGCCCTCGGAGCTGGTTGGCGGCGCGCGCCCAGGTCGGCGCATCGTGCTCACCGGTGATTCGCGCCCGTCGGAAGCAACGGTTGCCGCGGCGGCCGGCGCCGACGTCCTGGTGCACGAAGCAACGTTCGCGTCCGAAGAAGCACCACGCGCCCTGGAAACCGGTCACTCCACAGCTCGCGAAGCCGCCGAAGTCGCCGCCAAGGCAGGAGTGAAGCGCCTGATTCTGACGCACGTCTCCGCGCGCTACTCCCGGGACACCTCCGAGCTGGAACGCGAGGCCCGCGAAATCTTCCCCGCCACCCTCATCGCCCGCGACGGTCTAGAGGTGGACGTCCCATTTACGACCGCGGATTAGATTCGGCGCGGTCGTTCGGCGAAGGCGCGGATCTCGAGACGCGGCCGCGGATTTTCGGGGGGAGGAAGCGCGCGACCCATGCTGTCGAGAGGCCGCGCCCGGATGCTACGAGGAAGGAAGGTGGCGGTAAGGTGATCGGGGATCCTCTGAGGAAGCCCCACTTGGCGACAAGGAGACGCGCGACCGAGCGGAGCGAGGGAGCGTCGTGAGCGGCTCCGCCCGAGCCAGGTGCGCTGACGAAGAGGATCCCCGATCGCCGCACCGCGCGGCAGGATCCGCTCGCAGCTAAGAGGCGCGGTTGACGCGAGAGAGCTCGTTGGACACGGGCATGGACCTCCTGAACAATCGCGCGAGCTTCTCGTCCGTGAGCGACTGCATGATCTTCTCCGCCGACACGCGCGACGTAACACTGCGCGACTCGGGCCCGTTCCAGATGTCCCACGCGTAGCGGTCGAGGCGCGACGTCTTGCCGCCAGGATGATGAAATACGATCATCGCGTTGCTGGCGCCGGGCACCTGAACTTCGACGCCCCAGTTGACGCCGTCGGGCCCGCGAAATGGTCTGATCTGTCTTGCCATGGTTTAGTGGGATGCGAGCGCCAGCGGATGCAGCCGCTGCCGCCCAGCGAATCCGGCGTCGACCTCGTGCCAGTACTGCACGCTAGGTTCGCCGAGCTTCCAGCAATAGAAAACGTCGCGGCCGTCGTGCTGGCCGCGAAAATCGACGAGACCGGTATCCATTCCCTTGCAGATGACTCCGAGCTCGTTCAGCTCGGCGATGTAGCTCTCGATGTCGCGGGCCAGTCGCTGGGCCTCGATCTGCAGCAGCTCCGCGATCACATCGGGATGCTCGGGGCTCGACCCGGCCGTCGCCACCTCGAACTCCCTCACCTTCTCCTCCCACGCGCGGTGATCCCGCACGAGATCCTCGACGATCCGCCTCACCAATGGCAGAGTGCGATTCGCTTCGTCGACGGTGAAGGATTTTTCCATGTGTCTTACAGTAGGTGCTGCGGAGTCGTGGAGCAAGGCGCTTCGGCTGGCACCCCTAGTCCCAAAGCCGGCAGTCTGTAGACTGGACAGCTGGTAGTCCGCTAGCTGTCATACTGGCGCCTGACAGCCTAGCGTTTCCTATAGATGCAAAGCACGACAGACTGAACCACTCCCGACTGTCCAAGTCTCCCACCTGCCGCCTTTTTGACTACGGGTGCCAGTCGTCGAGTCGCGATCTAACACGCCGCGGTCTCACCCTCGCGCTCCCTCTTCGTTGATCCTTTCCTTCAACCTGATCTCCCGCCTCTCCTTCGCCGCCCGGTACCTGCGCAGCTCCTCGGGCGTCTCGGGTTTGAGACGCGGCACCGGAACCGGCCGCCCGTTGCGATCGACAGCGACGAAAGTGAGGTAGCACGAGTTGGTGTGACGACGTACGCCGGTAAGCAGATTCTCGGTCTCGACGCGCACGCCTACCTCCATCGACGTCCGGCCGACGAAGTTGACGCTCGACTTCATGATCACGAGATCGCCGACGTGGATGGGCTCGCGGAAATCGACGCGATCGACCGAAACCGTCACGCACGCCAGTCGCGCGTGCCTGATCGCCGACACCGCCGCCGTCGTGTCCATCATCGCCAGCACCACTCCGCCAAAAACATGGCCGAGCACGTTGGCGTGCTGCGGCATCATCAGCTGTGCGGTCTCGTGCTGGGTTTCACTTACGGTCCGCGCGCCATCGTCAGGGGCGCCGCGCGTCGAACCCGATTTTCCGTCTGGCGATTTCGGCGGGCTCAAGTCTGCCGCCCCCGCGCGCGCGTCGTCATCCGTGGTTGCGGCTTTCGTCTCGACACTTGCTGGATGTTTTCGCCATACGCGGTCGCATCGTTGAACGCGCGCGCCAGCGCGTGCCGGGTGGCAGCGTCGACCCGGGGCTGATCGAGCCAGAAAATCTGGACGAAGCTGGACGCGACGTACCCCAGTCTCCATTCCCGGCCGCGACGGTCGCGCAGCATCAACGCATTCGCTTTCTGGGTCGAGTCGTAGTGAGAGATGACGTCGTAACCGTCGTGCCGCCAGCGGCGGTTCAGAAGTCCGCCCTCCCCCGCTGCCTCGCGTACGGTCGAGTCGCGCAGCATGCGATCGAGAGCGACCGGTTTGCCATTGCGCAGATCTATTACCGTCCGGGTGGTGTCGTCCTGATCGTCCTCGTCCCCGTGATCGATCGACAACCGGTGCTCGAGCGCGACGTACGGACCCAGTACGTTCAGGATGTCGGTCTCCCCGACGGCTGTTAAGTCGACGTCGTCTTCAGGATCGTCGTCGGGCCCCAGCAATGGCGCCGAGGGATGCTGGCGGTGATACTGGTCCGCGAGCCTTACTATAGTTGTGTCGTCGTAGATGACCGTCGAATCACCGCTCGCCAGCTCGCGGCGGAAGACCCGTTCCCCACTCAGCAGCGCCCGCGGAAACGACCGATCGATCTCGGTGACGAAGATCTCGTAGTAGCGACCCCCGGTCCGGGCCAGGATCAGCGGCGACCCGCGGATCCTGAGTCCCGAATTGTCGCTGCGCACCCAGTAGGTCTGGTCGCCGGCCGAAACGAGAAATTCCGCCAACGGCGGCGGGGGCGGAGGCAAAGCACAGCCGCCGGCAAGGGCGGTAATGGCGAGAAACGTGTAACGCATCAGTTGCCAAATATATCCGGTTCGGTCATCGGGCCGGCCGCCGGATCGATTTCTCCTCGTAGTAGTACTATCCCGGGCATTGGCGCGTCCTTATCGGAGCGCCAGGCGCATTAGTTAGATTGCAAACTCCGCGGACATCCCAACAGCAGAACAATGTTTGACCAGCGAATCACCTTTGCCCTCGGCGCGGTGGCAACCGCGCTCACCCTCGGCTGCACCGGAACGCATGAAGCCTCCGCCAAGAGCGCGTCGGCCGACATGCAAATTGCGCCGGCGCCCGGAACGGTCCCGAGCGCCTCGAGCACCCCCGCCGGCGGGTCGAACGCCGCAACGGCGCCAGTCGGCATCGCGGCGTCCTCGAGCACGACCTCCGGCGCTGGAGTGTTGCCGCGCACCGATGGTCCGAGACCGGGCAGCGCGATAAGCGATAGTCCGGCGGTGAGGCCTCCGGTGGTGGTCGGAAATCATCCGACCCCGCCGGTGCTGGACTCGCTCATCAAGGGAACCCTGCCCGCGCGCGGGCTGTATGTGTTTCGGTTCGCCGCCAATCCGCGGCGGATGAAGCATCTCATCGGCATTGCCGACTCGACCGAGATCAACGCGCTGATCATCGATGTGAAGGACGAGTTTGGCCTGAATTACGTCTCGGATGATCCGATGGTTCGTAAGAACGCCGGGACCCAGGTGAAAGCGTCGCACCTCGGCGCGCTCGTCGATACGATTCGCGCGCACGGGATTCTTCCGGTCGCGCGGATAGTGGTTTTCAAGGATTCGGTGACAGCGCGCAATAATCCCGATCACACCATCCGTAAGGCGGACGGAACTCCGTGGCACGACAAAAAGGGCCTGACGTGGGTCAATCCATACGCCAACGCGATCTGGGAGTACAACTATCGGGTCGCCGAAGACGCGATCAAGATGGGGTTCGGTGAGATCCAGTTCGACTACATCAGATTTCCTGAGCCTTACAGGAGTCTCCCCCCGCAGGTGTTCCCCGAGCAGCGCGGTCGCACCAAGCCACAGGTTCTGGCCGAGTTTCTCAGTACAGCGCGGAAGAGATTCGCCCAATACGGAATCAGGACGACCGCGGATGTGTTTGGGCTGGTGACGACTGTCGGTGGCGCGCTCGAAGTCGGCCAGCAGTGGGAGCCGATTGCCAAATCGGTCGATGTCGTGCTGCCGATGACGTACCCGTCCCACTATCCGCCGGGATCTTTCCAGCTGCCGCATCCGAACGCCGCCCCGTACGACGTGATTCACATCGCGATTTCGCGCGCCCGGGAGCGCGACGCCAAGCTCGGCATCACCGGGGAACACGTGCGTCCCTGGCTGCAGGCATTCAGCATCGGCAAGCCCCCATATGGTCCCGAGCAGCTCGAGGAGCAGAAGCGCGGAGTTTATGATTCGGGTTACGATGGCTGGGTGATGTGGGAGCCCGGCTCGCGCTACGACAAGTTTCTCCCCGCGCTGGAGCGGACGTTCGTTTCGAGGAAGAAGAATCCGCCGGTGCCGCGGCCTTCTAATCGGCTCGAGTAGTCTCGGATTCTGGGACTCGGCCGCTTCGGCTCGCCACCACATGAAAGGAAGCGGGGAGCCGATAGCGGGACAGCAGCTACGCTGAGAGCTCTCGGGAA
>Ga0070664_100003232_pt1 | contig 13170 bp, 10 predicted proteins | sample KBSC73metaG_FD_65863 | JGI IMG/M metagenome (GOLD analysis project Ga0070664, IMG submission 65863) | Corn rhizosphere microbial communities from Kellogg Biological Station, Michigan, USA - KBS C7-3 metaG | ecosystem: Host-associated > Plants > Roots > Rhizosphere > Soil ... | reverse complement strand
CCCTCGGACTCCCCAACACGCTCGCTCGCGGGGCCCCGCACGCCCCGCTCCGCTCGCGTGGGCTCACTCGCGCGCTCGTTCGCCCCTGTCGTACGAAGTTTTGAAACCAGCGGTCGTTACTGAACCACGGACAAACCGCGGCGTGACGCCCGGTCAGGTCAGCGACAGGTAATCGTGCACGAACCGGACGACCATCGCGCCCTCGCCGACGGCAGACGCGACTCGATTCATCGCCCCGGCCCGAACGTCGCCGGCGGCAAAGACTCCGGGGACGCTGGTCTCCAGCGACATCGGCTCGCGGCGCTCTTTCCAGACGCGCGGATAGGCGGGATTGGTGGACAACTCCCGGCCGGTGAGGACGAAGCCCTTGTCGTCGCGCAGGACGTTGAGCGGGAGCCAGTCGCTTTGTGGCCGAGCGCCGATGTAGACGAAGACCGCGTCGATGTTCTCGACTTGGCTCACGCCGTCGCAATGCTTGAGCGTGACACGCTCGACGTGATCGTTTCCCTCCACCCGCTCGAGGTCGGTCCTGCCGCGCAAGCGGATGTTGGGCGTCTTCTCGATTTGCTCGATCAGATAGTGCGACATCGTGTCGCGCAGCGAGTCTCGCCGAACCACGATCTGCACATCCTTCGCGTAGCGGGACAGGTACATCGCCGCCTGGCCCGCCGAGTTTCCGCCACCGACCACCAGCACCCGCTGACCGACGAACACCGGTGCCTCTGTCGTGGCGGTGCCGTAATAGACGCCGGCTCCGGTCAGCGCGCTGATACCTTCGGCGGGATGCTCGCGATACTCCATGCCCGTCGCTGCGACCAGCGTCCGCGTCACGATCTTCCGCCCGTCGGTCAGTGTCAGATGCTTGTAACCGGTATCGATTGCGAGGCTGGCGACTTCGAGCGGAACCAGGAACTCTGCTCCGAGACGCTGTGCCTGAGCCACGGCGCGGCGCGTCAAGTCAGTGCCGCTCACGCCGGCGGGGAAGCCGAGATAGTTCTCGATCCTCGAGCTGCTGCCCGCCTGCCCGCCCGGCGCGTAGCGGTCGAGCATCACGGTCTTGAGCCCTTCCGATGCGCCGTACACCGCCGCGGCAAGGCCGGCCGGGCCCGCGCCGACGATGACAAGGTCGTAGGTTTCTTGCGCGGCTGACAGCGATCGGCCAAGTTTCTCCGCCACCTGACGCGGTTCAGGGTTTCGGAGCGCGCTGCCGTCCTCGAAGAACAGCACCGGAAGCTCGTCGCTCTTGATACCCGCAGACTCGAGCAGCGTCCGGGTGTCATCGGGGCTGTGGGCGACGTCGATCCACCGGTACGGAATCAAGTTTCCTCCGAGGAAGCGCTTGATCTCGTGTGATCGCGGTGACCACTGGTGCCCGACAAGGCGGAGTCCCGTCGTCTCGGGGAGATACGCGGCCTGCCACGTGTCCAGCAGATCGTCGATCACCGGGAACAGCGACTCCTCCGGCGGATCCCAGGGCTTTGACAGATAGTGGCTCAGGTGCGCGACGTTGATCGCCTTGATTGCGGCATCGATGTCGGCGTACGCCGTCAGCAGCACCCGCCCGGCAAGCGGATAGACGTCCAGCGACTGCGCGAGGACGTCGGTTCCCTGAATTCCCGGCATCCGCTGATCGCTGATCACCACCGCCAGCGTGTCGCCTCGCGCCTTGAGCTCGCGGATCGTTGCCAGCGCCTCTTCGCCGGACGACGCACCGATGACGGTGTAGGACTTCTGATATTTCGAGCGCAGATCGCGGCGTACCGCGGCGAGAACCTGCGCATCATCGTCAACGACAAGGATGGCTGGCTTGTTCACGGTTGTCCGGCCGCCCCACTTGCTTCAGCCAACGCCAGTGACACGCGAAATTCGGTTCGCCCTGGAACGCTCTCTACCTCGATGTCCGCATCGTTGTGGACGAGCAGGCGCCTGACGATATCGAGGCCCAGTCCGGTTCCCTTCCCGACCGGCTTGGTCGTGACGAACGGATCGAACATGCGTCCGCGGACGTCCGGCGGAATGCCGGGTCCGTTGTCGATCACGCGAACGACTACGCGATCGTGTTCGCGCTGAGCGGTCACGTCGACGCGCCCGGAAGCCGGGGCGGCGTCGAGCGCGTTGTCGATCAGGTTCGCCCAGATCTGATTTAACTCGCCGGCAAAGCCGAGTGCGCGTGGCAGGTCGGGAGGCACGCTGACTGTCACGGCGATCGATTTTGACCGTGCCTTTGCGTTCAGCACGGCGACCGTATTGCCAAGCCCTGACTTCAAATCCACGGGTTCGGCGACCGTCGCCTGGTCCATGTGCGTGAATCCCTTGATGGCGGTCACCAACCCCGAGATCCGCATCGCGGCTTCCTGGATCTCCGACGCGATTCCGCGAACCGAGCATCCTGAAGCGCTCCACCGGAGAACCGCAGACAGTGGGGGACCGCTGACCGCGGACGCAATTCGATCGAGCGCGGCGATCGTGACGGCGGTCTCCGCAAGCGGCCCCGCAACCTCGTGATCGACGCCGTGGTCTACCAGCCAGTCGGCGATCGCATCCTCCCGCTCGGCCTGCTGAATTGGCGAAAGCACACCCGGCACACGCATGGCCAGGCATGATGCGCGGACATCGTCCATGGCTGCGAGCTGATCGTCGGTGAGCTTCGACGCGCCCAACGCCAGCGTCGCCTGTTCCGCGTCGTCGAGCCGCTCTTCGAGCAGCGCCGCGCTGCGTTCGATGGCGGCGGCGGGATTGTTCAACTCGTGCGCAAGCCCGGCGGCCAGCTTTCCGAGCGAAATCATCTTTTCGTCCTGGAGACCGACGGAGGTGAACACCCGGCTGCGATCCAGCATCTTGTGCACGAGGATCGACGTGATCTCGTGGCACTCGCGGATCATCTCGGTCAAGTCCTCGCGAGGGATGGCCAGAACCTCCGTGGGCTCCATCATGACCGTGTCCCCGGGCGGACTGGTCATGCGCGAATAAGGCAGGATCCCCGTGACGTCCCCTGCTCGCCATTCCATGACCTTGTGGCGGCCCGCACCGCGATCGACAAAGATCGCGATGTGTCCCTGCAGGACGACGAAGAGGCTCGTGACCGGTTGGCCCTTCGGGGTCAGCACGCCGCCTGCGTCGGCGTGCCGCAGGGTTCCGTGGGTCGCAAGCCACTCGAGTTCCTTGCGCGGAGCTCCGCCGATGGTCTTGTGGGCGGCGAGGCGATCGAGGAGATCGGTAGTCGTCACGTAGCAGCTCGCTGGAAGGTCGTGCAGAAAGGAAAATGTTAAATCACAGCGTCACAATCTGTCCGGTGCGGACGCTCTCATCGGCGGCGAGCACGATTCGCAGGCTGTTGACGGCATCCTGCATGTGATCCGACAGGTCCACATCCTGTTGAATCGCGCGCAGCAGGAACGCCTGTTCACGATCGCAGAGTCCCTGGTGATCCGGTTCGTCCTCGGTGTTAATCAGCTCGTCGCGCTTTACAAACTCATTGTTCTTGTCGATGTCGCTGTGGTGCAGCTTGATGCAATTGGTTTTGGTGTGGCTGTCGATGTCGTCGGACCCTTTTGCCCGTGATTCGTTCGGGTCCTTGATGATGGACACGCAGCCTTTCGGGCCGCTCACGTCTTTGACGAAGAACGCTACTTCGCTCATCATCGGGCCCCAGCCGGCCTCGTACCATCCGACGGAGCCGTCATCAAAGGTCACCTGAAGGTGACCGTAGTTGTACATCCCGGGCTTGATGTCATCCGTCAGCCGCGCGCCAACTGCGGACACGCGAACCGGCTTTGCCCCCGTCATCTGGCACATCACGTCGACGTAATGCACGCCGCAGTCGACGATCGGGCTCATCGACTGCATAAGGTTGCGATGAACGTTCCACGCCGCGCCGTGGCTCTGCTGATTCAGGTTCATGCGCATGACGAGCGGCTTGCCCAGGGTGCGCGCGATCTCGATGAATCGGATCCAGGCCGGATGCACGCGCAGGATGTAGCCGATGACCAGCTTGCGCCTGGCCGCTCGCGCCGCGTCGACGATGCTCTGGGCCTCTTCGACGGTTTCGGCGAGTGGCTTCTCGCAGAACACGTGAGAGCCTGCTTGAATCGCTGCCTTGGCGTAGGCCGCATGCGTTTCTGGGTACGTATTAATGCTGACGACATCGGGCTTCGTCTCGGCCAGGGCCGCGTAATAATCGCTGAACTCCGGCACGCCACCCAGTTCCTTGCTGATAGCCTGTCGCGACGCGGGTCCGCGGCTGACGACGCCCACGATCTTGAATTCGGGCATCTTGTGGTACGCGCGGGCGTGGCTGGCGCCCATGTTGCCGCAGCCGGCAACGAGCACTCGGAGAGGATTGGTCATGGTCCAACTGTACCGTACTAATTCTGACTGCCGATTGCTGAATGCTGATTGGATCGCCCCGGATCCCGGATCCCGCCAGCCAAATCCATCAGCGTGAATGTTAAGATTCGAGGTTCGAATGCGCTGCCCCAGATGATGGATACGAAACAAACCTCGCCGCTGGTTGCGCCACGGGTCGTGCCGGCTCTTGACCCCGGATTCCGACCGGCGGCCCTTGCCATGCGGGCATTCCGCTCCCTGGTCGACGCGACACCGAACCCTGTTCCCGTCCGGATCGCTCTCGAGCAAACGGATGGCTCCGTGTTTCGCTTCGATATCCGAGTTCTTCCTGATGCTCATCCGCAGGCATCGGCGAATTTCATGTTTCTCGAACGGTTCGTGAAATTCCTCCTGTGGTCGCGCGGGGGGTGGCTGATTCACATTGATGGGCCAGCGGCGCTTGCATCACAGCTCGCCGGCCACTATCGCGACACCCCGACCGGAAAATTCGACACGCACATCGTCGGCAAGCGGATGTTCGATCATCCTTTGGAGATCGTGCACACGCGTGAGCTGCCGCCCGAGCACTCCGAGACCCGACCGCTCGGCCGGCATCTTGATGGGTGCCGTATCGGCTTCGATCTGGGCGGCAGCGACCGGAAGGTCGCCGCGCTCATCGATGGAACCGTGGTCTTCAGCGACGAGACTGTCTGGGATCCGTACTACAAGCCGGATCCGCAGTATCACGTCGACGGCATCATGGATTCGCTGACGAAAGCCGCGGTCCATCTTCCGCGCGTTGATGCGATTGGCGGGAGTGCCGCGGGCGTCTATGTGAACAACCGCGTCAAGGTTGGATCGCTCTTTCGCGGCGTTTCCGAAGAGGTCTTCGACGCGCGCGTGCGAAATCTGTTTCTCGACATCCGCAAGGCGTGGCACGACGTGCCCTTCGAGGTCGTGAACGACGGGGAAGTCACGGCGCTCGCAGGCTCGATGTCGCTCGGAGCGAACGCGATTCTCGGCATCGCCTTCGGCACCAGCACGGCGGCCGGCTACGTCACGCCGGACGGGAACATCACGTCGTGGCTCAACGAGCTCGCGTTCGTGCCGGTGGATTACAATCCCGCCGCTCCGACAGATGAATGGTCGGGTGATTACGGCGTGGGAGCACAGTACTTCTCCCAGCAGTGCGTCGGCCGGCTCATGCCGGCAGCAGGGATCGAATCGCCGCCAGACATGCCGCTGCCCGAGCGCCTGAAGCACGTCCAGGCGCTGATGCTCGAGGGTGATCCGCGCGCCGGCAAGATCTACGAAACCATTGGCACCTATCTCGGCTATGGCGTTGCCCATTTCGCCTCGTTCTACGACATCCGGCACGTGCTCGTGCTCGGTCGCGTCACCTCAGGTCCCGGCGGAGACGACATGGTTGCTGGCGCGCGAAAGGTGCTCGAGGTCGACTTTCCCGATCTCGCCGAACGAATTTCCTTCCACGTGCCGGGCGAGCACGACAAGCGTCACGGCCAGGCGATTGCCGCCGCCAGCCTTCCTGCGATCACGAAGCCATGAACCCGTATCACCGCTACGTCTCGGAACTCGCGCGATTGACCAGAGAGGGGCGGCGATTCCCGCTCGGCGGATTCGACGCGCCACCGAAGACGCCCAATTCGGCGGACGCCCCGCGCGCGTTGATCTTCTCGCCGCATCCTGACGATGAGTGCATCATTGGCGGGCTGGCGCTGCGTCTGATGCGCGAAGCGAAGATGCGCGTCATCAACGTTGCCGTCACGCAGGGGAGCAACAAGGCGCGGCAGGCTGCACGCCTCAGTGAGTTGCGGGACGCGTGCGACTATCTTGGCTTCGAACTGCTGCAGACCGCACCGAACGGTCTCGAGAGCATCAACATCACGGCGCGGGCATCCGGGACGCTTGCGTGGCGCGCTTCGGTCGAGATCATCGCCGGCATCATCGCCGACCAACGACCGCAGATCGTTTTCTTTCCCCACGACACGGACTGGAACAGCACCCACATCGGTACGCATTATCTGCTCGTCGATGCGCTGGCCCGGCTGCCCCCCGAGTTCTCTTGTCACGTCGTCGAGACCGAGTTCTGGGGTGCGATGGCCACGCCCAACCTGATGGTCGAATCGAGCGTGACGGATCTCGCCGACATGATGACGGCGCTGTCCTTCCACGTCGGCGAAGTCCAGCGGAATCCCTATCATCTGCTCGTTCCGCCCTGGATGCAGGACAACGTGCGTCGCGGAGGCGAACTGGTGGGTGGGCAAGGGGGCGCCGCGCCGGACTTCATCTTCTGCACGCTGTATCGCTTGAGACGCTGGAAGGCCGGCCAGCTTCAGGCGACCTATGAGGGTGGCCGTAGTCTGGCGGCGGATGTGAATCCGGGGGCGCTCTTCGCCTGAGGCGTTTGGAAGCGAGGAGCCAATCAACGATCTCACCGCCACGCTGCATCCATGACTAAGAGAAAGGAGAAAAGAGAAAGGAGAGTTTTTCGATACTTAAGTGAAGTGTTTGTCCCTTCTCCCTTCTCCTTTCTCCATTTCTATCTCTAGACAATGAATGCAGCGTGGCTGTGGCTGTCGTTGATTGAGGTTTGCTTGCCCTACGTAACAATCCGGCATAGGATTCGCGAATCCGAGGGATAAACATGTCTACTCACTTCTCCCGACGCGACATGCTCCGAATAGGCGGCGTCGCTGCCGCTTCCGCTCTCGTGTTTCCGGGGTTGGAAGAACCTGTCCGCGCTGCCTGGAAGCGGATTCCAATCGGAACGCAGCTGTGGTGCGTGAGGAAGCAGCTCGCGACCGAGATCCCCGGCACGCTGCAGGCGCTGTCGAAGATCGGATTCGAGGCCGTCGAGCTCGAGAACGCGTTCGGCAAGTCGGGCGTCGAGTGGCGAAAGCATCTCGACGCGGCGAAGCTGAAGGCGTGCGGATTCCATCACCGGCTCGACGAACTCCAAGGCGACAAGATGTCCGCAACCGTGGAGTTCAACCAGGCGGTCGGCAACCGGAACCTGATCATTCGTTCGCTTCCCGCCGACGTCTACAAGTCCGCTGATCTCTTGAAGAAAACCGCCGACGCCGTGAACGAGGCGGCGGAGAAGTTCAAGCCGCACAAGATGCGCGTCGGGTACCACAACCACACAACTGACTTCAATCGCATCGAGGGCGAATACTGGTGGAACCGATTTGCCGATCAAACCTCGAAGGACGTCATCCTGCAGCTCGACACCGGCAATGCGTCAGAGATGGCTGGTGTGACCGTCCTCGATCTGATTAAGCGCAATGCGGGCAGGACGATCTCGATGCACGTCAAGCCGTTCTCGAAGAAGAATCCCGACGCGTATCTCGGGGCCGACGAACTCGATTGGCCGGCGATCATGACGGCTGCCGAGTCGACCGGCGGTATCGAGTGGTACATCATCGAGTACGAGCGTGAAGGCGTCCCGCCGCTCGAATCGCTGAAGGCGAATCTCGACGGTTTGAAGAAGCTGCGAAGCTGAAAAGGCGGACGGCTGCCGTCTGAACACCGGTGAAAGCCACCCAAGATTCCTGCCGATGAGAGGGTCAATGAGATCGTTACGATTGAGCTGGGTGGTTGTGATCGGCCTGTTGACCAGCGGTGCACAGGCAAGCGCTCAAACCACCGCGACACCGCCGCCCGCGACACCACCGGCGCAGACGACGCCACCGCGGCCGACGCCTCCGACGCGCGATCCCAACACGCCCGGCTACGTCACGGCGAAGGAGCTTCCAGACGGCGAGGTTCCAACCGCCGATGCCGTCGGCAATTTCATCATCGGGCCGACGCACAATCCCGCACCGGAAACGACGGCACAGGAGGGCGTGCCGCAAGGGACGATCTACAACTTCACGATGAGCTCGGTCGACAGCAAGATCTATCCAGGCGTCGCCCGCGATGCGGGCACGTTTGGCACGCCAGACCCGAACGATCCCGCCAAGCTGGTGGTCACGACGAGTCATCCCGCTCCTTACACTCGACGCGTCGCTGTCTACGTTCCAAAGCAGTACGTCGCCGGCACGACGGCTCCGTTCATCGTCGGCGCCGACGGTCCGGACGCGTTGCTGTTTACGGCGCTGGACAACTTGATCGCCCAGAAACGCGTGCCGGTCATGATCGCGATCTCGATCGGCAACGGCAGCGGCGACGCGCAGGGCAGCCAGCGCGGCCTCGAATACGACACGATGTCGGGCCGCTACGCGGAGTTCGTTGAAACCGAAGTGCTGCCGCTGGTCGAAAAGCAATACAACGTGAAGTTGACGAAGGACCCCGAAGGGCGCGCGACGATGGGTTGCAGCTCTGGCGGGTCGGCAGCGCTGAGCATGGCGTGGTATCGGACCGACCTGTATCACCGAGTCTTGACCTACTCGGGCACGTATGTGAATCAGCAGTGGCCGCCAAATGCGGAGACGCCGGGCGGCGCCTGGGAGTTCCACCGGCGGCTCATTCCAGAAAGTCCGGCCAAGCCGATCCGGATCTGGATGCAGGTTGGCGATCGCGATCTGTACAACCCGAACGTGATGCGCGACGACATGCACGACTGGGTCGTGGCCAACGAGAACATGGCGAAGGCTCTTGCGGCCAAGAAATACACGTATCAGTTCGTGTTCTCGAAGAACGCCGGACACTGCGATCGCGGCGTGAAGCAGCAGACGCTGCCGCGCGCGCTGGAATGGCTGTGGAAAGGGTACCCGGTCGATGGCCGCAAGAGCGGTCGACCCTGAGCCTCGAGCCACTCGGCATCAAGCAGACCAGTCGAATCAGCGCTCCTGCTGTCCCGCCTCCAGCGGCAGACCCGCGGTCTCCCACGACGCAACCCCTCCGGCCAGTTCACTGACGCGATCGAAGCCGCGTTGACTCAAGAGGCTTGCGGCAATTGATGATCGATAGCCACCGGCGCAGTGGATCAGCAGTGGCCGGTCGGCGGCGAGTTCTTTGACCCGATCGGCGAGGTGATTCAGCGGCACGTTCACGCTGCCGCGAATGTGCTTTTCGGCGTACTCGCGGGGTGTGCGAACGTCAATGAGCTGCGGCGAATCCTGTGCCTGGAGCCGTTCAGCGGCAATCGCCGGACTGAGCCGCTCGATCGACGCGGTCAGGTCCGGGCGGGATTCCAAACTGCGCAGGCCGTCCTGCAGATAGCCGACGACGTTGTCGAAGCCGATGCGGCCAAGGCGGATCGCTGACTCTTGCTCACGCCCTGGCTCTGCAATGATCACGATCGGGCGTTGGGGACTCAGAATGGTCCCGGCCCAGGTTGCATACTGACCGCCCAACCCGATGTTCTGGCTGCCCGCGAGATGTGCGGCGGCGAAATCTGCTGGTTCGCGAGTGTCCAGGATGAGCGCGCCTTCGCGCTGGCGTTCGAGCAGCTGATCCAGCGTCAGCGGCGTCAGGCCCGTGGCGAGTGACTCCTCCAGTGTTGGACGCTCTTTCGCGTTCAGCACCGCGTCGTGCGTGAAGTACGCGGGGGCATCCGGCTGATCGGCCGTGACCAGGTCCACGAACGCGTCCCGCGTCATCGGCTGGAGCGCATAGTTCCACCGGCGCTGTTCGCCGATCGTCGAGAACATCTCATTGCCCAGCGCCTTGCCGCAGAGCGATCCGGCGCCGTGCGCAGGGTAGACCAGGCTGTCGTCAGGGAGTGGGAGAAGCTTCGTCTGCAGCGAATCGTAGAGGCGATTGGCGAGCGACGTCGCTGACCAGCCGAGTGCAACGCGAAGATCCGGCCGGCCCACGTCGCCGACAAAGAGAGTGTCTCCGGTCAGCACCGCATGCGGGTGTGTGTCGCTGCGGTCGCGATCGAATACGAGCAAAGAAATCGACTCGGGCGTATGTCCGGGTGTCGCGAGCGCCTGAAGACGGACGCGCCCGAGATCGATCGAGTCTCCATCGGCGAGCCCCTTGAATGGATATTCCGCTTTCGCTTCCGCCCCCAGACAGATGACGGCGCCGGTCCGGTCGCGTAATTCGAGATGCCCGGCGAGGAAGTCGGCATGAAGATGCGTCAACACGACGTACTCGATTCGGAGGTCGTGCTGTTCAGCAAACGACAGGTACTGCTCGACGTCGCGTTGCGGATCGACGACGACGGCCCGGTGCGATTCCCCGTCGCCGATCAAGTACGACGCGTGCGCGAGGCAGCCGAGATAGAACTGCTCGAAAACCATGTTAGCCGTAACATTGATGATTATCAGTCTGTTGTCCGGCCCCGTGACGAAGATATCGTTAGAGAGGCGTCCGGCCATAGGGGGGAACGGAGGCACGAGGTGAGCGATGCCACAAAGGACAGCACGCCGACCGGGCTCGAACTGCGCCCGGTCGGTGTGATTCGATCGGAGATCACGGCGCGGGCGGATGCTCCCAAACAGGGATTTGAAGGTGCACCGGATGTGTGGCTCGAAGTGTTTCCTTGGGCGGCCGACGGGCTTCACCTTGTCGCCGAAGGAGACGAGCTCATCGTCATTACCTGGTTTCACCAGGCGCACCGCGACGTGTTTCAGGTCCACCCGCGCTCGAACCCGCGCAATCCGTTGACCGGAGTCTTTGCGACTCGATCCCCCGACCGCCCGAATCCGCTTGGGCTGCACCCGGTCGTGGTGCGCGCGGTTGATGGCAACCGGCTCCGTGTCGGTCCTATCGAGGCGATCGACGGCACACCGGTCGTTGATATCAAGCCGGTGCTGTCGTGCACACCTCGCGACCCTTCTGCCTCCTAATCCTTCCGTTTCTTCATACCTGCTGCAACTCGATCACCAGATCTTCCAGACGGTCATAGCTGATCGCCGCGCCCTTCTCCATACCGGTGTTGATCACGAAGTCCCGCACTTCTTTGGTCCTATAGCGCGCGGTGACGGTGAGCCGAGTCTTGCCCTCCTCTTCGGTCAGCACGGAGGTGACGAGCGACCCATCGTTTGGGAACGGGTCATAAATCTCTGTGAAGACGACGCGTTGAGGCGAAACGATCTCGCGGTACTCGCCGTGAAATCCGTACTCTCCATTGGGACCTCGTCCGACGAAGCGCCACTTCCCGCCGACCCTGAAGTCGATCTCGCACACGGACATCGAGTGCTTGTCGTCGAGCGCTCCCCACCAGCGTCTGACATGTTCAGGCCTCGACATGGCCTCCCAGACCAGATGGCGTGGCGCGTCGAACAGGCGCGTCAATGCGATTTCGCAATCCGAAGGGGTCGTAGCCTTGAAGCTGTGGCTATTTGCGGCGGTTCCTACGGCCATGTTTCTTCTCCTTTTCCTTCAGGTCCTTCAGGTAGTCATCGAGGCGATCCAAGCGGGCTTCCCAAATGTGTCGATAGCGCTCCGCCCATTCCGCGACGTCCTTCAGCGGGGCGGCTTCGATTCGGCACGGCCGCCACTGGGCCGCGCGTCCACGCGCAATCAGCCCGGCCCGCTCGAGCACCTGCAGGTGCTTCGACACAGCAGGCATGCTCATGTCGAACGGCTCGGCCAGTTCGGTGACGGAGCATTCGCCGGTGGCGAGCCGCGCCAGGATGGCGCGCCGGGTCGGATCGGCGAGGGCCGCGAACGTCGTGCTCAATTGGTCGGACATCATTTGTATTTAACCGATAGGTTAATTAATCTATTGGTTTAATACAACACCTGATCGGCGATGTCAAGCGCGACTGGCCGTTGAGCGGGGTGCGGGTTAACATCGCCGCTCATCGGACGTCCTTCTCCCCATGACCGACTTGCGATACAGCGTCCGGAGCCTCATTCGGATGCGAGGAATTGCGATCGTCGCGATCGGGTCGCTTGCGCTTGGCATTGCCGCCACGACGACCATGTTCAGCGCAGCGTACGCCGCACTGTTGCGCCCGCTCCCGTTCGCCGAGCCCGACCGGGTCGTGATGCTGTTTACGACCCACACCAGCCTTCGAGAAGGGTTCGTGCTCTCGCGATGGTCCACTCCACTGATCGATACGCTGACTGCGTCTGTTACCGCGTATCAATCGCTGGCGTCCTATACCTCGCCATTGCTCAGCCTCAGCGGCGGCAACGGCGATCCCGAGCAGGTCGACGGGGAAATCGTTTCAGCCGAGTACTTCGCAACGCTGCGGGTTGCGCCAGCCTTCGGACGGACGTTCACGGCATCGGAAGATCGAGGCCCCGGTGATGTGCCGGTTGCCGTCCTCAGCGATCGCCTTTGGCGGAGCCGCTACAACGCGGATCCTTCGATCGTCGGTCGAACTGTCCGCGTCAATGACGTCCCATTGACGGTGGTCGGCGTCATGCCCGTCGGCTTCGCAGGGTTGAGCGACAAAGCCCAGCTGTGGATTCCGCGGACGATGGCCTCACGCCTGACATATTCCGAGTATCTGACCACGCCGCAACTGTTCATCCCCGTCATCGCACGGTTGAAGGACGGGGTGACGCTCGAACAAGCGAATGCGGAACTCTCGGCCCTCAGCGCGACCTTCCACATCGCACAGGACCCGGAGGGGTCGCGATGGGGCGCTCTGGCGCAACCCATCGGCAAGGCCCGCGTGGAGCCGACGCTTCGCCGTTCGGTGCTGTTGGTCCTCGTTGCCGCGGGGTGTGTATTGCTCATCACATGTGTGAACGTGGCCGGCCTGCTATTGGCGCGAGGACGAATGAGGCGCCGTGAGCTGGCGATCCGTATGGCGATCGGTGCGGGACGCGCCCGAGTTGTCCGTCAACTCCTGACCGAGAGCGTTGTCCTCGCGGTCGCCGCGGGTCTGTGTGGCTCGGTGCTCGCTGTCTGGGGGGTCGAGGCGTTTGACCGGTCCGCTCCGGCCCTGCTGTGGACCGGGCGCATTGCCGTCG
>Ga0070664_100003228_pt1 | contig 13189 bp, 13 predicted proteins | sample KBSC73metaG_FD_65863 | JGI IMG/M metagenome (GOLD analysis project Ga0070664, IMG submission 65863) | Corn rhizosphere microbial communities from Kellogg Biological Station, Michigan, USA - KBS C7-3 metaG | ecosystem: Host-associated > Plants > Roots > Rhizosphere > Soil ... | reverse complement strand
GGCGCACGGCGCAGATGTCATGGCATCCGGATGATTGGCCCGAGCGCTCGCCGTGGTACCGGTTGTTCGCCAACGCACGCCGCTGGATGGGCTGACGAGGATTGCCATGCCGCTTACCGTCTATGCGATCAACGGCGTCACGCCGGTCGTGTATCCCACCGCGTACGTCCATCCGTCCGCCGTCCTGATCGGCGACGTCGTGATCGGGCCCGGCTGCTACATCGGGCCGGCCGCCTGTCTGCGCGGCGACTTCGGTCGCATCGACATCCGCGCCGGCGCGAACCTGCAGGACACCTGCATTGCGCACGGCTTTCCCGGCACGGACACGGTAGTCGAGGAAGACGGTCACGTGGGGCACGGCGCGGTCCTGCACGGCTGCATCGTGCGGCGCAATGCGCTCATCGGCATGAATGCGGTGATCAACGACAGCGCGGAGATCGGCGAATCGGCCATCGTGGCCGCGATGGCTTTCGTCAAGGCACGCATGGTCGTGCCGCCGCGCACGCTGGCGGCCGGCATACCGGCGCGCATCGTGCGGGAGCTCAACGACACCGAGCTCGCGTGGAAGATCGAGGCCACCCAAAGCTACCAGGAGCTCGCGCGCCGCAGCCTCGCGACGATGCACGCGACCGCCCCGCTGACGGCCGTCGAACCCGATCGCAAGCGCATCGAGCTGCCGGAGCTGCTCACGCTGTCGGAGACGAAGTCGCGGGGCGGTTGAACCGTTGACCCGCAACGAAGGAGCGGCCGCGGGAATTGGCTCCATTCAATGGGCAGCGACCGGTGCGGTCGCTGCGGGCCGCTTCGCGAGCCACACCGTTGCGATCAGCAGCACGAAGATCCATCCCGAGATCCAGAACAGCTCGTTCACCGCGAGGAGCATCGTCTGCTGCGTGAGCATCCGGTCGAGTTGCGCAAGCACCTGACCGCTGGTCATGCCGGCATGGTCCAGACCGGCGATCGCCTGCCTCGCCTGCGGGGCGAGCGCATTGATTCGTTCGACCAGGTGCGTGTGGTGCACCGCCTCGCGACGCTGCCAGAGGGTCGTCGCAAGCGATGCGCCGAAGCTGCCGGCGGTCGTGCGGAAGAAGTTCACGAGCCCTGAGCCGAACGCCATCCGGTCGGCGTTCAGGTCTCCGAGGCTGATGGCGATGAGCGGGGCGAAGTACATCGCGATCCCGGCGCCCTGCAGCAGTTGCGGGAGCGCGAGCGCGGAGTAGCCGGCATTGGGGACGAAGCCCGCGCGCCAGAAGCTGGCCGCGGCGAAGATGACGAATGCCGCGGTGGCGAACAAACGCGGGTCGACCCGTCCGAGGTTTCGGCCGACGGCCGGTGATAGCAGGAACGCAAGCACGCCGTAGGGCGCAACGACCAGCCCGGCCCACGTCGAGGTGTAACCCATCTGGGTCTGCAGCCACAACGGTAGCAGCACGACGTTGCCGAAGAAGACGCAAAAGCCGAGGCTCACCGCGAGCGTTCCCGCCGTGAAGTTGCGGATCCTGAACAGACGCAGATCGACGATGGGATGGGCGTCGGTGAGCTCCCAGGCGACGAAGAGGGCCATGCCGACCGCTGCGATGACGGTGAGCGCTACGATGAAGCGCGAATCGAACCAGTCGAGCTCGTTGCCCTTGTCGAGCATGATCTGCAGCGCACCCACCCAGGCCACGATGAGCGCGAGGCCGACGGTATCCACCGGGACCTTGCGCCGCGGTGTCTCACGGGCGGCGAGGAGTTGCCGCGTGACGACCGCTACGGTGATGCCGACGGGCACGTTGATGTAGAAGATCCACGGCCAGCTGCTGTGATCGGTGATCCAGCCGCCGAGTATCGGCCCGATCACGGGCGCGACCACCACCGTCATGCCCCAGATCGCCAGCGCGATGCCCTGCCGCTCCCTCGGATAGCTCGCCATCAGCAGCGTCTGCGACAGCGGCACCATCAGCCCCGAGACGGCGCCCTGCATGACACGAAACGCCAGCAGCGCCTCGAAGTCGGGCGCCAGGCCGCAGAGCCAGGAGGCGAGCGTGAATAGCAGCACCGCGCTCACGAAAACCCTCACCTGGCCGAAGCGCTGGGCGAGCCAGCCCGCGAGCAGCACGGAGATGGCGTTGGCCACCGCGTAGGAGGTGATGACCCACGTCGCCTGAGTCGGGCTCACGCCCAGATCACCGGCAATGTGAGGAATCGCGACGTTGGCGATCGTCGTGTCGAGCACTTCCATGAAGTTGCCGAGCGCAAGGGCCAGCGTCGCGAGCGCGAGCACCGAACCTTTCAGGTGCGATGGCGTAGTGCTCATCGGTGCGCGCCATCCGCCCGCGTCGCGGATTGCGCGAGCTCGGTCCGTCCCGAGCGCGCCGCCGGCTTGTCATCGTGTAGTGCACCGCGGCACACCGGCGCCGGCGAGCCGGCGTTGCGCGCGATGATGTCGGCGATCAGGCACTCGAGGGATTGCGACTGCCCGGCGAACACGGCGGTGCGATATGCCGGGTCCGCACGCGGCGTCTCGGCGAGCTGCGCGCCGTCCTGCCGTCGAACGTCGACCTTGACCTCCATCGACAAACCGATCTGCAACGGATGCGCATCGAGCTCCGTGCGATCGAGCACGATGCGAACCGGCAATCGCTGCACGACCTTGATCCAGTTGCCCGTCGCGTTCTGCGCCGGCAGCAGCGCGAACGCCGCCCCGGTACCGGCGCCGAACCCTGCGACGCTGCCGTGGTATTCGAAGCCATTGGCATCCGCGATCAGGGTGGCGCGCTGACCGACGCGGATATGCCGAAGCTGGCTCTCCTTGAAGTTGGCGTCGACCCACACGTCTTCGAGCGGCACGACGGCCATCAAGGGGGTTCCGGGCGCGACGCGCTGTCCGAGCTGCACGCTGCGCTTGGCAATGAATCCCGACACCGGAGCAGGCAGCGACGTGCGCTGGTAGTCCAGCCAGGCGGCGCGCACCTGGGCGGCGTCGCGCGCAACATCGGGGTGCGACGCGAGCGTCGTGCCGTCGGTGAGGGCCTGATTGCCGCCGAGCTCCTCCCGCGCGGCCGCCACGGCCGAGTCCGCGACGCGCATCGCATCCCGCGCGTGCTGCACCTCCTCGGCCGAGATCGCGCCCGAGCTCGCGAGCTTCTCGCGACGCGCGAGGTCCTCCCGAGCCCTGGCCAGCTGTACTTCGCGCAAGGCGAGGGTGGCCTTCAATTGCGCCGCGTTCGCGTAGAGGTGACGCACGTTACGCACCGTGCGGGCCAGCTGCGCTTTCGCACGGCGCAATGCGACGTCCGCGTCGGCCCGGTCGAGCTCGACGAGCGCCTGTCCGGTGCGGACGAAGTCGGTGTCATCGACACCGATGGCCACCACGGTGCCGGCCACCTGCGGAGTGATCTGCACGACGTTGCCGCCGACATAGGCGTCGTCGGTCGCTACGCTGTAACGAGCGACGAGGGCCCAGTGCACGCCGTACGCGATGCCCACGCCCGCGAACACGGCGATCAGCACGGCGATCACCTTCCTGCGTGCTCGATTCACGGGTGGGTCGGGCGGCGGGGCCGCGGCGACGGATTGGTCATGCGTCGATTCGCTCATGCGGGATTCATCGAAGCGGATGGATGTTGCACTGCCGTGTCACCGGGGATCCGCGTCTCGAAGCCGCCGCCCAGCGCCCGAACCAGGTTGATCCGGTTGTCATACGCGCGCGCGCGAAGATCGGCCTCGCGGCGCCGTTGCGCGAGCACCTGCGCCTCGGCGGACAACACCGAGAGGTAATCGCCGATGCCCTCGCGATAACGTGCCAGTGCGAGGTCGTACGCTTCACGCGCGGTATCGAGGGCGAGGCTCTGCTGGATGTTCTGCGCAGCGACCGAGCGGATCGATGCGATCGCATCGCCGATGTCGCGCAGCCCATCGACGAGGGCCTCGTTGTAGCGCTCGACCGCGACGTCATACTCGGCGTCGGTCGCGGTGAGATTGCCGCGCAGCCGGCCGCCATCGAATACCGGCAGCGTCACCACCGGGCCCATACCGGCGATCGCGCTTCCGATGGTCAGCAATCGCGACAAGCCGAGGCTTTGCACGCCCACGAATGCGAGGAGATCGACGTCGGGATAGAACTGCGCCTTGGCGACGCCGATATCCTTGGCCGCCGCCTCGGCGCGCAAGCGGCTTGCCACGACGTCCGGGCGGCGGCCGAGAAGCGCGGCCGGCAGCCGCGACGGCAGCGCTGCCACGGCTTCGACCCGCTGCAGCTTCGGACGCGTGATCTCGAGGCCGCGATCCGGTCCTTGGCCGCACAGCGCCGCGAGCTGGTGACGCGTCAGCGTCGTCGCTTCCGACAGGGCGGTGATTTCCTCGCGCGTCGCAGGCAGCGCCGCCTCCGCCTGCTTCAGCTCGACGCGTGTGTCGATTCCCGCGGCAACGCGATCGCGGGTGAGACCGTAGATCTGCTGACGCTCGCGAAGTGTCGTCGTCGTGATGTCCAGCTGATCGTCGAGACGCGCGAGTTGCACGTACGCACGGGCGACCGCTACCGAGAGCACCAGGCGGGCAGCAAAGGCCTCGACGCGGGCGGCGTCGCCGCGATCGACTGCCGCGGCGACCGCAGCGCGGTTCTTGCCGAGGAAATCGAGCTCGTACGCAAAGTCCAGCGCGAGTCGACTCTGCGTCCTCCAGCTCCCGGCGAGCGGCTCGGGCACGACGTCGTGATTGCTGAAGCGCTCCCGTCTCATCTGCACGTCGGCGTCGACGTGCGGCATCAGCGACGAGCGCGCAACGTCGGCGAGACCGCGGGCCTTGTCGACGCGCGCCTGCGCGAGCCGCAGCGACGGGTTGGCTTCGAGCGCCTCGCGCTCGAGCGCGTCGAGCTGCGCGTCGCCGAGCTCCGTCCACCAATCGGCTGCCGGCCATGCACCCTCCGCGACATCCGCTCCGAAGGTCTGATGCGCCTTGAAATCCTGCGGCGCCGCCGGCGTGCTGCGCGGTGCGATGCCGTCCATGCTCGCGCATCCCACGACCAGCGCGGTTGCGGCCATGGTCGCGCCAACGCGCGCACCCGACACACGATAGGACATCACGTCATCTCCTTTCCGGATCAGTGCATCACATCGCGAAAAATGATGAACACGCCGAGCAGGACGAACACGAGGTTCACGACGATGCGGAACGTATCCGGGTGGACATGGCGGCGGATCCGGGCACCGAGCGCGAGCCCCGCGAGCGCGGCGATGGTGCCGCAAACGACGGCGGTCGAAGCGCCATGCCAGACGTCACCGAGCTGACTCACACGGGCACCGAGCGCGATCGTTGAAACGGTGAAGCTCAGGCCGAGTGCCTGCACCAGCTCGTTCTTGGCCAATCTCAAGGCCTGCAGGTACGGCACCATGGGCATGACGAACACGCCGGTCGCCGCCGACAGCGCACCGCTGAAGATTCCCGCCAAACTTCCGACCAGGGCTCCTGCGCGGCCAACGGCAAACGGCCTGCGCTTCGCGATCCCGTATGCGCCGTACAGCACGAGCACCGCACCGAGAAGCGCCCGGACGCCGTCGCCCGCGTTGCGCAGATCCGCGAACGGGCTCAGCAGAGTCCCTGCGGCGGTGCCGAGCCAGAGCGGCCACAGACGGCGCGACAGCGTGCGCCAGTGGGGTCCCACGCCTTGAGCGACATTGGTGAGGAGCGAAGGCAGAATCAAAAGCGCGGCCGCCTCGCGCGGCGGCATCAGCAACGCGAGGAGCGCCATCGACACCGTCGGCAGACCCATGCCGGAAACACCCTTTACGACGCCGGCGACGAGAAACACTCCGCTGGCCAACGCGACCATCGCTGCATCCATGCTGCGATCGTGCGCTGCGCAGCGCATGGCAGTCCATCACGGTTCGATTGATATATCCTTCGCGGTTGAAGAAGGATGTGCCGATGCCTCGTCCGCTGCCGTCGGTTTCATACCGGATCGACCCCTTCGACCTGAAGCTGTTCGCCTGCGTAGCGGATGCAGGATCGATCACGGCGGGCGCCGCGCGCATGCATCTTTCGCTCGCCGCCGCGAGCGTTCGCCTCCAGCAGCTCGAGCATGCGTTCGGCGTAGCGATGTTGCGGCGATCCAAGCGCGGCGTGACGTTGACCGATGCCGGCCGGACGCTGTTGCGGCACACGGCGCGACTCGAGACCGACATCGAGGCGATGCATGCCGACATGGCTGCGCACGCGCGGGGCATTCGCGCGACGGTCCGGGTGCTGTGCAATACCGCGGCGATGACCGAGCACCTGCCGCCGCTCATGGGGGCTTTTCTGATCGCTCACCCGGGGGTGGACGTCGAGCTGCAAGAGCTCGGCAGCCATGACGTTCTAGTCGCCATGCGTCAGCAGCTCGGCGACGTAGGAATCGTGGCCGATTACGTCAATACGCAAGGCCTGATAGCGCACGCCTTCCGCGAGGATCGCCTGGTCGCGTTGTTCCCGTCGAGACACGGCCAACGGCGCAAGCGAACGGTCAGCTTTGCCGAGCTGGTCGATCTGCCGTTCGTCGGGCTGCCCGCCGACAGCGGCCTCAGCCGGCTTCTGCAGCGCGAGGCGTTGCGGTACGGCAAGATGCTGCAGCATCGATTGCGGGTCCGCAGCTTCGATGCTGTCGTGCAGCTCGTCGGCGATGGCGTCGGCATCGCGATAATCCCCGAGCGCGCGGCACGCAGGCTCGCGTCGGATTCCACCGCCTACCGATCCCTCCGCGATACCTGGGCGACACGGCAACTGCTCGTCTGTGCCGCGGCCGATCACGACCTGTCACCCGCAGCGCTCGATGTCTTCCGATTCCTCGCGAACGACCGCGCGACGCAGGCGTAGGCGACGTTACTTCAGCGCCGCCTCCACATCGCGCTTGACGTTGGCCAGCGCGGTCGCGGAATCGCGCGCATTGATGTCGCGCAGCTTCAGGCGGTCGACGATTGCGAACGCCAGGTTGGGGCCGCGGTAGAACATCTCGCGGCGGAAGTGCGTTCCCGCCGCCGTCGGCGACAGCGAGTAGGCGATCTCCGCCGAGCCGCCGTGCGCTCCGCGCGTGGTGAAGCGCCAGCGCCGCGGGGCCTCGAGCTCCACCGTCGTCCAGGTGACGGTGTCGTGATATTCGCCGATCTCGTATGTCTCGATCACGGATTCGCCGACCGCAGGCGTGCGATCGGTGATCCCACTCACCGCGCGCGACGCCGGATGCCACCGCGGCCAGTTCGCGGGTGTGGCGACGTAGGCAAAGACCTGCGGCGGCTGCGCCGCGATATCGATCGAATTCTCGAGCCGCGTGCCGACCAGCGCGGACGGCCAGGGCAAGGGTAAGAGCAGCGCCGCGGCGACGAGCACGATGACGACCGTGCTCCACACCAGCGCGCGCTTCGTCATGGCGCTGCGGGCGGCTCAGAAGCCGGACGCCTGCCCATCGCGCCGCGGGTCGGACGCGGCGATGTAGCCGTTTTCGGCCCGGACGACGAATTGGCCCGCCCCGAAATCCATGTACGTATCGGGGACGGACGCGAGCTCGTGTCCCATGGCGCGCAGCGCGTCGCGCAATTGGGGCGCGGCCGAGGCCTCGAGATCGATCGAGCCATTCTCGTTCACCTTCCACCGCGGCGCATCGAGCGCCGCCTGAGGATTCATGCCGTAATCGACGAGGCGCACGACGGTCTGCACGTGACCGGGCGGCTGGATGGGGCCGCCCATGACACCGAACGCGGCGAAAGGCGCGCCGTCGCGCGTCGCGAAACCGGGGATGATCGTGTGATACGGACGCTTGCCCGGTCCCACCGCATTGGGATGCGCGGCATCGGTGGTGAATCCCGCCCCGCGGTTCTGCAGACTGATGCCGGTTCCGGGCACGACGACGCCCGAACCGAAGCCCATGTAGTTCGACTGGATCAGCGACACCATGCGGCCTTCACCGTCCGCCGCGCATAGATACACGGTGCCTCCGCGCGGCGGATCGCCGGCGCCGAAGCGCTGCGCGCGGCGGGGGTCGATGCGCTTGGCGCGCTGCTCGAGATAGCCCGCATCGAGCAGCGCCTCGGGTGCGACCCGCATCGTCCGCGGGTCGGACACGTGCCGGTAGGCATCGGCGAATGCGAGCTTCATCGCCTCGATCTGGAGGTGCTGGCTCTGCGGTGAATCGGGTGCGTGCGCGCGCAGGTCGAAGCGGTCGAGAATCCCAAGAGCGATGAGTGCCGCGATGCCCTGGCCGTTGGGCGGTATCTCGTGGATCGTCACGTCGCGATACCGGCACGCGAGCGGCGTCACCCAGTCGGTGGTGTGCGCAGCGAAGTCGTCGAGGGTATGGCCGCCGCCGTGCCGCTGCGCATGCGCGGCCATCGCCTCGGCCAGCGCGCCGCGATAGAACGCTTCACCGCGCGACTGGGCAATCGCTTCGAGCGTGCGCGCCATGTCCGGGCTCGCGAAGCGCTCCCCCGGCTGCGGCGCCCGCCCGCGCGGCAGGAAGTGGTCCTGCCAACCGAGGCCCTGCGGCATGACTGTCGCGGCCAGCGCCCATTTTTCGGCGATCACTGGCGACACCGCATAGCCGTCGCGGGCATAGCGGATCGCGGGCTCGAACAGGTCGCCGAACGGCAGCTTGCCGTAGCGCGATGACAACGCGACCCAGCCGGACACCGCGCCGGGGATCGTCACCGTTTCCCAGCCGCGCTGCGGCATGCGGCGCCCCGCGAACCGCTCCGGCGTCCACGCAGCGGGGGCACGCCCCGAGGCGTTGAGCCCGACGAGCTCGCGCCCGTCCCACAGAATGGCGAAGAGATCCGAGCCGATGCCGTTGCTGCACGGCTCGACGACGGTGAGCGTGATCGCGGTCGCGAGCGCCGCATCGACGGCGTTGCCGCCGCGCTCGAGCATCGCCATGCCGGCCTGTGTTGCGAGCGGCTGGGACGTCGACACGACGTTGCGCGCGAACAGCGGCTGGCGCCGCGAGGGGTAGGGGAGGGACCAGTCGAAGGGCATGATGGGCTTTGGACCGATAAAAAAACGGCGGACGCGAGGGTCCGCCGTCGATGATAACGCCGGAGCCGGTCAGGTCTCTTCCTGGAACGCTTCCTCGCGCTTCTTCTTCACGTTGGGCAGCGCGATCAGCAGCACCAGCAGAACGGCGGCGATCAGCAAGCCGAGCGAGATGGGACGCGTCAGGAAAACGGTCGGATCGCCGCGGGACAGCAGCAGCGCGCGCCGCAGGTTCTCTTCCATCATCGGCCCGAGCACGAAGCCCAGCAGCAGCGGCGCAGGCTCCATCTCGAGCTTGTAGAAGAGCACGCCGATGAGGCCGAACACCGCCGTCATCATCACGTCCCAGCTCGTGTTGTTCACGGTGTAGACGCCGATGGAGCAGAACAGCAGGATCGCCGGATACAGCAGACGGTAGGGCACCCGCAGCAGCCGGATCCAGATGCCGATCAACGGCAGGTTCAGGATCACGAGCATCGCATTGCCGATCCACATCGATGCGATGAGGCCCCAGAACAGCCCGGGGTTGGACGTGATCACCTGCGGTCCCGGCTGGATGTTGTGGATGGTCATCGCGCCGACCATCATTGCCATCACGGCGTTCTCGGGAATGCCCAGCGTGAGCAGCGGGATGAAGGAGGTTTGCGCGCCGGCGTTGTTCGCGGACTCCGGCCCCGCGACGCCCTGGATCGCACCCCGGCCGAACTCGTGCGGCGTCTTGGAGATCTTCTTCTCGACCGCGTAGGCCGCGAACGACGACAGCATCGCGCCGCCGCCGGGAAGGATGCCGAGGACCGACCCGATGCCCGTGCCGCGCAGGATGGCGGGTGCGGCTTTCTTGATCTGGTCCCACGACAGCAGGAAGCCCTTCACCTTCTTCGAGACGATCTCGCGCTTCTCCGTGCTCTCGAGGTTCACGATGATCTCGGCGAACCCGAACAAGCCCATCGCGACGCCCACGATCCCGATGCCGTCCGACAGCTCGGGAACGCCGAAATCGAAACGCGCGACACCGGAGTTGACGTCGGTGCCGACGATGCCCATGAGCAGGCCGAGCACGATCATCGCGATCGCCTTCAGCAGCGAGCCGTGCGCGAGCACCACCGAGCCGATGAGGCCCAGCACCATGAGGGAGAAGTATTCCGCGGGACCGAACTTCAGCGCGAGCGCCGACAACGGCGGTGAAAATGCCGCGACGAACATCGTGGCGATGGTTCCGGCAAAGAACGACCCGATTGCCGCAATCGCCAGCGCCTGGCCTGCCTGGCCCTTGAGCGCCATCTTGTGCCCATCGAGCGTCGTCACGACCGACGACGTCTCGCCCGGCATGTTCACCAGGATCGCCGTGGTCGAGCCGCCGTACTGCGCGCCGTAATAGATCCCGGCCAGCATGATGAGCGCCGACACGGGCTGCAGCGCATACGTCGTCGGCAGCAGCATTGCGATGGTCGCAACGGGCCCGATGCCCGGCAGCACGCCGATCAGCGTGCCGAGCAGACACCCGATGAGCGCGTGGAGGAGATTGATCGGCGTGAACGCGACGCCGAAGCCCACTGCGAGATGGCTCAGAAGGTCCATGGCGTCCTCCTCAACCCTGGCCGGGCCAGATCGGCAGTTGCAGGCTGAGCCCGACGATGAACACGCCGACCGCGAGCGCCGCGAGCAGCACGCCCGAGATGACGGCTTCCTTGGGCCGGAACTCATGGCTGCCGGCGCTCGCCAGGACGATGAGGATCACCGTCGAGATCGCCATGCCGAGGAACTTCACGATGGAACCGAACAGGACCACGGATCCCAGCACGAAGAGCGTGGGTTTCCACTTCCAAGGCGGGATCCTGTCACCCTCGAGCTTGAACGCGCGCAGGACGAGGATCAGTCCCAGAACGATCATGAGAATGCCGAGAATGCGCGGGAAGTAGCCCGGACCCATCCGTGCGGCGGTACCGAGCGTGTACTTGGAACCGTAGATCACGGCAAAGGCGCCCATTGCCGTGAAAATCACACCGGACCAGAAGTCCTTGGGATGGCGGATGAGCGCCATGAATCCTCCGTGGGGTTCTTTCGGGGCAGCGCGTTATGGGGGACCCGGCTGCTCGGGGCGCCTAGCATAGCACTGGCCGTAAGCGTGCCTGCAGCGATTCGTATGCATATTGCAGGCTTCGTGCCGCGAACCTGACGGCAACCTGTCGCGCGGTGCCGTGCAGGCGAAAAAAGAGGGCAGGCGCGGGCCTGCCCTCGTCACGAAGTGGGCGGAATCAGATGCCGTTCTTGGCGCGCAGTTCGCGGAAGTACTTGTCGAGCCACTGCGCCTGCATGCGCTGCGTGAGCTGCTGCTTCACTTCCTCGAAAGTGGGCACCTTCGCGTCGCGAACGTCGTCGACCAGGATAACGTGCCAGCCGAATTGCGTCTGCACCGGCTGCGCTGTGAACTTGCCCTTGGGCGTGCTCTTCATCGCATCGCCGAAGGCCTTCACGAAATTGCTCGGCGCGTTCCAGTCGAGGTCGCCGCCGCGGTCCTTGGAGCCCGGGTCCTTGGAGCGCGCCTTGGCGAGCTCGTCGAACTTCGCGCCTTTCTGCAGTTCGGCGATGACGTCCTTGGCCTCGTCTTCCTTCTCGACGAGGATGTGGCGCACCTTGTACTCCTTGTCACCGATCTGCGACTTGATCTGGTCGTATTCCTTGCGCAGCTCGGCGTCGGGAACCGGGTTCTTCTGCAGCCAGTCGGTGACGTACGCGCGCACGAGGATCGTCTGCGCGGCGAGATCCATTTGCGCCTTCATGTCGGCCGACTTGTCGATGCCCTGCTTGCGCGCCTCGCGTGCGAGCAGCTCGCGCGTGTTGAGCTCGTCGCGCACGGCGCTGCGCAGCTCGGGCGTGTCCTGCTGACCCTGCGCAAGACGCTCCTTGATCATGAAGTCGTATTGCTGCGGCGTGTACAGCGTCTTGCCCGCGGGCGCGTCGCTCTTGGCGGGGGCAGCCTTGGGGGCGTCGGCCTTGGGCGCCGCGGCCTTGGGTGCGGCGGGCATCTGCGCCTGCGCGGTTGCGCTGATCAGGGCTGCGGCGAGAGTGGCCGCAAGCAGAGTGCGTTTCATCGATGAATCCTTTCGTCTCAGGAGGGGAACTCGTCAGGCGCATAGGCCCTGATGGCCAGCGCATGGACCGGGTTGGGAATGAGGTCGCCGACACGGTCGAGAACCGCGCGGTGCCGTGCTAGCCGGGTCAGGCCGCAGAAATGCTGGGACACGATGGTGACGGAAAAGTGCCCACCCCCGCTCGTGTTGCCGGTGTGTCCGGCGTGCTCCTTGCTGTCATCGTCGATGGTCAGCACGGAAGGGGACAGCGCGCGCAGCCGCTGCGCGAGCGCGTCGCGCGTATCGATGCTCATTGCGAGGGCTCGGACAGGTAGCGCGCGAGCACGAGGCCCTGCGCCAGCGCGAACACCAGAAAGAGGCCGATGCCACCCCACACCTTGAAGTTGACCCACGTCTCTGTGGCGAAGTGGAACGCGACGTACCAGTTGGCCAGCGCCATGCCAGCGAAAAAGGCGACCCACGACCACGTGAGTCGGGTCCACACCGCGGCGGGGAGCGTCAGGTCCGTCATGAGATACGACAGCAGATCGCGGCGATAGGCGAGCTTGCCGACGGCGAGCACGAGTCCGAAGGTCAGGTACAGGACCGTCGGCTTCCACTTGATGAATGTCTCGTCCTGCAGGAGCAGCGTGGCGCCGCCGAAGACGACGATCACGACCAGCGATATCCAGTGCACGGCCGATACCTTGCCGCGCCAGTGGAACCACGCGATCTGCACGATCGACGCGACGATCGCGACGGCCGTTGCGACCCAGATCCCCTGCCACTTGAACGCGACAAAAAAGAGGATCAGCGGGAAGTAGTCGGCCAGCAGCTGCATAAACGTATGATTATAGCGTCTTTTATCCTCGTCCCGCCAGCCCCGGATCCGCCCGCGTCTGGGGCCGACGTGCGATCGCGTTCGAGCGTCAGCGGTCGGCGGAGGGGCTGGGGCGGGTGGCTTTGCGCCGACGCTCAACGCGTCCGGCCGTCGGCGCAGGCGCTGCGCCGCCGCGGGGTGTTCCTGTCACTCCTCGACGCTCGCGTCGGCCTCGCTGCCGGCAGGCGGCGTGAGCGCCTCGACGGTTTCGCCCTCGAAGCGGGTCTCGACGGCCTCGGCGTGGCGACCGTGCTCGTTGAGC
>Ga0070664_100003225_pt1 | contig 13197 bp, 10 predicted proteins | sample KBSC73metaG_FD_65863 | JGI IMG/M metagenome (GOLD analysis project Ga0070664, IMG submission 65863) | Corn rhizosphere microbial communities from Kellogg Biological Station, Michigan, USA - KBS C7-3 metaG | ecosystem: Host-associated > Plants > Roots > Rhizosphere > Soil ... | reverse complement strand
CGCATGAGCACCAGCAGCGAGTCCATGGAGACGCCCGGCAGCTCGATTTTCGACGCGTCAAAGCTCCCGCTGGCGAGAGTGCCAGTGAGCGCTCCGCTGGGAGTGTCCGATGTGAACAGCGTCACAACCACCGGGCCCGCCGAATCCGCGACCGCCGTCTGTATGTGTGCCATTGTCACGCCGGTAATCCCGTCGACATTCACGTTGAACTTGATCGTCGAGTCGCTCTGCAGCTCGAACGTCGCCGACCCGGTCGCCGAAGTCTCCACGGGTGTGGGGCGTTCATTTCCACCGGAGAGCGCCGGGGCATCGAATCGATCGAGCGGGGGCTCCCCACCCTCGCCGATGAGCTGGCCGCGAACGAGTCCGGCCAGATTGCCCGTCGCGTGGATGTCCACATAGGCGGCGCCGGTGCTCATCAGCTTCGCGAGTGAATCCAGGCTGAAACTCAGTGCTCCTTCAGGAATCAGCCCGGTAACGAGTGTGGGGTCGGTCAGCACGCTGTCGGTCGGATTCGTATACAAGGTGACGAGTATGGGCCCGGACCCGATGGCAGCGCCGCCAAGGTGGATGTGCGCCGCGATCGCGGACGTGAGGTTCGTCCCGACAATGGCATAAGTCAGCTGGCGGCCCACCTCGCCAACATCCGGCTGACGGATGCTGATCGTCGCGATGGCCGCAGTCGACGTAATCACCGGGATCGGGCGAACCTGGAGCCCGGTCATTGTTGCGGTGAACACCTGTCGCTTGCTGTTGCTCAGGCCGAGGGTGTTGTCTGGATTACAGGCGGCGAGCGCGGGGAAAACCAACACGCTGAGTGCCGCGAGACGTGCAAGACCCATCAGTTGCTCCGGAAGCGTTTCTGTGTTGCTGGTATTACCCGTGGGATAGAACCCCCGCAAGAATCGGGCGGCCTGAAGCATTGACGCTCGGAGAGACTCATTCGTTCCGCAGCCTCCCGTCAGTCATATAGTTTTCACCCCCTCAATGAACTTTTCCAACATCGCGAGCACGCTCTCGGGGCGGCCCCTCGTGGCACTGCCCCTTTTGTTCGTTGCCGGGGTGCTAACGAGCCTCACGCCTTGCATTTACCCGATGATCCCGATCACGGCGGCGATCGTTGGCGGGCAGACCGCCAGCGGCGTCCGGGCCGACCGATGGCGTCCGCTGCTGCTGTCGCTCACGTACGTCATCGGGCTCGCAACCGTGTATTCGGCCCTGGGACTTTTTGCCGGGCTGACGGGTACCCTGTTTGGCAGCATCAGCACGAATCCGTGGCTTTACCTCGCCATGGCGAACTTTCTGATAATCGCCGCGCTGGCCATGCTCGACGTAGTACCGATCCGGGTACCAGCAGCGTTGGTCGAGCGGGCATCGTCGGCGGGGACGGGCGGGCGGTTTTCCGGGGCGTTCATCATGGGCGCGATGTCCGGCCTGGTCGCCGCCCCGTGCTCGGCGCCCGTCATGGCGGCGGTCCTGACGTGGGTCAGCACAACGAAAAGTGCAGTGCTCGGATTCGCATATTTGTTCGCCTTCTCGCTCGGAATGTGCGCCCTGCTGGTCGCCGTGGGGGTCTCGAGCGGCACGCTGAGCCGCATGCCGAGGGCGGGCATCTGGATGGTTCGGATCAAGCGGGTTTTCGCGTTCGTGATGCTGGGTGTCGCGGAGTACTACCTGATCAAGATGGGTCAATTGATCATATGATTAGCTATCTGCCATCGGCCATCGGCCATCAGCTCGAACGGCGCGGCTGGCTCGCGATCGGGGCGCTTGCCGCGATCGCGATTGCGCCGATCCTCTCTGTTCCCGATTCCCAGTTCTCGGTTCCGGCCCTCCAGGCGCAGGAAACCGGGCTTCCCGTCGGCGCCAAGGCGCCCGCGTCGACCGTCGTCGAGACACTCGACGGGAAACCGTTCGACATCGGGCAGTACGTGGGCAAAACGCCGGTGCTGATCGAGTTCTGGGCGACGTGGTGTCCGCTGTGCAAGCAGCTCGAGCCGACAATGGTCGACGTGGCCAAGCGGTACGGGAGCAAAGTCAAGTTCATCGGCGTTGCCGTATCGGTGAACCAGACACCGGAGCGAGTGAAGCTCTACGCCGAGAAGCACGGGTTGCCGCTGGAGGTGTACTACGACCGCAAAGGCGCCGCCGCGGACGGGTACGATGCTGCCGCCACGTCCTACGTCGTGATCCTCGACAAAGCCGGGACCGTGGTGTACACGGGACTCGGTGGCTCGCAGAACCTCGAGGCCGGGGTCAAGAAGGCGTTAGGCGCACCAGGCACACCGGGCGCCTGACGGTTTCGGCCTCCTCGTCAGGCGGGGCCGCGCGCGCCGACGACGTCAGCCGCCACACCGAGCAAACCGTCCACGAGCGCGCGAATGTGCCCGCGCGTCGATCGCGGGTTCATCATGGTCACGCGAAGCACGCGTCGGCCACCGAGCAGCGTTGCCGTGATCCAGCCCGCCCCTGATTTGTTGTACCGCTCGCGGATCTCGCGGTTGATCGCGTCCAGCGTCTCGTCGTCGGCTCGCCGGTCGCCGACGTAGCGGAAACAGAGAATGTTCGAGTCCGGCGCGTGAAGGATCTCGAACTCCGAATGCCGCACCAGTTCCTCGCGAACCTGCAGTGCCAAGTCACACAGATGATCGTGGAGAAGCGCGATGCCGCGACGCCCCAGCCGCTGGAGCACTACCCAGAGCTTGAGCACGTCGGCGCGTCGTGAGCACTGAAAGCTCCGAACGCCCTGGTCCCGAACGCGCGTCGCGTCGTCGCTGCCGTGGAACAGATACGGCGCGCGCTGCGCGAACGCCGCCTGTAGCTCGCGCTCGGAGCGAACCAGCAGCATCCCCGCGGGCAACGGCAGCAGCATCATCTTGTGCGGGTCCCAGGCGATCGACCGTGCCCGCTCGATACCGCGCACCCGATGGCGATGCCGGTCCGACAGCACCGCGGTCGCGCCGTGTGCCCCGTCGATGTGCAGCCAGAGCCCCTCGCCGTCACACAGCGCACCGATCGCGTCGATGTCGTCGAAAGAGCCCGTTGCCGTGTGCCCCGCCGTGGCGACGATCGCCATGATCGGGATCTGCCGCTCGCGAAGCCGCGCGATCTCGCGCTCGAGTGCAGCGACATCCATGCGGTAGTTCACGGACGGTATCGCGATGGCACTCCGCATCCCGAGTCCGAGCTCCGCGACCGCGCGCGTAACGGCGTAATGGGTGTGCTCCCCACAAAGAACGACCGGTCGCGGTTCGCTCACGCCGTGCATCCAGGAATCGGGAAGCGCCGCCGCGCGCGCAGCGAGAAGTGCAGTGAACGTCGCCTCCGTTCCGCCTGACGTGAGCGTACCCCCGCTTCCGGCCGGGAAGCCGACGGCGCCGCACATCCATCGGATGACACGATGCTCGAGCGACGTGAGTGTCGGCGACATCTCCTCGACGGCCACCGACTGATTGAGCGCGGAGATCACCGCGTCGGTCCAGACGGCGGTCGACAGCGGAAACGACACCTGGTGACCCATGTACATCGGGTGCGCGAGACGATTCGCGTCCGCGAGAACGTCGCGCTCGATACGTGCGACGATCGTCGCGAGGTCGGTGCCGTCCTCGGGCATCGGGCCGTCGAACCGTGCCGCGATCTCGTTAGGAGACCGCCCGGATGACACCGGGCCTTCACCGCGGCGCGTAGTCTCGAAGTATGTCGTGGCCAGCGAGATGACCTGGGCCGCCGCGTCCGCGGTCGCATCGCCCTCGAGGGCGGCAATCACGTCGGCAACATCTTCCATCATGGACTTCTTGGGGGGGAGGGGGAGGGTCCTGTGAGTGGTAGCGTCAGCAGATGCCGCGCCGGCTGGGGATCGTTGCTGAGCGAGCACTCGATCTCGGTGACTTCGACCGGTTCATCGACGCGAAACGCCAGAAGCGCTCGCCGCTCGGCGGCACCGAGCTGGCGGTAGAAGCTCAGCGTGATGTGCGGCGTGAACGCGAAGCGAGGGCGCGCGTACGTCACGCCACTGTGTTTGATGCGTTCGTGCAGCTCGCGCAGCGGTCCGTGCGGATTCAGCTCGAGCACGATGATGTCGGTCTGCATGAACCTGACGGTGTGGGCTATCCGAAGCGTGAGCGGCGGCGTCGAGCGCGCGATTGGCTCGATCAGCGTCCGTAGCTCGTCGACGGGCGTTGCGGGAGCGATCGGACCGGCTCCGGACGACCCGATGATGGTGATGTGAGGCGGCATGAGCCGCGCGAGCTTGGGATCGAAGCGGGTTTGAACCTCACCAACCAGAGCAGCGAGCGACGCCTGGAGCGGGGCGACGACGTAAATGCCCGTCCCGGGCCGCCACCGTCGGGCCGTGTTTGCCGAGGACCCGCCTGGCTTTCCCGTCACCGTGTGCTCGGTACCATGGCTCGCATAATATCGACGTCGGAAAGGCCAGGCCGCCATGCGGCTTGGCGATGATGCCCGTTGACGGCATCATTCCTGGACCGTGACTACGACCCTCGATGCGTCGGCCGCCCTGCGCCGCGCGAATGAGATCTCGACCGTCGCGCTCGGCGCGCTTCCCTCGCCACTAGAAGAAGCGTCGCGCCTGCGAGCTGCGCTCGGCGCCGGCGCACGCCTTTTCGTGAAACGGGACGACGCCATTCCGTTCGGGTTCGGCGGCAACAAGGTTCGGAAGCTCGCCGTCGTCGCAGCGCAGGCGCTCGCCGACGGTGCCGACACACTCATCACGGTTGGCGGCGTTCAATCGAATCACGCTCGTGCGACGGCGGCGACCGCGGCGAAGCTCGGCCTGCGCTGCCATCTGATCGCGAATGGCAACCGGCCCGACAAGCTCACCGGCAACGCGCTGCTCGACTCGCTGCTCGGCGCCGAGGTCGAATATGTCGCGGCGCGCACGGATCGAGTGCCGGCGATGAAGCGCGCGGCCGAGCGCATTCGCGCAGCCGGCGGGAATCCCGTCGAGGTGCCACTGGGTGCCTCGACTCCCTTCGGCGCGATCGGTTTCGTGCGGGCGGTCGGTGAGCTACTCGAGCAGGGCGTGCGACCGGACGTGATCGTTCACGCGACATCATCGGGCGGAACACAGGCCGGCCTCACCGCGGGGTGTGCGCTGCACGGATGGTCGACGCGCGTCATCGGCGTCAGCGCGGATGATCCTGCCGTCGACGTGGAGCATCAGGTTCGTTCGATCATCGACGGCATGAAGGGGCCGCTCGGATCGGTGATGGAGGCGGTCGCGCGCGACGCGCGGATCGAGGTCGATGACACGTTCGTCGGCGGTGGCTACGGCGTGCCGACGCCGGCGTCTATCGAGGCGCAGCGGCTCGCGGCTCGGACGGAAGCACTATTCGTGGACCACACGTACACCGCGAAGGCGCTCGCGGCGCTGGTACAATACGTGCGCGACGGGCGGATCCCGAGCGACGCGACAGTGGTGTTCTGGCACACTGGCGGGCAGGTGGGGTTGTTCGCCTAACGACTGGGGACTGGGGACTCGGCCAGGAGGTTCGTAGCGCCGAGGAGGCCTCCTCGAGCAGCGAGCTTGGATAGCCCAGTCCCCAGTCCCTACCAGCTTCCCCGCTCGCCCGTAGCCGTGACGACCGCGGCGAGGCGCTCGGCCGCATTGCGCCAGTTTGTTTCCACCGCCGCCTGGGCGGCCGGCGCGTCTCCGGCGCGAATCGCCCGGATGATCGCACGATGCTCTACCACGGATGTATGGAGCTCCGGCGTGAGCATGCTGACGTAGAGCCGCTCGTACCGCTCTGCCTGAGGCTTTACCGTGTCGTGCAGCGACCGCACGCGACGGCCGGCGGCCTGCATGTAACAGCGGTGGAAACGCTCATCGAGCTCGAAGATCCGGCCGTGATCTGGGCGCGAGGCGGTTGCCGCCGAGCGGAACGCGTCGTTGATCTCGGCCAGTTCGGTGGCGAGTGCCGTCCGCTCGGCCGGCGTGCCTAACGCTGCCCGGGCCGCCGCCAGCCCCTCGAGGGCGCCGACGAGCACGAACAGCTCGTGTGCGTCATCGCTCGTGAGCGGCGCCACCGTGGGGCGCGTCTGGCGGAGCGTCGGCGAGTCGACTACATACCCTTCCTGCTGCAGGCGCTGCAGCGCGCCCCGCACGGGCGTGCGACTCACCCCGAGCCGGCTCGCGATGTCGGTCTCGACGAGGCGGGTGCCGGGCGCGAGCCTTCCGTCAATGATCAGCGCGCGCAGCCGTTCGTAGACTTCCTGCGGACGGGCGTGCTTGCGCGGGGAGGAAGCGGTGCGCATAATTGTATCGTAATTTGTATACAAATTTCGCTCCATTTACCAGTCCCCCCGCAGTGCACGAGTCGTCACTCGCCCCCGCCCCACGTCCGCGCTACGAAGCGGACGGCATCGTCATCCGCACGCTGACCACCAACGACGAGTACGACGAAGCCGTCGCCCTCCAGGATGAGATCTGGGGCGCCGGGTTCACGGACCGCGTCCCCGCATCCATTCTCCGCGTCGGGCAGAAAGTCGGTGGCATCACCGCTGCCGCGTTCGACGCGCAGGGCCGAATGCTCGGATTCGTGTTTGGCCTCACGGGCCTGCGCGATGGTCGGCCGGTCCACTGGTCCGACATGCTCGCCGTCCGCGAAGACGCACGGGGCAAGCAGCTCGGCGAAAAGCTCAAGAACTATCAGCGCGACCTGGTGCGTGACGTCGGCGTCGAGACGATGTACTGGACGTTCGACCCGCTCGTCGCGCGCAACGCCCATTTCAATCTGAACAGACTCGGGGCGCGCATCGCCGAGTACATTCCGAACTTCTACGGCTCGAACACCGGAAGCATCCTGCACGGCGCACTCCCGACTGACCGTTTCGTCGCCGAATGGCACTTCGCGTCCGCCAATCGCCAAGCGCGCGACGCGGCACCTCCGCAGCGCGAGCAGCCTGCCGCGGACGTGGCGCGGACCGCCGTCGTCGAGAACGGACGCGTGCGGGTGGTCGAGCCGCTGCCGAAGGCAACCCGGGTGCTGGTTCCGGTCCCGCGCGACATCGAAGCCCTGCTCGGCGCCAATCAGGACGCGGCGCTCGCGTGGCGCCTCGCGACGCGCGAGGCGATCCTGCACTATCTGGCGTTAGGCTATCAGGTCACCGCGTTTGATCGAGGCAGCGAAACGGAGCTGCCCGCGTACGAGCTCACGCACTCCCCCTCCCGACCAGCATGACCACTCTTCGCCATATCCGCCTGCGCGAGATCCGTCTCCCGCTCAAGGAATCGTTCCGCATCTCGTCCGGCGTGATCTCCGACCGGCGCATCCTGCTCCTCGAGCTGACCGACGTGAACGGCGTCACGACGTGGAGCGAGTGCGTCGCCGGCGAATCGCCGAACTACACGCCGGAGACCATCGATACGGCGTGGACGGCCATCACGCAGTGGGTCGCGCCACGCGTGCTGGGCAAGGAATACGCGCAGCCGGGTGACATCCACGTCGCGCTGGACAAGGACTTCCGAGGCCACAACATGGCGAAGGCGGCGGTCGAGATGGGCATGTGGGGATTGGCGGCCACGGCGGCCGGACTTCCGCTCGGCAAGTTCATCGGCGGGACCCGCACGTCGATCCCGACCGGAATCTCGCTCGGCATCGAGAAGACGCCGGCCGCGCTCGTGGACAAGGCGCGCGCTGCGGTGAAGCAGGGGTACCGCAAGGTCAAGATCAAGATCATGCCAGGATCCGACGTCGAGTTCGTGCGCGCGGCGCGCGAGGAGCTCGGCCCATCGGCGCCGCTCATGGCCGACGCGAACAACGCGTACACGCTGGATGACATCGACAGGCTCGCGGAGCTCGACACGCTCGACCTCATGATGATCGAGCAGCCACTTGCCTGGGACGACATCGTCCGGCACGCCGAGCTCCAGAAGCGTCTCGAGACCCCGGTCTGCCTCGACGAGTCGATCACATCGCTCGACCGCGCGATCGACATGCACACGTTAGGCAGCGGCCGGATCATCAACATCAAGCCGGGGCGCGTCGGCGGCTTCGGGCCGTCCCTCGCCATCCACGACTTCTGCGAGCAGCACGGGATCCCGGTGTGGTGTGGTGGCATGTTCGAGAGCGGCATCGGTCGCGCGTACAACGTCGCGCTCGCGTCGCTCTCGAACTTCACCAAGCCCGGCGACGTGTCCCCGAGTGCCCGCTACTGGGCGCGGGACATCGTCACGCCGGAGTGGACGATGGACGCGACGGGCATGGTCAAGGTGCCCTTGGATCGTCCCGGTCTCGGTGTCGACGTCGACGTCGATCGCGTGGACCAGCTCACGACCCGGAGCGCCGAGCTGGGGCTGTAACCGTGCCGGTCCTGCTCCCTTCCCTCCGTGGACTGTTCCGGGACGAGGATGTCGCGCTCCTCGTCGACCTGAGGCGTGATCTCCATCGACACCCGGAACTGTCGTGGAAGGAACATCGGACATCGGCGCGACTCGCGGACGCCGTCAAGTCGTTAGGCGCCGCCGACGTCCGGACTGTCGCGAACACGGGCGTCATCGCCCGGTTCGCGGGGCGTGATCGGCACGCGCCCCTCGTGGCAGTCCGGGGCGACATCGACGCGCTGCCGATCGAGGAAGCCACCGGCCTCCCGTTCACGTCGACGTCACCCGGAGTCATGCACGCCTGCGGGCACGACATCCACGGCACCTGGGCCATCGGCGCGGCGCTGCTACTCGCGCGACAGCCAGCCGCCGGTGACGTGCTCGTCGTACTCCAACCCGCCGAGGAACTCGGCGAAGGCGCGAAGGCTATTCTCGACACGGGCGCGCTCGACGACGTGAAAGCCATCTTCGGCGGACACGTGGATCGTCGCTTCACCGTCGGACAGGTCGTCGCCGACGCGGGGCCGCTCGCCGCGTCCGCCGACACGTTCGAGATCGAGCTGCTCGGCAAAGGGGCGCATGGCGCGCGCCCGCACGAATCCGCCGATCCCATCGTCGGCGCCGCCGCACTCATCTCGGCACTACAGACCATCGTGGCTCGGCGCATCGACCCGGCCGCGGCCGCCGTGGTAACCGTCGGGTCGATTCATGCAGGTACGGCGTCAAACATTATCCCCGAGCGCGCGACCCTCACTGGAACGCTGCGCGCAACGACACCGGAAACGCGTGCGACCATCGGAAATGAGGTGAAGCGCATCGCCGAATCGATCGCCGAATCGTATCGCCTAACGGCGCGCGTCACGGTCAACCTCGGCACTCCCCCCATCGTCAACCCTGTTGAAGGCGCAAGCTGGGCGCGTCAGGCAGCGTCCGCCGTGCTCGGCGAAGCCGCTGTGGTCCCGTTCGGCCTAACGAACATGGGGGGCGAGGACTTCGCGTTTTACCTCGAGCGCATTCCCGGTTGCTTCATGCGGATCGGTGCCCGCGAGGAAGGCGGCGAGCGAACTGCCGCGCACTCACCGCGATTCACCGCGGCTGAAGAGAGCATCTTCGTCGGCGCCGCCGTGCTCGCCGAGTCGGCACGAGTGGCATCGGCGGCCCTGGCAGGTTAAAGGCGCAACAGAACAGGTAATTGGTTACTGGAACTGGTTATAGGTAACCAGAACCCTGGGACGCTCTCTCAACGAGATGAGCATCCTGAGGTTTGAATCACCAATAACCAGCTCTAGTAACCGGGGTAACCTGTGCTGTTGCGCTGTATCGACCTAACGCGACTGGCGCCAGCGGGCGGCGTCGCGGCGCACCGCGGCGAGCAGCGCCTGGGGAAGCGCCACGCTCACCGGCTTCCGCTCGTTGGAGCCCACGACTTCCACAGTGTAGGCGCCGCTCTTGGCGAAGTCGTCGAGGCGGAAGATGAGCAGCCATTGGTCGCGGACGGGTCGCTTCTTGTCCTGGTAGTCCTTCGGGTTGACCACCGCCGCAATCCGCGCCGAGTCGAGCGCCAGGACCTGCTGGCCGTCGCGGAGCAGCTTCGCCGAGCGGAGGTCCACCTTGTCCTTCCCGGACTCGCTCAGCTCGGGGAACTTCCTGTACCGAAGCTCCGGCACTCCGTCCGGCACAACCGTGAGCACCACGACCGCGCGTCGGTCGTTGATCGTCGGCCGGAACCCGGCCCACGCCTGAATCGGATCGACCAGCTCGTAAGGATACTTGTTGAGCTGGAACGGCGAATCCCAGTATGCCTTCGTGCGAGCGATGGTCGAGTCACGCCATGCGAGCACGGGCGGTGTCATCGCGAGGATGCGATAGCCCTGACTAGCCGCGCGATACGGCACGAGGTCCAGCGTGTCCTTACGGCTCGCCTCACGCACGGCGTCGAGTGAATACGCGGGCGACGGCCACGTGGGAAGGACCGTGGCACTCGGTGCCGTGAATCCGTCCTTCGAAACACGAGCCTTTGCGGTGCGCAGGGCCGCGTCGACTGCCGGCGCCATCGCGAACGTGGACTGCCCACCTTTCTGCGTCGCTACCGCAACGACCGATGACGAGGCCGAGATCACGGGCCGGCCAGCGTCTGCGCGGGTGATAATGAGCGCCGGTCGCGCGGCCTTGCCGTCCTCGCTTGCCTTCGCCGCGCCACGCTTCGGCGCGGAGCCTGCGCCTAACGCGAGTAGCGAATCGCCACCCTTGACTGCGGAATCTCCGCCGACCTGCAGCACCCGGTAGCCGGACCATGGTTGCAGCGCGACAGCAACCACCGCGACGCCCGCACCACGATCGCTCGCGGCAACACGACCACGTACGCGTGTCGAGCCGTCCAGCTGGATGTCGACGACGCTGTCCGCCGGCACGAGCGTCGTCGATGTCACGATGAGGCCTGACCCCCGCGCCGTGTCAGCGAGGAAGCCGGTGCCGCGACCCTCGCTCGACGCGACGACGACGACGCCCGCGCGCATTTTCATCGCGGCCGAGTCCAGTGCCACGCCGCCGGAAGAGGTGGCAGCAATTGGGGCCGGCGCGGAATCGGGTGCCGGCGTTGGAACGGGTGCGACGGCGAGAGTCGAGTCGGGCTTCGGTCGGGCGCTGTCGGCGGCCGGCGCGACGGGGGGTGCGACCCGTTCGATGGCCGCCGATGACCCGCCACTCCTAACGAGGAGAACCGCGGCGATCCCTGCGACGAGAACCCCGCCCGCGATGATCGGGATGCGATTCTTGGCGTGAGGGGCCGAGCTAGTCACCAACTCGGCCGGCGTATCGCCACTGTCGTCTGCCGTACCGTCGATAGCGGTCCGTTCTGCTGTCGGCGTATCGATGCCAGCCACGTGGCCCGTCGTTGCACCGATGAGCGTCGTGATCGACTCCGTGGTGCGTTCACCCGACGGCGTCGTGACAGCGACCGCGGGGTCAGAGCCCGTCCACTCGGCCTTGGCGGCGGTTTGGGGACCTTCGCCTGTTCGCTCCCCGCGACCCGTCGAAACCTCGAGCGTCGGCATTCCGCGCGCGGGCGTGAATACACGCGGCGGCGTCAGGCGCCGAGCCGAGATCGCGCTGATGTAGTGCTCCTCGGTCGTCGTTATGGGCAGCTCGGCCATCGACTCCGTGAAGTCGTGCGCGAACTCGAGAACGTCCGAGTAACGCTGCGTCGGATCGGCGTTGAGCGCCTTGTCGAACACGGTCTGGAGAGCAGCCGGCCATGCGACGTCCGGCTTGATAGCGGAGAGTCGGCGCGGGGGCTGCGTGAGCCGCGCGAGCAGGTGATCCGTCGTGCTTCCCGACCCGAATGCGTGTGCACCCGTGATCGTGTGATAGCCTACCAGCGCGAGCGAGTAGATGTCGGTGCGCGCGTCGAGCTGGTCACCGGCAAACTGCTCGGGACTCATGTACTCGGGCGTGCCGACCGCAATGCCGGTGGACGTGAGGTTCTGTGACTCTTTCGCCATCACGCGCGCGATGCCGAAATCCACGATCTTCACGTGGTCGGTCCCGGCGCGCGATTTCGCCAGCATGATGTTGTCGGGCTTGAGATCCCGATGAAGGATTCCAAGCCCGTGCGCGGCACTCAGCGCATCCGCGGTCTGCGAGATGACGTCCGCCGCCCGGATAGGGCTCAAGACTTTCTCTTCCGCGAGCACCTTCGCGAGCGAATCGCCGTCGATGAACTCCATGGCCAGGTAAATCAGACCGGACGGAGTCTCGCCGAAGTCGTAGACGGCGCAGACGTTCGGGTGCGAGATCTGGCTCGCGTTTTCGGCTTCGCGATTGAAGCGGACGACGGCGACCGGGTCGCTCATCAACTGCGGGCGCATGATCTTGACCGCGCACCGCCGCTTCATTCGGACGTGCTCCGCCAGGTACACCTGGCCCATACCGCCGTCGCCGATCTTGGAGACGACGCGATAGCGATCGGCAATGATCGACCCGACGAGATCCGTCGAGTTCTGGGCCTGAATCAGGGCGGCGCCATCGAGGAAGCAGAACATGTGGTCCGGCTCGTAGCGCGTGCCGCACTGCGGGCAGACTTTTTCGTTTGCCAAGAAAGCTCCCCAGGGCTCGCTTCCAAACGCCGACGCACGTGCGACGGCTACTCGCGGGCTTAGAGCGCCCGGCGAGGTCGTAAGCAGTGAGAATGTAGACTACCTGTGCGACCGGTCAACCTGCGTCGCCGTCACTATTTCGACGACAATCAGGTGTTCGATGGCACGCATGCCACCGACGTCGAAGAGGGCACTTTGGCAACGCGATTTCCGGAAACCGCGGCCGGCGACCGCGCGTCCTCTTGGCACACAGTCGTTCGCCCGTGAACCCCGCCTGATGAGCGCACGCCCGCTACCGCAACCCCATCGAGTCTGGTCGTACGCCGCCGTCGTCCTGCTTGCGGTCGTCGCGTCGGCGACGGGGCTCTCGAACGGCTTTGCGCTCGACGATCTCGCGCTCGTCGCAGACAACGCGCGGGTGCACTCGTTGGATCAGTGGTGGCGTCTGTTCGCGCTTCCCTACTGGCCCCCGCAATACGGCGCGTCACTGTACCGCCCACTCGTGACGCTCGCCTATTCGGTGCAGTGGTCGGCCGGCGGCGGAGCGCCGTGGGTGTTTCATCTGTGCAGCGTCGCGTTCTACGCCGCCCTCTGTGCGCTGGTGCTGGCGTTCCTTCGCCAGGTATTCGCCCCCATGCTGGCCGTGATCGGCGCGGCGCTGTTCGCGGTGCATCCGGTGCACGTGGAAGCCGTGGCCAACGTGGTCGGACAGAGCGAGTTGATGGCGTCACTGGCGATCGTTGCCTCGTGCATCGTGTACCT
>Ga0070664_100003223_pt1 | contig 13199 bp, 9 predicted proteins | sample KBSC73metaG_FD_65863 | JGI IMG/M metagenome (GOLD analysis project Ga0070664, IMG submission 65863) | Corn rhizosphere microbial communities from Kellogg Biological Station, Michigan, USA - KBS C7-3 metaG | ecosystem: Host-associated > Plants > Roots > Rhizosphere > Soil ... | reverse complement strand
GTACCAGGTACGGCCGTCAGCATGTCGCGTGAGAGAGCGCTGCCCCTGTTTCTGGTAGCTGGTATGCCAGTCCCGCTACCAGGTACCGCTACCCACTACTCGTCGTTGCAGTGCCGCAATCACCTCATATCAAACACATAGCTATTCAGATGCTGGATCGTCGTCTCCTGATCCGACAATCTATGCGCGAGGAGATCCCCGATCGTCACCACCCCGTGCAGCCCCACCACGTCGACGACCGGCAGATGGCGCACGCGGCGCGTCGTCATGATCGAGCCGATCTCCTCGACGTTCATGTCCGGCGTGCAGGTGACGATGTCGCGCGTGAACACGTCGGCGACCTTCGTCGTTTCGGGGGGAAGGCCGGCGGCGACGACGCGCCGCAGGATGTCGCGCTCGGTGAAGATGCCGAGCAACGCGTGGTCCTCGTCCACCACGACCACGCCGCCGACGCCGCGGTCGTTCATGAGCCGCGCAGCTTCGAGCACGCTCGCGGTGGGCTGGATGGAGACGACGTCGGTGCCCTTGCGGGCGAGCAGATCGCGAACGACGGCCATGGGGCGCTCCTGAGGTGTATGTCGCGATTGTAGCCGGCGCCTGGCGGAACCGCTAGCACCGCCCTGCCCAGGCCGCACCCCCAGCACCCCCAACCGCGAACCGGTACCTGGCAAGCGCCCCCGGCGTCGCTAGTGCCGCTTGCCGTCGTCGCGGTGGCAGGCCTGATCCACCACCACGGCGCTCGCAAGGATGAGCACGTCGTCCTCTCCGTCCGCGACCTCCACGCCGTACGTATCGGCCAGCGCGAACCACCGCTTCGACACCGTCGCCACCTCGCGCCCGCCGCGGAGGAAGACGTACTCGTGATCGAGGAAGTCCCCCTTCGCCTCCAGGTCGTCGGGACCGGGCACGTCTACCGTGAATCGGTGGTGGAGGAGCGCGAACAGCTCCTGCTTCACCACCGCGGCGAGCACGCCGCTCCGGTGGATCTCGTACGTGGGCGAGAGCTTGAACAGCTTCTGCTTGATGAACGCGAGCTCGCGGCCCTCCATGTCCTCGAACGAGAGCTGCCCGCCAAGGCTGAACGCCTTGCCGTCGACGAGATAGAGGTCGCGCCCCGCGTCGTCCTTGATGGTGTAGTCGTCCCCCCAGGAGAGCAGCTTCTGTCGCATCACGTAGCGCACGGTCGGTCCTCGTTGCAGAGACGGAATACACTACGGCCAGAGCCGTCCGAAGTGACACTGGTCATGCGGACCTCCGACCAAAGGTGCGAAGCGCCGGAGAGATGCGTGACCTCAGAACTCCGACCGAAGGCGCGTAGCGCCGCAGGGAGGAGCGATAAACCAGACAACCGTAAGGTTGCCCGCTCCCGCCGGTGCGCGCTTGACACGCGCCGAGCCAGCGCGACAATCTGCGTGTCTGGAGTTGAATCAGGCGCGGGCACCATCCCCCACCCCGCGCGAACGTGCAGATCCCTCGACTCGCCTCGCTCGCTCGGGATGACACCCGGCGACCAGCGCGGCATCATCACCTCCTCAGGATCCAACTCGATGCGAACCCGTTGCACCACGCTCTCTCTGCACGGACTGTGTGCCCTCGTCCTGGCCGTCGGCTGCTCGACCCAGCCCGCACCGCAGAGTGCCCCGACGCCGGCGGCGACGGCTGCTGCCGATCAGCCGGGCCGGCAGTGGAAGCCGGAGGACACGGAGTACTACACGCCGGTGCCGCCGATCGTCACGCCCGGTGAGAATGGCTCGCCACCGTCGGACGCGGTCGTCCTCCTCGGCAAGGGCGGTCTCGATGAATGGGTGCTGGCCAAGGATGGAAGTCCGGCCACCTGGCCGGTGACCGACGGCGTCGCGACCGTCGACAAGAAGGTCGGCGGCATCAAGACGAAGCGGTCGTTCACCAACTATCAGCTCCACATCGAGTGGCGCATCCCGGAAGGGATCACCGGCTCGGGCCAGGCGCGCGGTAACAGCGGCGTCTTCCTCGCCTCCACCGGCCCGGGCGACATGGGCTACGAGCTGCAGGTGCTCGACTCGTACAACAACAAGACATACGTGAATGGCCAGGCGGCGAGCATCTACAAGCAGACGCCGCCGCTCGTCAACGCGATGCGTCCCCCGGGGCAGTGGCAGGTGTACGACGTGATCTGGACGGCGCCGACGTTCAACACGGACGGCTCACTCAAGACGCCGGCCTACGTCACGGCACTGCACAACAACGTGCTCGTGCAGAACCACTTCCAGCTCCGCGGCCACACGCCCTACATCGGCCTCCCGAAGTACACCGCGCACGGCCCCGCGCCGATCATGCTCCAGGCGCACGGCGATCCGAGCCCGCCGATCAGCTTCCGCAATATCTGGATCCGGCCCTTGTAACGTGGTGATGCGGGGATGCGGAGATGCGAACGGCCTCGGGACGCTTCGGCGCTCCGAGGCCGTGTTGTCATCCCGAGCGAAGTCGAGGGATCTGCACTTGCCGAGGCCTTTTCGACGACGGAACGCGGATCTGGAACGGCGATGCCGCGGAAAGAGCCGGATCTGTCCCTGTTCTTTTCTTTACTGATGCGGACGGTGTGGGCTGACCGCTGAGGGCGCGCCGCTGACCGCTCGCCGCTAGACCTCTCAACCGCTCACGGCTCACCGCTCACCGCTGACGACTGGTTTTGACACGCCGTTCCGCATCCCGCATCTCCCCATCCCCTCATCCCCGGAAGTCAGCGATCCACCTTCAATCCGCTCGGCACGCGCACCGGCACCGATCGGGAGAGATCGCGCGCTGCGTCGTCGGTGAGGGCGCTCATGTACGCCATCAGCTTGTCCACCAGCGCGTCGGTCAGCACGACGCCGGTGAGCAGCGTGTCGCGCTGCAGCAGGACGTCGGCCGAGTTGTTGAGGAAGGCGAGGCGCAGCGCGGGCTCGAGGCGAGTGGGATCGAACGCGAGGAGCTTGAGGTCGGATTCGCTGTAGTGCTCGATGAACTCCCGCAGCGACGCGATCGCGCCGTCGTGGCCGTAGGGGCCGGTGAGCTCCACGTTGCGTAGTGGCGACGTGCGGAAGCGGTACTGATCCGCCGGCAGTCCCGTCACGTTCATGCGGCCGAAGTCGTCGCGCAGACCGACGCCGTTCCCCTCGCCAGGCCCGATCTGCGCCACGGCCACATTGTGGAAGTCGTCGTCGCTGAACGTCGCGCCGTTGTGGCAGATGGAGCATTTGAGAGTGAGGAAGGTCTGTGCGCCGTCGAGCTGCGGCATCGTCAGCGCGGCATCGTTGCCGGCGAGGAAGCGATCCCACGGTGAGTTCCGCGTCGAGAACTGATCGACGATGAATCCCGCGATCGCGTTGGAGGCGTGCGCGAACGTCATGTCGTCGAAGCGCGTGCCCGGATAGGCCGCCTCGAACAGCCCGCGATACTCGCCGATCGCGCCGAGCCGCTTCATCAGCGCGGCCCAGATCCCCTGGAAGTCGTCGTCCGCGATGAGCGCAAGCTCGTTCCCCGAACCGGCGCGCATCTCGAAGCGGTTGGTGACGGGGAACATTCCCAGCGCGGAGACGGGCCCGAACTCGAACACCCGCGTCATCGCGGGGGTGAGCTGCGCGCCCGCCGGTGTGGTGACGTTGCCGGCGGCGTCCGCGGCCACGCGTCCGTCCCAGAAGAGGTGGCGCATCGCCGACAGGTTGAACAGCGGCGGCGCGTTGCGCGGGATGAACACGCCGGTGGGATGCACGCGCGCTGGTCCGAGTCCGGTCGCGCCCTGGCCGATCGAGAGACTGCGGCCGTCACCGGTCGCGAACGCGGGCAGGTGACAGGTCGTGCACGCGATGTCGCGATTGCCACTCAGGATCTTGTCGAACGCGAGCGCCTGACCGAGCTTCGCGAGCGCGGGCCGCACCTGCGGTGGCGTGGCGAGCGGCACGATCCCGCGTGCGGCCGCAAGCTGCCGAACGGTCTGCGGGAGCGTGCTGCTCGGAGACGTCGTCGCGACGCGCGACGTCGGTGCGGTGATGGGCGTGGGCGGCGGCGTGGGAACGTGGTCGTCACACGCGGAAAGCGAAACGACGCCGGCGATGAGAGCGACGGTGAGCGAGGGTCTGCGCGTCACGGTTCGACTCCTGGACATGCGCACCGATCGCGGAGACCGGGGCGGTCCACCGTGGGTCGCCCCGTCGTCCGCGATCGCGCGCGCGCACTACACATTGCGCCGCCAGGACGGCGGCGCAAGCACGCTCGTCACCAGATGCGCGCGCGGGTTCCCTCGCTCCGCACCATCGGATCGCCTTCCTTGCAGCCGAACGCCCTGGCGAACTCGGGCATGTTCGACAGCGGCCCGTTCACCCGGAAGCGTCCCGGCGAATGCGGGTCGGTCGCCAGCAGCAGGCGCGCCGACTCGGGACGGAGCACCGACAGCCGGGCCTGCGCGTACGCGAGGAAGAACCGCTGCTCCGGCGTGAAGCCGTCGATCGGCGCGCGACTCTTTCCGTCGAGGGCGCGCTCCAGCGCCTCGTACGCGAGCGACACCCCGACGACGTCGGCGATGTTCTCCCCCAGCGTGAGGCGGCCGTTCACGTGCTGCGTGTCGATCGCGACGTACGCGCTGTACTGGCGTTCGACGACGTTCGCCCGCGCGCGGTAGCGACGCGCGTCCTCCGGCGCCCACCAGTCGCGCACGTTCCCCGCCGCGTCGTACTGTCGGCCGGCGTCGTCGAAGCCGTGCGACATCTCGTGGCCCACCGTGGCGCCGATGCCGCCATAGTTCGCCGCCTCGTCGTACGTCGCGGAGAAGAAGGGTGGCTGCAGGCGGCCGGCGGGGAAGACGATCTCGTTGAGCTGCGCGCTGTAGTACGCGTTCACGGTGGGCGTCGTCATCAGCCACTGCTCGCGATCCACGGAGTGGCCGATCCGCATCACGTCGTGCTGGAACAGCCACGCGCGCGTGCGTCGCACGTTCTCGGCGAACGGCACCGCTGCGATGTCGAGTCCTTCGTAGTCGTTCCACGAGTCGGGGTAGCCGACCTTCTGCCCGAATGCGTCGAGCTTGCGGAGCGCTTCGGCCCGCGTGTCCTCGCTCATCCAGTCCGCGTGGCGGATCCGATCGCGCAGCACGCCGCGCACGCTCGCGACGATCTCCCCCATCTTCGCCCGCGCCTCGGGGGAGAACTCGGTCTTCACGTACTCGCGGCCGAGGGCATCGCCGAGCAGCTGGTCGCTCGCGGCGAGACACCGCTTCCAGCGCGGCTGCTGCGCGCGCGCGCCGGTGAGCAGCGAGGCGAGCCGGAACGACTCGTCGACGAACGGCGCGCCGAGCTGCGACGCGCTGCGGTTCACCACCGTCCAGCGCAGATACGCCTTCCAGTCGTCGAGCGGTCGCGTCGCCAGCTCGTTGCCCAGCGTGGCGAAGAACTCCGGCGTGCCGAGGTTGATCACGGTCACGTTCGGCAGCCCGACGTCGGTGAGGTAGCGCCGCCAATCGAAACCGGGCGTCAGCGCGTTCGCCTCCTCGACCGTCATGGGATGGTAGCGTGCGCTCGGGTCGCGCATCGCGACGCGCGAGAGCTGTGACCGCGCGAGCGAGGTTTCGAGCGCGAGAATGTGCTGCGCCCTCGACTCGGCGACGGGTGCCGGATCCCCGGCCAGCGAGAGCATCGACGTCACGCTCGCGACGAGCCGGTCGCGCGTGGCCGTTCCCTCGGTGTCGGCGCGCAGATAGTACTCGCGGTCGGGGAGGGTGAGCCCACCCTGCGAGGCGTTGGCGACGATACGTGCCGCGTTCCTCGCGTCGGCGGCGGCGCCGAAGGAGAAGGCACCGCCGTAGCCGAGCGTGTGCAGCCGCGCGATCTCGTCCTCGAGCCCGGTGCGATCGTCGATCGCCTCGATCCGCGCCAGCTCGTCGGCGATGGGCTCGATGCCGGCGCGTTCCACCGTCGTCGAGTCCATGCAGCTCGCGTAGAACGTCCCCAGCTTGCGCGTGCTCGAGTCGGGCGAGGTGGCGGCCTGCGCGGCCGCACGCTCGGCGATCGTCTTGAGCACGAGCGTGTTCCGCTCGCTCAGCTCGTTGAAGGTGCCCCAGCTCGCGAACGCGGATGGGATCGGGTTCCGCTCGATCCATCCATTGTTCGCGAACATGTAGAAGTCGTCACAGGCGCCGTATCGGCGGTCGACGTTGTTCGGGTCGAGGGGACGTGTGGGAGCGGACTGGGCCCCGAGGGGGGCGGCGATCAACACAGAGAGCGCGAGCGTGCGAATGTGTGACATGCCTCACCAATCCGGTTCGTCGAGCCAATGTAGGCTCAACATCCGGTCGCCGTGCGATCGGCTCAAGGCGTACTTGCGCCCGGCGCGTCGCACCCACTAGCGATCGATCTTCCTTCTCGCTGCCCACAGTACGGCGCTCCTGTCCGGCACCAGCGACGGCACCGCCCACCACGGGAGCGTCCGCCCGAACGAGCGCAACGGGTGTGCGAGGCATTGCGCGACGCGCGTCTCGTGCACGAAGAGCCCGCCCAACCGGAGTACGCGCGCGACCTCATGCAGCGCGGCGCGACGGCCGTCCATGGTGTCGCTCACGTGGTAACAGGTGCCGAAGTCGATGACGAGGTCGAATCGTGCCGCCTCGAATGGGAGGTCGTTCACGTCGCCTTCGAGGAGCGTCGCTTCCGTGGCCGTGTTGCGCAGCCGTTGCCCGGCGTGGGCCAGCAGATCGCCGTCGACGTCGAGGCCCACCAGCTCGACGGGTTCGAGCTCGTCGTCGAGCACGGGGAGCGCTACGCCGCGCCCACATCCGATCTCGAGCACCCGCGCCCCGCGAGGCAATCGCAGCGCACGGATCATGAGCGGGATCTCCACGAGCGCCTGGAGTCCGTTGCGCGCCTCGACGTTGCCGAACGGCCGATAGTCGGCGGCACTCCGATCGGCGGTGCGATGCGCCGCGGGGAGGAGTGACGTGCGATCGCCGAGGTCCGTCGGGTTGGAACGGAGCGCCTGGCTGCCCTGCCATGCTTCCCTGCCCTCCTCGACTGGCGGAGTCTCGATCGTCTGCGACATTGATGTGTACTCCTGTAGGGGGTGACTTCGCGGCCGCGTCCTCGCGCGGCGCCCGACTCGCCTCCCTCACGCGGGAATCCCCACCCGATCGGCTCATGGATCGACCGCTTCCCACGCCTGCCACGCCTTTGTCGCCGTCCCCTGACGCACCGGGAGTCGACGTCACCGGGCTGCTCCTCGCCTGGAAGCGCGGCGACCAGGCCGCAACCGACCAGCTCGTGGCCGCGGTCTACGACGAGCTGCACCGGCAGGCGGGGCGGGCGATGCGGCGGGAGGGCGGGGCGCACACGCTGCAGGCCACGGCGCTGGTGCACGAGAGCTATCTCCGCCTCGTGGATCAGCGGCGCGTCGAGTGGCGCAACCGTGCCCACTTCTTCGCCATCGCCTCCACGGTGATGCGCCGCATCCTCGTCGACCACGCGCGGGCGCGGCTCACCGCGAAGCGCGGCGGTGGCGTCGCGCCGATCACGCTCGCCGGGGCGGCACACGGCGGCGCACAGGAGACCGACGACGTCGATCTCCTCGCGCTGCACGACGCGCTCGAGCGCCTCGCCGCGCTCGACCCCGAGCAGGCGCGACTCGTCGAGCTGCGCTACTTCGGCGGACTCACGATCGAGGAGACGGCCGAGGCACTTGGCGTCTCTCCAGCGACGGTGAAGCGCGAGTGGGCGCTGGCGCGGGCCTGGCTCCGCCGCGAGCTGTCCGGGAGCGGCCCATGAGCGACGCACGCTGGCAGCGCGTGAAGGCGCTCTTCGCCGAGGCAATGGAGCGGCCCCCCCACGAGCGGAGCGAGTACGTCGACGCCGTGTGTGCGGGCGACCCGTCCATGCGCGCCGAGCTCAACTCCCTGCTCGAAGCGGGTGCGGACTCGGCGAGCGTCCCGCGGGCGCGGGCTGCCGTCGCCGCGGCCGCACGCGCCCTCGCCGCGAACAGCGGCCCGTCGCCCGCGGGCGACGGCACGCTCCAGCACATGCTCGAGCTGGCGCTCGGCCAGCAGTACGAGATCGTGCGGCCACTCGGCCAGGGCGGGATGGGTGCGGTCTATCTCGCGCGCGAGCGATCACTCGAGCGGTTCGTCGCGATCAAGGTGCTCCGCCCCGAGCTCGCGGAAGCGCACGACGGGCGCGAGCGGTTCCGGCGTGAGGCACGGATCGCCGCGCAGCTCTCGCATCCGGGGATCGTGCCCCTCCACACCTTCGGCGAGGTGGGTGGGATCTGGTACTTCGTCATGGGTTACGTGCGCGGCACGTCGCTCGCCGAGCGGCTGCGCCTCGAGGGACACATCCCCGTCGACGAGGCGCACAGGATCCTGACCGAGCTGGCGGATGCGCTCGCGTCCGCGCATCGCAGTGGCGTCGTCCATCGCGACATCAAGCCGGCGAACATCCTGCTCGACGCCGACAGCGGACGTGCCGTGCTCGCCGACTTCGGCGTCGCGAAGGTGGGCGCGGGGGACGAGCAGCTCACGGCGACCGGTGTCGTGATCGGCACGCCGCACTACATGTCGCCCGAGCAGGTGCTCGGCGCGCACGCCGTCGACGAGCGCAGCGACATCTATTCGCTGGGCGCGGTCGGCTACATGATGCTCGCGGGGCGCGAGCCATTCGGCGGCGGTGAAGCCGTCCAGATCATGCGCCGGCGCATCGCACACAGCCCGCCACCGCTCGCGCCACTCGTCTCGGCCGCCGCGGCGCCGCTCGCCGCCGTCGTGATGCGGTGCCTCGCCCGCGACCCGGAGCAGCGCTGGCCCTCGGCGCGCGACCTGGGCGCGGCCCTCGCGCGAGCCGGCGGCGCCGATGGCGCCGCAGCCGTTGCGCCGGGCCACGAGCTTCCCGCCTTCGGGCCGTACGCCGTGCTCTGGGCGATGCTCTGGACCGCACTCGCGATCCGGCCGTCGCATTCACTCGGCGACGCGGCACTGCTGCTGCTCATCGCGCTGCTCGTGCCATTCGGCTTCGTCGTTCACCTCTGGAACGTCGGCCGCGGCGAGATGCCGCTGCGCGAGATCGCGCGGTTGTCGTTCTGGCCGCCCGAATGGTGGGGCATGTGGTGGCCGGCGCGGCTGCGACGACCGAACGACCTCTACGCCATGCTGCCGCGCCCCGCGCGGCGCGTGCGCGTGGCGGTGAGTGCGTTCACCGTCGGACTTCCCGCGCTGATCCTTGCGCGCGAGTGGTACGAGGCGGCGACCGGTGCGTCACTCTCGGCCGATGAGCGGCGCGCCTTTCTCGGCGTGGAATCGCTGATGCTGGCCGGCACCGCGCTCGCCGTCGCGCTCGCGGCGCGATGGGCGCGCGCACGCGGCGCGAGCTGGCCGGAGTCGCTCCGACTGCTCTTCGGTTCCACCGCGCCCTCGCGCGGATGGGACGAGCCGCACCTCGCGTCGCTCCTGAGCGCTCGCGCCGGCGAGGTGCGTCCGCCGCGCGTGAACGACCCGGCGGATCACGTGCGCGCGATCATCGACCTCGTGTCGACGCTCCCCGCGAGCGCCGCCGAGCTCGGACGCGACGCCGAGCGCGCCGCCCGCGCCGCAGGGCTATGGATGGAGGAGAGCGAGCGCGAGATCGCCACGCTGGCGCGTCACGGGAGCAGCACCGACCTCGATCGACTCGTCGCGCAACTGGGCGCGCTCGAGGCGGACGCACCCGACGACGCCGACGAACGCGAGCTGGCCGAGCTGCTGCAACGCCAGATCGACGTCGTGCAGCGCATGCAGCTGCGCTGCGAGCTGCTCACCCATCAACGCGCGCGGACCTTCCAGCTCGTGCGTGCTCTCTGGCGCCGACTGATCCTCGTGCGCGACGTCGCGCTCGACTCGGGCGACGTGCCCTCGGCCCAGCGAGACCATCTGCGGCTCGTCGTCGACGAGCTGGAGGGAGCGGAACTGCGGGGCTGACGGGCGGCCCGTCATCCCGAGCGAGCGAAGGCGAGTCGAGGGATCTGCACTTGCCGAGCGCGGCAAGCAACGAGCGGTTGAGAGGTCCAGCGGCGAGCGGACAGCCGCGGGCGGTCAGCGGCGGGCGGTCAGCGGTCAGCCAACGGCGTCAGAGGCAGCAGCGATCGGTTCAGCGATCAAGAGGGTCAGACTCACTTGATCGTTCAAGGGGTCTGACCCTCTTGAAAGGGATCCGTCCCTTTCCGCGGCATCGCCGTTCCAGAATTGCGTTCCGTCGTTCAAAAGGCAAACGGCCCCGGCACGCCGAAGCGTCCCGAGGCCGTCAAACCAACTCACCAACTCAGGATCTCAACCTCCCCCGAACCCACCACCCTGCTGCGGCTGCTCCTGTGGCTGCGACTGACGGATGCGCGGCGTCTGGCCGTAGTTCCACTGATAGGTCAGATACGCGGCGCGGTTCCCCATCGTGCGCTCGGTGATCTGCGTCTGGCCGTTCGTGCCCGCCTGGACGCGGAACTTGCCCGTGTTGAACGGATCGGAGAGACGCAGGCTGACCGAACCATTGTCGCCATCCACCTTCTTTTTGAAGGTGATGTTCGTGAACTGCATCTTCGAGAACCGGCCGCCTTCGACCTTCATCGGCGCGCGGTACATGTGGAAGGCCTGCACCGAGAAGGTCGGCGTGATCTCGGCCGTGCCGTTCACGCGGGCGGACCAGGTGACCGCGTCCGTGCCGGCGACCGACGTCGTCGAGCCGCCTTCGGTGACGATCTTGAAGACGTTGCCGCCGGCGAAGCCGCTGAACCGCTTGCCGAGTCGGAACGAGCCGTTGACGTCGGTGCCCCACGAATTGGCCTTCGCGAGGTTCTTGAAGCTGATCGTCGTCACGTCGCGTCCATCGACGACGTCGTCGGTGTTGATGACGAAGCGGATGACGTTGGTGGTGTGCCGATAGAACGGCGAGAGCTGGAACGACCCGAACTTGCCGCTCCTGTTGTAGCCCAGCTCGTACGCGTCGGTGTACTCCGGATTCAGCGCCGGATTGCCGAGGAAGACGTTCTGGACGTCGAAGAAGGTCGGGAACGGGTTGAGCTCCTGCGTGCCGGGGCGCCGGATGCGGCGCGAGTAGCTCACCTTCGCCTGGCTCGACTGCGTCAGGTTGTAGCTCAGTACACCGCTCGGGAAGAAGCTCGTGTAGTGGTACGGATAGCTCTTGTCGGCGAGCTGGAAGTCGCGGTTCGCGTACTCGGCGCGGAGGCCGGCCTGTGCGTCCACCTTGCCGAGGGGGTGGCTCACCACGGCGTATGCCGCGTGGACCTGTTCGTTGAAGGTGAAGGCGTTGCTCAGGTTGCTGCGCACCCAGTTCTCGTCGCCGAGCGAATCCTTCACCACCGAGTAGTCGCGATCGAGCCAGCGCGCGGTCGACTTCACCCCCGACTCGAGCTTGGTACCGCCGAGCAGGCGCGTGTAGTCCACCTGTCCGGTGGCGCTCTTGGTGACGGCGTCCGTGTTGTCCCGCTCGCGCTGGATCGGCGTGCCCGTCGAGACGCCCGTCGACGACGCCCCCTCGCGCCAGAGGTTCGTCACGTCCTCGTCGTGCGACCGGTTGAGGCGCACCTCGGCCGACAGCTCGTTGCGGCGCGGCTCGATCGTGCGCTTGAACGAGCTCGTGTAGTCGACGTTGAGCCCCTTCGATTCGTTGTCGCGCGGGCGATAGTAGCGGTCGAGCAGCGCGCCCGAGCCGTCGAGCTCGAAGTACTGGGCGCGGGAGTTATCGGTCGCGTCGCGATGGTTGACCGAGATGCCGTTCGACCAGACGTCGCGCGCGTTCAGCTTGTAGTCGACGTTGGTACCGAAGTTCTGGCCCTTGAAGCCGTTACCGCCGAGGATGTTCTGATTCGTCCTCGACAGCAGCACGTCGGTCTGGTCGTAGCGCAGCCGGTCGTTGATGCCGGTGATGTCGCGGTCGTCGCTGAAGATGCCGAGGTTGGAGAAGGTCGTGAGCTTGCCGGCCTGATACCCCAGGTTGCCCGAGGCATTGTACTTGTCCTGCTTGGCCGCGCCGACGGTCAGCCCCGCGCTCACGCCGAGATCGACGTTCTGCTTGAGCTGGATGTTGATGATGCCCGCCATGCCCTCGGGGTCGTACTTGGCCGACGGGTTCGGGATGACCTCGACGCGGTCGAGCAGACCGGCGGGGAGGGACTTGAGGTACGCGCCGAGCTGCGCGCCGGAGATCGGCGCGGGGCGCCCGTTGATCTGGATCGCGACGTTCTCGTTGCCGCGCAGGCTCACCTTGCCATCGGCGTCGACCGTGACGGCGGGGGTCGCCTCGAGCACCTGGCTCGCGTTGGTCGCGGCGGGCGCGACGTCCTTGGCGCGATACGTGTTGCGGTCTGGCTCGATGGTGATCGCCTCTTCCTTCTCGACGACCGCGACGGCGCCCAGCGTGAGCGCGGCGCGATTGAGCTGTACCTGGCCGAGATCGACGATTGGCTTGTCGGGCGCGATGGCGACGTCCTGCAGCTTCGGCTCGAAGCCGAGGAAGGTGACGCGCACCGTGTAGTTACCGGAGCGAAGTCCCTGCACGCGGAAGGCGCCCGTCGGGCCGGCGATCGCGCCGGCGACGAGTGCACCGCTGGCCTTCGCCCTCACCGAGACCGACGCACGCGCCACGGGCGCGCTGCTCTTCAGATCGACGATGGTCCCTTTGATCTCTCCGTTGCCGGACGGCGGGGGAGCACCGGGCGCTCCGCGAGCGGGGCCCTGGGCAGGGAGGGTGCCGGCGGCGAGGAGCAGGCCGAGCGCGGCGGCGAGGGTGGACTTCATAAGTAGAGCTCTCGGGCAAACGGTGAATGCAGACGTGCGGAGGGTGAGGTGGAATCCCTCCGGCGTCCGCACTACGACTGGCCTTCCGAGAGGTTTCAGACAGCGCGCGCACCCAATTGGTTGCAGCAGCATCAGTTGCAGCCGTACACACGCCGAATCGTTGTACGATCCTGCGCTGCTCGTGGCCCGGGCACCGCGCCTCGTTCTGATTTTCGGCGCGCGCGGTCGGTCGCGCGCGGGTATTCCGGCGGCGCCTCCGGGCTTACACGCTGCGAGCCTCGCGCAAAAAGCCGCGCGAGTCTCTTGCTACGCCCGAGGGCGCCGCCTCCACACCCGCACACTCCCTCCCTCACATGCGGCCATCCGCGATCGGCGCGCGCACGTGCGCGGCAGTGCGCGATCGGCAACGATCGACCGCGCGCCACGCGCA
>Ga0070664_100003220_pt1 | contig 13201 bp, 11 predicted proteins | sample KBSC73metaG_FD_65863 | JGI IMG/M metagenome (GOLD analysis project Ga0070664, IMG submission 65863) | Corn rhizosphere microbial communities from Kellogg Biological Station, Michigan, USA - KBS C7-3 metaG | ecosystem: Host-associated > Plants > Roots > Rhizosphere > Soil ... | reverse complement strand
GGCGGCGAACTGATCTTCCAGATCGGCACGGCGTACTTCGGCTGCCGCGACGAGCGCGGCCGGTTCAGCCTGGACCGGCTCAAGGACCTGGTCGCCGGTGCGCCGGTTCGGGCTCTGGAGATCAAGCTCAGCCAGGGTGCCAAACCCAGCCTTGGCGGGCTGCTGCCGGCGGCCAAGGTCTCCGCCGAGATCGCCGAGGTGCGTGGCATTGCACCGGGTCGCGACTGCGTCAGCCCGTCTCGGCATGCGGAGTTCAGCGACACCGACGGCCTGCTGGACTGGTCCGAGATGCTGGCCGCCGAAACGGGGTTGCCGGTGGGCATCAAGGCTGCCGTGGGCGACATGGGATTCTGGGACGAGTTGACCCGGCTGATGCTCGACACCGGCCGCGGCGTCGACTTCATCACCATCGACGGCGGCGAGGGCGGCACGGGCGCGGCACCGCTGATCTTCACCGACACCGTGTCGCTGCCGTTCCAACTCGGCTTCAGCCGGGTGTACCGAATGTTCGCCGAACGCGGGCTGCACGAACAGGTGGTGTTCATCGGCGGCGGCAAGCTCGGCCTGCCCGACAACGCGGTGGTCGCGTTCGCGCTGGGCTGCGACATGGTGAACATCGCCCGCGAGGCGATGCTCGCCATCGGCTGCATCCAGGCCCAGAAGTGTCACACCGACACGTGCCCGACCGGCGTCGCCACCCAGAACCCGTGGCTGTCGCGCGGTGTGGTGCCGGCGACGAAGGCGGTACGGGTCGCCAACTACATCAGGACGCTGCGCCGGGACCTGATGAAGGTGGCCGAGGCGTGCGGCGTCGAACATCCCGGCCTTATCGACACCGGTTCGGTGGAGGTGCTCGACGGGCGTACCTCATCCACGCCGCTGCATGAGGTTTACGGCTACCAGCCGCAGTGGGGGCTGCCCTCCCCCGCCGACCGCGAAGAGATCATCCGACTGATGGCCCAACGGATCTCACAGGGCGCCTCGGCGCCGCCGTCATCATCCGCGGTCAACTAGGCCAGCGTCGGCAACCCGTTTGTCGAGAAGGACGCCCGGAGCCTCGGCCGCCCTACCCGAGGCACAACGTGAGTGGAACACACGTTCAGCCCGGGTGGTTATCCCGCCCGCAAACCGGGGCATGCCCGAGAACGGAACATACGCGTTGTCCGGTCGGCCCGGCTCTATGGCAGCGACGGTCCGGACCGTGCCCACGTGAGAGGCGAACCATGAGCAGCTATGACACCACGGCCGGCGGGCTACACAACGCCGGCCTGACCGGCGATCCGGACGGGGTCCGGGCCGACATCGAACAGACCCGTACCGAGCTCGGGGACGACGTCACCGCGTTGAATGACAGGGTGAATCCCCGATCGCGGATGCGCCGGTCGGCCAGTGCCCTCAGGAGCAGGGTGTCCTCGGCCGGCTCCGGGATGCGCACGGTGGCTCCGCAGAAGGTCCGCCAGGTCGGGCAGGCCGTGCGTGGCCGTCCCGCCCCTGCTACCGCCGTGGTGCTGTTGATCGCCGGAGCGAGCACGGCGACGGTGCTGGTCCGGCGCCGTACGGCGGCCGCCCGCGCGGCCCGCAACCGCTGGCGGCCCGGCTTCCTGAAGCGCTGACCGCCCTACCTCGGCCGCGGCCGGCAGCCACCCCACGGGGGGCCGCCGGCCGCGTCGTTGCTCCGCTACTGATCCGAACCGCCGGTGACGGCCTGGCGTCGTGGCGGCCACCTGTCCCGTACCGAGTTTTCATCGGCAGCGCACCCGGGTATCGCACGGTGGTGGAAGCCCATTTCGAGCCATACGTTCAGCTTGTTGACGTCACGGACCGGGCGGCGCTGATCGCCTGGGGCGGCTTCCAACTGGGCGAGCACGCGGGTGGCTGGCGGGCGGAGCGGGCCGGGGAGACGTTCGGCGCCCGGTCCCAGCCACACGGCCGGGCGGCCGTCGAAGTGGTCGACGATGACGGGGTGATCGTCGGCAGGACGGTTACCGATGAGGCCAACCACGCCTGGGTGGAAGGGTTGCGGCCGTCGACGACGTACCGGTATCGGGTAGTCGTCGACGGTGAGCCGTGGGGTGCCGGCGAGCGCTTCGATTGGATGCCAGGGGCCCTGGGCCCTGCGTGGCGGCCGCTCGATCAGCGGCTGCGAACCCACGCCGACGGCTCACAGCCGGACCCGGTGACCTTCCTCGCCGTCGGCGATTTCGGCGTCGGTATCGCCTCCGGCACCGACGGAGCGCGGCAGCTTGCCGTTGCCCGCACGATGCAGCGGTTGGCAGACGCCGTCGATGTCCGATTCGTCGTCGGTCTCGGCGACTCGATCTACCACGGACCCGGCGGCCCCCAGGACGCCACCGGCGCCTTCGACGAGGACTGGTGGCTCACGTTCTTCCAGCCGTACCGGTATCTGTTCGACCATCTCGCTTTCTACCCGACCACCGGCAACCATGACAGCTCGGACACAGAAGCCAGCGACGACCGGCAGCAGCTGGAGGACAACCTCTACCTGCGCACCCGGTTCGAGCCGCAGGAGGAGGCGGGGCGGGCGTCGATCGACCCCGGCCTGTTCTACCGGCTGCGGGTCGGCGCGCTGCTCGAGCTGGTCTGTGTCGACACCACCTGGGGAGCCGAGCGGGGCCTGCACTGGTTCGACGAGCCCGGCCATCGCGACTGGCTGAATCGGACCCTCACCAGCAGCGACGCGGTGTGGCGGGTGCCCTTCTCGCACCATCCCGCCTACTGCGCCGGACCCCACCACGAGTCGATGCCCGAGCAACTGGACCGGTTGGTGCCGCTGTACCGCAGCGCCGACGTGCGGCTGCTGCTACACGGTCACGAGCACAACTTCCAACACGGACAGGTCGACGAGCTGCACTACGTCGTGTCCGGCGCCGGCGCGAAGCTGGACGAGCGGACCCCGACCCGGTTCGAGGAGGCCGGCACTCTGTCGTGGGCCGCCGTGCCGCATTGCCTGCTCGTCCAGGCGACACCCGACCGGCTGGTCATCACCCCGTACGGACCGACGCCGCGGGGAGCCACGCCGGTTCCCATCGCCCGCCAGCACCCGGACGGCACGGTGACAGACGAGCCGATAACCATCCTGCGCAGACCGTTTAACGGATGAGGGACCTGTTGTCGACGCATGTCGTCGAGGTTCCGGAGGTCCGTTATGACGGGTTGTCAGCGTTGAGGTGGAACGCCCGCTCCTCGGCCTCCTGTTTGGCCTGCAGAAACTTGCGGCTCCACTCCTCGTCCGTGTCGAGGAAGCGGGCGACCACATGCTCCTCCAGTACCTCGCCCTTGGCCGTCATGCGAGCTACCGTCACGACGGTGTGACCGTCATCGGCGTGGTGGTGCGGCTGCCACCGCCCGCCGGTGGGAAGTTGACGCGGCCGGTGGCGCGTGTAGTCGGTGACGGCGGTGTAGATCAGATACACCGCGACGAGTACGATCGCGACCTCTACCAGGCCGGCCAAGGGGCCCACGCTTCAACCGTACGTCACGCCGCGGCCCTCGACGCGTTCGCAGGTTCCTACACATCGACTCAAGTGGATCTAATATCTGAACTTGCTCACCAACGAGCGTAGGTCGGCCGCCATGCGCGTGAGTTCGTCCACTTCACGTTGCGCGTCCGCGGCATCCCGGGTGGCGTCCTGGGCGGCCTGCGCGACGGTGCCGATGTTCTCCGCGATCTGCGCCGATCCGGCGGCGGCTTCCGCCACGTTGCGGTTCATCTCGCTCGTCGTCGCGGTCTGTTCGTCCACCGAGCTCGCGACCGACGTCTGAAATTCATTGATCTGTTGAATGATCGAGCTGATCCGACCGATCGCCTTGACCGCGCCAGCCGTGTCAGCCTGAATGGCGGTGATCCGCTGTGAGATCTCCTCGGTTGCCTTGGCGGTCTCCTCCGAGAGGTCCTTGACCTCGCTCGCCACCACCGCGAACCCCTTGCCCATCTCACCGGCGCGAGCCGCCTCTATCGTCGCGTTGAGAGCCAGCAGGTTTGTCTGCTGTGCGATGCTGGTGATCACCTTCACGACCTCGCCGATCCGCGCCGAGGACTCGCCGAGCTTGCTCACCGTCTCGTTGGTGGCCGCGGCGACGGTTACCGCGGAGGCCACCACCTGTGCTGCCTCGTTCACGTTGCGGCTGATCTCCCGGATGGATGCGCCCATCTCCTCCCCGCCGGCCGCCGCCGTCTGCACGTTGAGCGAGACCTCCTGGCAAGCTCCCACGACTACGTTCGCCTGGGTCGAGGAGCGCCGTGCGGAGCCCGCCAGACGCTGCGCCCCATGGGTCAGTTGCTGCGACGCGGAGGCAAGAGCCTGCGCGCTCGTGGCGATCGTCGACAGCGTCTGACGCATGCTCGTGCAGGCTGCGCCGGCCGCACGCGCCATCAGTCCGATCTCGTCCGCACCGTGAACCTCGGCGGTCTGCGTCAGGTCGCCGTCGGCCATAGCTTGCAACATCCGTCCGACTCGGCGGATCGAGCCGGTGATCGTCCGGGTGACGAGGACGGATATGCCGATCAGGAGCCCGAGGCCGAGGACCAGGACGGTGGCGGTCAGCAGGTGGCCCCGTCGTATCGCGGCCGCAGCGGCCGCGGCGTGCTCATCGGCCCGCTCGATCTCCTCGTCCAGGCGTTCGTGCATCGCATCGAGCTTGTCGTCGACGGCGTGGTTGCGCTCCGCGATCTCCCCTTCGCGGGCCAGCGCCCGTGCCCGATCACTGCTGGCCTGGCGCACAAAGTCCAGTACGAACCCGTTGAAGGCGACGACATCCGATTTGACCGCGGCGAACTGACGCGCGAGCTCCGGCGGCAGCTCGAGCTCGTCGATGCGGGCCACCGCCTCGTCGACCGTCGCGATGTCGTCCTTCAACTCCGCCTCGATGGCCGCGGTGTCGGGTTCGACCAGCGCGCGGTAGGCGCTGACCTTGAGCTCCGATTCGCGGGTGTCCAGATGGTTCAGCCGGCTCGCCGTCCGCTCGAGGGTGATCTTGCGATCAGCTGATGACTCCAGAGTGTTCTGGTTGCTCAGGCCGACCAGGCCGACCGTGATCGGTACGACGGCGGCGACGACGCTCAGCATCGCCAGTTTCCGACCTACCGACAGCGACCCCCAAGGAAACATTCGCCTCTCCAGCCCCGCGCGGCCACAGCGCATCCTTATCGGCAAGAGACTGCAGAATCTGAGGAAACTCGAGCACCGGACCACGTTCGCGCGGAAGAGGTGGGGCCTCATGACGAGTGCCGCGATCCACCCTGCCCGTTTCGTATGACGAACGCAGCCCGAAAGGTGTCACCACGATGAGTGCTGTCCGCATTCAGAACTACATCCGCGTCAACGCGGCCCGTGGCCGGGAGACCGAGCAGGTCGGTCCGTTCCTCGCCACGTTCTCGCCACACACCGCCAACCCGTTCCTCAACTACGCGATCCCGGACGCCGCGGCCCGGCCGACGGACGTCGACGCCCGCGCCCTCGCCGCCGCCTTCCGCCGCCGCGGCCGTACGCCCCGGCTGGAGTACCTGCCCGGGATCGCGCCGGCGGTCGAGGACGTCCTGCTACGCAACGGCTTCCACGCGGACGACCGGCTGCCCTTGATGGTGTGCCCGCCGCAGGCGTTGATCGTCCAGCCCGCCCCTGCCGGCATCGAGCTGTTGCGACCCCGAACCGATGACGAGATCCGTGCTCTGCTCATGGTTCAACACGAGGCATACGACGATCCCGATCCCGTCACGCCCGAGCGGATCGCGGGCCTTCGCGCCAATCTGCGCGACGGTGGCCTGGCCGTGCTCGCGCGGGACCGGGACACTGGCGCGGCAGCCGGCGGCGGCAACTGCGACGTGATCCATGACGGCATCGCCGAACTGGCGGGGTTCGCCGTCAGTACGCGCTACCGGCGCCGTGGCATCGGCGCCGCGATCACCGCGCAGCTGACCCGCGCGGCGCACCACGCCGGCGCGGTGACGGTGTTCCTCACCCCGGACGGGCCGCCGGAGGAGCGCATCTATGCGCGTGCCGGATTCCGCCGGATCGACGAGGTGCTGTTCCTCTCCGCGCCGGAGTGATCTAGAGGTGACCGTTCGGCCGGCTGGTCCGCCAGCCGGAGATGAGCGCGGTGAGGGCGTCGGCCCATCTGGCTGTGGTGTCGTCGGACGGCTGGGGCGTCCCGGCGCGTAGGTCGGCGATGGCCAGTCCTTCGCATAGCGCGTGGAACTGCCAGGTGGCCTCCTGGACCGTGCGGCCGCCGAGTCCGCCGGCGTGTTCGAGGCGGCGGATCAGGTCATGCAGGGCGCCGAGGGCACGCTCGGCGGAGCCGCCGATCCGTAACCGGACGTCGTGGGGGATGGAGACCTGGTGTTGGAACCCGATGCGGAACAGCGCGGGATGCTCCAACACCCAGTGCCGGAACCCGAGCGTTGCCGCCGTTACCAGATCCGCGGCCGGGTCCTGCGAGCGGGGAACGGCGGCAACCTGCTCGCCCAGCAGCTCAAATGCGCGCACGCCCAACGCGGCCAACAGCGCCTCCTTGGAGCCCAGGCTGCTGTACACGGCGCGGGTGGTGGTTCCCGCGCGGTCGGCCAGGCGACGCACGCTCAGCCCGTCGAGGCCCTCGACCTCCACGATCGTCTCCGCTGCCTGCAGCAGCGCCGCGGCGGTGGTCTGATCATGAACCCGAGGACGCCCCACCTTGACAGCATAACGCAACACCGTTACGTTACGGCATAACGAAACACTGTTGCAGAAACGAGGTGGGATTGATGGAAGCGACCTTCGACCCATCCGCTACCGCGGACCTCGGCCGCATGATCGGCCAATGGGATCAGGGCGCGTCATGCCTGGCAGCGCTCGCCGTGGTTGCCGGCAGCACACCATCCGGCGATGCGACCGCGGAGCCACTGGTCAACGCCGCCCGCAACGTCGTCAACGCGGCCGGCCTCGCCGCCGTGCTGGCCTCCCCGCACCGGCTGCCCTTCTCCCCCGCCCAACTGCGCGGGATGGCCGCCTCACCACTGCTGCAAGCCGCCGCCCTTGCGGGTGAGCAGCGCGCGGGATGGGCCGCCAACAATGACGCGACCCTGATCGCACAAGGTCACGCCAGCGGGTCCACGGCCGCCCTGTTCACCCGGTTCGTACTGCCACATTTCAGCGACCTCCGCGACCGTCTGGCTACCCCCGGCTCGCGGATGCTCGACGTCGGCACCGGCGTCGGCGCGCTCGCCATCGGCTTCGCCCAAGCGTTTCCGCAGTTGCACGTCACCGGCATCGACGTCCTGCCCCGCGCCGTCGCCATCGCCCGCGACCAGGCCGCGACCAGCCCAGCCGCCTCCCGCGTGACCATCCGCCAGCAAGACGTCGCGGAACTGACCGACGAAGCATGCTACGACCTGGCCTGGATCCCTGCGCCGTTCGTGCCCGAACCAGCATTCAGCGCCGGCGTCGCCCGGATCGCCACCGCGCTCGCACCCGGCGGCATCCTCATGATCGGACACGGCACATCCACCGGCAGCGACCTACAGATCGCCATCACCCAGTTCAAGACCGCCCTGTACGGCGGCACCCTGCTCGACGGCGCATCAGCCGTCAAACTGCTCCGACGAAACGGCCTGACCTCCGCGCGGACGATGACGACCCCACCCGGTGCACCCGCCATCACCGTCGGACAACGACAAGCCCAATCCCAGTAGCGGAACCTGTTGGCGGCCTCGCCCATCCGCCACCGGATGCGCGGCGGTGGCCAGGCTATGACGAGCGGCGAGCTCGCGGCCAGCGCCCGCATCTACTTCCAGCGTCCAACTGTCGTCCGCACCCGGCCGTGGCGGGGGCGGCCGCCCAATCATGGCACTGCGGCTCTGACCCCGCGACGCACACCGTAGATCGTGAACTGGTTGTGGACGCCGGTCTTGTACGTGTTGAAGTAGGGCGAGTACGTGCGCACGTCGACGGTTCCAGCGTCGGGATTGAATCGCATCAGTCGCAGGTAGCTGTTCTCCGCCGCGGCCGGTTCCGAATATGTCTGGTAGTCGGCCATCACCTGATGCACGACGTTGCCGTCGGCGCCCGCGTCGGCGCGGTAACCCTGATTGGTGTAGTGGCCGCTGATGACCATGGACACGTTGGCGAACCGTCCCGCGACGGTGGTCCAGATTCGTTGCCCGGCGGTGGATCTCGTCGTGCCGTCGGTGAAGTCGTGCGTGTCCACGACTACCTGGCTCATCGGGTTGGTGGCGACCACGTTCGCCGCCCAGGCCAGCTCCGCATCGGTAGGGTTGTATTTGAGCGTGAGTACCAGCCAGTCGATCCCGCCGGCGCTGAACCGGTGGAAGGCGTTGTCACTGGCGTTCGTCGGGTAGGACCCGCCGAAGGTGCTCATCGACGAGAACACGCCGTACGGGAAGTAGGTGTTGAATCTGGCCGTGCCCCGGTCGGCAGCGACCGCGTCGTACCCGCCACGAGACCAGGCGTCCATGTCGTGGTTGCCGACCGCGACGGTGTAGGGCACCTTGCCATCGAGGCGGTCCATCGCCCGGCGGGCCCGTTCCCAGTCGCTGGTACGGGCCGGCCACTCGACGATGTCACCGACGTGGATCACGAACCGGATGTTGTGCGCGGTCCGGTTGTCTGCGATCCACTGGGTCTGCGCATCGAAGTATTCCGGATGGTTCTGCGTGGCGATCTGTGTATCCGGCAGGACCACTATGGTGAACGGCGGGGTGGCGGCTCGCGCCGGTACCGGCGCCGGCGCCAGGAGCGCGAGGGGAAGCAGCGGGAGAGCACACACGACACGGACGACACGTGCCAATGGAAGCACCGCCCGATTCCGACAGCGGCGCATTCGCATCCAGAGTCCCGTTCCTCGTGCCGATCCGCCGCTCACGGTACCGCTCTGTCGTTCGACGCGGTGGGCAAACCACCCGGAGCGCACACCGGCAGGCGGCGTGTACCGCCGTACGGTCGGCAGCGGGACTCACCCGGGCGGCCGCCGGTCCCCGATCACTGTTCGTAACGATCGACTCAGTCGGGCAGTCGTTCGATCCAGCCGCGGCCAGGTACGTGACCCCGCTCGCCGCCGGCTGGCGCAGCGATCCCGCACCGCGACACGCGATCCCATAGCCGCCTGCCATATCCTGGCGCGCGTGGACCGTTGTGAGGAGTGCGGATTCGACTACTCGGGTGTCGCTGCGGCAACGGTGCCGGGCCGGCTGCGTTCGTTCGGGTCGAGGTACGTCGCCGCGTTGGGCCGGGCACCGCATCCCCGGCGCAGACCGGCGGATGGCGTCTGGTCACCGCTGGAGTACACCTGCCACGTCCGCGACGTATTCGGGGTCCAGCGGCAGCGCCTCGCCCTGGCGCTGCGCGAGGAGAGACCGGTCTTCGTCCCGATGGAACGCGACGAGCGAGCCATCAGGGACGCATACAACGAGCAGAACCCGGGCACCGTCCTCGCCGACCTGGCGGCGGCCGCCGACACGCTCGCTGATGCCGTCGACGCATTGAGCGAGGCCGACCTTGCCCGTGTCGGCATCTATCCATGGCCGCAACCACAGGTGCGTTCGCTGCTGTGGTTGGCCCGGCACTCGGTGCACGAGGGCGAGCATCACCTGCTCGACGTCGTGCGCGGAGCGGGTTCGGCCCTACCCGCAGTCGACTGACGCCCTGTCGCGACGGCTTCACTCCGGCCATGATGCGCCGTTACTCGTCGCAGTTGGCGATCCTCTCCGCGGTCGGTCCCGTCATGACCGCTCGGCGGTACCGGTGGTCGGATATTGGGTGTAACGCTGACAATCGGGCCGGCACGACGCCCGCGACGGCTGAGGGAGGACAGATGAGGGCACGATGGGTACTTCCTGTGATCGCCGCCGGCACGCTCATCGTGGCGGTTCCGTCCGGCGCCCACGGCGCGACTGTCGCGCCGATAACATGCGGCGCGACGATCACAGTGGACGCGCGACTCGGCAGCGATCTCAGGAACTGCCCTGGCATCGGGATCGTCATCGGGGCGGACGACGTCCGACTCAACCTGAACGGTCACGTCGTCGACGGAGATGGAATCGGCGACTTTGAAGGGATCCAGGTCCAGGGCCATCGGGGAGTCACCATCGAGAACGGCAGCGTCCGCGACTTTGTCGAGGGCGTTGCGGTCCTCAACGCGCGACAAACGTCGGTCCGCCGCCTCTCGTTGTTTGCTCACCGGCACGCCGGGGTGTTCGTCAGCGATTCCGAGGACATTGCCGTGGAGGAAACCAAGTCCATTGAAATCGAGTTCCCCGGCGTCTTCATCACCCGATCACACAACGTTTCCGTCGGCCGTAACGTGGTGTCGGCGAGTGGCTCGGGCATCGGCGTGCGGATGTCAGATCACGTGCACGTCACCGGCAACACGTTGACCCGGAACACGTGCGAGGGAATTTCGGTGGCCGACGACGCCACCGACAACGTCATCGAAGGCAACACGGTGTCCGCGAACGGATGCGACGGCATCACGTTCACCAACGGCTCCGACCGCAACCTCGTGCGAGGAAATACCGTGATACGCAACATCGCCGGGGTCGGCATCGTGACGTCGAACGACAACGTCGTCGCAGACAATTCGCTACGTGACAACGCCTTCGTCGGAGCGTACGTTTTCGGCGGCGACCGAAACCGCATCAGTGGAAACATCACCACCGGCAACGGCGACGGCTCGGAAGGTGGCATTCACGTCCTACCCGACGATGCCGGCAACGCCCCCACGAGCAACACAATCTCGAACAACGTAGTCACCGCGAACACCGGCGACGGAATCCTCGTCGATGCCGGCTCGATCAACACGCTCATCCGGGGGAACGTCGCGGCCCGAAACACCGACGACGGCATCGACATCGACAGTCCCGGTGCGACGGTGACCGGCAACGACGCCGACCGCAACGGCGACCTCGGCATCGAAGCGGTGATCGGGGTGGTGGACGGCGGCGCAAATGCAGCCAGCCGCAACGCAAACCCGCTGCAGTGCGTCAACGTCTCCTGCCGATGACCCCACGGGCCGCGCGAACGAGGTACCCGGCGGCGCCACCGGCGCGAGCCAGCCTGGGGCCGCCACCGGCGGCCCCAGGCTGGCTCTCGCGTGTCACAGGCGGTACGGCAGGCGTCCGGGTCGCCGATCAGGGAATAGACCCCGCGTGGCGCCGTCGAGTCTGCAGAACGGTGGCGGCTAGGCGACGAACCGTGTGGTGCGCCGACGGTGTCGCCACGCCAGCAGGCCACCGATCGCGGCAAGCACCAGGCCGGCGCCGGCCAGGGACGGGGCGTTGACACCGGTCACCGGCAACCCTCCCCCACCGCCGTTGCCGGGCGGGACCGTCGCGCTGGCCGTCGGGGCGGCGGTCTCGCTGGCCGAGGCGCTGGCGCTGGGTGCGGGCTGGGTGGGCGTCGGCTCCGGCTTCTTCTTCTTGTGGAAGACGACGTCGACGAAGTAGTTGTGCGGGGACGCGTTGCTGGGGAAGCCGCCGGCACCGTAGAGGAATCCGGCCCCGTTGCCAGGGACGTGCAGCGGCCCGCTGGAAAGGCCATTGGCGAACGCGTCGAGGGTGACCGAGTAGAAGCCGACGGAGGTGTGGTAGGACGCCACGTAGGTGGTGTCCGCGAGGATCTCGACCGGATCGTCGAACGTGACGGTCTGCCAGCCCGCCTCCGTCTCGTTGGTGAACGTCGCCGTGGTGATGAGGTCACCGCCGGCGGTCCACAGCGAGCCGGTGTGTGTGCCGGTGTTCTTGTTGCCCTTGTAGAAGCGCACAGCGGAGACGGTTCCGTCGACGTCCGACTGGAACTTCACGCCCAGTTCGATCGCCGCAGGATCCTCCCAGTTCGCGACGGCCGGGGTCGTGGAGTCGGCGAACAGGCTGAACGGTTCGGGCGCGCCGTGCGCGGGCGACGCCGGCAGCGTCAGCACGGACAGGCACGCGACGATGCCCGTTGCGGCTGCCGCGCGAACGGCTCGAAGCACGCTCCGCTGATTACTCACGAGTCGCTCCCTTATGGACGTACCGTGCGAACCCGGTTATGAAGGGTTGGCGTGGTCGACGATGGTCGATCATAGGCGCGGTTAAGATAGCGGAAAGGTGCGCCGTTCGGCACCGCCGGAATCCCTGTCGCCGATAACGCCTTCGTATCGAAGTCGCGTGCAGGTCGTGGTGCGTGCTGAGCGTGTCGGGCCGGTCACCTTTCGCGGAACAGCGCAAATGACAAGGCACGAGGTGCTCGACACGTTGGCCCGTGGACCCCGCGATGCGGCGGTCTTCGCTCCACCACCAGGGCGAGGGGGAACTGGCCTGGGAGGCTGGCGACCGTAGCGTGGGACCGACGTCACCCAGCCAGCACGCCAAGAGTCTCGGGTGCCCGCTATGCCGCGATCCGCGGTGGTCGTGCTGATCTGTCGGCTAACCGTGCGTCACGAGTGGTTGGTCGGATGTATGCACGGATAATCGGGTCGTGGCGAGCCGGTCGCACTGGGGCCTGACACCACGCCAGAGCATCGAGGCGGAATGCCGCCGCCGAGGCCGGAGCGCGGTGGTCGCCGGATGCACGCGGTTGCTCGTCGGAGCCGTTGCCGACGAGGAACTGGTGATGGCGTTGGGTGGACCGCATGCCCGTCGAGTACTCGACCATGGACCGGACGGTGATCAGCGGTACTGGCTGCGGGTATGGGCAGCGCGGGGCCTGCTGTGGGTGTGGGACGACAACGGCCTCGAGGCGGTACGCCACGCGCTCGGCGATCCAGCGTGGCGGGTTCGGGAAATGGCGACAAAGGTTGTGGCGCGACACCTTCTCGGTGATCTGCTCATCGCTGTGGCCGAACTACGCGCCGACCCGGTCCCACGGGTTCGCGCCGTCGCCAACCGTGCGGTAGCCGTGCTCACCAACGCCGGAGCGTGAACGCGAGCAGCGGTTGCGCCTGCGGTCGTGCCGATGTCAGCCATCCGGCCCGGCAAGCGCTCCGGCGGTCGGACGTTCACCTTTCACCACATCACGCTTCGGGTCACGGACCTACGTCGAGCCCGCGCGTTCTACGAGGGCGTCCTCGGCCTGACCGTCGATCAGGATTTTCCCGACGAGAAGCGGGCAGACCCAGTCGGTCCCGCGATGGTCACATTTCGTGATCCGGACAACATCCAGCTGCCGACGGCGGGCCGGGCGCGGCCGGGCCGTCGTTCTCGCGGCACGGC
>Ga0070664_100003215_pt1 | contig 13206 bp, 9 predicted proteins | sample KBSC73metaG_FD_65863 | JGI IMG/M metagenome (GOLD analysis project Ga0070664, IMG submission 65863) | Corn rhizosphere microbial communities from Kellogg Biological Station, Michigan, USA - KBS C7-3 metaG | ecosystem: Host-associated > Plants > Roots > Rhizosphere > Soil ... | reverse complement strand
TTCCGAGCGCGTCATGACGCTGTTCGGCGGCCAGCTGCTCGACGTGACCTACGTCTCCGAGGCCAACGTCCTCCTCGTGTCCAAGTCGTCGGAGACCCAGGTCAAGGTGCGCTTCATCCCGAACGGCCCGACCGCCGTCCTCGCCTGGGGCGGCCACATCGCCAGCCGCTGGGACTGGGGCTTCAATGCCGACGGCACGCCGCGCTCGGCGGGCGGCATCAGCGGCTCGAGCTATCACATGCGCCTGATCACCTGGAATCTCGGCAGCCTCGGCAGCATGGACCGCTCGATGTCGACCGACGCCGTGTACCCGGTGCCGCGCTGCATGATCTCGCCGCAGGGACCGTTCTGCGCGGGCACGACGCAGGTGCACAGCGCCCCGACCGGCATGGAGTCGTACTCGTGGGCCCTCGCCGACAACAGCGCGGGCGCGTTCTTCGTCGGCGGCTCGATGGGCACGTCGGTCTCGGTGCAGACCACGCAGGGCGGCAGCTACACGATCGTCCTCACCACCGGCGCGAGCGGCTTCACCAAGACCTGCCAGGCGATCGTGACCGTCAATGCGCCGGTCAGCGTGTACGCCGGCGCCGATCTCGCGGCCTGCGCGACCAGCCCGGCCGTGCAGCTGCAGGGCTCCTACGCCGGCGGCAATCCCAACTGGACCGGCGGCGCCGGGACCTTCAGCCCGGGACGCACGGATCCGAACGCCACCTACACGCCGACCGCCGCCGAGATCGCAGCCGGCGGGGTCACGCTCACGCTCGTCGTCACGCCGGCCGCAGGCCCGTGCGCGCCGGCGAACGACGCGGTGCGCATCAGCTACCAGCCGGCGGCGACCGCGAACGCCGGCGCCGACCAGGTCGTCTGCGCGAGCAACGCGCTCGTCCAGCTCGCCGGCGTGGTGGGCGGCAGCGCGACGGGCGGCACCTGGACCGGCGGTGCCGGCATCTTCACGCCCAACGCGGCGACGCTCAACGCGACCTACCTGCCGTCGGCCGGCGAGATCGCTGCCGGGGGCGTCACGCTCACGCTCGAGACGAACGACCCGCTCGGCCCGTGCGGCGCGTCGCAGGACCAGGTTCACGTCACGATCGCGCCCGGCGCGACCGCCGATGCGGGTCCCGACCAGGCGGCGTGCGCGAACGCTCCGGCGGTCGTCCTCGCCGGCGTGATCGGCGGCGGCGGCGCGACCGGCACGTGGAGCGGCGGCGCCGGCTCGTTCAACCCCGGCAAGACCGCGCTCAACGCGACCTACACCCCGACCGCGGCCGAGATCGCGGCGGGCGGCGTCACGCTCACGCTGACGTCGAACGACCCCGCGGGACCGTGCGGGCCGGCGTTCGACACGATGCGCATCACGCTCAACCCGGCGGCCACCGCGAACGCGGGCGCCGACCAGCTGGTGTGCGCCAGCAGTCCGCTCGTCCAGCTCGCCGGGACCGTCGGCGGCGGCGCGAGCAGCGGCACCTGGAGCGGCGGCGCCGGCACGTTCAACCCGAACGCCTCCGCGCTCAATGCGACCTACCTGCCTTCCGCCGGCGAGATCGCGGCGGGCGGCGTCACGCTCACGCTGACCTCGAACGACCCGGCCGGACCGTGCGGCACCTTCGCGGACCAGGTGCGCATCACGATCAACCCGGCCGCGATCGCGAACGCCGGCCCCGACCAGGTCGTCTGCGCGAGCAGCCCGGCCGTGCAGCTTTCCGGCGTGATCGGCGGCGGCGCGACGGGCGGAGTGTGGAGCGGCGGCGCGGGCTCGTTCAGCCCGAAGAACACGACGCTCAACGCGACCTACACGCCGACCGCGGGCGAGATCGCCGCGGGCGGCGTCACGCTGACGCTGACCGCGAATGATCCGGCAGGCCCGTGCCCGCCGGTGGGCGATGCGATGCACGTCACGATCGACCCGATCACGCTGGTCAACGCCGGCGCGGACCAGTCCGTGTGCGCGAGCAGCCCGCGCGTGCAGCTGCAGGGCTCGGTCACCGGAGCCGTGTCGGGCGGCGCCTGGACCGGCGGGTCGGGGACGTTCAGCCCGGGCCGCAACGTGCTCAACCCGAGCTACACGCCGTCGCCGGCCGAGATCGCGGCCGGGAGCGTCACACTCACCCTGACGAGCGCGAACGCGGGTCGGCCCTGCCCGCCGGCGAGCGACCAGGTGACGATCGCGATCTACCCGGTGGCCACGATCCAGGCCGGCGCGGACCAGATCACGTGTGCGACTTCGCCGCAGGTCCAGCTCTCGGGCGTGGTCGGCGGCGCCGCGAGCGGCGGCACGTGGAGCGGCGGCGGGGGATCGTTCGCGCCGAATCCCGGCGTGCCGAACCCCATCTACAGTCCGACGCCGGGCGAGATCGCCGCGGGCAGCGTGACGCTCACGTACACGAGCAACGACCCGGCGGGCCCGTGCGGACCGGTGAGCGACCAGGTGAAGATCACCTACGACCAGCCGACGGTGTCGGTGACCAACCAGGTCGTGTGCCAGGGCGTGCCCGGCAAGCTGTGCGCCAGCGCCGGCAACGGCGTCGCTCCGTACACCTACCGCTGGAGCAACGGCCAGACCACGCAGTGCATCGCGGTCTCCGACACCGGACGCTACAGCGTGACGGTCACCGACGCGAAGGGCTGCCAGGCGACCGCTTCGGGAGCGTTCCACTGGCGCGATTGCATCGGCGCGCTCTACCACACGAGCACGACCTGCGCGACCTTCCAGGACGGCACGGCCCAGGAGCTGCTCTCGAGCGACGTCCACTTCGACGTGCGTGACGGCAAGATCAGCACGATCTCGCCGGGCGTGTTCTTCTACTTCTCGAAGATCACGGCGCCGCGGGCGGACTTCACGATCGAGATCGTCCAGGCGCGCTCGAACCCGACGATGCCTTTCTGCGAGCTGCAGCAGAGCCAGGTCACCCTGTTCGACGGCGGCTGCCAGAACATCGGCGAGGGCACCGAGACGGGCGATGGCCAGGCGTCGATCGCGATCCATGGCGCCACCCCGGGCCAGGTCATGATCGTGGCCGTCAAGTACTCGCTCAAGAACCTGGTCGGGTGGCCGTTCAATCCCGCGACGGGCGTGCGCTACGACTTCCGCACCGTGATCGACGGGAACATCGTCGACTTCGACCGGGACGGCCTCATCCTCGGCCAGCCGCTGGTCACGGGCGTGGGCGACGATCCGATCGGCGACGGCGGCGTGCCGGAGTTCTACCGGCCGGTGCCGAACCCGTTCACCAACAACACCCGGATCGCCTACGCGGTCGCCACGCCGGACGAGATCGTCGACATCCGCGTGTACGACCTGGCGGGACGCCTGGTGCGCGTGCTGGCGAAGGGCACGCAGGCGCCCGGGATCCACTACGCGATCTGGGACGGGCGCGACGAGCAGGGCACGTCGATCCGCAAGGGGCTGTACTTCGTCCGCGCGCGGGTGGGCGGCCAGCTGAGGAACGCGCAGGTGACGCTGCTGAAGTAAATTGCCCTAAGGGCAACGCGAGGCGCCGGGGACGATCCTGTCCCCGGCGTTTTCGTTTCTAGAAGGTGCTGGGAATGTCGTCCGGCAGAGGCCCGTCCGCTTCCTGGTAGACGCGCTGGACGAACCAATCCACGAGGTAGAGCCCGAACGCCGGCTCCCGCTTCGCGTCCCCGCCCGTGATCTCCGCACGCAACCGCAGCACCTCGGGATCGGCGAGCACCGTGGCCTTCGCCTCCGCAACAGTCCTGCCGGCGCGCTTCGCCTGCAATGCGAGCAGTCGTTCGCGCTCGAGCAGCGCGTGCGTCGCGTGCAGCAGCGATTCGTCGGTCATCGCCGCGCCGTGACCCGGCACGATCAGGGCGGCGTCGCGCGCGTCGATCGCCGCGAGGCTCCTGATCCAGCCCGCCGGGTAGCAGAAGAGCGCGAACGTGATGGGATTGATCAGCAGGTCTCCGGCGACGACGATCTTCTGTTGCGGCAGCCAGAGATAGGTGTCCCCCGGCGTGATCGCGCGGTCGTGATGGACGAGCCGGACCTCTCGCGCGCCCAGGTGGATCGTCAGTGAGTCGCGGTAGGTGATCGTCGCGAGCGTCGCACGGAAGCCCTTCTTCTGCGCGAGGAACGTGCGGTCCGCCGCGAGGTGTTCGGCGAGTTCTCGCGCCTGGGAGGATCCCGCCTCTGTCTTCACGAGCTCAGTGTCGACCTGCGCGATGTGTGCCGGCAGCTGCTCGTCGAGGCCGGGCCGGTTGAACGCGATCGCGGGGCCGGCCATGAGCGCGCGCGTGGCCTCGTGCGAGACGATCACGAGCCCGGGGAACGCCTCCTTGTACACCTCGCCGCCGTACCAGTGATCCCAGTGCCAGTGCGAATAGACGAGGTAGCGCACCGGTTGCGGTGTGACCTTCCGGATCGCGGCGAGCACGCCGCGCGCCGCGTCCGGCGTGCCGTTCGCGTCGAAGACGAGGACGCCGTCCTCCGACACGATCGCGACCGAGTTGCCGTCGAGCCCGACATCGCCGTACGGCTCGGTGCGAAAGAGCCACACGCCGGGAGCGACCTCCGTCGCGGTCGGCGCGGGATGGGGAAACGCCGCACCGGGGGAGACAAGCAGGAACAGGACTGAGAGCAGTCGCCGCAACATCACGGCACGGTAGGCGATCGCGACATCGCGCGGACCGCAAGAAATTGTCGCGGGCTTGTGAAGCGCTCCATGACGCGCCCGGGCGCGAGCCTGTAGACTGCCGACCGCAGTCGTGCGCATTCCAATGGAGGGAATCCGATGAAGAGGTTCTTCAAACTGGCGTCCGCCGTGATCCTGCTCGGAACCGTCTCGTCCGCAGGCGCGCAGGAGGCGCCGCCGGGTGACGGGGAGCAGGCGGACCTGGCGAAGAAGCTCTCGAACCCGATCTCGGATCTCGTGAGCGTGCCGTTCCAGTTCAACTGGGAGCAAGGCGTCGGACCCGATGACCAGACGCGCTTCATCCTCAATGTCCAGCCGGTCATTCCGTTCAAGGTGGGCGAGAAGACGAACCTCGTCATGCGCGTGATCGTCCCGTTCGTCTCGCAGCCGCCCCTGTTCCCGGGCGGGGAGCCCACGGGTGGCGTGGGCGACGTCGTGACGTCGTTCTTCCTCGCGCCGCACACGGGTTCGCTCATCTGGGGCGTCGGGCCGGTCTTCAGCCTGCCCTCGACCGCGGAACCCGCGCTCGGCACCGAGAAGTGGTCGATCGGCCCCACGTTCGTCCTGCTCAAGCAATCCGGCGCGGCGACCTACGGGATGCTGTGGAACCAGCTCTGGTCGGTCTCCGGCAACCACGAGCGCGCGGACGTGGACCAGATGTTCGTCCAGCCGTTCTTCGCGGTCACGACGAAGAAGGCGCTGACGTTCACCCTTCAGTCGGAGAGCACGTGCAACTTCGAGGCGGACCACGACAAGTGGACGATTCCGGTCAACTTCTTGGTCTCGAAGGTCGCGGGCTTCGGTCCGTTCCCGGCGAGCTATGTGCTCGGGGTCGGCGCATTCGTCGAGAAGCCGGAGGGCGGGCCCGAGTGGAAGCTCCGCGCGGCCATCACCCTCCTGCTCCCGAACAAGAAGTAGGGTTCGTCAGAAGCTGATCTGGATCCCGGTGTCGAACGTGGTGTCGGTGCGCTCGAAGCCGGGCGCCGGCTCCGTGCGGGTGTAGACGTCGTAGCTGAGGCGCAGCGAGATTCCCGAGGTGACCGGCGCGATCACGCCGAACACCGCGTGCAGGTCGCCTTCTCCCGTGTCCTCGAGGTTCATCAGGTACTCGCCGCGCGCCGACGCGACCGCCTTGTCGGTGAAGTGATACCGGTAACGCGCCGCGAAGCGCGCGGTCGCGAAGCTCTCCTCGACATCCGAAGTCGACGTGCGCTGCAGCATGCCGAGTCCAGACTCCACGTCGAACTCGTGCGGGTTCGGCCGGATGGCGTGCAGGATCGCGCCGAAGCCTTCGTCGAACTGGCGCGAGAGCCCGGCGTACGGCTCGCGGCGCCACTGGCCCTGCAGGTAGAGGCCGATCCGCTCGCTCAGGTCGTAGCCGCCGCGCAGGAGGCCGGTGTAGCGCGCGGTGGTCTCGATGTCGCTGGTCTCGCCCTGGATCGCGGTCAGCTCCTGGGCGAACGTCCACGCGCCGGTGTAGTGCTCGATGCGCTCGCGGCCCGTGACCGTCTGGACGTCCGTGTTCCCCGAAGTCTGCACGTAGCCGAGGTCGATCAATCCGATCGTCGAGTCGGGCGCGGCGGCGTCCTGGGCCGTCGCTGCGCGCGCCCCGGCGAATGTGACCAGCACGGCGGCGAGCACGAAGAGGCTTCTTCTCATGGCATTCCTCCTTGGGTTCAACGCTTTCGCGCCTTCTTCAGGGGCGCGGGCGGCTCGCTGTTGAGCTCGCGCGCCACGGCCACCAGGTCGCCTTCGCGGTAGAAGTCGACGGCCACGAGGTTCGGCAGGTGGCCGCGCTCCTTGCGGAAGGCCTTGATGCGCTCGAGCAGGAAGGCGCGCGCATTGACGATCCGCGCGTTCGTCGGCTTGGGGCTCGGGGTGGTCTCGATCCAGTGGTTCATGAGGAACAGGGTGCCGCCCGGGCCGCCGCGGTTCGCCTTGTTCGAGAACTGGCTCGGGTCGTGGAACGTGTACGGCGTCTCCTGCAGTACGTCGAACGCGGGGTGGCACCAGGCGATGCCCGCGCGCAGGTTCTCGGTCATGACGACGACGCGCTGGTCGGTTTCGACCATCTCGCGCAGCGTCGGCCAGGGCCCGGTGGGGCCCTTGTAGACGAAGTCGATCAACCCGCTCTGCTCGAAGCAGCGCTGGATGTCCTCCGCCTTCACCGATTCGTCCTGGATGACGACGACCAGGACCTCGCCGGGATTGGCGACCAGGAAGTCGCGCATGTCGGAGAGGACCGAGACGAACTTGAGCGCGCCGAGCTCGCAGAAGCCGTGGCACATGTAGACGTCGCGCTCGCCCGACTCCGCGCCGGTCAGCCGGTTGCGGATCCGCAGCGCGGCGTCCATGCCCTCGGCGCCGACGGCTTTCTCGTACTTCGCCATGCCCGTGCCCGTGCTGTCGAGCACGGTCTTCACGTGCTCGCCCGCGGGGATGCCGTAGGTGATGTCGATCAGGAAGCCGCGCACTCCGTCCTCGAGCTGGTCTTCGATCGAGGCGCTCTGGTTGGGGAACATCCAGTTCGTGATTCCCGCGCCGCCCATCGAGTTGTGCGTCGTCGGGAACACCACCTGGTCGACCGTGCGGTCGCCCAGTTGCGGCAGCCCGTTGTAGGCGGTGACCGCTTCGGCCGCCTCGGGCACGTCCGGCCGGCGCAGCACGGCCCACGCGGTGGCGGCGACGAGCGCGAGCGCTGCCACGCTCACGAACGCGACGGCGGCGGGATTGAAGCGCGGCTTGCCCTGTGCGCGGGCGCGCGGCGCGGTTTCGGGCAGGAGGTGGAGGGCGGCGACGAACACTTCGCGCATTCCCCCGAACACGGCGATGCAGCCGAGGATGCCGGCCAGGATCGTGAGCGTGGGCCACGGCCGGAACACCAGCGCGCAGCCGAAGAGGACGCCCAGCGCGCCGCGCAGGAAGCGCAGCCGCATGCGCGGCTGGGGACCGAAGAGCCATTGCCGGCCTCGATCGAACGTTCCCTTGAGCGGCACGCGCTCGAGCAGGGAGGCCGAACCGGCCGCGGTCACGAGGCCGAGGAGCCCGACGACCGCCGCCCACGCCAGGAGGCCCGAGAGGAAGGCGCGCGCGAGCCCGACCAGCACGGGCGCGAGTTCCCCGTCGCGCATCCACAGGTAGACGAGCGAGCCGCCGAAGCGCGCGGCGACTCCCAGGACCAACGCGAAGACGACGAGCCCGACGCCGAGGCGCACGATCGCTCGCCGCTTCTCGTGCGCCAGCCACACGCTCGCGACGCACAGGCCGAGGCCGAGGAAGAGGAACACGAAGGCCATCGTCCGCACTCGGCCGGCGAAGCGAAGGAGCGCCGCGGCGCGTTCGCCTTCGGGAAGCGACTCGAGCTTGCCGAGCGTGGCCGAAAGCTTGGGTGGGATCTTGGAGGCGAGCTCGGGCTGGAGCGAGGTCGCGCTCTCGAACACGGCGCCGACGTCCTTGACCGTGAGCACGATGTTCTTGGCCTGCCCGCTGGTGATCGAATGGTGCAGCGTGCGCGCCCCGCGCCGCACGGCCGAGCGGAACGGCGCCGAGGAGACGAGGCCCTGGGCCACGCCGACGAGGATCGGGCGCACGCCCACCAGGTTCGGCCGCACCTCGATCACGGCGTCGGCGAGCTGCTCGGCGGCGTAGCCGGCGACGTTCGGATCCCGCAGGCTGGCCGCGACGTGACCCGCGAACGCGCGTTCCTCGAACACCGAACGGCGCACGTAGCCGATCAGCACCGCGCTGAAGACGAGCAGCAGGCCGAGCGTTCCGCAGACCGTCGACAGGATCGCGCGCGTGCGGCCGTTCGGCATGAGGTCTCCCGAGGTGAGGTTTTCGTCCAGCGAGCGAACATAGCAGATTCGCGCTCGCCGCCGCAGAAGGGAACGGGTAGTCTTTCGCGGCCATCCTGACGAAACGGAGATCACCTCGATGCCGTCGACGATCGTCGCGTGCCTGCTGCTCCTCGGACTGCTCGCCGGCTGCAGTCCTTCCGACGAGGAGACGGCCTACCTCGCGCGTCGCGCCCTGCTGACGCGGCAGAACCAGGGCATCCGCGAGATGATCGTCGATGCCGAGAAGGGCCAGCTCATCCAGGACGAGGAGTTCCTCGTCGGCATCGACGAGCAGGTCGTGGCCGACGTCGTGCGTGCCGGCCTGCCGGTCGAGCGCCCGCTCGGCAAGCACTTCATGGTCCGCCTCGAAACCGCGACCGTGCGCTTCCGCGACAAGTACGGAACGATCGACGTCGAAGGTGTCCTCTACCGGCCGTCCACGCCGGACCGCAAGACCGCGGTGCGCGTGCATGGCGGGCTCGGCGAGGTGAAGATCGACCCGCGCACGGGCAAGCTCGTCATCAAGATCGCCGTCGACGACATCGAGCTCCTGCAGGCGGGGATCCTCGATCGCGTCCTCGGCCAGGGCGGCAAGAAGCTCATCGCCACCCGCGGCCGCGAGCTCCTGCAGGACGCGCTGCCCGACATCGAGATCCCGGTCGCGCTGGCGCAGGACATCCGGATCCCCGCCGTGCGCGCGGGAGCCGTGCAGATGGACTCCCTGCGCATCCCGCTCGATCTCTCGGTCAAGCGCGTGCTGGCCGCGCGCACCCGGCTCTGGGTCGCGTTCGACGCGAAGGTCGGGACCATCGAGGGCGCCGAGGAGGGCCTGGGCGTGCGCGTGGGCAAGAAGGGGAGGAAGAAGTGACCGCCCGCACCGGGTTCTTGGCCCTGGTCACGTGCGCCGCGCTCGAGCTGTGCGGCTGCACGAAGCAGGCGTCGACGGGGCAACAGGCCGCGTGGACCGCCGATCTCGCGCGCCTGCAGGCCGAGCAGGACTCGCTGCGCCAGCGGGCGGCGGTGCTGGTCCAGGCGGACCCGCGGCTGCAGCGCCTGCCCGCGGGCGACGTCGTGATCAGCATCCCGACGTCCTTCCTGCGCACGGTGATTCTCCAGGTGTTCGACCAGGTGGCGGAAAGCGTGACCCTGCGACTCGGCGGGATCAAGGCGCACGTCGCGAAGTCGGTGAAGAAGATCGTCAAGATCGGCGACTTCGTCGTCGACGTCGACATCCGGGAAGTCATCGGCAAGCTCGAGCCGGGGGAGCCGAAGGTCGGGTTCGAAAGCAATCGGGTCGCGCTGACGTTGCCGGTCGCAGTGAACAAGGGGACGGGCAAGGCGGTGGTCCACTTCAAGTGGGACGGCAAGCACCTCGCGGACCTGACGTGCGGCGATCTCGACATCACCGAGACGGTGACCGCCGACGTCGTGCCCTCGAGCTACGTGATCGGCGGCACGTTGGGCCTGGCGCTCGACGGCAACCACGTCATCGCCACGCCGCGCTTCCCGGAGACCAGGATCCGCATTCGTGTCGCTCCCACCAAACAGTCGTGGGCGACGATCGACCGCATTCTCGCGGAGAAGCACGGCGTCTGCGGCTGGCTGCTCGACAAGGTCGACGTGCCTGCGATCCTCAGGCGCGTGGTGGAAGAGAAGGGCTTCAACGTCACGCTGCCGCTGTCGAAGGTGAAGGCCTTCCGCATCCCCGCCGGAGTCAGCGATTCGTTGACGGTCAAGGACCGCGTGGTCGCCGTCGAGGCGAAGACGAACCTGATCCGCATCGAGCCCGATGCCATCCTCTACAGCGCCGACGTCACCCTGAAGTGAACACGCGGTCCCGGCCGGCCCTGGGACTCCGGGACGCGACCAGCGTCGTCATCGGCGCGATCATCGGCGTCGGCATCTTCTTCAGCCCGCGCGACGTCGCCCGCCTCACCGGCGGCGCCGATGCCGCGCTCCTGGCGTGGGCGATCGGCGGCGTCATCGCGCTGCTCGGCGCGTTCACCTTCGCCGAGCTCGGCCGGCTCCAGCCGCGCTCGGGCGGGCAGTACCACGTGCTGCGCGATGCCTACGGCCGTGCGCCGGCGTTCCTGTTCGTCTTCTGCAACCTGACCGCGGTTCAGGCCGGAGCGGTCGCGATCATCGCCATCATCTGCGCGCAGAACCTGGGCGTCGCGCTGCTCGGGCACGACCCCTCGGGCGCGTGGGTCACGGCCGTCGCCCTCATGCTCCTGTGGGCGCTGACCGGATTGAACGTGCTCGGCGTGCGCCCCGGAGCGCACGTGCAGACCGGCACCGTCGTGCTCAAGCTCGTCACGCTCGCCGCCCTGGTCGCTCTCGCCGCGATGATCCCGAGCGCGGGGCCCGCGCCCGCGCAGCCGCTGTCCGCGCAGGCGTCGTTCGGCAGCCTGTTCGCCGGCGTGACGATCACGCTCTTCGCCTACGGCGGATGGCAGCAGGTGCTGTGGATGGCCGACGAGGTGGCCGAGCCGGGACGGATCGTCCCGCGCGCGATCGTGCTCGGCGTGATCGTGGTGATCGCCGCCTACCTCGCGGCGAACTGGGCGTTCCTCGACCTGCTCGGCTTCGCGGGAACGCGCGAGGCGAAGTCGCTCGTCGGCGACGCCTTCGCCGTGGCGTGGCACGGTGCGGGCGGACGGATCGCGGCGGCGGCCGTCTTCGTCTCGGCGTTCGGCGTGCTCAATGCGCAATTCCTCACCGGCCCGCGCCTGACCTGGGCGATGGCGCGCGACGGCCAGTTCTTCGCGCCGTTCGCCCGCCTCGATGCGCGCTTCCTCACGCCGGCGCCGGCGATCCTGCTGCTCGCCGGCATCGCGACCGCGCTGCTCCTCGGGCTGGGGCTCGATCGCACGGACCTGCTGACGACCGGCGTGGTCGTGATCGATGCCACGTTCTTCGCCTTGACCGGGCTCGCATTGCCGCTGCTGCGCCGCCGCGCCCAGGTGGCGGAACGCGGGCCGGGATGGGTCGCGTGGGCCGCGCTCGCCTTCGCCGCGCTCGAGCTGCTCGCGATCGCCGGCTCGGTGATGGCGAAGGACGTGCGGCTGGTCGCGCTCACGGGCCTCGCCTGGATCGGCGTGGCCGGGCTCACGTGGCTTCTGTTCTTCCGCAGGGCCCGCGAATCCGCCCCTTTTCCGGGCCCCTGATTCGGCGTACGCTGCTCGCGCCGAATTCCACGCCTCCAAAACCAAAGGAGCTCTCACCCGTGCGTCTTCATTCCCGCATCGCCCTGCTCGCGCTCGTGCTCGCCGCCGGCTTCGCATTCCCGGCCGCGGCGGACATCACCGTGACCACGCACTACACGTTCCTCGGCGGCGACACCCTGACCCGCGACAGCTACTACTCGAACAAGCGCATTCGGGTGACCGGGCCGGACGGCAAGGAGTTCATGTTCAACTCGAAGACCGACACCGTCACGGTCATCGACCATGCCGGCAAGCGCTACTGGACCGGGCCGCGCGCCCTGGCCGACAGCCTCGCGGCGAAGCTCATCGCGGCGAATCGCGCGGGCGTGCCCGAGGAGGCGACAGCCGACCCGGTCGCGTGGTCCGAGAAGCTCGAGCAGTTCAACAACTCGATCAAGATCGAGCCGGCGGGCAAGGACCGGAAGATCGCGGGTTATCCGACGAACCTGTGGATCCTGACGGCGGGGGACTACCTGCGGAGCGAGCGCTGGATCGCGCGCAGCCTCTACATCCCGGACTTCGGTCCCGAGATGCAGAAGACGGTGCTGGCCACGATCAAGGATCCGATGGGCCGCGCCCTCATGCGTTTGATGATCGGCTCGCGCGACAAGGAAGGCCTCGCCCTCGCGGGTTCGACCAATTTCCGCACGCTCGACAAGGCGGGGGTGTTCCAGTTCGAGGCGCTCAAGGTCAAGAGCGGGTCGATCCCGAAGACGGCCTGGGACCTCCCCGCCGGTTACACCCCGATTACTCTTTAGGCTCAGGCGGTCGCGAGCTCGCGGAAGAAGAGGAACGAGGCGAACTCGTCCACGGCGTCCATGAACTGCGCGGCGTCGATCGATTCGCCCTCGACCGCCGCGCGCAGCCGGCGCACCCAGTCGAGCGTCTCCGGCAGCTCGAGCTGCGCCGGGCCGAGCGACTCGAGCGCGATGCGCACCTCGTCGATGGCGAGCGCGTAGCCGTCGCCGTTGCGATGCACGGCGATCAGGTGACGACGGGCGTTGCTCATGTGACGCGAGGCGAGGTCCATCCGTTCCATGGCGGGAGCTCCGGTCGGCGGAAGGTTTGCTGCGGAGACTGCGGAAGTCCCCGAGACTGGTCCGCAGGCGCTTGAGCGGTCAAGCCCGTTCGCGGTCGCAAGCCCTTGTTTCTGCAGCCTTTGACAGCCATCCACAGGTTGTCCACCCCCGGCGCGGATTGTCCACATATCCACACCCGATGTTGCAGGACGAGACAACTCGAACGCGGCGCTCGCATTGCGGGTGTCGCGTCGGTTTTTTCAGGTGAATCCGCGTGCGATTCGTCGAATCGCCGCGTTCTTGGACTAAAAGGTGTGTCTCTTGTCTTTCGAGGCGCATGCGCTGGAGGTCATCGTGTCGCGAGAACAACCGGAGGCCCCCGGGATCGAACGCCGGGGCCTGCTCAAGAAGGCCCTCGCCGTCGTCGCGGGTGGCGTGGCGCTCGGCACCGTCTTCGGACGCGCGGAGGCGGAGACCGCGTCGGTCGACCCCT
>Ga0070664_100003212_pt1 | contig 13208 bp, 7 predicted proteins | sample KBSC73metaG_FD_65863 | JGI IMG/M metagenome (GOLD analysis project Ga0070664, IMG submission 65863) | Corn rhizosphere microbial communities from Kellogg Biological Station, Michigan, USA - KBS C7-3 metaG | ecosystem: Host-associated > Plants > Roots > Rhizosphere > Soil ... | reverse complement strand
CGGAGGACGCCGGCTACGACGCGACGGTGATGGAGCTGATGCGCGACGTCATCCACCATGTCGCCGACGAGGAGACGATCCTGCTTCCGGACGCCGAGCGCGTCCTCGCCGATCGCCTCGAGGAGCTCGGCAGCGCGATGACGAAGCGCCGCCTCGAGCTCGTCGCGCCGCGCACGCTCGAGCTCGCCTGGAGCCATGCGCGCGCGCTGCCCGCCAGCAACGTCCTCATGGGCGCGGGCGCCGTCGCGCTGGTCGTCATGCTGCTCGGCGGAATGCGGCGCAAGGGCCGGTTCCACCTGTCGCGGGGCATGGCATAGCAATTGCCGTAGAGGAGTGCAGGCTGGCGGTCCGGGTCTGTATGCACTTGGAGCGCCCTTTTGGAAAAGAACAGCACCACGATCGACACCGCACTGCGCAACGCCATCCCCGGCCGGTCCGGCTTCGACACCCTCATCGTCGGAGCGGGCTTCGCCGGCAGCGTCCTGGCGGAGCGGCTGGCCAACGTCTGCGGCCAGCGGGTTCTCATCTGCGACAAGCGGCCGCACATCGGCGGCAACGCGTACGACCGGCATGACGACGCCGGCATCCTCATCCACCCGTACGGCCCGCACATCTTCCACACCAACTCGGCCGACATCTTCGAGTACCTGTCGCAGTTCACCGAGTGGCGCCCATACCAGCATCGGGTGCTCGCGAGCGTCGACGGGCAGCAGCTGCCGATGCCGATCAACCTCGATACCGTGAACCGCCTGTACGGCCTGAATCTCACGTCGTTCGAGATGCAGGGCTGGCTCGACTCGATGGCCGAGAAGCTCGACCGCATCGAGACGTCGGAAGACGCCGTCATCGCCAAGGTCGGGCGCGACCTGTACAACAAGTTCTTCCGCGGCTACACGCGCAAGCAGTGGGGGCTCGATCCGTCGGAGCTCGACGCCAGCGTCACCGCCCGCGTTCCGACGCGCACCAACCGAGACGACCGCTACTTCGCCGACACCTACCAGGCGATGCCCAAGCACGGCTACACGCGCATGTTCGAGAAGATGCTCGCGCATCCGAACATCAAGATCATGCTCAACACCGACTATCGGGAGATCGTCGACCTGGTGCCGTGGAAGCACATGGTCTACACCGGCCCGATCGACGCGTTCTTCAACCACCGGCACGGCAAGTTGCCGTACCGCAGCCTCGAGTTCCGCCACGTCAACCTGGCGCAGGAGCAGTTCCAGCCGGTCGGCACGGTCAACTACCCGAACGACTACGCGTACACGCGGATCAGCGAGTTCAAGCACATCACGGGACAGAAGAGCGCGAGCACGTCGATCGTCTACGAGTACCCGCAGGCCGAGGGCGATCCGTACTACCCCGTGCCGCGGCCCGAGAACGCCGCGCTCTACAAGCTCTACGAGGCCGACGCCGAGCAGCTGACCAACGTCACCTTCGTCGGCCGCCTCGCGACCTACAAGTACTACAACATGGACCAGGTCGTCGGCCAGGCGCTGACAGCGTTCAAGCGCCTTCAGCTTCGCCTCGTCGAGCGGACGCCGCGCCGCCTCGACGTCGCCGCGTGATCGAAGCGAGCCGTCAGGCCAGGAGCTCGGGCGGCGCGAGCAGGCGGCCGCGGCCGCCGAGGCGCCGGTAGTCGCCCAACACCTCGGCGGCGACGTCGGCGATGCGCTCGGCGGCGCAGATCGCGACGCACGCGCCGCCGAAGCCGGCGCCGGTCAGCTTGGCGCCGTGCACGGCAGGATGCTCCTGGAGCAGCGAAACGAGGCGATCGAGCTCGGCGATCGACACCTCGTAGTCGTCGCGCAGGCTGGCATGCGATTCGTTCATCAGCCGGCCGAGCTTGGCGCCGTCGGCGCCCGCGACCGCGCGCAGCACGCGCTCGTTCTCGTTGACGACGTGGCGGGCGCGGCGCCGCCAGGGATCGGGCAGCGAATCGACCGCGGCCACGCGCCGCACGTCGCGCAGGCTGGCCACGCCGAGCCGCGCGCACGCCTCCTCGCATTCGGCGCGCCGCTCGTTGAACTTGCTCGACACGAGCGAGCGCGCAACGCCGGAATCGATCACCAGCACCGCGCTTCCCGGCGGCAGCGACCAGAGCCGCGTCTCCAGCGTGCGCGCGTCGAGGAAGAGCGCGTGCGCGGTGTCGGCCAGGCTCGAGGCCATCTGGTCCATGATGCCGCAGCGAACGCCGGCGTACTCGATCTCGGCGCGTTGCGCCATCTGCGCGATCTCGACGTCGTCGATCGCGACGTCGAGGAAGCGGCGCAGCGCGCGCAGCGTCGCGACCTCGAGCGCGGCGCTCGACGACAGACCGACGCCCATCGGCAGCTCGGACGCGACGTGGATGTCGAGCGGCGCGATCGCATGGCCGCGGCGCGCGACTTCCTGGATGCAGCCGAAGACGTAGCGGCCGAACGGCTCGTCCGGCAGGCGATCGAGCCTGAACCGAAGCGGTCGCGCAAAGCCCTCCGAGCGGAGCGTGAAGTCGTCGCCGAGGGCGTGGCCGAGCGAGACCGTCGTCTGCTGCGCAAGCGCGATCGGCAGCACGAAGCCGTCGTTGTAGTCGGTGTGCTCGCCGAGCAGGTTGACGCGCCCGGGCGCGCTGGCGACGGCCTCGGGCGCATAGCCGAAGGCGGCGAGGAAGCCGTTCCTCACGCCAGCTTCACCTCGACCGCCTGCAGCTCGCGCGCCTTGTCCTCGGGCAGCGCGTCCATGGCGTAGAAGCCGGCACCGAGCTCGGTGCCGGCGAGGTACTTGAGCCGCTCCGACGTGCGGTAGGGCGGATAGAACTGGGCGTGCAGGTGCGCCTCGGGATGCGCCTCGCCGTCGCTGGCGGCCTGGTACCACGCCATCAGGTACGGCATCGGCCGGCGCCACAGGCCGTCGTACTTCAGCAGCACCGTCTTCAAGGCGCGCGCGAGGTCGGCGCGCTGCGCGTCGTCGAGGTCGCCGAACTGCGGCGCCGGGCGGATCGGCGCGACCCAGCACTCGTACGGATAGCGCGCGCACACCGGAACGAAGGCGACCGCATGAGCGCCTTCGTAGAGCAGGCGAATGCCGTCGCGCCGCTCGGCCTCGATCATCGTCTCGAGCAGGCCGCGGCCTTTCTCGGCGAGGTGCTCGCGCGCCTGCGCGGCCATCCTTGCCGGCACCGGCGGCACGACCGGATAGGCGTAGATCTGGCCGTGCGGATGGTGCAGCGTCGCACCCACCTCGACGCCGCGGTTCTCGAACGGAAAGACGAGGCCGACGTCGTCGCGCTCGCCGAGGCGGCGCGTGCGGTCGGCCCACACCGACAGCAGCAGCTCGAGGTGGTCGAGGCCGAGCGCCCCGAGCGAGGTGTCGCGGTCGGGCGTGTAGACGACGACCTCGCAGTGGCCGCCGGCAGGCGCGGTCGGCACGTGCAGCGACGGCGCGTCGGCGGGGCCGCGGCCGCCGAGCGCCGGGAAGCGGTTGTCGAACACGGCGACGTCCCAGGCGCCCGCCGGCAGCTCGGTCGGCCGTTGCGGGTCGACCGTCGCGGCGAGCGGGTCGTACTGCGGCGGCGGCTGGAAGGTGCGGTCCTGCCGGTGCGCGGCGTAGGTCACCCACTCGCCGCGCAGCGGATGCCAGCGCAGGTGCGCCTTGCTCGCCAGCGGCTCCCTGAACGGGCTCGGCACGTCGGCGACCGGCGCGATCGGGCCGCGTGCGTAGAGCGTCAACGCGCGACCGTCGGGCTTGACGAGCTCGAGCGAATGCATCGGTCGGAACGAAGTCGCGCTACACCCCGCCCGGGATGTGCATCCGCGACGCGGTCGTGCAGCGGGCGATCGTCGCGAGCGGAATCTTCGGCGTGCGGTCCGCACGCAGCAGGCCGTTCGCTTCCTGGAACGTGTCGGCGAACTGGGTGTAGCAGAAGCCGCTGAAGAGCGCGGTGTGGACCACCGTCTCGAGCAGTCGCTCGAACATCAGCGCGAGCTCGTCGGTGTCCCTGGCGGAGCTGTAGCCCCAGGTCGCGGCGACCGGTGCGCCTGCCGGCGTGTTTGCCGGGGCATTTGCCGGCACGTTTGCAGGCGCGCTCGTCGCCGTGCCGTCGGCCTGCGCCTTGCGCGCGAGCGCGATGCCGCCGAACTCGGTCAGCATGATCGGCTGGCCGCGGTGCGGGTAGCCGTCGAGGGTGAGGACGCGGCCGCCCGGGCGACGCCGGTCGAACAGCTGCTCGGTCTTGATCTCGGGGCCATAGCGCTGGCGCAGGTGCTCGGTGTTGGCGTCGTAGTCGTGGATGCCGATGATGTCGGTGGCGCTGCTCTCCCAGCCGTCGTTGCCGATCACCGGCCGGGTCGCGTCGAGCGTCTTGGTGAGATGGTAGAGCGCCTCGACCGCATGGCGCTGCGCCTGCATCGCGGTCAGCTCCGGGACGCCCCACGACTCGTTGAAGGGAATCCAGGCGACGATGCACGGATGGCTGTAGTCGCGCTCGATTGCCTCGCTCCATTCGCGCACGGTCCGCTTGATCGCAGTGCGGGTGAAGCGGTAGGCCGACGGCATCTCCTCCCAGACCATGAGGCCGAGCCGGTCGGCCCAGTAGAGGTAGCGCGGGTTCTCGATCTTCTGGTGCTTGCGGACGCCGTTGAATCCCATCGCCTTGGCGAGCTCGACGTCCTTCCTGAGGGCCGCATCGCTCGGCGCCGCCATGAGGGTGTCGGGCCAGTAGCCCTGGTCGAGCACCATGCGCAGCAAATACGGCCGCCCGTTGAGCATGAAGCGATCGCGCAGGATCGAGATCGAGCGCAGCGCCGTGTACGAGGTGAACTCATCGATCACGGTGTCGCCGGCGAGCAGGCGCACCGTCGCGTCGAGGAGCGTCGGCCGCTCGGGGCTCCACAGCAGCTCGTTGCGGAAGTCGTCGATGCCGGGATCGGCCAGGACGATGAAGCGATCCGCCTCGTGGTCGATCACCTGGTAGCGGTCGCGCGCGAGCACGCGCTTGCCGTGGCAAAGCGTCACCTCGATCGACAGGTCCTCGACCTCGTCGCCGCTGACGCGCCCTTCGAAGCGCAGCGCATAGCTCTCGACGTGAGGCGTCCAGCGGATCCTGTCGACATAGGTGCGGCCGACCCGCTCGATCCACACCGTCTGCCAGATGCCGGTCGTGCGCGGATACCAGATCGCGTGCGGCTCCTTCTGCCAGTCCTGCTTGCCGCGCGGCTTGGTGAGGTCGTGCGGGTCGTCGATCGCCATCACCGTCACGCGCTGCCGGCCCGACGCGTCGAGCATCGACGTGATGTCGGCCGAGAACGGCGTGTGGCCGCCCTCGTGCGTGGCCGCGAGCTGGCCGTTGACCCAGACCCGGGCGCTGTAGTCGACCGCGCCGAAGCGCAGGATCGTGCGCCCGCCGTCGGGCTCGAGCTCGAAGTCGCGCTCGTACCAGCAGCACGAATGAAAGCCCCGGTCGTGGATGCCGCTGGCCTCGGACTCGGGCGGGAACGGCACCTCGATCGTCTTCTCCCAGCGCCTGATCTGCGACGGATCCACGAACTTGCGCTCGTCGTCGTAGCGGAACCGCCACGGGCCGTCGAGCGAGGTCCAGCGGTTGCGCTGAAGCTGGGGGTTGGGGTGCGCTGGCTCGGAATCGTTCACCGGTCGCTCTCCTGTCGCGATCGGATCGATTTTGGGGGCCGTCACAGCGTCTCCGGCTCTCCTGTTCGACGTTGTCGGAATTTTTTCGCGAACGCGACGGCCGTCGCGCTCAGCCCGCAGAGGCCACCTTGCGCAACGCGGTCGGGTCGTCGTCGAGAGGCTTGGCGGCGCTCTTCGCGGCGACCTTGACGCTCGCCGGCTCGACGCGGCTCGGCGCCGCGCTCGATGCGGTCGCCGGGGCGGCCGCGCTTGCGCGCGGCGTCACCAGGACGGCCTCGAGCGAGCGCCGGATCGTCTCGGCGGCGGCGTCCCACGAATGCAGGCGCACGCGCTCGGCCATTCGCGTCTCGCGCTCGGCCTTTTGCGCCGGCGACTCGGCCAGCGCCTTGCGGCAGGCGGCGACGAACACATCGGCGCTCGGTGCGATCGCGACGATGTCGCCGAACATCGCCTTGACGTCGTGGATCGGGGTCGACACGACGGGCTTGCCGGCCGCCATGTATTCCAGCGTCTTGGTCGGGCTGATGAAGGCGGTCGACTCGTTGAGCGCGAACGGCATCAGGCACACGCTCCACCCGGCGACCAGCTGCGGCAGCAACGCGTACGGCTGCTGACCGAGGTAGTGGAGGTTGGCGCGGCGCGGCAGCGCGGCCTCGTCGATCTTCACGACCGGGCCGACCATGACGATCTGCCATGCCGGATCGGCGTCGGCGACGCGGGCGACGAGGTCGAGGTCGAGGCGCTCGTCGATGACGCCGAAGAAGCCGAGGCGCGGCGCGGCGATGCTGCCCTGCAGCGCCTCGGCGCGGGCCATCGCTGCCGCATCGGCGGTCGCGCGCCGTGCCGCGTAGTGCTCCGCATCCACCGCGCTCGGCAGGCAGAGGACGTTCGGATTGGCATCGCGCTTGGCCTCGTAGAGGCGCGGCCCGCCGGTGACGACGAGGTCCGCACTCTTCAGCAGCGCGGTCTCGCGCTGGCGCATCTGGCGCGGCGCGTTCTTGAACGCCGAGAGCTCGTCCATGCAGTCGTAGACGATCGCGCGCGGCGCCAGGTCGCCGAGCAGGGGCAGCGCCATCGGCGTGTAGAACCAGACGAGGTAGTCGTCGATCAGGTTGTCGGCAAGGTAGCCGCTGATCATCGGCTGCAGCGCCGAGAGCTGGTCGTCGTGGAAGCCCCAGTGCTCGACCGGCGTGTGCGCGCGCAGCACCTCGACGCCCTTGCACGGCGTCGTCCGTTCGAGGTACGCCGGCCCGGCGCTGCGCATCGGCTCCTCGACGAAGACGATGTGGAAATGGCGCGCCAGGCGCGAGAGCAGGTGCTGCGGCCGTTGGAAGACGAATTCCCAGCGCAGGTGGGAAAAGACGATGAGGTGAGGCATTTGTCGCTCCGAGATCGGCAGGTGGGGAAGTCGTTGCTGGGCGCGTCGCAAGCGCCTGGCGTAGCCGGGGTTGAGCCGGCGCTGCAGGAAGGTCGGCCGTCCGGCGTCGGCAGCGACGTCCCAGAGCCCGCTGTGGTGCCAGTGCGAGGCGTCGTTCCAGTCGGGCCGGTCGACCGCCGGATAGAGGCAGGCGCCGAGCACCGGCACGCCGGCCGAGCGCGCGCGCTCGAGCTCGACGGCGACGTCGGCCATCCAGCGCGCCCGGCCGCTGCCGATGTGGCTGGTCTCGGCAACGATGAGGGGCCGGGCGTAGCGCTTGGCGACCTTGCGCAGCAGCGACGACAGCGTCACCCGGCGCGGATCGTCCTCGCACCACTCGAGCCAGCCGGCGCCCATTTCCCACTGGCAGTTGTGGTAGTAGTTGACGCCGATGAGGTCGAGCGCCGCGGGGCTGCCGCCGAGCTCGGGCAGGAGCTTGCCGTCGAGCATGTCCCAGGCCTGCCACTGGTACTCGGCGATCTCGTCGGCGCGCCACGCGAGCTCGGGCGCATGGCGCGGCGGAGCGATGTGGATGAGCGGCTCGACGTGAAGGAAGCGCGCTGACGGGTCCTCGGCGCGGATCGCCTCGATGCCGCGCAGCGCGGCGCGGACGAGCCGCCACTTCGCTTCCCAGCCGATGTCGCGATGCGCTCCGCCTTCGCCGCGGCGCTGGTCGATCTCGCGCCGATAGGGATGGATCAGGTGCGTCTCCGAGATCGCCCAGGCGAGGAAGCTGATCTCGTTGATCGGCGTGTAGACCGGCGCCGCGTCCGACGTGCCGCGCAGCGCGCGCGCCGCCACAGCGGCGAAATCGGCGAAACGATCGGCGAAGTCATCCTCGAACAGATCGACGTCAGCGGGCCGGCCGTAGTGCATGAGCGTCCACATGAGCTGCAGGCCGTGGCGCGACGCGAGCTCGGCGAAGCGCAGCGCGCGCGTGAAGTCGAAGCGCCTGGCGCCGCGACGGGCGCGGCCCTCGGGCTCGGCGAGGCGCCAGCCGACGCTTTCGCGAACCGTGAGCAGGCCGAGCGCTGCAACGCGACGGTAGTCGTCGTCGACGTGGTCGAGGTGCCCGTTCGCGTGCACGAGGTCGAGCGGCACGGCGTGGGCATTGCGGTGATCTGCGCCTTCGAATCCCGCCATCCAGAAGGAACGATAGGGAAGGGCCGCGGTGACGGCCGGTGCGGCGGGAACCAATGGCATGAGGCAGTGGCGGAGATCGGTTCTTGAAGAGGACGAAGACGGCAGCGGCTGCGACGCACTCTCGGCGCGCCGGACCGCCAAGGCGAAGGGCAAGGCGCGTGCCGCGCCGGAGCAGCGACTCGATGCCCGGCTCGGGCGCGCGCCGACGTCGCGCAGGAGGCCGGGCGCGTGGAACTACGCGCCGGCAGCGCGCTGCGGAGAAAGGATGTCGGCGTCCTGCTCGCCATCCGCATGCGCTTCGTCGGCGACGAAGCGTGCGTCGAGGAAGCGCTGCAACGCGTCATCGAGCGACGGCATCAGCGCCGCACGCTCGCTGGCGAGGACGCCGTTGCGCGGCCGTGCCGCGACCTGCCCGAGCACGGCGCTCGTGCACGGCTGCAGCGTCTCCGTCGAGACGCGCGCCAGCGTCGCGGCGCGTGCCGCGAGCTCGGCCCAGCTGACGTCGCCGACGTTGGCGAGATGCCAGATCCCGCTTTCGCCGTCGATGAGCAGATCGAGGCAGACGTTGACGAGGTCGGGCACGTACGTCGGCGAGACGCGCTGATCGGTGGCGGCGCGAAACGGTTCGCGACGGCTCAGCGCGCTCACGGCGTGGAAGACGAAGTTGTGGCGGTCCCATGGGCCGAAGAACGCGCTCGCCCGAACGACCATCGCGGCGGGGCAGCGTGCCAGCGCCTCGCGTTCGCCGTCGGCCTTGCTCGCGCCATAGACGTTGAGCGGCGCCGGCAGGTCGCTTTCGACCCGCGGCCGGTCGCCGCGGCCGTCGAACACCTGATCGCTCGAGAACGTGACGAGACGGATGCCGGCGCCGGCGCAGGCATCCGCAAGGACTGCCGGCCCGAGCGCGTTCTCGCGCAGGCAGCGCTCGCGCTCGGACTCGGCGTCGTCGATGCGCACGTAGCCGCTCGCGTTGACGATCGCCCACGGCCTCCAGCGCTCGATCGCCGCCGCCACCGAAGTCGGGTCGGCGATGTCCAGGGCGGCGCGATCGAGGAGCCGGCAGGCGATGTTGCGGCGTGCGCAGATCGTCGCGAACGCCTGGCCGAGCGTGCCGCTTGCGCCGCTGACGAGGATCGGCGCGACGTCGTCGCCGGGGGCGAGGGCGCGAAAGCCGGCCAGGGTCGTGACGGCGGTGCGCGGCACGATCGGCTTGGCGATGAAGCGGTCGGCGCGGCGCCACCAGCCCTCGCCCTTCAGCACCGGGTGGCTCGCCTCCCGGCCCGCGCCGAGCTCGGCGATGAGCGCGGCAAGAGCGGTCGGGCGCGGCCTCGGCGCGCGCACGTCGAAAGGTCCCGGCTCGTAGTAGCCCCGGCATTCGCCGAGCAGGCAGTTCCAGTCGAACGAGCCGAGCAGCGACCACGCCGTGACGGCGCGCACGTCGGCGCCGGCCGCGCGCGCGCTCAGCGCCGCGCGCCAGATCTCGAGCAGCCAGCGCAGCTGGTCCTCGCGGCCGGCGTCGATGTGCGCTTCGGTCACTGCCACCGGGATGCCGTAGCGCTGCCAGGTTTCCTGCAGCAGCGAGGCGATCGCCGGCGCCGGCATGGCGAGGACGCGAACCGACTCGATGTCGACGAATTCGCCGTCCGGCGCGCCGCCGCGCGGACGGTCGGGATAGCGCTCGACCCGGTGGTCGAGCCAGCGCTCGCTCGTGACGTAGTAGTTCACGCCGATCACGTCGGGCGGGCACGGGTGCTCCGCGAACCAGAGGACATCGGCGGCAGCGGCGCCGCTCTCGAGCAGGTAGTCCCAAAGAGGATGGTCGGGCCCGACGCGTCCGCACAGCAGGTCCCAGGCGAGCCAGCGCCGCTCGTTGTAGAAGTCGACGACGCCGCTCATCGCCTCGGTGCCGTAGGTGCGGCTGATGTCGTCGGTCTGGACCAGCCGCGCCGCCGGGTTGACGCGCCGGATCGCCGCCATCGCGAGCACGGTGGCACGACACTGGTTCAGCAGGGCGACGACGAACGAGCGATCGTCGCGGGCGTGGGGATACCACAGGCCGTACAGCGCACTGAAGCGCGCGGTCGTGAGCGGCTCGTTGACGGGAGTCCATTGCTCGACCCAGGGAAAGCGTTCGGCGACCGCGGCCGCGAATTGCGCCAGCCCGTCGGCGAAGCGCGGGCAGAGCAGGCTCGTGTGGCGCGGCCCGCTGCCGTGATGGACGAGACCGACGATCGGCGCGATGCCGAGCCGGCGCAGCGCCGGCAGGCGTCGGTCGGCCCACGACCAGTCGGCGCTGTCGGGCCCCTCCGGCGCCGTCGTCTCCCACAGCACCGGATAGCGGAGCGACCGGATGCCGAGCGCCGCGAAGCGGTCGAGATCGCCATCGCGCTCGGCGTGGCCGCTGCGATCGAGTTGCGTGAAGTAGTCGTCCCGGACCCGGTTGACGGTGCATTCGATGCCGCCCCACATCTCCAGGGCGGCCGGGCCATCGGTCTTGGACATCGCTTCTCGGGTAGTTCTGACGCCGCGGGCAAGGCAATCCGCGCGCCTTCGGGATCGGCATGCGGCTTGCCAGCGGCGGGTGAGCGCCGCGACCCGCGAGCGAACACAGGAGGATGGACATGGCCCCGGCCAAGAAAAGCACCGCCAAGAAGACCACGGCGAAGAAGCCCGCGGCGACCGCGCGCGCCGCGAAGACCGACGCGACGGTCTTGCTGCAGCGAGATCACGCCGATGTGAAGAAGCTGTTCCGTCAGTACGAAAAGCTCGCCGATGCCGAGGCCGACGGCGAGGAGCGCCAGGCGCTGGCGGCGCAGATCTGCCAGATGCTGACGGTGCACGCGACCATCGAGGAGGAGATCTTCTATCCGGCAGCGCGCGAGGCCGAGGTCGAGGACGACCTGCTCGACGAGGCCGAGGTCGAGCACGCGTCGGCCAAGGATCTGATCGCCCAGATCCAGTCGATGTCGCCCGACGACGAGCTCTACGACGCCAAGGTCACGGTGCTCGGCGAATACGTCGACCACCACGTGCAGGAAGAGGAAGGCGAGATGTTCCCGAAGTGCCGTCGCGCCAAGATGGACCTCGCGGGCCTGGCCGAGCAGCTGGCGGAGCGCAAGTCCGAGCTGATGGCCGAAGAACCGGCCTGAGGCAGCGGCGGGCGTCCGGCGCGCCCGCCTCGCCCGGCCGCAATCGGTCACGGTTTTGGCGCGGGCGCGCATCAATTTCACACATTTCGCATCGCCGAGATGCGAAAGACTCGGGGCCGTACCGAAAAGCATGAATGCGCGCGGCCCGGGAAACGTTCAGTCTTCGCTCGTTGAAGGTTCGGATCGCCCTGGCCGGCGCGATGCTGATTCTCGCCAGCGTCACGCTGACGGTCATCTTCGTCCTGCGCGAGGTCGGGCGCAGCAGCGAGCAGATCGTCCTCGATTCGCAGGAAGACGACGCGCGCCGCATCGCGGCGACCGTCTCGCAGCGCCTGGTCGGCCTGCAGCGCGCGCTGCGCAGCGTCGCCATGCAACTGACGCCGGCCACGCTCGGCGAAGCGCCGAAGCTCACTGAGTTCATCCAGGGCCAGGGCGTCCTGTCGACGCTCTTCGCGAGCGTCTTCATCGTCTCGCTCGACGGCAAGATCGTTCTCGTCAGCGACGAGAACGGCGCGCGCGACCCGGACCGCAACGTCGGCGACCGCGACTACTTCAAGGACACGGTGCGCGAGCACCGGCCGATCATCGCCCGGGTCTCGGCGTCGCGGGTCTCGCGCGAGCCGATCGTCATCCTGACGATGCCGATATTCGCGGCCAACGGCAGCGTTGCCGCGGTGCTCGGCGGGTCGCTGCGCCTGTCGAGCCGCTCGCTCCTCGCCGACCTGACACAGGAACCGACCGACCGCCCCAGCACGGTCACGACCGTCGTCGTCGACGCCAAGGGCCAGATCCTGTCCCACCCGGCGCGCGAATGGGTCCTTCGCGACGGTTCCTCCGACCCGGCGATCGCCGCCGCGCTCGAGGACTGGCGCCAGCGCGGCAGCCCGATCGAGCCGGCGGGCTACGCCGTGCGAGCCGGCGACCATGAGGTCGGCCTGGCCGGCGTGCCCGATGCCGACTGGCTGGTGCTGCGATCGGGCCGCGCCGATGTCCTCCTCGGCGGCGTCATCGAGGGCGAGAAGCGCGCCCGCTGGCTCGCCTTCGGCGTCGCCGCCGGCGGCGGCCTGCTGACCTTGCTGATTACGTTCTACCTGCTGCGGCCGCTCGCCCGTCTCAAGCAGCGCGCGCTGCAGCTGATCGCCGAGGATGCCGACGTCGAGGCGGGCTGGCCCGATCTCGGCGGCGAGCTCGGCGAGCTGTCGCAAGTGCTCCAGCACGTCATGCGCGAGCGCAAGGCGAGCCAGGCCGCCGGCCAGCTGCTGCTCGTCAAGATGCGCGCGGTGATGGCCAAGGCGCCGGTCGGCATCGCGTTCACCCGCAATCGCCGCTTCGAGCTCGTCAGCGACGAGTTCAACCGCCTGCTCGGCTACGAGGGCTCCGGCCTCGACGGCGAGGGAGCGCGCGTGATCTACGCCTCCGACGAGTTCTACCAGGGCCTCGGCACGCGCGTCGCCGCGGCGTTCGGCGTCGGCCGCGTCTTCGCCGAGGAGATCGAGTTCGTGCGCCGCGACGGCAGCCGCTTCTGGGGCCAGCTGCTCGGCGCGCCGGTGAGCCGCAACGACGCCGGTGCCGGGACGATCTGGACGCTCGGCGACATCAGCGAGGAGCGGCGCAAGCGCAACGCGCTGTCGTGGGCGGCGACGCACGACGCACTCACCAACATCGCCAACCGGCAGGAGTTCGAGAGCCGGCTCGCCGAGCATCTCGAGGACCGGCGCCGGCGCGAGGTCGCGTGCGTGCTCTACGTCGACCTCGACGGCTTCAAGGCGGTCAACGATGCTGCCGGCCACGCCGCCGGCGACCAGCTGCTGCGCGACATCGCCGCGCTGCTGCTGGCGCGGATCCGCTCGATCGACCTGGCGGCGCGCCTCGGC
>Ga0070664_100003211_pt1 | contig 13208 bp, 11 predicted proteins | sample KBSC73metaG_FD_65863 | JGI IMG/M metagenome (GOLD analysis project Ga0070664, IMG submission 65863) | Corn rhizosphere microbial communities from Kellogg Biological Station, Michigan, USA - KBS C7-3 metaG | ecosystem: Host-associated > Plants > Roots > Rhizosphere > Soil ... | reverse complement strand
CAATTGCCTCGAGCGCCGCCGTGTGCAGGTGCTGCGCGATGGGCGTCGCCGCGTCGGCAGCGGGCCACACGCGGGGATCCGGGAGCTCGGCGTCGTGCATCGGTCGCCGATTCTCGCACGCACGGTGGCGCACGCTAGAATCCGGGGCTTCGCCCGCCTGCCTGTGAAGCCGATGCGAGTATCGAAGTTCTACCTGAATACGCTGAAGGAAGCGCCGGCCGAGGCGGACGTGATGAGCCAGCAGCTGATGCTGCGCGCGGGACTCGTCAAGAAGGTGTCGTCAGGCATCTACAGCTGGCTTCCGCTCGGGCTCATCACGCTGCGCAAGGTCGAAGAGATCATTCGCGAGGAAATGAATCGCGCCGGTGCGCTCGAATCGTATCTGCCGCACGTCCTGCCCGCCGAGTTGTGGCAGGAAACCGGACGCTGGGACAAGTTCGGCCCACAGCTTCTGAAAATCCGCGATCGGCAGGGCCGCGACTTCTTGTTCGGTCCCACGCACGAGGAAGTCGTCACCGACATCATCCGCAAGGACGTTCGGAGTTACCGGCAGCTGCCGGTCAACCTGTACCAGATCCAGGCCAAGTTTCGCGACGAAATCCGGCCGCGTTTTGGCGTCATGCGCGGACGCGAATTCCTGATGAAGGACGCGTATTCGTTCGACGTCGATCGCGACGGACTGATGCGCTCGTATCGCGCGATGTACGACGCGTACGCGCGCATTTTCACGCGGCTCGGCCTCAGGTTTCGCGCGGTCGACGCCGACACCGGCGCGATCGGCGGCTTCGCGTCGCACGAGTTCCAGGTGCTGGCGGACTCCGGCGAAGACGCGATCGCGTACAGCGACGGCTCCGACTACGCAGCCAACGTCGAGCAGGCCGAAGCGCTCGCGCCGTCGACACCGCGCCAAGCACCAACGGAGTCAATGAAACGCGTCCCCACACCGGGTCAATCGACGTGCGAGAACGTCGCAAGGCTGCTGGGATTGCCGCTTACACGAACCGTGAAGTGCCTGCTCGTGTATGCACACGATCGCGTGCACATGCTGCTCGTGCGCGGCGATCACATGGGGAACGAGGTGAAGATCGGCAAGGTCAGCGGGCTCGATGGATGGCGCTGGGCGAGCGAGCCCGAGATCGTCGCGGCCACCGGCTGTCGGCCCGGTTATCTCGGTCCAGTCGGCATTCCCGCGACGATGCCGCTGATCGTCGATCGACAGGTCGCCGCGATGAGCGATTTCGTCTGTGGCGCGAACGAGGCGGACTACCACCTGCGCGGCGTCAACTTCGGTCGCGACTGCCGTGAGCCGGATACCGTCGCCGATATTCGCAGCGTGGTCGCCGGCGACCCGTCACCGGACGGCAAGGGCACGCTCGCGATCGTCCGCGGCATCGAGGTTGGACACGTGTTCGCGCTGGGCGACGTCTATTCGACCGCGATGGGTGCAACTTATCTCGATGCTGAGGGTCAGTCGCACGTCATCCAGATGGGTTGCTACGGAATTGGCGTCACCCGCGTCGTGGCGGCGGCCATCGAGCAGAATCACGACGAGCGGGGTATCGTCTGGCCGGCGGCGATGGCACCATTCGCAGTGGCGATCGCGCCAATCGGCTACGACCGCAGTGAAGCGGTCCGTGCCATGGCGGACCGGCTGCACGACGAGCTGACGGGCACCGGCATCGACGTGCTGCTCGACGACCGCGGTGAGCGACCTGGCGTGATGTTTGCTGATCTCGAGCTGATCGGCATCCCGCATCGGCTGACGATCGGCGATCGCGGGCTGAAGGAAGGTATCGTCGAATACCAGGCACGGCGCGACACGACACCTTTGAAAGTGCCGGTCGCGGAAATCCTCTCTTTTATTGGGCAACGCATAGCAGCGACATGATGCGGTACGGCAGGTTGAGACAGCGCGCGGCTGCCGCGGCGCTCGCGGGTGTGATCGTGTGTGCGATCAGCGTGCGGCCGGCGTACGCGGGTGCGCAGGCCGAAGAGCATCTCGCCGCATCGGTTGTCTCGGGCCTGCAGCGCGCGATCGGCGACAACCCGGTGCCGCGTGACTATGCCGAGCGACCGGCTGTGCGGTCGTGGCTTGCCGAAATGTCGCGCGTGCTCGCACCCCGTTTTCCCGACGACACGGGCCGCACCGAATTCCTCGCGACCGTCCATTACGAAGCGACGCGCGCAGGGCTCGATCCGCAACTCGTGCTCGGTGTCATCCATCACGAAAGCAATTTCCGCAAGTACGCGGTGTCGTCGGCGGACGCACGGGGCTTCATGCAGGTGATGCCGTTCTGGGTGAAATTGATCGGCACGGCCGACCAGAACCTGTTCCAGTTGCGGACGAACCTTCGGTACGGCTGCACGATCCTCCGCCACTATCTCGACGTCGAGAAAGGTGATGTCTACCGCGCGCTCGGCCGCTACAACGGCAGCCTCGGACGCCCCGAATATCCGACGGCCGTGATGAGCGCGGCACAGCGTTATCAGGCGCGCCCGGCCGTGCTCGCCGTCTCGACGACCGCGTCGCTGCGCTGACTTCGTCGCAGTCTCGCGACGCGCGCGGCCGCTACCGCGGGCGCTTCGCGCCATCGCCCACGGGTCCACTGCACTTCGGGTCGCTCGTCGCAGCCGTTGCGAGCTATGCCGACGCACGCGCTGCCGGGGGCGATTGGCTGCTGCGCATCGAGGATGTCGACACGCCGCGCACGCGTCCTGGCGCAGCCGAGGCAATCTTGACCACACTCGAGCGGATGGGCTTCGAGTGGGACGGCCCCGTCTGGTTTCAATCGGCGCGAAGCGCACGTTACGACGAAGCGCTGGCGCAACTCATTGCAATCGAGCGTGCGTTTCCCTGTGCGTGCACGCGCGCCGAGCGAGCCGATGACGTCGTCTCGGCGATCGGCGAGCGCGTCTATCCCGGCACATGCCGCAACGGCATCGTCGCCGCATCGCGAAAGCGTCGCGCGATGCGCGTACGCGTCGACCACATGCCGATCGAATTCAACGATCGACTTTATGGCACGCAGCAACAACAGCTGAGCGCCGACGTCGGCGATTTCGTCGTGCGTCGCAGCGACGGGCTTCACGCGTATCAACTTGCCGTCGTCGTCGACGATGATGCGCAACGCATCACCGACGTCGTGCGCGGTGCCGATCTGCTCGCGTCGACACCGCGGCAGATCCTGCTGCAACGATTGCTTGGCTTCGCGACGCCACGCTATCTGCACGTGCCGGTGGCGATCGACAGCGCAGGCCGCAAGCTGTCGAAAGCGACCGGCGCTGCAGCACTTCCAACTTCACCGCTGCCGGCGCTCGCGATGGCATGGGATTTCCTCGCGCAACCCGCTCTTCCCGAATCGCTTGCATCGGTCACCGAATTCTGGACGTGGGCAATCGCGAACTGGACACCGCGCTCACTTCCGCGCGTCGCGATGCGACCTGCACCGCCGCGTATAATCGATCGCGCATGACAACACTCGTCGTCGTTCGCAAAGGCGACTCCGTCGCCATCGCCGCTGATTCGTTGACGACATTCGGCGACACGAAGCTCGCAGCGCAGCATGATCGGACGTACGACAAGATCGTCCGGCACCGCGACACGTACATCGGCCTCTGCGGATCGGCGGCGCACCAGCTCGTATTCGAAAGCCTGCTCGCCAAGCACGGCGATTTCGATTTCTCGCACAAGGCAGCGATCTTCGAGACGTTTCGCAAGCTGCATCCGATCCTGAAGGAGCAGCATTACCTGAATCCGAAAGAGGAAGACGACGATCCGTACGAGTCGACGCAGATCACCGCGTTGATCGCCAACGCGAACGGCATCTTCGGCGTGTTCTCGATGCGCGAAGTATTCGAGTACACGCAGTTCTGGGCCGCAGGATCGGGCGCCGAATACGCGCTCGGTGCGATGCACGCGCGTTACGCGCAGCTCAAAACGGCCGACGCCGTCGCGCGTGTGGGCGTGGAGATCGGTGCGACATTCGACAAGAACTCGGCGCTGCCAATGACGATCTACACGCTGCCGCTCGCGTCCTGATGCAGCGGGACAGCGAACAAGCTGCCAGCCGCGACGCTCTGCTGCCGTTCGTTTTCGACAAGGCGAACGTCCGCGGCGCGCTCGTCAGCCTCGATACGACGCTGCGCGATATCGTCGGCAGCCGCGACTATCCGCCGCCGCTCGCGCGTGCGCTCGCCGAGCTCCTTGCCGCTGCGGCGCTGCTCGCAGCGTCGCTGAAGCTCGACGGCAGCCTGATCGTGCAGCTGTCGGGCGACGGACCGGCGCGACTGATCGTGGTCGAGTGCAACGACGCGCTCGAGCTTCGCGCGACGGCACAGTGGGACGCCGAACGCGTCGCCGCACTCGGTGCCGACGCATCGCTTGCGGAGCTTGCGGGCGGCAGCACGCACGGCCGCCTCGCGCTGACGCTCGATCCACGCGATTCGGGCAACTTGTATCAAGGCATCGTCAGCCTCGATTCGACATCGATTGCCGCATCGATCGAGCATTACCTTGCGACCTCCGAGCAACTGCAAAGCCGGCTGTGGCTCGCCGCGAAAGCAGACCATGTACGCGGGCTGCTGGTGCAACGGCTGCCCGGTGCGGAGACCGCCGACGACGCAACGTGGTCGCGCGTCACGCGCGAAGCGGATGCCGCGTGGCCGCAGGCGCTGGCGCAGCCGACGTTCACCTTCATGCTGCAGTCGATGTTCGCGCACGACGACGTGCGGATTTTCGAGCCGCGACCGGTGACGTTCCGCTGCAAGTGCTCGGTCGCTCGCGTCGCGAACGCGCTGCGCATTGCGGGGCGCGATGAAGTCGAGGCCGCACTCGCCGAGCGCGGCGCCGTCGACGTCACGTGCGAGTTCTGCAACCGTCGCTATTCGTTCGGAGCTGACGATGCGCGTGCGCTGTTCGCGCGCGGCGCGGAGGACGCGGGCTCAGGCGTGGGCGCCGTTCGATGACCAGCGCAGATCGCGCAGCGAATTCAGACGAGCGCGTTCGCCTCGACAAGTGGCTGTGGGCGGCGCGCTTCTATCGAACGCGAAGCCTCGCCGCGCAGGCGATCGATACCGGCCAGGTCCGGGTCTCTGGCGAGCGCGTGAAAGCCGCGCACGCGGTTCGGGCGGGCACGCGGATCAGCGTGCGCCGCCAAGCGCTGACATGGACGATTGACGTCATCGCGGTTGCCGATCGGCGCGGCAACGCAACGGAGGCCGCCGCGCTCTATTGCGAAACCGAAGACAGCGCAGCATTGCGCGAAAAGACGCTCGCCGCGCAAAAGGCAGCGCGCGCTCGGGTGCTGGCGCAGCCCGCGGGACGACCGACGAAGCGCGACCGTCGCAGACTCGAGGATTTCCTGAACGAACCCTGACGCGGCGCTACGCGTGCGCGCTGACTTGCGGCGTGTCCGCGCAGAGCCGCATGCCGGCGAGATCGAGCATCAGGTCGGGCTGCCGGTACGACGCGAAGATGAACCACGCGACGGCGGCGGCGAGCAGGAGCGCGATCGCGTGCCAGACGAACCGGCGGCCCGTAGTGGCGCCGCTCGATTCCGGCAATTCGTGATCTGCAGGAGGAGACGGGTTCACCCCGCCGAATTTACGCCGTTTGCGAGGCGTCCGGCAAATCGGCGACGCGCGTCAGTGGCGCCGCGGGCAGCACGCCACGCGCGCGCAGCGTCGACATCACCGAATTGAAATCGGCCGCGACCTGCACGTTGTCGATCGGCTTGGCGAGCAGGTTGACCGCGCGTCCGCTGACGATCAGCGGCACGTCATGCGGTAATGCCCGCCGGAGGCAGCGGATTTCCTGGCCCGCGATCTTGCCGGAGATGCCGCGATCGAAGAGCAGCACGACGAGCGCCGCGTGATACGCTTCCGACGCGCTCGCGATTTCCTGTGCCGGCACGCCGGTGCCGAGCGTCAGGCAGTTGATGCCTTCGGTGAACAGCAGCAGTTCGAGAATCGCCAGGCCGAGCTGGTTCGGATCGTTGGGCGGCGTGGCGAGCAGGATCTGGCGCGCGTCGCGCGTCGGCCGCACGAGCCTCGTCACGTCGCGCAACAGCCGCTGCGTGAGGTCGGTGAAGCGTAATTCCTGGTACGTCTGCATCTCGCCGCGCACGACGCGCTCGTGCACCGCTTCGTTGAGCGGAATCAGCGTCTGCTCGAGGAATTTGCGCAGTCCCTGACCCACGAGGAGCTTGGACAGATGGTTCTGCATCTCACCGATCCGATGCTCGCCGAGCAGGCGGACGGCTTGCGAAATCTCGGCCGGCAGTGGGGCCGGTTCGGCAACCGCGAGACCCACCATCGATTGCAGCGCGGCGTCGGCAAGCGGCACCACCGCCCCGGCGCGCCATCCTTCCGACAGCAACTGCTTGATCAGCTTGAGCCGTGCGACCTGGTCGGCCGGATAGACGCGATCGCCGAACGTGTCGCGAAGCGGCGCCGGGAATCCGTAGCGTCGTTGCCACATATAGAGCTGCTCGCGTCGCAATCCGGTGATCCGGACGACTTCGCGAATGTGCAGCGCGCCGGCGGGCTCGCCAGCAGGCGCCGCGGCCGGCGAATTGGCCGGCGTTCCAACGGCGTCCTGGCGCCGAGACGGCGCCTCGATAAGGATTCCCATGGGCTTTATCCCCTGCTTGTTCCTGTTCGGCTGTGCAATGTGTTCTGCACAAGTATAGCGGCGCATTCCCGCATGTCCTGCGCGCCGCGGATCATCGTGATCGATGCGAGTTGTTGTCCACGGTGCACCCCAATGCAGGATGCGTGCCACGCAGTCGACGCCACGGACGAGCGTCGGGTACGGACCCGACGAGCGTCGGTCCGGAATTTGCAACCAGCGTTGACTCGAACACCCTCGTGCGGCGGGGACGGCGGCTTTCGCTCTGAAGCCAGCCGACCGCGCCGCTGACAAGCCGCCTTTTTCAAGCGGCACGTGACGCTGGACGACGCACGATGTTCGGTTTTGGCAAGGCGAGCAAGGACCCGCTGTCCGACGTCAAGGCAGCCGAGCGCTGGCTGGCGACGCTGCCCGGCGCCGATACGCTCGCCGTCCATTCGAACGTCATCGGCGAGCTCGAGCGCGTAGCCGGCCCGCTGACGCAACGAACGCCGCAGCGATTGCGCGCGGTGTTCCACGTCGACGCGCAGACGGGCGCGCAACGCCGCGCGCTGGTCACGCAATACATCGAGCACGCGCGACGCAGCTCGAAGATCGAGAACCAGTTGTGGACGGCGCTCTTCGGCCTGACGCAGGCGTTCCTGATGACCTATCAGTCGTTTGCGCGCGAGATCGCCGACCGGCCGCAAACGGGTCGCTGGCAGCCGTTATTGCCCGAGCTCATCTGCCGCCAGGTCGTGCACCTTGCGCTCGATGCGCGCATACGCCTCTTTCGCTACGAGCAATGGATACCGGCGAAGTGGGCCGAGCTGCACAGCCTGATGTCGCTCGCGTGCTCGGAGCAGGTCGAGCGCCGCCTCGTATCGCTCACCGAATCGAGCACGACGAGCATCGAGCACGAGTATCTGCGCGCGCTGGTGCTGCAGCTGATGAATGCCGGCAGCTTGACCGCATCGCAGGTCGAGTTCATCTGGGGTGAGCTCGACGATTGGTGCTCGCCGCTGCGACTCACACTGGAGCAATCGGCCGCGAACGCGTTCTTCGTAGACCTCGGCGGACGCGAAGGCCTGCGGCGACGCAAGGCCGGCGCGCTCGAGGGACGCGTGCTCTTCCTCGACACCCGACCGCTGCACGCCGTCATGGTCCAGCACGTCGTCACGCTCGAGCAGAAGATCAAGGCCGAGCCGTTGTCGAATCGCACGCCGCGCCGCAGCGAGCAGCTCGCACTGTTCACCAAGCTCGCCGCGCAGGTCGATCCCGAGTTCAAGCCGTTCACGCGCCGTGGTGAGCGCGTGTCGACCACGGGCAACGTCGACGCGATCGTCGGCTTCCAGAAGATCGCCAGCTATTTTCGGGAAGAGGCACACGAGCCGATTCCGATGGCCGATACGACGGGGGAGAGTTTCGACAGCACGATGGACATCGCCGTCTTCGGCCGCATCCGCGACGAGCCGACGCGTCGCAAGGAGCTCGCGCGGCGGCGTATCGGCGCACATGCCGCCGCCGGCGGCCCCTGGGAAGCGAAAGACGTCTCGCAAACCGGGTTCAAGCTGGTCGCACCGATCCAGGTTGCAAATGCCGTGACGCTCGGCACGCTCGTCGCGATCCATCCGCACGGCCAGCCGCGCTGGACGCTCGGCATCATCCGGCGGATGAAGCGAACCGCGGCCGACCGCGCCGAAATCGGCTTGCAGATCGTCGCCGACACGATCTCTGCCGTCGACCTCGTCGAGCAGCGCAAGCGCGGCGCCGACGAATACTCGATCGATGGCGAAGGAACGACGATCAATGGGCGACGCTTCGGTGCGCTGCTGCTCGCGTTGCGGGCGCGCGATGCGGAGCCGATGGTGCAATCGCTGATCGTTCCCGCCGTCGAGTACCAGCCGGTCAAGCGTTATCGGTTGTCGACATCGAAGACCGACTACTCGATCCGCTTCGGCCGACTCATCGAGCAGCAGCCCGACTGGATCTGGACGGCGATCGAGCCGTTGCAGTCAGGCACGAAGTCACAGTCGGCGGGCGCGCCGCCCGGCTCGACGCTGCAGTAACACGCCGCGAGCTCGCTCGGCGCGGTACGCGCGCGCGCGTGTTTGCACGTCATCGATCGCGCAACGGCGTTTGGCGGGCGTGGGATCGATGAGCGATACTTGGCCATGCCCGCTGTCGACCGCTACGCGGAGATCTGCGCCGCGCATCGCTGGAACGTTCCGGACGACTTCAACATCGCGCAAGCGTGTTGCGGCCGCTGGGCGAGCGACCGCGCTCGCTTCGCGTTGTACTGGGAAGACGAGGACGGCGCGCGCGCGGCGTTGACGTTCTGGGACCTGCAACAAGCTGCGAACCGGTTGTCGAATGCGCTGGTTAGCGCCGGCATCGGCCGAGGCGACCGCATTGCATTGCTGCTGCCGCAGCGGCCGGAGACGGTCATTGCGCACCTGGCGTGTCAGCAGGTTGGCGCAATCGCCGTGCCGCTGTCATTCCTGTTTGGCCCCGACGCGCTCGAATACCGGCTGGTGAACAGCGCCGCGAAAATCGCATTCGTCGATCCGCAATCGCTGCCGAATCTCTCACCGATCCGCACCTATTGCCCGCAACTTCGACACGTCATCGGCGTTGCCGGCGCCACAGGTCCGGGTATCGACAGCTGGGAATCGCTGCAATCGGGCTCGCGACATTTCACCCGGGTGGCAACGCGCGCGACCGATCCGGCGATCCTGATCTACACGAGCGGCACTACGGGACCCCCGAAAGGCGCGCTGATGCCGCAGCAATGCCTGCTCGGCAACCTCCCCGGCTTCGTGCATTCACACGACGGCTTTCCGCAGCCTGGCGATCTCTTCTGGTCGCCCGCCGACTGGGCGTGGACCGGCGGGTTGATGGACGCGCTGTTGCCGACGCTTTATTTCGGCCAGCCGATCGTCGGCTATCGCGGACGCTTCGATGCTGAGCGAGCACTGCGGCTCATCGAGCGCTACCAGATCCGCAACTCGTTCCTGTTCCCGACGGCGCTGAAGCTGATGATGAAGGCGTTCCCAAAACCGCGCGACTCGTTCGACATCGATCTGCGCAGCATCATGAGCGCGGGCGAGGCGGTCGGCACGACGGTGTTCGAATGGGCGCGCGACGCACTCGGCGTCACGATCAACGAGATGTTCGGACAGACGGAGATGAACTACATCGTCGGCAACTCGCAGTCGCAGTGGCCGGCGAAGCCGGGTTCGATGGGGCGCCCGTATCCCGGTCATCGGATTGCGATCATCGACGACGACGGCCACGAGCGACCGCGCGGCGAGGCCGGCGAAGTTGCGATTCATCGCCGAGCACCGGACGACGCACTCGATCCGGTGTTCTTTCTCGAATATTTCGGCAATCCCGAAGGTACGCGCGCGAAGTTCACGGGCGACTGGTGCCGCACCGGCGATGTGGCAATCGCTGACGAGGACGGCTACTTCTGGTACCAGGGACGCGCCGACGACATGTTCAAGGCCGCGGGTTACCGTATCGGCCCCTCCGAAATCGAGAACTGCCTCGTCAAGCACCCGGCCGTCGCGAACGCTGCTGTCGTCCCATCACCCGATGAAACGCGCGGCAATGTCGTCAAGGCATTCATCGTGCTCGCACCCGGGCACGCGGCATCGCCGGCGCTCGAGGCCGATATCGCGCAGCACGTTCGCCGTTATCTCGCGCCGTACGAATATCCGAAAGAGATCGAGTTCATCGATGCACTGCCGATGACGACCACCGGCAAGGTGCAGCGGAAAGTGCTGCGCGACCGCGAGGCGGCACGCAAGCGCGCATCACGCTGACGATACCGACTCACCGCCGCGCCGCAGCACGGCAATCAGTCGCTGATTGAGGGCGACCCACAGAACGGCCGGTGCAACGGCCGGAAGGATCAGCGATCCCAGCTGGAACGCGAACGCAATCGCTTCGCGCTGCCATGCGGCAAACCCCGTCTGCGCGGCAATTGCCGGCGCGGCGGTGATCGCCACGTTCTTCAGGAAATCGGCGAACGCGCCAAAGGCGACGCACGGCGCGAGCACGACATACCCGAGCGCCAGGTTGCGTCGCCACGATTTCGAGCGCGACGCCAACGTCAGCGCGGCATAGAGCGGCATTCCGAAGGCATAAAGCAACAGGTTGACGTCGACGGTCAGCACGCCGCGCGTCGTCGCGCCGCTTATCCGCAGCGACGTCACGAAAGTCGCGATTGCCGCTGACTGCTCGATGCTGGCGACAAGCCCGCTGAAACCAACGTGCGCGATACCGCGCAACAGCAGCACGACCGGAAAGAGCAGGACGGGTGCCGCGAAATACCAGACGACGAACGCGAACGGCAGCAGGCCCAGCGCGCGCAGCGTGAAGCCGGTGACGGTAGGCGCGGCGTGCAACGGTGAAGCTGATGGCGGCGTACTCACGCGCGCAGCGCGTCCCGTGTTGCGTTAGGCGGCGACGGCATCGTCGCCAGCAAACGTCCGTCGCGCACCGGCGAGCTTCACCCAGATCACCCACACGATCAGTACGTCCAGCATGATCAGCGCCTGCCACACGTACAAGTGCGCCCATTCGAACACGTCGGCGTTCCACTGGCCGAGATAGAACAGGCTGATGACGCGAACGATGTTCAGCAGTTGTACGGCAGCCACGCCGATCGCGATTCCGGCGAGCCGATGTCGCCACGTCGCTGGAAACGCGAGCATCGCGGCGACGAGCACGAGCGTCGCCTCTACACCGTTGCAACCAGCCTCGATCGCGACGGCGAACGTGCTGCGCGTCGTCGCGATGATGTTGCCGGACGTCGCGATCGACGCATCGAACGTCCGCATCAGCGTCCCCGCGATACGCGCAACGGCATCCGTCCACGGCGTGACGATCCAAACCTGCGCCCACGGCGTCAGCTCGGCGCCGAACGACACTGCAAGCAGCGCAACGAAGATGAACAGGAAGCGTGACATGCCGCCACGCGTGGCGTCGCTGCGCGCCGTCATGCGCGCGCCAGCGGGGGGCTCTTGGCGAAGTACCTGCGGATGCCGTCGGCGATCGAATCGGCGAAGCGCTGCTGATGCCGCGAGTCGCGCAGCATCAGCTCCTCGTCGGGGTTCGAGATGAAGGCCGTCTCGACGAGAATCGACGGAATGTCGGGTGCCTTCAGCACCGCGAAACCCGCCTGCTCGACGGTTGCCTTGTGCAGCGCGTTGTGCGTGCCGATGCCGTCGAGGATTTGCCGACCGACCTTCAGGCTGTCGCTGATCTGCGCCGTTTGCGACAGGTCGAGCAGCGTGCGCGCAAGTACCGGATCCTTGACGTCGAGGTTGACGCCGCCGATCAGGTCGGCCGCGTTCTCGCGCTGCGCTAGCCAGCGCGCCGCTGCGCTCGTTGCGCCATGGTCCGACAGCGCGAACACCGACGAGCCGCGGGCCGACGATTCGCGAAAAGCGTCGGCGTGGATCGATACGAACAGGTCGGCCTGCACGCGGCGCGCTTTCTTGACGCGCTCGGCGAGCGGCACGTAGTAGTCGTCGTTGCGCGTCAGCATCACGCGCATGTCCGGGTCGAGATTCCGCTTGAGCTTCCGCGCGATCGCCAGCACGACGTTCTTTTCGTACGTGCCGCGACGGCCAACGGCACCTGGATCCTCGCCACCGTGACCAGGATCGATTGCAATCGTGATACGACGTGTCGGCGCCTTGCGGGGCGCAACCGACGACGAGTCGGCGCGCGGTCGGTCATTGCGCGGCGAAGGGGCAGCGGACGGCATCGCTTGCGCATCCACCCGCTCGCGCTCGAGCAATGCCATCAGCGGATCGACGGCGTTGAGCGGATAAAGATCGATGACGAGGCGATGGCCGAATTCCGCGACCGGCTTGAGCGCAAACACCTGTGGCCGTATTTCGGATTTCAGATCGAGCACGACGCGGAGAAATCCTCCCGCCGGCTGACCGATGCGAATCGCCGCGATGTAGGGGTCCGCCGGTTGCACGCGCGCGGCGAGCGCTGCGAGCTCATCGGAGCGATCGATCCGCGCGAGATCGAGCACGAGTCGATCGGGATCGCGCAAAACGACGAGCTGATGCTCGATCGGCGTCGTCGATTCGAAAATCACCCGCGTGTATTCCTGCGCGGGCCATAACCGCGCCGACGCGATCCGCGATGCATTGGCCCAGGCAGCGGATGCAAGCCACGGCGCAGCCGGCAACAGCAGGTAGCGGAACGCGCGACGCCGTTCGATCGATACGCGTTTCAGCGACGCTGCAGCGCGCCGCCCGCGAGCAACGTCAGGCATCGCTCGCCATCCGGCGTATGCGCAGTCGCGACGACGTCGCGGCCATCGTTCTGCGCCGCGTACGACAGCGATAATGCGAGATCGGGATGCGGCAGTCGATCGCCGACACGTTCCGGCCATTCGACGATGCAGACGGCATCGCTGCGAAAGTAGTCGGACATGCCGGCGGAATCCCACTCATTTTGATTGGTGAAGCGATAAAAATCAAAGTGATAAAAGTATAAGCTCGAAATCAGATAATGTTCAACCAGCGTATACGTCGGGCTTTTCACTGCTCCCTCGATGCCCCGCGCGCGC
>Ga0070664_100003206_pt1 | contig 13219 bp, 13 predicted proteins | sample KBSC73metaG_FD_65863 | JGI IMG/M metagenome (GOLD analysis project Ga0070664, IMG submission 65863) | Corn rhizosphere microbial communities from Kellogg Biological Station, Michigan, USA - KBS C7-3 metaG | ecosystem: Host-associated > Plants > Roots > Rhizosphere > Soil ... | reverse complement strand
CGCCGACGGCACTTGCGACTTCCTCGGGCGTCCACACAAAAAACTTGCCTTCCACGCCTTCCGAATCCGCATCGGTCGCGCTGAAGAATCCGCCTTCGGGGTGCGTCATCTCACGACGAATGTAATCGAGCACATCGATGACCACGTCGCGGTACGCCTCGTGCCTCGTGACTTGGTATGCCTCCAGATAGGTCCTTGCGAGCAGGGCATTGTCGTACAGCATCTTTTCGAAGTGTGGCACAAGCCATCGTTCATCCGTCGAGTACCGTGCGAACCCTCCGCCGATGTGGTCGTACATGCCTCCTGCCGCCATCGCATCCAGCGTCGTCTTGACCATCTGCAGCGCCATTGGATCGCCAGTGCGCCGGTGGCATCGGAGGAGCAATGACAACGCTGCAGCGGGTGGAAACTTCGGGGCTCCGCCGAAGCCGCCAAACCGTGCGTCGAAATCCTGCTGAAACTCGGGAATGACCGCGTCCAGGACCTGTTCGCCCACGGTGACGGGTGCCGGCGTTTGCCATTCGCGCTGCAACCGCGCCGTCAGCTCTTGAGCCTGATGTCTCAGGCCGTTGGCATCTCGACTCCATATATCGGCGATCTTCATGAGGAGCTCAGAGAAGCCCGGCCGTCCCCAGCGTCCTTCAGGAGGAAAATAGGTGCCGGCAAAAAACGGCTGTTGCTCTGGGGTGAGGAACACCGTCATCGGCCAGCCGCCTTGGCCCTGATTCATCGCCACGGTGGCAGCCATATAGATTTCATCGAGATCGGGACGCTCCTCGCGGTCGACCTTAATGCAGACGAACCAGCGATTCATCACTGCCGCGATCGCCTCGCTTTCGAAGGATTCCCGCTCCATGACGTGACACCAATGGCAGGCGGAATAGCCGATCGACAACAAGATAGGGCAGTTTCTCTTCTTGGCAGCCTCTAAGGCTTCCGAGCCCCAGGGGTACCAATCCACGGGGTTATGGGCATGCTGAAGGAGATACGGGCTCGTCTCGTGAATCAGACGATTGGGTTGCCGTTGCGTGGATGAGGACATGAGTCACGGTAGCACCGTGGTCCGAAACGGGTCAATGCAGCCTTCAACGAAACAAAAAAAGGTCTACGACCTGCGTCGTAGACCTTTTCATCGAACCTCGGAGTCGGGTAGGGGCAGTCTTACTTGCCCTTCTCGTCCTTCTTCTCTTCCTTCGGATCGCCCAGGTGGCCGCCCTTCTGCTCGTCCTTCTTGTCCTTCTTCTCGTCGCCGTACACGAGGACGTGACCGCCCTTCTTCTCATCCTTCTTGTCCTTCTTCTCGTCTCCGGCGAACGAAGGCGCGCTGAAGGAAATCGCCACTGCCACCGCCATGATTGCCAATAACATGCGCTTCATACCTCTCTCCCCCCTTTAAGATTGAGTGATTGTTTGTCTGACCATCAGACAAACAGGAGCGCGAACGTACCCAATTCCCGTTTCGGTTGTCAATCGACATCGTCGCCCGTCTGGCACCAATCAGCGGCATGCCGCTTTTGACGCTATGATATGGTTATTGAAGGTTCGTCCGGAGACGCTCTCCAATGAACGATATCGGCCCGTACTCTAACTATCGCCTGACTGTTCGTCTGGAACTGGCGAATAAACCAGGCATGTTCGCAAAGGTGGCCTCGACCCTTGCCGAGGAAGGAGCGAACCTCGGTGCCGTCGACCTTGCGTCCGCAACCGCGGACAGGATGGTAAGGGACGTGACCTTTGATGTGCGTGATGAAGCGCATGGAGAACGCGTGCTGGCCAAGCTCAATGACATCCCCGATGTCACCGTCCTTTCATCTTCAGATCGCATCTTTCTGCTCCATCTTGGCGGAAAGATCCAGGTCAAGAGCAAGCTGCCGCTGACGACCCGCAACATACTCTCGATGGTGTACACGCCCGGGGTCGGACGTGTCGCCCAAGCCATTGCAGCTGACAAATCCAAAGCGTTTGCCTTTACGACCAAGAGCAACAGCGTGGCCGTGATCACCGACGGTTCCGCGGTGTTGGGACTCGGAAACCTGGGTCCTGAAGCGGCGCTTCCCGTCATGGAAGGCAAAGCGATGCTGTTCAGGGAGTTGGCCGCCATCGATGCATGGCCGATCTGCCTCGCCACTCAAGATCCTGACGAGATTGTACGCACTGTGCAGGCGATCGCTCCTGGATTTGGCGCGGTCAACCTCGAAGATATCAGCGCACCTCGGTGTTTTGAGATCGAACGCCGCCTGAAAGCGTCCCTCGACATACCGGTTATGCACGATGATCAACACGGGACTGCGGTCGTCCTCCTCGCGGCACTGACCAATGCGTTGACCGTCGTGGGTAAGCCCATCGATCAGGTCCGGGTTGTGGTCAATGGACTTGGTGCGGCCGGCACGGCCTGCTGCCGCATGCTCTTGGCCGCCGGTGTCTCCCATCTGCTGGGCTGCGACAGGGAAGGCATCATTCTCCAAGGCGATCCCGCTCATCTTCGCGCCTGCAGAACCGACTTGTCGGCCTGCCTGACGCCGCATCGGCCGCACGGGACCTTGCGCGATGCGTTGAAGAATGCCGACGTGTTCATCGGACTTTCGGTGGGCAATCTGCTCAGCGCGGATGATTTGGATCTCATGGCCCCGGACCGCATTGTGTTTGCCATGGCCAATCCGGATCCGGAGGTCTCGCCTGAATTGGCGCTGTCGCATTGCCGCATTTTTGCCACCGGCCGCTCAGATTTTCCGAACCAGATCAACAATGCGCTGGCCTTTCCCGGGATCTTCCGAGGCGCGCTCGACGTCCAAGCGAGCGAGATTAATGAATCAATGAAACTCGCAGCCGCACGGGCGTTGGCCGAAACGATTCCACGAGCCGCACTGAGCGAGGATTATGTCATTCCCAGTATCTTCGACAAGGACGTCGTACCGCGCGTTGCACGGGCTGTCGCCACGGCCGCACGCACGTGTGGTACCGCCCGCCGGCGAATGAAATTATCCGAGGAGCGACCGCCGGCTTGACCGGCGTACCGACCGCCGCACCTCCACACACCTTCGCACTCTTCAGTGCCGCTGTAGGCCTATGCTACAATGCCGCCATCCTCGGAGTGCACGTCCCGATGCCCTTTTCCGCCGCGAAATACATGAGGTTCAAAAGCGGCATGCACAAGCGGATCGGCTCGTTGCGCTTAAAGACGGAAGACAGCATGGAATTCGCCGTGGACACGATGATGGAAGAGCGGGTCGATAGCTACTTCCGCGTCGAGCAGGGTCTGGACGAGATCATCAAATCTCTCTTTCAGATTGAGGAAGAACTTGAGCACATCTGCGACCTCTCCGGGGCCATGCGGCTGGAGTCGAGGCTGGAATTCGTCGAAGACCGCTGGGACGATCTGGACAGCGAGATCCGGGAGCGGCCGAGAAGACGGAGACGGAGGATCAGTCTTGCGGACATGCTCAAAGCGGCCAGTGGAGGCGGGGGAGATCTGTCGCAGAGTGCCAGCAGTGTCACTAACGCGGTGGATGCCTATGCGATCATGGGTGTCGAGTTCGGCAGCTCTCTCGCTGATGTCACGACCGCCTTCCGGCAGAAGGCGAAGCTGCTTCATCCGGATGCCAATCAGGGGGACCGCAGCTCGGAGCCGGAATTACGCCGCATGCTCGAAGCCTATCAGTTTTTGAAGGAGTATCTCAGCCTCAGCAATACGGAGCCGATGCGGCCGCCCGATCGCCCGTTCAGTCCAGCCGAGTAAACAACCAGTGACCACCCCCTTACAGGAACACTACATTACCGACAGCGCCGCACTCGAGTCGCTGTGCCGGCAGCTTCGATCAAGCCGGAGGCTGGGTTTGGATACGGAGTTCGTTGGGGAGGACAGCTTTATCCCCAAACTCGAACTCATTCAAGTGGCCGCGCATGACGTCGCCGCCGTGATTGATTTTCCGGCCGTCCAGGCCGACGGGACGCTCGCACCATTTTGGGAGTTGATCTGCGATCCGCACGTGGAAAAGATCGTTCATGCCGGCCGTCAGGATCTCGACCTGTTTGCTCTGCATGCCGGACAAATCCCCAAGCCGTTCTTCGATACACAAATTGCGGCCGCCATGTTGGGATTCGGCGCGCAGGTCGCGTATGCCAATCTTGTTCAGCGGATCCATGGTACCAAACTCGCCAAAGCGCATACGTTTACCAATTGGAGTGCCCGGCCGCTGTCCGCCGATCAAATCGCCTATGCGGCGGAAGACGTGCAGTTTCTCCTCCCACTGCACACGCATCTTCAGAAACGACTTCATGCGCTTGGCCGTACCGACTGGGTCCGAGAAGAATTCTCTCGATTGGAAAGCGCTGTTGCCGAAAAGAGCAAGGACCCTCTCGATCGATATCAACGGATCAGAGGATGGGACAGTCTCAAGCCCCGGCAAGCTGCGGTCCTGCGGGATCTCGCGGCGTGGCGGGAAACAGAAGCGCGTCGGCGCAATGTTCCCCGGGGGCGCGTGATGCGTGATGAGGTGCTGTTACAAATCGCACGGCATCCACCCGGAAGCGTTGATGAGTTGCGCGGGCTGCGAGGCGTCCATGGGTCTGAGATCGACCGGAATGGCGAGCAGTTGATCGCCACGATCATGGCGTCCCTCGCATTGCCGTCCTCCGCCTGGCCACAGGTGCCGCGGGAGCGGAAGCCGGAGCCGGAATCCATCGGTTTGGTCGAGCTACTCCAGGCCGTCCTCAAAGCGCGCGCCGCCGAAGCGGAGATTGCGCCGACCCTCTTGGCAACGAGCGCCGATCTCCAAGCGCTCGTCGAAGCGAAGGAAAAAAAGAAAACGCCCGACTTGCCGCTGATGCGCGGCTGGCGTCGGGAATTGATCGGCGACCTGCTGCTGCAGATCTTAGATGGTGGTGTGACGGTCTCTGTGGATCCCGTGAAAGGCGTCCTGCGTATGTCGGGGGACATCCCGGTCACAACTCCGCACTAGCCGTTGGCCCTCGCTCCTTCTGGCCTGTTCAAAAACCGCCCTTTCTCATGACAATCCTGCACTGATTCTCCTTCCGGTCCTGGACAACGCCAACCCCGTGGTTGGCCGTAAAAGTCTCAGTCTATTGGGAACTCTGCAGAAATTGAGCGACTCTCCTCGTCGTCCCCCGGTGGTACGAAACTCGCAGATCGACGGATATTTCCTCCGAGCTGTGGAATGGCATACGGGCTGCTTCGAGCGGTTTTCACATTTGTCTTTCCGGGCGGACTGCTCTTCATTGCCGCCCTCGGCTTCCTGCGACCGCATGGGCTCCCCCCCTGGTGTCAGGGTCCCCTCGCCGCGCTGCCCTATCTCGCCTTGACGTGCGGTCTGGTGTTCGGCTGGTATTTTGCCAGCACGCGCATGCTGCTGTCGGTGCTGAGCCTGACCTTCGCTAATCAAGCGTTGGCGACCTGGCCGCTGGATCACAGTACCGCCTCTGTCTCGCAGACCATCTTCGCGGCAAGCACGTTTCTGCTGCCCGTCAATTTTCTGGCATTCTCCTTTGTGAAGGAGACGACCATTGGCACCCTCCAGGGAGCCGTGCTCGTGTGTCTATTCCTGCTTCAGCCATTCGTGGTGTGGTGGCTTTGTGATCCAGCGCAACAGGACGTTGCCGGACTGCTCCAGACCGCCTATGTACCTGGATGGTCGACGCACTGGACGCCGGTCCCGCAAGCCGCCTTACTGGGTTTTGTTTGTTCCGGCGTCATGCTTGTGGTTCGCTTTGCTCTGCACCGGAATCCGATGGACGCGGGCGCGGCATGGGCATTGGCCGCGGCGTTTCTGGCCTATGATGCGACAGAGCTCGGGTGGTCTCCCGCAACCTTTTTTTCGGCGGCCGGGCTGATCTTGTTTTTATCCCTCGTGCAGACGGCCTACCAGAAGACGTACCGTGACGAGCTCACCGGTATTCCTGGACGGGTGGCCTACGAGGAGGCCATTACCCAGTTAGGTAAGCACTACACCCTCGCTGTTCTGGCCATTGATCAGGTGAACGCCTACGCTGGCACGCACGGCAAACCGGTCGTCGAGCAAATTCTCAAGCTGGCGGCGCCGAAAGTGCAGGCCGCCTGCCAGAGGGGCCGCGTGTTTCGTGTGGGCGGGGAGGAGTTCACCTTGCTCTTTCACCAGCAGTCGGCGGTCGAAGCGTTGGTGGAATTGGAGAGTATCAGGAAAAGCATTGCATCGGCCTCGCTGGTGCTGCATGACGGTCGCCGGATATGGGAAAACACTCGGGACGCCGCGTCGTTAGGGCGAAAAGATCAGGCCCTGCCAATCACGGTCAGCATTGGCGTGGCAGACACAACAGCGCCGGAGGCCACACGCAGTGTGGTCATCAAGGCAGCCTATCGTGCGCTCTATGAAGCAAAGACCGGAGGTGGAAATGCCGTCAAGCGCGGAGTCGCGACTGCCCAAACGTTCCGACGGCCTCATCGTCAGTCCCCCATCATGTCCGGGAGCAGATACTAGTCGGTACCCTCACAGTAAGTCCTTCACCCTGTCGGCCGGCCGAGCCAACCAAGCCTCCTCGCCCTTCTCGACAATCGGACGCTGGATGAGGTCCGGGTGTTCCACCATGAGGTCGATCAGGGCATCATCCGACAAGGTGGTCTTCGCCAGATTCATTTCCTTGTACAGATCTTCCTTCGTTCGTAGGATCTCGCGTGGTGATAACCCGGCCTTCTTTAAGAGCGCCTTCAATTGCGCCTTTGAGAAGCGCTGTTCGTAATAATTGACGGCCGTGAACGGTGTGCCGCTCTCTTTGAGCAATTGGACGGCCTGCCGGCAGGTCGAACAGGTCGGCTTTTGATAGATGATCAATTTGGACATGCGAAACTCCTTTGCGCAACGGTTGCGACGCTTGACGTCATTTTTTTCCCTGTGGTACAGCTTCTCAAGCTCTCAGTCCACGGTGTTGCACGATGCCCACGGCAGGAACAAGCTCCAGCGGCCAATTTTCTTGCGCCAGCTCGACGCAGCATACGCTGCGTGATCTCCGCACGAAGCGGAAAGGCCAACCCGTGTTTGTGATGGGTCACGTCGTCGAGCGAAAGGGACAGGAAGCCACTTTTGAAGTGTTCAACGATCGACTTGCCGTGGTCAAATTCGGCGACGGCGTTGCGCTCGGCTATGACCCGTACGAACTGCTGCTTCCCACCGACATCGATCCGGATGGAACCGCTTATTTCGAAATTCGTCCCTGTGCCCAATGCCAGCAACTCTTTCCCCTCACAGCCGATGAATGTGAATCCGCCGTAGAGCCCACAGCCTGCCCGGAGTGCCGCGGCTGAGTCGTTTCACCAACCATCGCTCCGTCAATCGACCAACGGAGCAACTTCGATGGCCTTCTTGATCAAGCAGTCTCCAGCAAAAGACTGTAATGACATCGGCAGCATACTGGCATCAATGATCTTGACCGTGACGACTCGATACCCCTCAGGCGTCTTCGTACCTTCGACGCGCATCGCGTGGCAGATTTCCAGTTTTTTCCAGATCAGATTGCTCAGAATCGTGTCGGATGCAAGGAACTTGGTATCGGTTGCCACATCGTTGATGGAAGCCCTGACCGCCACTCGTGATTTATCCTTTGGGACTTCGCTCACGACGGCGAAAATAAGCAACTCGTCGTCAGCATGAGCGACGGCAGCGGTCACGAGCAACAAACAGACTAGCGCCGCCAACCCACAACGCCACTTCATGCCTGTTCTCGCCTCATCTCTCTCAGAGGTGTGATGCGGGTTTCCGATTAGCGATTGAACGCCACCGAGTCGGCCTGGTCACTCCCTGACTGAGCGTCCGAATCGACGACGGTGAAGGGTCACCCGCATTCGAGAATAGCAGCACAGCAGGAAGTGAGAGCAATCCGACGTCGACAAGAAACGGAGGGAATCGTTGCGTCATTGCGGTCGAAACCATCGAAGCCAGTATGCCAAGCGGGTCCCACCTTTTCAAGATTGAGGCGCGATGACCGTCGAAATGCTTGCATCGCTCGTGCGTCTAGCGCAGAGTAGAGTGGGGAGTTCGCCGATGCCGCACGATTTCATGCCTGGTCTGGCCGGGATACCTGCCGCCAAGTCCGCGGTCAGCGACGTGGACGGAGAACGCGGTGTGCTCGAGTATCGCGGGATCCGGGTTGAAGAACTCTGCACTCGCTCATCCTATCTGGAGACAGCCTACCTCCTCCTGTTCGGCCATCTCCCAACCAGGACCGCGCTGGCGCGGTGGGAAGAGGATATCGCTCACCATCGACGCCTCAAGTATTCGATCATTGATCTTATGAAGTGCCTGCCCGAGCAAGGCCATCCGATGGATGCGCTCCAAGCGGCCGTCGCAGCACTCGGCATGTTCTACCCCGGTCGCAATGTCCAGGACTTGCAGAACAACTATTGGTCAGCCGTTCGTCTGATCGCGAAGCTTCCTACGATCGTTGCAGCATGGGCGAGACTTCGCCGCGGCGACGAGGCCATTGTTCCACGGGATGAGCTGGGGTTCAGCGAGAATTTTTTCTACATGTTGACAGAAACCACCCCGCATCCAGCGTGGGTGAATATTTTCGACGATTGTCTGATCCTGCACGCCGAGCACACGATGAACGCCTCTACGTTTACCGGACTCGTGACCGCATCGACCTTGGCCGACCCGTACACGGTCGTGGCTTCGTCGCTCGGCGCGTTGAAAGGTCCTCTGCACGGTGGCGCGAACGAAGAAGTCGTCCAGATGCTGAAAGAAATCGGGACGGTCGATCGGGCAGCCCGCTACGTCGAAGAACAGCTTCGCAATAAGCGGAAGTTGATGGGGTTTGGACATCGCGTCTATAAAGTGAAAGATCCGCGCGCGACCATCTTGCAGAGTCTTTGCAGAACGCTCTTCAAAACCTGTGGCACGTCCCAGCTCTACGACATCGCGCTCCAGGTCGAACTCAAGGCCGACGAGCTGCTGGGGGAGAAACGCGTTCATCCGAATGTCGATTTCTATTCAGGGATTATCTACGACAAGATGGGTATCGATATCGATCTGTTCACGCCAATTTTTGCGATGGCTCGAGTGTCCGGCTGGCTCGCGCACTGGCTGGAGCAGCTGACGGAAAACAAACTCTTCCGGCCGGATCAGATCTACGCCGGCGAGCATAACCGCCCGTATGTCCCGCTCGATCAACGCTAGCGCTCTCGCCGACGTCCCCCTTGACTTACCTGCAGAAAGCATTACCTCAAAGGCATAGCAGCACTGTCGGCGCCGCGACGAGAATTTGAACAAGAGCTAGCACAACAACAGAATGATTATTTGGAGAAGGAGGTTCTATCATGACACTCGTACGGTGGGATCCGTTTCGGGAGCTTGAAGATATGTCGGAACGGTTGAATCGGGTGTTCTCGCGCCCGTCGCTTCGCAACAGCGGAAAGGAGAACCTCACGGTCGCAGACTGGATGCCGACCGTTGATATCAGCGAAACCGATGGAGAGTACCTCATCAAGGCGGAGCTGCCTGAAGTGAAAAAAGAGGACGTCAAAGTGACCGTTGAAAACGGCGTACTCACGCTTCAGGGAGAGCGTCGTCAAGAAAAAGAGGAGAAGGGCAAGAGGTTCCACCGCGTGGAGCGCTTATACGGGAGCTTCGTCCGCAGTTTCTCACTACCCGAATCGGTGGATGAGAGCGGCGTCAAGGCGGAATACAAGGAAGGAGTGCTGAATCTGCACCTTCCGAAGTCTGAGAAAGTGAAGCCCAAAGCCATCGACGTGAAGGTGGCCTGATCAACCGCCACGATATGAATCACCTGAAGGCCCGCTTCGGCGGGCCTTCCTGCATTCACCGTCCCTTCCTGTGCTCACACATGATCAATTCCCAGCAATCATCATCCAAGTCTAACCGAAGCACATATCGTTGACCGTCGCTGGCGGCGACCCGGAAATAGCTGTGCGTCTCGCTATACCAGCGATCCACGACGTGCTCGACTTGCAACCTTGTGCCTTCGAGCGTGAAGGACCGGGGCGTCTTTTCACCCTTAAACCCTGGAAACGCCTCGACGACGAGATGGGGGACGTCCATCGCGGTCACCCTTGTGGAAGCAGGCGGCCTGAGTTTATCATGGCGCCCGCAGCTTGAAAGTCCCTTCACGCATGGAGCACCGCATGAAGACACATTCCGAGAATTCGGCACCTGCCGGAACCAGAATTGAACGCGACACGATGGGGGAACTGGCCGTGCCGGCCAATGCCTATTATGGAGTACAGACGGCTCGAGCGATCGAAAACTTTCCGATTAGCTCCATGCGGATGCCCAGATCCATCATTCGAGCCATGGGCCTGATTAAGCGTGCCGCCGCTGCCGTGAACCATTCGCTCGGCTTGCTGGCGCAGCAACCCGCAGATGCCATCAAGCAGGCGGCCACGGAAGTCGTGGAGGGGAAGCTCGACAACGAATTTCCAGTGGATGTGTTCCAAACCGGGTCGGGCACATCAACGAATATGAATACCAATGAAGTGATTTCCAACCGAGCCACCGAACTCCTGGGCGGCGCCCGCGGCAGCAAGCTTGTGCATCCCAATGACCATGTCAATCTTGGCCAATCCAGCAATGACGTCATCCCGACGGCGATCCATATCGCGGCCTCGGAAATGATCGAACGCCAGCTCTTACCGAGCCTGCAGCGGTTACAGAAGGCACTGGCGCAAAAGGCCAAGGACTTTGACACCATCGTCAAGATCGGCCGCACCCATCTTCAAGATGCAACCCCCGTTCGGCTGGGGCAGGAATTCGGTGGCTATGCTCGCCAAGTTGAGCTGGGCATCGCCCGGATGAGGCGCGCACAGGAAGCCCTGAGCGAGGTCGCCTTGGGTGGCACAGCGGTCGGCACCGGATTGAATTGCCATCCGGATTTTTCGTCCAGGGTGATGGCCATGATCGCTCAGGAAACAGGCTGTCACTTCAGGGAGGCGACCAATCATTTTGAAGCACAGTCCACACAGGATTCACTGGTCGAAGCGAGCGGGGAATTACGCACCCTCGCGGTGAGCCTGATGAAAATCGCGAACGATATCCGTTGGCTGGGGTCCGGTCCCCGCTGTGGGCTGGGAGAAATTCATCTTCCGGAGACACAGCCGGGATCCTCGATCATGCCGGGGAAGGTCAATCCAGTCATTGCAGAATCGGTCACCATGGTCTGCGCACAGGTCATCGGCAACGACATGACGGTGACGATCGGAGGTCAAGCCGGAAACTTTGAGCTGATCGTCATGCTTCCCGTGATGGCCTATAACCTGCTGCAATCCATTGAATTGCTCGCCACCGCCACACACAATTTCGCCGCGAAATGCATTGAAGGGATTACCGCCAACAAAGAGCGCTGCCAGAGTCTTATCGAGGAAAGCCTTGCCATGTGCACCGCGTTGGCCCCCGAAATCGGTTATGAAGCCGCGGCCAAGCTCGCCAAGGATGCGTATCGGTCGGGAAAGACTGTCCGACAAGTGGCGAAGGAGCAGAAGGTCCTCGCGGACAAACGCCTTGACGAATTGTTGGATCCTTGGCGCATGACGGAACCTGGCGGGCCAGTGGGAAGCGCCGGGGGGTGACGTCGGGGCATCCGTTTTGACAGCGTCGAAAGGGCTATGCTAAAGTCCGCGGAACTGTTGGGGTTCTAGACACTTTATACCCTCAATTTTAGGGAATCGAATGAGCGCACAGCAGAAGCACAGCATCATTGTCGCCGGTGCAGGACCAGCCGGGATGGCGGTTGCCGCCGCACTCGGGAAGGCCGGCCATGAGATCATCATTCTGAACCGCGACATCAAGTTCGGCGGGCTTGCCGAATATGGCATCTTTCCCAGCAAGCTCAAACTCCGCGGCGGGCTGAGAAAACAATACTGGGATCTGCTCGAGCAACCTCATGTCCACTATTTTGGAAACGTCTCCATCGGCATAGGCAAGGATCTGACCGTCGACGACGTGCGCGCGCTTGGTGCAAGCGCAGTGGTCTTTTCAATCGGCGCACAGGGGACCAAGGCCATCGGCGTTGAAGGAGACTCCGCAAAAGGCGTGTTTCACGCCAAGGACGTCGTGTATCACTTCAACCGTTTGCCGGGATTCGGCGACCGTCCATTCGACATGGGCAAGCACGTCGCGGTCATCGGGGCGGGCGATGTGATGGTCGATATTGCCCATTGGTTGACCCGGTACAAAAAGGTCGAGCGCGTCACCGCCATCGTGCGGCGAGGTCCCGCCGAACGGAAATACAACCCCAAGGAAATCCGCGCCGTCTGTAGCAACATGGATTTGGACGGCATCAAGAAGGAATTTGACCGAATTAAAGATCGCCTCGTCGCAGTAGGGCAGAAGCCGGACGAAATTTTGAAGGGACTGCTGGACGAGTTTACGAAATGTGAGCCGTCAGTAAGCCAGACAAAAATGGCATTCAGATTTCTTGCGTCGCCCAAGCGCATCCTGGTGGACGGCAACAATCAGGTCCGCGCGCTGGAGATGGAAGATAACAAACTCGAACCCAAAGGTGAGGACACCGCCGCCGTCGGACTCAAGCAATTTTACGAATTTCCATGCGACTCAGTGGTGTTTGCCGTCGGCGACAAAGTCGATGAGACGGTCGGCCTCCCGTATAAAGGGGGAGTCTTCGTGACCAACCCCAACAAGACTGGCAACGATCCCGATGATGCCTTGTTCCAGGCCTATGAAGAAACCAGCGGTAAGATCGTGGACGGAGTGTTTCTGGCAGGTTGGGCCAGAAAAGCGAGTGAAGGCTTGGTCGGCGTGGCCAAACGCGATGGAGATTGGTGTGCCGAAGTCGTGCAGCGGTATCTGGGGACGAAACCGGCCGGACATTCGGCCAAGGCGGTGCTCGACAAACTGCATGCCCTGCTGAAGGAACGGAAGAGCCGCCCCGTAAACGCCAAAGGACTTCGTGCCCTCGAAACCGCGGAGAAGACCCATAAAGGGGCGACAGACTGTATCGGAGAATTCAAATACGTGACGAATCAGGAAATGCTGAGGTTCATCGAACGGGAATGACCTGATCGACCTTATCCATCCCCCCACTTCAGTTTCTCCCGCAAGACCCCGTAATAGCTGCTCTCGGGAAATCGAATCAGCCTCGTCCGGTGCTCGCTGACCTTTAGCACCACGGTATCGCCTTGAGTCAGAGCCACACCTACCTGTCCGTCGAGGGTCGCCATGGCACCTTCATCCTTGCTCGTGAGCGTCACCTCGATTTCCAC
>Ga0070664_100003204_pt1 | contig 13221 bp, 15 predicted proteins | sample KBSC73metaG_FD_65863 | JGI IMG/M metagenome (GOLD analysis project Ga0070664, IMG submission 65863) | Corn rhizosphere microbial communities from Kellogg Biological Station, Michigan, USA - KBS C7-3 metaG | ecosystem: Host-associated > Plants > Roots > Rhizosphere > Soil ... | reverse complement strand
TCGAGGATGACCATCCGAATCATCTTCGCCGGATCCTCCGAGCGGTCGAGCATCTCGGTGATGTTCGCAGCGAAGATATCCCGTGTTCGGGAAAAGATACTCATTCAGCAACTCCGCATTCCAAAACTTAGGGCCCTAAACCTGCTCTAAACCATACAAGAGACGTGCCACTTTCTCAAAAAGCGCAGTGTTTCGGTAATTCCATGAATCTGCGAGGGAAAATGGCCCAAAAAACCTTGCCAAATGGTGGGATTTGCCACCAACAGTCGGCACATGGAGCGGACGGATCAGTTCATCGGCCAAAGCCTGGCCTTTCTCGACGCAGTCGAGCGCGCAAGCCGCGCCGCGCCGCTCAACCGGTCCGTTCTTGTTATCGGCGAGCGCGGGACCGGCAAGGAGCTGATCGCGGAGCGCCTTCACCATCTGTCGTCGCGCTGGGCCGGACCGCTCATCATCATGAATTGCGCGGCCCTACCGGAAAATCTGATCGAGGCCGAGCTTTTCGGTCATGAAGCGGGGAGTTTCACGGGCGCCGCCAAGACCCGCCATGGCCGCTTCGAGGAGGCTGACGGCGGCACCCTCTTCCTCGATGAGCTCGGGACCTTGTCCATGCCGGCGCAGGACCGTTTGCTGAGGGCGGTCGAATATGGCGAGATCACCCGGATCGGCGCGTCCAAGCCGATCTCGGTCGATGTGCGCATCGTCGCCGCCACGAACGAGAGTCTGCCGACGCAGGTCGACAGGGGGAAGTTTCGCGCCGATCTGCTCGACCGGCTGTCATTCGAAGTCATCACCTTGCCGCCGCTTCGAGCTCGCCAAGGCGATGTGCCGCTCCTCGCCGAGCATTTCGGCCGGCGGATGGCGGTCGAGCTGGACTGGCCGAACTGGCCGGGGTTCACATCGCGCGCGCTGGCCGAGCTCGAAGCCTATCCGTGGCCCGGGAACGTCCGCGAGCTCAGGAATGCGATAGAGCGGGCGGTGTACAGGCACGAGGATGCCGAGCGCCCGGTGGACGAGATCGTCTTCAATCCGTTCCATTCGCCCTGGGCGCCGACGACGATGGGCGTTGTCGCGCCTCAGCCGGTTTCCGCAATGACGAATGAGGGCGAGGAGCCCATAGCAGCGGTGTCTGCTACCTCGCTCCAGGCTCATGCAACGGCGACGAACGACTTCCGCGCAGCTGTCACCGACTATGAGCGGCAGATCCTTGAGGAGGCGCTTCGCCGCAACCGCTTCAATCAGCGCGCGACGGCCGCTGCGTTGAACCTCAGCTACGATCAGCTCCGTCACGCGCTCAAGCGGCACAAGCTGCAGGACACTGCGGCCTAGCGGCGGCTGCGACCAATGCCATTGGTCGAAAAGGCCGAGCGAGCTGTCGCGAAAAGGAGTAATGAGTTCGCCTCCACGGAAGAGGAGGCTTAAATGAAACGCCTAGCCTTTGCCGCCCTTCTTGCTTTTGCGATTGTGCCGCTATCGTCGGCCGGCGCGGCTGTTCAGACGTTCGGTGGTCCGCTTGCGAAGGTTTGTTACAACCATGCGTTGGGCGGCAACGGCGGAGCCTATGCCATCGACGGTTGCACGCGCGCACTGAATGAGGAGGCGCTGGCGGCCCCTGATCGTGCCGCCACCTACGTCAACCGCGGCATCGTGCTGATGAGCGCGGGCCGCTACATGGCCGCCGATGCCGATTTCGATGCAGCCCTGAAGCTCAACGCGAATCTTCCGGACGGCTGGCTGAACAAGGGTTTCCTTCGTCTTCGCCAGGGCCATGGCCGCGATGCCTTGCCCCTGATCCAGCGCGGAATCGACGCCGGAGCGAATCGCCAGGCATTGGCCATCTTCGCCCGCGGCGTTGCCTATGAGCAGATGGGCGACTTCAGCTCAGCCTACGCCGATCTGAGGCAGGCCCAGCAGTTGGAGCCGAGCTGGTCGTTGCCGCGCGAATATCTGGCGACCTACCAGGTACGCCGCTAGGCGGCGCCACGCCCTAGTGGGCGTTGGTCATCGCCAGCAGCATCGGGATCGACAACAGGACATTGAGCCGTGAGGCGATGCCCGCTGTGGCGGCTGCCTTCGCCTTGGCGGCATCGTCCGCCGGCACGATCCCAAGTACCTTTTTCTGGTTCGGCCAAATGATGACCCAGACGTTGAACGCCATGATCAGCGCCAGATACATGCCAATGCCGATCAGGCGCGCGGTCGGATCCAGCGTCAGCGCTTCCCTGAGTTCGCCATAGGACCAGGCCAGCAGGAGTCCGGTCAGGACCGTGAAAGCCGCGCCCCAGCGAAAATAGAACAAAGCCTTGGGCGCGATATATTTCGACACGCCGGGCTTCAGCTCGGCGGGGATCGTCGGCATCGTCGGTGTCTGCACGAAGTTGAAATAATAGAGCAGGCCGATCCAGACGATCCCGAAGAATACGTGAAGCCACTGCAGGACCCCGTTCACGAGGTCCCCGGTCGGCGGGCGGTAGCCCGAATCGGGAAACAGGGCGATCAGCACTGCGAGCGCAAGCCCGACCAGCAAGACCAGGCTGAGATTTGCAAAGAATTTGGCCATCGCTTCCCCCCTTTGTCGCCAACGCCCTGCATTGGCTGCGCTTCAGCGCAAAAGTTCGTTTCGTGGTCGTTTCTAGGGTTGAAAATCGCTGCCGTGCAAGCATCTCGCGAAATAGCGGGCGGGGGCTTTGCTAAGGGAATTGCTGCGGAGGCGGCGTTTCCCCAGTAGATCAAGGAGTTGCTTTCCGATGCCCTTCCAGCTGCCCGACCTTCCCTTCGCGCCCGACGCGCTCGCCCCCGTCATGTCACCCGAGACGTTCGAATATCATCACGGCAAGCATCACAAGGCCTATGTCACCAAGACCAACGAGTTGATCCAGAGCGAGTCAGCCCTGAGCGGTGCCTCGTTGCTGCAGGTGGTCAAGGACGCAAAGCGCTCAGGGAACCAGAAGTTGTTCAACAACAGCGCGCAGCTCTGGAATCACAGCTTCTTCTGGCAATGCCTGGCGCCGGCCGACGGGCAGCAGCCCGCGGGCAAGCTCGCCAAGCTGATCGAGGATGGCTTCGGCAACTCGCAGGCACTGCTCGACAAGCTGCAGGAGGAAGCGGTCAATCACTTCTCCAACGGCTGGGCATGGCTGGTGCTCGATCGCGGCGCGCTGCGGGTCACTTCCCTCCACGATGCCGATACCCCGATCGTGCACGAGGGCATGGTGCCGCTCTTCACACTCGATGTGTGGGAGCATGCTTATTACATCGACTACCGGAACGAGCGGCCCCGCTTCGTGTCGAGCGTGCTTTCGAAGGTCGTGAACTGGGACTTCGTAGCGCAGAACCTCGACGGCCGGGGCTTCGAGCGCGCAAACCAGCAGGGCGAAGGCGCCCGGTCTCCGGAGCTTACTGTTTGAGCCGGTAGCCGGTCCTGAACATCCAGGCGATCACCGCCATGCAGACGGCGATGATCGCCAGGGTGACGGCCACGCTGGACCAGACCGGCACGTCGGCGATGGAATAGAAGCTCCAGCGGAAGCCGCTGATCACGTGCACGATCGGGTTGAAGAGTGTGATGGTCCGGAACGGCTCGTGAAGCGCCTTCACTGAATAGAAGGCTCCGCCAAGGAAGGTCAGGGGCGTGATCACCAGCATCGGGATGATCTGGAGCTGCTCGAAATTCTGCGCCCAGACCCCGATTGCAAAGCCGAACAGACAGAAGCCAGCGGCAATACCGACGAGGAACAGGATCATCGCCAGGGGATGATCGACGCGGACGGGCACGAACAAGGCGGCTGTCGCCAGGGTTACCAGGGCCAGGATCACGGACTTCGTAACCGCCGCGCCGACATAGGCCAACACTGCCTCGAAGCTTGAGATAGGAGCTGAAAGAAGTTCGTAGATAGTCCCGGTAAACTTAGGAAAATAAATGCCAAAACTGGCATTGAAGATCGATTGCATGAAGACACTGAGGAGCGTCAATCCAGGCACGATAAAGGCGCCGAAGCTGACGCCCTCCATGTCCGTCATGCGGCTGCCGAGCGCTGATCCGAAGACCACGAAATAGAGCGCGGTGGTGATGACCGGCGTGATCAGGCTCTGCCAAAGGGTTCGCTTCCACCGCGCCATCTCGAAGCGATAGATGGCGGAGATGCCGTGTGCGTTCATGCCGCTGGCTCCCGCGGCTTGTGAACCAGCTCGACGAAGATGTCCTCAAGACTCGATTGGTGGGTGGACAGGTCCTTGTAGGTGATTCCGAGATCACCGAGCCGGCCCATCAGGGACGCGATTCCCGTCCGCTCTGCATGGCTGTCGAACTCATAGCAGAGAACATGGCCTTCGTGCTCGAGGCGAAGGGTCAAGTCCGATAGCTCGGGAGGAACGGCAGCCAGCGGCTCGGCGAGCATGATGTCGAGCGTCTTGCGTCCCATCTTGGTCATCAGCGATTTCTTGTCGTCGACCGCGATCAGCTCTCCGCGGCTGATGACTCCCACGCGGTCGGCCATCTCTTCGGCTTCCTCGATGTAGTGGGTCGTGAGAATGATCGTGGTGCCGTCGTCGCGGAGCTTTCTCACGAGTTCCCACATGTCGCGCCTGAGCTCGACGTCGACCCCGGCGGTAGGTTCATCCAGGAACAGAATCTCGGGCTCGTGGCTAAGTGCCTTGGCAATCATGACCCTGCGCTTCATGCCGCCCGAGAGGTGCATCATGATCGTCTTGCGCTTGTCGAGCAGTGACAGGCGCTTCAACAGATCCTCGGTAAAAGCGTCGTTCCGAGGTTTCCCGAATAGCCCGCGCGAGAAGCTCACCGTGTTCCACACCGGCTCGAACGCCTCGGTCGTGAGCTCTTGCGGCACGAGTCCGATGCGGCTCCGGGCGTAACGGAAATCGTCTTGCCAGTTCCTGCCGTCGACAAGCACTTCGCCAGCCGTGGCCGTCACGATGCCGCAGACGATGTTGATGAGCGTAGTCTTGCCGGCGCCATTCGGGCCGAGCAGAGCGAAAATCTCGCCGCGACGGATGTCGAGGTCGATGGATTTCAGTGCGTGGACGCCGGTGCCATATTCCTTGCGCAGGCCACGGATCGACAGAACGGGATCAGTCATTCGACCGGCCCCGGTTCGGCCGGCACGGCGTCTTCCTTCATCAACCCGTGTCGCAAGAGCATCGGGATGTTGGCGGCCGCGAACAGGAAGGTGAGGGGCAGGGCGCCCCACAGCTTGAACCCCACCCAGAAGTCGGTGGTGCTGTTGCGCCATACTGTCTCGTTAAGCGCGGCCATGAAGGCGAAGAACAGCGCCCAGTTGCGCGTGAGCTTCGTCCACCCCCGCTGGTCGAGGCCGGGATACGTCGAACCGAGCACCCGTTGGAGAAGAGGTCGGTCGGTTGCGAGGCCGAACCACAGCAGACCCGACACGAGCACATAGTAAACGGTCGGCTTCATCTTGATGAAGCTTTCGTTGTGGAGCCAGATCGTGAGGCCGCCCAGGATCACCACCATGATCCCGCTGAACCACAGCAGAGGCGAAATGCGGTGATAGCGTATCGCCGAGAAGAGCATCGCGACGACCATCGCGGTCATAAAGGCGCCCGTTGCGACGAAGATCTTCATGAAAGCCGGCACCGGCGCGAAGAAGTTCACTAGGAAGAAGACGAGTAGCGGCCCGAGATCGATGAGGAGCTTGGCGCCGCCCTGGGGTTCGGCTTTCGCGCTCATTCGGCCGGCAATCCGGCAATCGCGCGGGCGACCGCGCGGGGATCGAAGGGCCTCAGGTCATCGGCGGTTTCGCCGACTCCGATCGCATGAATGGGCAGGCCGAACCTCTCGGCCGCCGCGACGAGGATGCCGCCCCGCGCGGTGCCGTCGAGCTTGGTCATGATAAGTCCGGTCACTCCCGCCGTTTCTCGGAACACTTCAACTTGGGCAAGGGCGTTCTGGCCTGTCGTGGCGTCGAGGACCAGCAGCACGTCATGCGGAGCCTCGGGATTGAGGCGGCCGAGGACGCGGCGGATCTTCGCCAGCTCCTCCATCAAATGAGCCTTGTTCTGAAGACGTCCGGCGGTGTCGACAATGAGGGCGTCCTCGCCAGTCGCAGTGGCCTGCCTGACACCGTCGAAGACTATGCCTGCCGCGTCTCCGCCCTCCTTGCCGGCGATCACCGGGGCTCCGACCCGCTGTCCCCAAATCTGCAGCTGCTCGATCGCAGCGGCACGGAATGTGTCCCCGGCGGCGAGGAGCACGCCATAGTCCTGTTCTTTTAGCCAATGCGCGAGCTTGCCGATGGTAGTCGTTTTGCCTGAGCCGTTGACGCCGATCACCAGGATGACATGGGGACGAGGAAATCCCCAAACTTCCAGAGGTTTGGCGACTGGTGCTAAGATTTTCTCTATCTCATCCGCAAGGATCGAGCGAAGCCCGCGCTCGTCGAGGCGCTCGAACTTCTGCGCGGCGATGGCCTCGCGGATTCGGTGCGACGCTTCGGGTCCCAGATCCGAGGCGATGAGCGCCTCCTCGATATCCTCGAGCGTCGACGTATCAAGCGCCGCGCGGCTAGCGAGGCCGGTCAGATTGTCGGCGACCCGCTCGGCGGTTTTCTGGAAGCCGCCGCGCAGGCGATCGAGCCAGCTCATGCCCAGGCGGCTTTCAACGTTGCGCCCTCGCGGCCGGTGACTCGCGCTGTTCCGGCTTCGCCGCGAATTGCTCCGTCGATCGTGACCGGCGCGAAGTGATCGGTATGGCCCTTTCCATTGTTCTCGATCAACAAAGGCTGGTGAGTCCCGATCAGGCTTTCGAGCCAGTGGTCACGGCGTTCGGCAGCAGCCTGCCGGAGCCGTGCGGCGCGGGCCTTGACCATCTCGCGGGGCAGTTGCGGCATGCGCGCTGCGGGCGTTCCTGGCCGGGGCGAGAAGGGAAAGACATGAGTAGCGATTACGTCGCAGTCTTCTAGTAATCTCAAGCTGTTAATGGCCATCTCTTCAGTTTCTGTTGGAAATCCTGCGATCATATCGGCGCCGATGGTGGCCTCGGGCCTCGCATTCTTGATGCGCTGGACAGTGCGAACGGCATCGGCGCGGCTGTGGCGGCGCTTCATCCGTTTCAGGATCATGTCGTCGCCGGCCTGCAGGGACAGATGGAAATGCGGCATGAGGCGCGGTTCGCCGGCAATCAGCTCCATCAGCGCATCGTCGATCTCGATGCTGTCCAGCGATGACAGCCGGAGGCGGGTGAGACGAGGCTCGCTAGCGAGGAGTCGCGCGCAAAGCTTGCCGAGGCCGCCTTCATAGTCCGTGATGTCCACGCCGGTCAGCACGAGTTCCATCGCTCCGCGATCGATTTCGCGAGCGACGGCATCGCGGATTGCTTCGACCGGCAGTGACACGCTCGGGCCCCGTGCTTGCCAGATCGAGCAGAAGGTGCAGCGATGATCGCAGCCGGTTTGGATCGCGACGAAGCTGCGCACGTGACCCATGAACCCGGAGGGCGCTGGCGGCATGACGTCATTCGCCGCCAAACTGTTGAGCTTGCCGGCATTTCCAACGACCCGCGAGACGCCCGCCATCGCCGAGAAGCTGGAAGGCTCAAGCTCGGCAGCGCAGCCGGTGACAAGGATCTTCGCGTCTGGCCGTCGCCGATGCGCGCGCCGGATTTCCTGACGCGTCTGGCGCAAGGCTTCATTCGTCACGGCGCAGCTGTTGACGATGATCCAGTCCTCCTGCGCCGGCGCGGAACGTGCGATGGTCTCGCTTTCGGCGAAGTTGAGGCGGCAACCGAGCGTTATGGTCTCGACGCTCATCGGAGAGCCTCGAGGTCGAGTTCGCCGGAGAAGACGTGCGTCGCGCTACCACGCATCCTGATCGGTTCGCCAGGCGCCCAGCTGATGAGCAGGCTCCCGCCGGTCATGTCGACCCGAACCGGAGACTGGGCACGCCGGGTCATGATTGCGGCGACGGCACTTGCGCAGGCACCGGTTCCGCAGGCGAGGGTCTCGCCCGCGCCACGCTCGAACGTTCGCAGCTTCAGGCGATCGTCCACATAGGTGCCGACGTTCACGTTGATCCGCTCGGGAAAAGCAGGGTCATGCTCGATCCTTGGGCCGAGATGGTCGAGCGGAACTTCCCGCGCATCGGGCACGAAAAAGACAAGATGCGGATTGCCGACGTTGAGCGCGATGGGATTTTCGAGCTCATCCCAGGCCATGGGCAGCGGGTTGGTGTCCATCGCGTAAGCGAGCGGAATCTCGTCCCAAAGGAATTTAGGTTCCGGCAGGCTGACTTCGACTTCCAATCCGATGGTCTCGGCTTCCAGCAAGCCGCCCTCGCTTTCGATCCGCGCGGCGCCGGTCAGCTGCACGACGCAACGCGTCGCGTTGCCACAAGATTCAACTTCGCCGCCATCGCTGTTCCAGATGCGCATCCGAAGGTCTGCGGTGACGCTCGGTTCCAGCACGATGAGCTGGTCGCAACCCACTCCAGTGCGGCGATCGGCGATCGCCTTGGCGAGAGAGGAAGTGACATCAAAAGCCTCTTCACGTGCGTCGACGATCACGAAATCGTTGCCGAGGCCATGCATCTTGTGGAAGGGGCGCCGCATTGGGCGCGTGACTTAGGGAGCGTCCAAGCCCAAGTCCACCAACGAGGCCAAAATGCCCAGAGCCGCCAATGACGTCATGCAATCGATCCTCTTCTCCGCGGTCCTTGACGGCCTAGCGGCGCTGAAGCGAGCGTCGGGAGGACTGCCGAACCAGCTCCTTCGCGACGTCCAGGCCATTCACCCCAACGTGACCTTCGCCGATCTTCCCAAAGAGCTTCAGGACCAGATCGCGGAAAGCACCCGCGCAGCGTTCACGCAGCTGCTCAAGGAGGGTTATGCCGTCGGCCCGAGGCAGCAGATGCAGCAGTCGCGCCCTCTGGACCGCGTGCCAGAGCGCCAGCGTCCCGACCGGCGAGGACCGCCGCGCGGCCCTTCGCCAGGCCATCGCCGCGGCGGCCGTCCTCCCAAGGGTGGCGGCAACGGTGGAGGCGGTCGCCCTGGTGGCGGCAATCCCGGGGGCGGTGGAGGCAAGCCGCGCGGTTGAACTTGGCGGCGTAAGCGGCTAAGCGCTGCGCCGTCCTAGGACATACATCGATGCTGAGCGCTACGGGCGCACGCCGGCCAACGAGGTTTCGTTCGCCGGCGTATTTTGCGTTTCGCACCCATATGGGCGTCTCGGCACCGAAGGAGATTTGAATGTTCGACACCTTGAGCGATCGGCTCGGCAGCGTATTTGACCGGCTTCGCGGGCGCGGCGCGCTCAGCGAGGCGGACGTGCGCTCGGCGATGCGCGAGGTGCGCGTTGCCCTGCTCGAGGCGGATGTGGCGCTCCCGGTCGCGCGCGATTTCGTCGATCAGGTCACCGAGAAGGCTGTTGGGCAGGAAGTCCTGCGCTCGGTCACGCCGGGGCAGATGGTCGTCAAATACGTCCATGACGCCCTGGTCGAGACGCTCGGCTCGCAGACGGCTGAACTCGACCTCAACGTCACTCCACCCGCCGTCATCCTGATGGTGGGCCTTCAGGGCTCCGGCAAGACGACCACGGCCGCCAAGCTTGCGAAGCGGCTCTCGGAGCGCGAGCGCAAGAAGGTGCTCATGGCCTCGCTCGACGTCGCCCGTCCTGCTGCGCAGGAACAGCTGGCCGTGCTCGGACGCCAGATCGAGGTTGACACCCTGCCGATCGTAGCAGGCCAGCAACCGGTCGATATCGCGAAGCGCGCCCTGCAGTCGGCCAGGCTGCAGGGTTATGACGCGGTCCTGCTCGACACGGCGGGCCGTCTGCACGTCGACGATCAGCTGATGGGGGAAATGAAGGCGGTCGCGGCTGCTTCGGATCCGACCGAGACCCTGCTCGTAGTCGACAGCCTCACTGGCCAGGATGCCGTCAACGTCGCCAAGGGCTTTGCCGCCGAGGTCGATCTCACGGGCGTGATCCTGACCCGCCTCGACGGTGACGCACGCGGTGGCGCTGCGCTCTCGATGCGTGCGGTGACTGGCAAGCCGATCAAGTTCGCCGGTGTCGGCGAGGCGCTCGACAAGCTCGAAGCCTTTCACCCGGAACGTGTCGCCGGCCGGATCCTCGGCATGGGCGATGTCGTCAGCCTGGTCGAGCGCGCTGCCGAGACGATCAAGGTCGAGGATGCCGAGAAGCTCGCGGCCAAGATGGCCAAGGGCAAGTTCGACCTCGACGACCTCTGGGCCCAGCTGCGCCAGATGCAGCGGATGGGCGGCCTTGGCGCGCTCGCCGGGATGATGCCGGGCCTCAAGGGGATGAAGGGGGCGATGGATCAGGCGGCGAACAGCAAGGCGCTGGTCCACATGGAAGCGATGCTCTCGTCGATGACCGCGAAGGAGCGGGCGAAGCCGGAGCTTATCAACGCCAAGCGCAAGATCCGCGTGGCCAAGGGAAGCGGCACGACGGTTCAGGAGATCAACAAGCTCCTGAAGATGCACCAGGAAATGTCGACCGCGATGAAGCGGCTGAAGAAGATGGGCGGGCTCGGTAAGCTAGCCGCGATGTTCAACAAGGGCGGCTTGGAAGGTGCGCTCGGCGGACTTGCCCCCCCGGGCGCCCTTCCTCCCGGCGGCATGCCCGGCCTGGGCGGCGGAGGCGGCGGGCTTCCGGGACTCGGCGGCGGATCGCCGTTCAACCTGCCTCCAGGATTTGACAAGTTTTCAAAAAAATAGAGCAATTTACGAAAGGAAGTTATAATGGCAGTTGCAATTCGTCTTTCTCGCGGCGGCTCGAAGAAGCGCCCCTATTACCGCATCGTCGTGGCCGACAGCCGCAACGCGCGCGATGGCCGCTTCATCGAGAAGGTCGGCACCTACAACCCGCTGTTGGCGAAGGATTCGCCCGAGCGCATCAAGCTCGACACGGATCGTATCAGCCATTGGCTGAGCGTCGGCGCCCAGCCGTCGGACCGCGTCCTGCGCTTCCTCGACGCTGCCGGCCTGCGCGAGCGTCCTGCCCGCAACAATCCCCAGAAGGGCGAGCCTGGCGAGAAGGCCAAGGAGCGCGTCGAGCAGCGCGCCGCGAAGGCGGCTGAGGCCGCGGAAGCTGCCGCGGCTCCGGCTCCGGCCGAGGTCGAAGAAGCGGCTATCGAGCAGGCGCCAGCGGACAATGCGGAAGTCGAGGCCGCGGAGCCCGTTGCGGAGGAAGCTGCCGCGGAAGCGGAATCCGGCGAAGTGACCGCGACCGCCGAGGCTCCCGAGCCCGTTGCGGACGAAGTTGCCGCGGAAGCGGAAGCCGGCGAAGTGTCTGAGACCGCCGAGACTCCCGAGCCAGCCGTCGAGGAGCCAGTGGCGGAGGGCGACAACCAGGGTGAATCCACCGCGGAGCCGGCCGAGGGTGCCGACGACGTGGCGCCGCCGACCAGCGAGTCGCCCCAGGCCGCAGAGGCCGAAGCTGCGACAGGTGAGTCCTCGCAGGAGCCGGCTGAAGGCGCTGCCGAAGACGCCAAGGCCTGAGCATGACGACCGGCGACCGCGGCGAGCGCAAGATCGCCCTCGCTGCGGTCGCCGGAGCGCATGGGATCAAAGGCGAGCTGCGCCTGAAGCTTTTCAGTCAAAGCTCAGGGAGCCTTTCCGTCCACAAGAAGCTCTACGTCGGAGGCGTCGAACGAGAGCTCTTGGAGGTACGCGATTCCGGAAAGACGGCCGTCGCGCGCTTCGAGGGCGTTGCAGATCGGTCCGCGGCGGAGGCTTTGCGAGGGTTACTCGTGGAGGTCCAGCGGTCCGCGCTGCCTCCACTTGAAGAGGGCGAATACTACCACTCCGACCTGATCGGGTTGCCGGTCGTCGACACCGCCGGTCGATCCATAGGCCAGGTGGTGGCAGTCGAGAATTACGGCGCCGGCGACCTGCTCGAAATCGAGCTCGAAAGCGGCAAGCGCTCGCTTATACCATACACCCCCGGGATTGCCGATCTGACCGACGACCGAATTGTCCTCGATCCCGAGTTCCTTGCCTAACTACCGAGCGACACCAGCCGCCACAGGCGGAAGCTATTGTCCTCGCCCGAGGTAACCAACCAGCGGCCATCAGGGCTGAAGGCAACGTAGATGACGTCATCGGGGTGCGGCAGGCCGGCGATGAGAGCTCCGTCCGCTGTTCGCCAGATGCGCACGGAATCACCTTCCGGGCCGCCGCCGGTCAACTGGTGCCAGAATGTGGCGATAGCCCCACGCGCGTGACCTCCGCTGGCGAGCCAGCGCCCGTCGGGGCTGAACGCGACTTTGTCGACGTGAAGACCGTTCCGGATCACTCGGAGCGAAGCGCCGTCAGAGGTTCGCCAGAAACGTATCGTCGAGTCGTCCGCGCCGGTGGCGAGAACCTTACCGTCGGGACTGAAGTCCAGGCCTACGATAGCCTGGCTATGGCCGTTCAGAGTCTTGAGCGGACGACGCGAGTTCGGACTCCACAACCTGGCCGTGGCATCGAAGCTGCCGCTCGCGAGCAGCGTCCCGTCAGGGCTGAACTGGACTTCCCAAATATTCCGTTCGTGACTGCGAAGCTCGGCCGGCGGGGCAGGTTGCCCGAGGGTCCACAAGCGGATGATCTTGTCTTCCCCGGCAGAGGCGAGCTTCGCGCCGTCCGGGGAGATATCGATGGTCCAGACTGTACCGCGTGGTCCGGTCATGGTCCGCGCGACCGCATGGCGGCTTAGATCCCATTCACGGATCGAGCCGTCATAGCCGGCGCTGTACAGATGCGATCCGTCTGCGCCGAAGGTGAGGGTGGTCGCGCCGTTCGGATGCCGGAGCAACTCCGTGACCTTCCAGTGGCGAGTCTCGCGGATGGTGATCGCTCCGGTCGCATCGCTGGTGGCGAGGAGGCGGCCGTTACGGCTGAAGGCGGCCTGTCGTGCAGGCCCTTCTGCTGGCCAGGTGGCCGCCAAATAGGCTTTGAGACGCGGACCGTTGGTGGTCTGCCGGGGCGCCTCCGACCCGCAGGCAGCGAGCGCCAATGCCAAGATCGACAACCGTGGTGAACGCATACGATCCTTCCGGGCGGATGCGTACTAGCAGTGTATTATAGATGCAACACAGTTCAGGAACCGGTTTCGGCTTCTTCGATCTCGCTTAAGGCCTCACGCCAACGCGGTTCACCAACGCAAAGATCGTTGCGGATGGTAGTGGCGGCCACACCGCCTTCGCCCATCGCGTGGCTGATCTGGTCGAGGCCGTGCACGATATCGC
>Ga0070664_100003203_pt1 | contig 13225 bp, 9 predicted proteins | sample KBSC73metaG_FD_65863 | JGI IMG/M metagenome (GOLD analysis project Ga0070664, IMG submission 65863) | Corn rhizosphere microbial communities from Kellogg Biological Station, Michigan, USA - KBS C7-3 metaG | ecosystem: Host-associated > Plants > Roots > Rhizosphere > Soil ... | reverse complement strand
CCCTTCCTCTTCGAGGGACGGAAGCGCATGCGCCAGGCGGAGCAGGGGATCGCCGAGATGCGCAAGCACGTCGACACGATGATCGTCGTGCCGAACGAGCGGCTGCTCGCGGTGGTCGGGAAGGGCATCCCCTTCCAGGACGCGCTCAAGAAGGCGGACGAAGTCCTGCTGCACGCCACGCAGGGCATCTCCTCACTCATCAGCGTGACCGGTCTCGTGAACGTCGACTTCGCCGACGTGCGCACGGTCATGCAGAGCGGCGGCTCGGCGCTCATGGGCACCGGCATCGGCCGCGGCGAGAACCGCGCGATGGAAGCGGCGCAGCAGGCGATCGCGAGCCCGCTCCTCGACAACATCAGCATCTCCGGCGCGTCCGGCGTGCTCGTGAACATCACGGGCGGCGCCGACCTCACGCTCGGCGAAGTGCACCAGATCAACGAGATCATCCACGACGCCGTCGGCGACGAGGCGGAGATCATCTTCGGCGCCGTGCACGAGCCGGCGATGCAGGGCGAGATCCGCGTCACCGTCATCGCCACCGGCTTCGACAAGGCGGTGCAGCCAGGCCTCGTCACGCCGGCGCACGACACCGCCGTGGTCGCGCCCAAGGGCGCGCCCGTCATCCCCTTCCCGGGCACTCGTCCCGCTCGGGTCGGCGGCCTCCCGCCGCGGCCGAGCACCGAAGTGCCGCGCGCCCCCCGCGCGCCCGCTCCCACACCGCCGACCGGCACCGGGTCGCAGGATCTCAGCGACATGGAGATCCCGACCTTCATTCGGAGACAGATGGATTGAAGAAGCCAGGCGTCCGCGCCACCACCTACCTGGTGGTGGCGCTTCTTCTCGTTCTCGCCCTCCGGTTCACGCCGGAGATCCCCGACCGACGTGCAGCCCAGGTGTTGCAGCAGGCGACGCCGGTCGCAGTGTCGCGCGTGGTGCCGGCGCGCCGGAGCGCACCGATCATCGCGCGCACCGAGCATCTGAATCGCGGCGAAACGCTCACGGCACTGCTCAAGCGGGCCGGCATCTCCGAGGACGCGGCGCTCGACGTGATCCGCGCCGCCACCGCCTCCGCGCTCAACACCCGCTACCTGCGGGCCGGCATGCCGGTCGAGGTGAAGTCGGACAGCGGCGTGGAATCGCCGCGCGAGCTGGTGTTCCATCTCGGCATCGATCGGCTGGTGCGCCTCGTCCGCTCCGATTCGGGGTGGACGGGGAGTGAAGAGCGGCTCGCCTGGAAGACGGACACCGTCGCCGTCGGCGGGACGATCCACGCCAACCTCTATCAGGCGATGGAGGAGACGGCTGCCGCGATCTTCCCGGGCCACGCGAAGGACGAGTTGGCGTGGGCGCTGGCCGACATCTTCGAGTACAAGGTCGACATGAGCCGCGATCTCCAGGATGGAGACCGGTTCCGCGCGCTGGTCGAGCGCGACGTCGCGCCCAACGGTGCAACGCGAGTCCACCGCGTGCTGGCCGCGTCGTTCACCCTCTCGGGCACGGAGACCTCGGCGTTCCGCTTCGAGAGCAAGCATTCGTCGGCCAGCTACTTCGACGCGAACGGGAAGTCGCTGCGCGCGCAGTTCCTCCGTGCGCCGCTCGAGTTCCGCCGCATCTCGAGCACCTTCGGCAACCGCTACCACCCGATCCTCGGACGCTGGAAAGCGCACAAGGGGACGGACTACGCCGCGTCGCCGGGCACGCCCGTGCGCGCCATCGGCGATGCAACAGTTGTCCGGGCGGGCTGGGCCGGAGGATACGGCAACATGCTCGAACTGCGGCATCGCAATGGCTACGTTACGCGCTATGGACACCTGCGCGGGTTCGCCAAGGGGATCCGCGCCGGAGCGCGCGTCGAGATCGGCCAGACCGTGGCCTATGTCGGCACGACGGGACTCAGCACGGGGCCGCACCTCCACTTCGAGGTGCTCGTCGGTGGCGTGCAGCGCGACTCGCGCGCCGCGCTTCGCTCCACGAGCGGCGAGCCGCTCACCGCGAGCGAGCGCGTCGCATTCGACCGCCTGCGCACCCGGTTGCTCGCGTCGCTCGACGCGACGCCCGGCGTGGTCGACCTGGCGCAGCGCTGATCTTTTCACACGAGTAGTGCCGCGTCCCGACGCCGCGCACCTCGCGCGGCGTCGGTGCACGTCGCGCGATGCAGCGCCGGCCAGGGACGGCGCGTAAGCGAACGAGCACATGACCATCTGGCTCCTCGCCGTCATCATCGGGCTCGCCGCCGCGGCACTCCAGTACGGCGCTCGCGCGCTCGACCTGCGCGTCGCTCCCCTCGCCGCGCTGCGCGCGCTCGCCGTCGCCCTCGTCGTGGCGCTGCTCCTTGGCGCGCCAGGCGGTCGGAGCACGCCGCTCGTCCCGGAGGTCGCGCTCGACGGATCGGAGAGCTGGCTGCGCGCCGCGCCCGGCTGCGGCGTGTGGCAGGCCGCGCTCGACACCGCCGCCCGCATCGGCGGCACGCGCCTCCGGTTCGGCGATTCGCTGCGCGTCGATCGCACGACGGCGCCGCCCACGGATCACGCGTCGCGCCTCCGCGTCGTCGCTGATCGCGCTGCGGGCTCGGGCTATCCGGTCATCGTGATCACCGACGGGGAGCTCGAGGACGCCGACGCGCTCTCGTCGCTGCCGCGCGGCTCGCGCGCGATCGTCATGCACTGCCCGTACGCGCCGGACCTCGCGCTCTCGGCGATCGACGCGCCGCGCAGCATCCTCGCCGGCGACACGATCACGGCGCGCGTGACCGTCGTCGCGGGGGGCGCCGGCTCGCCCGCCGGCCAGGTCGAGCTGCGCCTCGACGACCAGCTCGTGGCCACGCAGCCGGTGGCGGCGCTCGGCGCGTTCGCCGAACAGGCAGTGGCGCTGCGCGGCGTCGCGGCGGGCGCGGAGCGCCCCGCGGTGCTGCGCGCGCAGTTCCGCGGCGTAGGGGACGCCGAGCCGCGCAACGACACGCTCTCACTCGGGGTGGACGTCTCGCGCGCGGCGGCCGCCGTCTTCGCCTCGACGGCCCCCGACTTCGACGCGCGAGAGGCCGTCGCCGCGTTGCGCGGCGTGACGTCGCTGCCGACGCGCGCCTACTATCGCGTGGCGCCCGGCGCGTGGCGCACCGACGGCACGCTCGCCCGCGTCAGCGAGGACGAGGTACGTACCGCCGTCCGCGATGCGCCGATCGTGATCCTCCATGGCGATACGACGCTCTTCGGTGCGCCGAGGAGCATCACGCGTGGCGCGCTCCTGCTGTTCGCCCCGCCGACGACGGACGAGGGCGAATGGCTCGCCGCGGCGGCGCCTGCCTCGCCGCTCGCCGCCGCGATCTCCGCCCTGCCGTTCGACAGCCTGCCGCCGCTCAGCGTGGCGCCCTCGCTCCCCCGTGGCGAGTGGCAGGGATTGATCACGCGTGAGCCCGGCGCAGGGGGCGAGCGTCGCGTGGCCCTCACCGGCTGGGAGACGCCGCGCCACATCGCGGTGCTCGGTGCCTCGGGGTTCTGGCGGTGGCGCTTCCGCGGTGGGCAGCGCTCCGATGCCTACGGCACCCTGTTCGGCACGCTGTTCGACTGGCTCGCCGCCGGCCGGAGCGACAAGCGCGCCGTCGTCCCCGATGCCGGCGTCTTCCGCGCCGGCACTCCGGTGCGGTGGCGCCGAGGCGCGGCGACCGACAGCATCGTCGCGCTGACGATCACGCGGCGCGGTGCGCCGGCCCGCGCCGATTCGATGACGCTGCGCTTCGCCAATGGCGCTACTCTCGTCGAGTCGCCACCGCTCCAGCCGGGCGTGTACGACGTCCGGACGGCGGGCGGCGCGTCGGTGATGGTGGTGAACGCCTCGGCCGAGCTGCTGCCGCGGCGCGCCACGGTGACGAACGGGCGGATCGGCGGAAGCCCGAGCCTCGCCGATGCGCCGCTCGCCCGCGACCTCGGCTGGCTGTACGCCGTGGTCGTGCTCGCACTCTGCGCGGAGTGGCTGCTCCGGCGGCGAGCGGGATTGCGGTAGGGCGGCGCTCGCGGGAGTGGGGCTCCACGCATCCTGTGATCGCTCCTCCCTGCGGCGCTTCGCACCTCCGGTCGGAGTTCTCCAGGTCTGGTTTTGTGATCGCTCCTCCCTGCGGCGCTTCGCACCTCCGGTCGGAGTTCCCCCACCCACCTGAGGCAAGTGCTACCACGCCTTCGCGGCACGGCCTAGACTCCTGAGCATGCGCATCCTTCGTAAAGCGGGCGACGTCCCGAAGCGCTCGCTCTGGCAGAAGATCAAGGACGTCGCGTTGATGGACGTTGCCGTCCTCGCACGCGGCGGCGTCTCCCCCGGCAACCTCGAGCGCCTCGAGGAGATCCTGCTCGAGGCGGACATCGGCGTGCCCACCACCCTGCGTCTCGTGGAGGAGGTCGAGCGGCTCGCGTCGCGCGGGTTCGTGAAGAGCCAGGACGAGTTCCTTCGCGCCCTGCAGAAGGGGATCGTCGAGGCGCTTCGTGCCGGCAACAGCGATCCCGCCCTGAAGATCGCGGCGACGCCGCCCACGGTCATCCTCGTCGTCGGGGTGAACGGCGCTGGCAAGACCACCTTCATCGGCAAGCTCGCGGCGCGCCTCCGAGGCCAGGGGAAGCGCGTGCTCGTCGCCGCGGGGGACACCTTCCGCGCCGGCGCCGTCGATCAGCTACGGGTGTGGGCCGAGCGTGTGGGCGCGGAGTTCGTCGGCGCGGTCGCCGGCGCCGATCCCGCGGCCGTGGCGTTCGACGCCATCGATGCTGCGGTCGCGCGCCGCGCGGACGTGCTGATCATCGACACGGCGGGGCGACTGCACACGAGCGAAGGGCTCATGACGGAGCTCAAGAAGGTCGCACGCGTCGTCACGAAGCGGATGCCCGACGCGCCGCACGAGACGCTCCTCGTCCTCGACGGGACGATCGGCCAGAACGCCGTGCAGCAGGCGAAGCAGTTCGCCGCGGCCGTCCCCATCACGGGGCTCGTCGTGACGAAGCTCGACGGCACGGCGCGCGGCGGCGTCGTCGTCGCCGTGCACGAGGCGCTCGACGTGCCGGTGAAGTTCCTCGGCGTGGGCGAGGCGAGCGAGGATCTCCTCGTCTTCGATCCGGTGGAATTCGCGCAGGAGATGCTGGGCGAGGAGTGAAGCGCGACGCCCCGCGGCAGACGCGCCTCCGGCTCGACACACCGGTCACCTACCTCAAGGGGGTCGGACCGGCGCGCGCCGAGGCACTCAGGCGGCTCGGCGTCCTCACGGCGGGCGATCTCCTCTACCACATCCCGCACCGCTACGAGGACGCGAGCACCATCGCCCCCATCGCGTCGCTCGAGCCGGGGATGCAGGGCACCGTCGTCGGGCGCGTCATCTCCAAGGGCGTGCTCCCCACGCGGAAAGGGCTGCGGATCTTCCAGGCCGTCCTGAAGGACGACACCGGGATGATCGAGGTGTCCTGGCCCGGCCAGCCCTTCCTCGACCGCACCATCTCGAAGGACGACGTCCTCCTCGTGACGGGAAGCGTCCGGTTCTTCCACGGCCGCCAGCTGCAGCCGCGCGAGTTCGTGAATCTTGGCGACGAGGACAACGCGATCGCCGAAGGGCTCGTGCTCTCGGTCTATCCGGCGACGGAAGGGCTCTCGTTCAAGGTGATCCGCGGCATCATCGACGCGCACCTCGACGAGTTGCTCGCGCTCGTCACGGAGTACCTGCCGCCCGAGGTGCTGCGCGCCGCGACGCTGCCGTCGATCGCCGACGCGCTGCGCATGGTGCATCGCCCGTCGTCGCTCGGCGAAGCGATGGAAGGGCGGGCGCGGCTCGCGTTCGAGGAGCTGCTCTTCGTGCAGCTCCTCCAGCAGCGCGCGAAGGCGCTGGCGCGCGAGGCACGGCGCGGCATCCGGTTCGAGAACCGGCGGCAGCTCACGACGCGGCTGCGGGAGGCGCTCCCATTCACGCTCACCGGCGCGCAGTCGCGCGTGCTGCGCGAGATCTTCGCCGACATGTGCAGCGACCGCCGGATGCAGCGCCTGCTGCAAGGGGACGTCGGCAGCGGCAAGACGATCGTCGCCCTCTTCAGCGCGCTGCTCGCGATGGAGAACGGCTTCCAGGCGGCGATCATGGCGCCGACCGAGCTGCTCGCCGAGCAGCACGCCCGCTCGATGACGCGACTGCTCGAGCCACTCGGCATCGCGCCGATCCTCGTCACCGGCGGCCTGAAGGCGAAGGAGCGTCGCGACGTCGCCGCGCGGCTCGCCGATCCCGAGCCGGCGCTCGTCGTCGGCACGCACGCGCTGGTGCAGGAGGCCACCTCGTTCGCGCGGCTCGGCCTCGCCGTCGTCGACGAGCAGCACCGCTTCGGTGTGGAGCAGCGCAAGGCGCTCGGCGCGAAGGGCGAGGCGCCCGACGTGCTGCTCATGACCGCCACGCCGATCCCGCGCTCGCTCGCGCTCACGCTCTACGGCGATCTCGATCTCTCGATCCTCGACGAGCGGCCACCGGGACGGCTGCCCGTCACGACGGCGCTGCGCCCGGAGTCCGCGCGCGAGCGCGTGCTCCAGTTCATCGACCGCGAGCTCGAGAAGGGACGGCAGGCGTACGTCGTTTATCCGGTGATCGAGGAGTCGGAGAAGTCCGATCTCAAGGCGGCGACGACGATGTACGAGATCCTCGCCGAAGGCGCATTCAAGTCGCGGCGCGTCGCGCTGCTGCACGGCCGCATCCCGCCGGAGGAGCGCGATGCGATCATGCGCCGCTTCCGCGATGGGGAGATCGACGTGCTGGTCGCGACGACGGTGATTGAAGTCGGGATCGACGTCGCCAACGCGACGGTGATGCTGGTGGAGCATCCCGAGCGCTTCGGTCTGTCGCAGCTGCATCAGCTGCGGGGGCGCGTCGGACGCGGAGCGGAGGCGTCGTACTGCATCCTGCTCGGCGACGTCGGCCCGGAGACGAAGCAGCGGCTCGACGTCTTCGTCGGGAGCGACGACGGCTTCGTCATCGCGCGCGAGGACCTGCGCTTGCGCGGGATGGGCGACCTGTTCGGCGAGCGACAGAGCGGCGTCGCGACCTTTCGCGTCGCCGACCCGATCCGCGACGAGCTGCTCAACGAGAGCGCGCGCGACGCCGCCGACCGGCTGCTCGCCGCCGATCCGGAGCTGGAGTCGCCCGCCAACGCGCCGATCCGACGCGTGCTCGGCGAGCGTTACGCGCGGTCGCTCGAGCTCTTCCGCGTGGGCTGAGCTACTTCGGGCGCGTGAGCCGGCGCTTGATGCGCGTGAGCTCCGCGTTCGCTCTCGCCAGCTCGTCGCGAAGCCGCGCGATCTCGTCGTCGCGCGCCTTGTCCTCGGGATGTACCGCCGGCGTCGCGGGTTGCGCGGCGAGTGCCGCGGTCCGCTGCTCGAGCGCCGTCTGGAGTCGGCGCAGCGTCGTCGCCTCCAGGCGGTGCGCCCGGAAGGTGGTGTCGGCGAGGTAGGCGTCGAGCAGCAGCAACGCTTCGTGGCTCGACGTCGGATTGGCCGGATCGAGCTTGATCACCGCGCGCCAGTACGGCACTTCGACGGCTTCGGGCGAGCCGGGAAATCGCGCCGCGAAGGCGAGGAGCCCCCGATCGGCTGCCGGGGCGCGTCCCTCGCGCGCGTCGATCGTTGCCTGCGAGTGAGTCCGCGGCCACTCGGTCGCCGGCGTCGCCACCGGAGTCGGCGCCGGCTCGGGGCGCGACGGTTGACACGCTGTGCTGCCGAAAAGGAGCGCGGCGCCGAGGGCAGTGCTGGCCGTCCGCCTCACGAGACGGCCTCGAGCTCCGCAGTCCGATGCTGACCGGTGCGCCGGCGCGGGTCCACCTGGTCGGGGAGGAGGAGGGTGAACGTCGTGCCCTCACCCAGCGTGCTGTCGCAGCGAATGGAGCCGTGGTGCGCCTCCACGATCTCCTTGGCGATCGCGAGCCCGAGCCCCGAGCCGCGCGCCGATGCCGCGCCCTGATTGTCCGCCTGGTAGAACTTCTCGAAGATGTGCGGCAGCTGCTCCGGCGGGACGCCCGCGCCGGTGTCGCGGACCTCGATGCGGACGCTGTGGTCCGACGGCGCCACCGACAGCTCGACGCGACCTCCCGAGCCGGTGAACTTGAAGGCGTTGGCGAGCAGGTTGCCCATGACCTCGTTGATCCGGTCGACGTCCCACTGCACTTCGTCGGGAACCCCGTCGGCCACCGTGACGCGGAACTCCACGCCGCGCTGCACGGCGAGCACGTGGAACGCCCGCTCCAGCTCCTCGAGCAGGCTGGCGAGGTGGACGGGCCGCGGGTCGATGCGCCCGCCCCCCGCCTCGAACCGCGTGACGTCGAGGAGGTGGGCTGCCAGACGCGCCAGCGTCTTCCCCTGCGACTCGACGGTCGCCAGCACCTCGGTCTGCTTGGCCGACAGTGGGCCGTAGATCCCCTCTTGCATGAGCTGAAGATAGCCGAGGATGACGTTGATCGGGGTCTTCAGCTCGTGCGACGCCACGGAGACGAACTCCGCCTTCAGCTTGTCCAGCTCGGCCAGCTGCCGGCTCATCGTGCGAAAGCTCGTGGCCAGGCGCCCGAACTCGTCGACGCGGTCCGAGGAGAGGTCGAGCTTCGGCTCCAGCTCTCCGTCGGCGACGGCGCGCATCCCTCGCTCGAGCGCCTCCACCGGACCGCTGATGGAGCGTGTGAGCCAGATCGCGATGACCGTCGCGAGGGCGAGCGCGACGACGAGTGCGGCCGCCGAGAGCTTCTCGGCCTCGTCGAGCGCGCTTTCCGCCTGCTCCACTCGCGTGGAGGCCGCGATCAGGATCGAGCTTTCGATCCGCCGCACGACGCGCTCGACCTCGGCCAGCGCGGGGCCCATGATGGCGCTCGAGACCGAATCCGGATCGGCACCCGCCTTGATCGCTTCGTACTCGCGCACGGCCAGCTCCGGCATCGCCTCGAGCCGCGTCACGAGGACTCTGGCGGCGCTGTCGTGCGACGACGCCGTGATCGTCGCGGCGTGTCCCTGCGCCGCGTGGATGGCATCGAGCAGCTGCTGGTGGACCGTGTCGGTCTTGACGATGCCGAGCGCGGTCTCGCGCTGCGCGACGTCGCCCAGCGCGTCGCGCAGCTTGCCGAGGGCGAGCGACGCCTTGAATTCGCTGTCCCGCAGCTCGATGACCTGCGTGTGCAGACGCCCCAGCCGATCCCGCACCACGAGGAGCGGAACGAGCAGGACGACGGCGATGATGGCGAGGCCGAGTGCGAGCCTCGCGCGCAGGGTCATGTGCAAAGCGGGTGCGTACTGGTGTCGAGTCGGGGGACGAGGAGCCCGCCGTCGAGGCCCTTTGATCCCCTCCGGTGGGCGTATACCATTGTTGGCTCAGCCCGAGACGCGCCGCGGTCCAGGCCGCACCGGCACGCGCATCCTCGGGATTCTAGGCGCGGCGCGGGCGCCGCGCCACTCGTACGACACACGCGACATGCCATCTGCATCGTTCGTTCGCATCGCCGAGCTCTCCGCGCACACGGGCCAGCACGTGGTCGTGCGCGCATGGGTCACCCATCTCCGTTCCTCCGGGAAGATCGCATTCGCCGTGCTGCGCGACGGGACGGGAATCTGTCAGACGGTGTTCGTGAAGAACCAGCTGTCTCCCGAGGTCTGGGCGCGCTTCGCCGAGCTCACGACCGAGACCTCGGTCGAGATCACTGGCGAAGTGCGTGCCGAACCGCGCGCGCCGGGCGGGTTCGAGATCGGTGTGACCGACCTCACCATCGTCGGCGCCAGTCCGAGCGACTACCCGATCCAGCCGAAGGAGCATGGGATCGACTACCTGCTCGACAATCGGCATCTCTGGCTGCGCTCCCCGCGGCAGCGCGCGATCGCGGTGATCCGGAACGAGATCGAGCAGGGGATCCAGGATTTCTTCTACGAGCGCGGATTCCTCCGGGTCGACACGCCGATCCTCACCGCGGCGATCGGCGAGCGGTCGGGACTCTTCGCGACAGAGTATTTCGAGGAAGGGAACGCCTACCTCGCGCAGACCGGACAGCTCTACGGCGAAGCCGCGGCCGCGGCGTACGGAAAGATCTACACCTTCGGCCCCACCTTCCGGGCCGAGAAGTCGAAGACGCGCCGCCACCTCACCGAGTTCTGGATGATCGAGCCGGAGGTGGCCTGGAACGACTCGAACGACAACATGCGGTTGCAGGAGGAGTTCGTTGCGTATCTCGTGCAGCGCGTGGTCGAGCGACGCTCCGCGGAGCTGGCCGAATTGGAGCGCGACGTCGAGAAGCTGCGTGGCATCGTCACCCCATTCCCGCGGCTGAACTACACCGACGCGATCGCCCTCGTGCAGCGGAAGGGGAGCGAAACGAAGTGGGGCGACGATCTGGGCGCCGAGGACGAGGCGTTGATCGTCGAGGAGTACGACAAACCCGTCTTCGTCTTCAACTATCCGAAGGAAGCGAAGGCGTTCTACATGAAGGAGAACCCCGACGATCCGCGCACCGTGCTGTGCGACGACCTGCTGGCACCGGAGGGGTACGGCGAGATCATCGGCGGCTCACAGCGCGAGGACGACTACGACAAGCTCGTCGCCCGCATCGCCGAGGAAGGGCTCGATCGGAAGGCGTACGAGTGGTACCTCGACCTCCGACGCTACGGCACCTTCACGCATTCCGGCTTCGGCCTCGGCCTCGAGCGCACGGTGGCGTGGATCTGCGGGATCCAGCACGTGCGGGAGGTGATCGCATTTCCGAGATTGATGCATCGATTGAGACCATAGCGCGGAAATGGGGCATGAGGGAATGAGGAACGGCCTCGGGAAGCTCTTGCTTCCCGAGGCCGTTCTGTCATCCCGAGCGAAGTCGAGGGATCTGCACTTGCCGAGGCTTTCAACGACGGAGCGCGGATCTGGAACGGCGATGGCGCGGGAAGGGCGGATCCCTTTTCCAGAGGGTCAGACCCCTTGAACGATCAAGTGGGTCTGCCCCTCTTGATCTGCTGATGGTGTTGGCTGACCGCTGAGGGCTCGCCGCTGTCCGCTCGCCGCTAGACCTCTCAACCGCTCACGGCGCGCCGCTCACCGCTCGGCACGTGCGGATCCCTCGACTCGCTGCGCTCGCTCGGGATGACACGGGTCGTTCCGCACTTCCTCATTCCCTCATTTCCCCATTCCCTCATTTCCCGCCTTCTTCACCTCGTCCCACAACCCGTCCAACACCTCCAGCCCCGCGTCCCGCACGTCGATGCCGCGCTCCTTCGCGAGGCGCTCGATTCCCTGAAAACGCTCGGCGAACTTCACGTTCGCCTTGTCCAGCGCGAGCGATGGATGCACGCCCAGCTTGCGGCACAGGTTCACGACGGCGAAGAGCAGGTCGCCCAGCTCTTCCTCGAGCAGCGGGTCGGGGACGCCGTTGCCCGACGCCGTCGCGCCGCGCGCGACTTCGGTGCGCACCTCCTCCAGCTCCTCCTCCACTTTCTCCGCGGGGCCGGTCGCGTCGGGCCAATCGAAGCCCACGCCGGCGGCGCGGTCCTGCAGCCGGAAGGCGCGGTGCAGGGCGGGGAGGTCCGCCGGCAGCCCGTCCACGATGCTCGCGCGCTTTCGCGCCTTCATCCCCTCCCAGCTCTGGCGCTCGCCCCCCTCGTACAGGTGCGGATGCCGCGATTTCATCTTGTGGAGGAAACCTTCCGCGACGTCACCGAAGTCGAATGCTCCGCGCTCCTCGGCGACGACGCTGTGGAAGAGCACCTGGAGCAGCAGGTCGCCGAGCTCCTCGCGCAGCAGGGTGTCGTTGCCGGCGCGAATCGCGTCGTCGACTTCGTAGGCTTCCTCGAGCAGGTAGGGGCGCAGCGACTCGTGCGTCTGCGCCGCGTCCCACTCGCAGCGCCGGCGCAGATCCTTCATCAGCTCGAGCGTCTCGCGCAGTCCCGGCTTTTCTTGCATCGCTCTCCTCGCGTTTCTATCTTCTTCAGTCTTCACATGATAGCGCACCGCTGCGTCTCATGACACGCGCCTGGGTCGAGGTCGATCTGGCGGCGCTGCGCCGCAACGGAGCTGCGGTCGCGGCGCGCGCCGGCGTGCCCCTCCTGCCGATGGTGAAGGCCGACGCGTACGGTCTCGGTGCGCTGCACGTCGCGCTCGCGCTCGAGGAGCTCTCGCCGTGGGGCTTCGGCGTCGCGACCACGACCGAGGGTGAGGAGCTGCGCCGCGGCGGCATCACGCGCCCGATCATCGTGTTCACGCCGATCCTGCGCACGGAGATCGATGCGCTGCGCCGCGCCGACCTCACGCCGGCACTCGGCGATCCCGCGGTCATCGAGTCGTGGGCGCGCACCGGCAGGGACTGGCATCTCCAGATCGACACGGGGATGTCGCGCGCCGGGATGCGCTGGGACCAGGTCGCGGATCACCGTGAGCTGCTCGAGCGGACGCAGCCGGCGGGCGTGTTCACGCACTTCCACTCGGCCGATCTCGAGGACGACAGCCGCGACGTCCAGGAGCGCCGCTTCGACGAGGCGCTCGCGGCGCTACCCGAGCGGCCTGCGCTCGTGCACGCCGAGAACGGTCCGGCGGTGGAGGGACGCGCACCCTCTCGGTGGTCGCTGTGCCGTCCCGGCGTCTTCCTCTACGGCGTGGCGACGCGGGCGAACAGCCCGCTCGTGCCGGAGCCGGTCGCATCGATCCGCGCCCGGATCGTCGAGCTGCGCACGATCGGCAAGGGGGACACCGTGAGCTACGGCGCGACCTGGCGCGCGCCCGATGTGCGCAGGATCGCGACCGTCCCGGTGGGGTATGCCGATGGATATCGAAGATCCCTCGGGAATCGAGGGATCGCGCTCCTCGCGGGGCGGCGGATCCACGTCGTGGGGCGTGTGACGATGGACATGACGATGCTCGACGTGACGGACACCGATGCCGCCCTTGGCGACGTGGTCACCCTGCTCGGCCGCGACGGCGACGATGTGGTGACCGCGTCCGAGCTCGCCGCGCTCGGCGAGCTGTCGCCGTACGAGCTGCTGACCGGCCTCCATCAGCGCCTGCCGCGCGTCCACCGCGACGCGGACGACGCCGAGGCGGCCGCGTGAGACGTCGGGCCGTCATCCTCGTGCTCGACGGGGTCGGAGTCGGTGCCGCGCCGGATGCGGCCGAGTACGGCGACGCCGGGAGCGACACCCTCGGCAACCTCGCTCGCGCGGTGGGCGGGCTGACGCTGCCCAACCTGGCCGAGGCCGGGCTGGGAAACGTCGCGCCGATTGA
>Ga0070664_100003199_pt1 | contig 13234 bp, 9 predicted proteins | sample KBSC73metaG_FD_65863 | JGI IMG/M metagenome (GOLD analysis project Ga0070664, IMG submission 65863) | Corn rhizosphere microbial communities from Kellogg Biological Station, Michigan, USA - KBS C7-3 metaG | ecosystem: Host-associated > Plants > Roots > Rhizosphere > Soil ... | reverse complement strand
GCCACGCGGGCCGAACACCGTGTTTTCCAGAATGTAGCGATGGTGTTCAAGGCCGTCATCGTACAGACCTCGGTCGTCGTTTTCGACGAGACGTCTTCTTGACCTCGATATTGTTTAATTGGTACGAAATGAGTTTGACCATCTTCTCAATTTATCTTTTTGGATTTCAGATGTTTTGCGACTAAGTTGATTATGTCGCCAACACTCTTAACGCGCTCCGCCTCTTCGTCAGGGATCTCGATGTCGAAGCTTTCCTTGTTGGCCAAAATAATGTTAACGAAATCCAACTCTTCGACCTGGAGATCCTCGATCAGGCGTGTGCGGCGGCTTATCTTGTCTTTTTTCACATGCATCTGTTCAGCCACCAGGTCGATAACCTTTGTCTCGATGTCCGCAACTCCCGAATTTGGATCATCCGCAACCGTGGGTTCTGAATCGGCAGCAACGGTAGGCTGTCGGTCGGAAGCAGCAGTGGATTGAGGCGAGTCAGATGTCGATTCATGATTCACGCCACTGCTGCAACCAGCGAACAAGAAGGTCATCACGACGAAAACGAAACGCATAGACGAACTTCCCATCATAAGGGTCCTGGATGTGCCGAAAAAGCTTTCCCCAGACGGCGCGAACGACTCGTCTCCGGTGAATCACGAAGCCGAAAGGGGCACACGTGATTTCAAGATGACGATGAGTCCGGTCATTCGCGTTCTGAGCGGAAATCCTGCCGCTGGCCATCACGAGAAGACGATGCATCCTGGGCTCCGGAGGACGTCCAGCCGATCAGCGAGATTCTCCCACACGTATATCGATCGATTCGGTCGGTTCTTCAGGTGACGGCAAAGCCCTGGGCACAGGCTGGCCTTCAAAGTACAACGTGACCTCGCGGTCGCGTCGTTTTACGAGCCCCGGAAAAGATTTGCCCCCCGCAAGAACCCATCTGCGAAACTGTGTCGCAATCTGATCCGCCTGTTGGCCGTTCACGGACTTCAGAAGCGTCGAGTTACGGAAATTGTTACTGCCTACGTTAAAAACAAAGTCGGTCAGCGCTGCATACTGTCCATCGCTCATGGGCACCTGCACAGAGGTCATCACGGTGTACTGAGCACTCGCCATATCCGTCTCCAACAGCGTCGAGCCGCGAGGTTCCGTCAGACCTGCGAGGAACTCTTGAGGCTCGGTACCGTTGCATGGAGCTTTCTTGATGAGGTGACCGTATCCAATCGTGCAGTAGTTTGCGGAATCATTGTACAGCCGGGGGACCCAACCTTCGGATTCCTTCGTGACCTTGATTCCCTCCGGATACATGGGCCGCAAGCGGAAATCGGCTGGAGGAATATCTCTGCCGGAAGCCAGTAACTCGCCGGGTGCGAGGTGCTCCTGGTTTTGCTCCGTCGAGTGGCAGCCCGCCGTCACCAGGAAGAAACACGCGACTACCACTGACGCGAATGGGACTAGCTTCGGAGACCGCATCAGTTTTGCTTCAGCGCGTGATGGCGACAATAGTTTCCCGCATCGTCGCCCGAATTCATTGGATTTGCTTACTTCGAAAACGAACTTTGCAGTATTCCAATCCATCATAGTCTGACTGCCATTGTAAGAATCGTCGGGACTCTCTGCCGGTAACACTTCCAGCTGGTTTTGGTGAACAGAAGTTACATCAATTTTCACGCGTGGGGATACCACTTATACACCCAACCATGAAGCGGAACACTTTCTCCCTCCTATGCGAAAAAACGCTACAGCTCTACCAAACGCGCAGTCTTCCAAATCTACGCCGGACTATTCCCTGGGGATTTTTACTTGTCACAGTGTTTCTGTATTTCTTCCTCGTCAGGATAGACCCATACAGCTTTGACTTTCGTGTTATCCGTGGGCTCTTCAGAGTGATCTAAAGCGAACGTCACTCCAGGAGTAATCGCCGACAAGGAACCATCCTCAGCTTCCTCGAAAGGACCATCCAGTTTGAAGTAACGCCGCAATTCTCCCAACGTCGACCCCACTCCAAGACCTTCGCTTGTGCGATAACGGGAGTCGCGAATGGAGATGCCGTAAATGGAAAACCGGGAGCAAGTCCACCAAATGGAGGCTAGCAATGTCGGCTCTTTCTGCTCGGGATCAAGCCTGATCTCCAGCGCGGGAGTAAAGTCTCCCTCGCTCATCAAGTCCACAAGTTTGGATCGACCAGAACCAGCAATTGCAAGGGCATCATTCACAGTCATGCCGTTTCTAAATGGTCCGGCGACGCCGGGCGCCACCAGAAATGACCCGGCGATTGTCGGGATGACCGGTCTGCCCCCTGGTGTCGTCACGGGATGATCGGCACTGTTTGCTTGCTGTCGTTCTTCGGGTTTCGAGGGACTCATCGTCTTGCTGCTCTGTTCAGACCTTACCGTCTCCGTTGCGGATTGACTTTTGCACCCACCTGCCAGGACGAAAATCGTCAGGAGGAGGGCCACTCGGAACGGTAGTCCTTGGCGAACCGGAGTCATTATTACGGTATCCTGTCACAGTACCGGCGTTGTCCTGAAGAATTTCAAAAAAATATTCTCCGAAACAACAACTTTAGGCGCGTATGGCGTGCTGTTCAGCAACCTTTGGCGAAAGCTCGAACCCCTACCTGATACCCGGGACAGCTTCGTTGGCTTGCGCGGTGAAACGTGGGCAGTTCATTTTTGGTTATTCTCATCGAGAGCCTACAATCCATACTCGTTTCTATCAAACGTCCTCGTGGCGAGGACGCTCTCAGGGGAAACGGCGAGGCGCGATCCGATCAACATTTTTGACTACCATGACTACCATCTGGACTATGTCAGTGTGGCCAAAGCGCTTTTGTTCGTTGATGATTTACATTTCATGGACCGACCATCGATGATGTTTAACATGGGAGCAAGGCGGTAGCTCTCTGGTCACCAGCTGGTCACCTCGAAGCGAAAACTAGTTTAGATTGCGCCTAAATTAAGTGCCTGGAGGGGGAATTGAACCCCCACGAACCTTGCGGTCCAACGGATTTTAAGTCCGGTGCGTCTGCCGATTCCGCCACCCAGGCTGAATTGAAAACAAATTTCGAAAGCGACCGCCTTCTCTCTACTGGCTGTTGTGGAATTAGCTGCTCCATATTGTCGTGGAATGTCGGCAGCCGCGATCGCCCGCCTTTGTATTCTACAGAAAGATGGGAATAGCGCGATCATCCAGTACAACAAACCGAGGAACTACTGAGCTGGAACGTCAAGCTGCCCCACTCGGCTGAAATCGGTTAAAACCGTCTGAAAAGTAGTGTCCACAACTCAGAGTAGTGGACACTACTTCGACGCTCGAATTGTCAACACGATGGAGGCACGGCGGATCGTGCCGGGCTTGTTGTTCATCGCGACTTGATCCTCGCACTTCGCGCACGGTTGCTCCGCTCGCTAAACAGTGGCGGACACTGGAAGATGTGACTACAGGCAGTCTCACCGCAGAGTTTAGTACCACAATGGTGATGCCCGGCACTACGGGCGACCGTTTCATCGGTTCAGTTGTATGGCGAGTTGCAGGCGGCAAAATAACCGGCGAGCGTCATAATCCGATTCTATTTAGAGCGTAGAGCTCCAAGGAACGGGAGGTTGATATTGATGTTATCGCCCGATGATACAGAGAAGGGATACCCCCGCGCCTCATTACTCTGTAAAGCATTTAGGTCTTCCGGTAGCGCCGAGAGAATGATGTAGTTTCCCGGCGCCACTCCTCTCAGTCTGAAGTTTCCGCTGGCATCGGTGATTGGATTTCGAGAATCCGTGTTACTCCGCCGGGCGGACTTTTCCGGCAGCAATATGACGGGTACGCCCGCAACCGGATTTCCATTGGAGTCCGAAACGCTCCCGGTGATCGTGCTGCCTGGGCCCATGGTCAGTGTCAACGGCACAGACACACTACCCGAGACCGTGAGTTTATTGTTGACCAATCGCTTTGTTCCTTGGCGAGCTTCGATGAGTGCGGAATCCGGCGGCAGTCCACTCAGCAGAATGAAATACTCGCCTTCCGGAACGTCGGTGATCGTGAAATCCAATTTTGAATCGACAGAAACAGTTCCGTATCCACTTGCCGATTGGAGGCGACGCGGCAAACTTGGCGGATCCGATGCGAGCACAGGTCGAATCACCGGTTCGGAAGAAGAAGAATTGGAGGGAAGAACGGAAGTGATGTGGCCCTTCACATCCACACCCGGATGAACCGTGACAACCAGTCCTTCCACATTATCCGAATCGACAATGACGGGTGTCCTCCCCACATTGAATCTGCCCCCGTTTTCCTCCATCACGACAAACAAGGTGTACTTGCCGGTCCGAATGTCGTCGAACTCAAACTGTGGATCCTGCTTTCCAGTAACGGTGTTGACGGAAACTCGTGGCGAGAAATCCTGCGGGCCCCGGGGCATCTCCTGCGGCTCAAGATACGCATATCCGGCAATGGCAGCGCTGGTTCGAAATGGATCTGCGATCGTACCCGACACACGAACCTTCGCAGCGCTCTGAAGGCGAAAGCTGACGTCGGAGCGCGAATCCCCTTCGGACAGGTCCAGCGGAATTGCCGAACTAAGATCGACGACTCCGGGATAATACGTCTTCACCGAGTCGGTTTCCGCGGGCGTGTAATCCGCACTGATGACCATCTTTCCCGGCGTCACCAGAATTTTGTAGTTGCCGTTATCGTCCACACGCGCATAAGAGTCACGGGGCTGACCTGTCATTGTGTAGGTTTGAATACGAGCACCGACCGACGGTTGACCGTCGGGATCGATCACATGCCCCACGATCGCGGTCGGCGGCACCATCAGGATCGTTCGCCCTTGGACCTCCTTGTCGGCTTCAATCGTGACGAACATCCCTTCGAATGTCATATCGGAAGTTGCGCGTACCAGGTCATTGGCAGTGGCAGCGAGCGAGTAATTGCCGACCGGAACATCGGCGATCCGAAAACGTCCGTCCTTACCAGAGATCGCGGACGGTCCATCCCGACCCGTCCGACTGTCTCTCGACACCAGTGTGATCTTCGCATCCGCTACCGGATTCGATTCCTTGCCCATCACAACGGTGCCAGAAATACTGCCGGTACGGATTTGAGGCGAACCCGAAATGGCGCCAATCATCGCAACGAGAAGAAGGAAATATTGGCAGGTACGAACCAGAATATTCTTCACTTTTGTTCAGCTGGCCCGGAACGGATTTCCCACCGATTGCGTCAATCCATTCCAATGCAGGCATCCTGACCTTTTATACTATGAGGTATCCATCGTCAATCTTGGGCTCATTTGTCATGAGGGGTCTGCTTACCACAATGATGTCGTGGGCACCGGCGCCTCGCAGTCTATTCCTTCATCGTGACAACCTCAATCCCTCCACGGCTCAAGTATCTAGTCGCATATCTTTCCAGACCACCCGGTGACATCCTGAACATCTATTGGAACTTCAAGAGGATATTTTTTTTGGCATTGGGGACTCGCTGCTCGCTCATGAGTGATGCGCCACAGTCTTTGCACTTCTCCGTGTCCGACACCTTAATCGCCTGGAGTCCCGTCTTAACGGGGCGCTGCTTTGTACCGCCGTACAATGAACTTCACGAAGGACCTATCCGTTCGACCTTCAGCGTTTTGAAACTCTGCACAAGCGAGGCTGGATATCGTCGACTGGATCGAAGGCTTCTGTAATCACATTCGCTTGCATTCGGCGATAAGTTACAAAACGCCGGTTCATGTAGAGCGCGACCCCATGACTGCATGAACTGGTGTAGGTCGAATCGAGGCAGGGTCACATGCGACATGGCTCACTGATGGGATGCGGGTAATACGCCCAAGTGACGTTCGACTCCGCGTTCGAATGAATGACTATAACGCGCCAGTCTCAACTTCTCATTTCCAGGAAATTCACTGCTAATTTGCAGTATTCCGGAGGAGAATGGGGCAAATCAATCCGGAGATGAACGTGATTAACACTCTTATCATGGCCGTCGTTCTCATTGCACAAGGCGTCCCCGGATCAGGCCGTGCCGGAGCCATTGAAGGCCGCCTCCTTTCGGCGGATGGCAAACCCGCAGATGGAGTTCTCGTCGCTGCAGTTCCAGGGGCTCCTGCTCCCGTCCCCTCGCGGCCGGACAGCGAAATCCACGGCATCGCGGTGACGGATGCTTCCGGACATTATCGGTTGGAAAGCCTTGACCCCGGCCGGTACCGCATCGTGGCTGGACTTCTCAACTGGCTGACGTACTACCCCGGTGTCCAGGATGGTGGAAAGTCCACCACTATCGAGGTTACAGATGGTTCGTTGAAAACCGGGGCGGACTTTACACTCCAGAATCCGGTGGGAGTACGCGTGAGCGGTCGCGTCACGCGTTCGAATGCTCGTGTAACTCTTCCGCAGTTTGCCACGTTGAACAACAGCCCGGGCAATGGAGCATTCGAGCAACTGCAGGTCAGGGTCGCGTCCGATGGTTCCTTCGAGTTTTTCAAGGTGCCGCCGGGAACCTATCAGGCGCGAATCAATCCCGAAGTCATCGGAAGTCCGCCGCTGCAGATCACCGTCGTCGATAAGGATGTCGGCGGAATCGAGTTTCTTGTGCCTTCGCTGACGACGGTTCGCGGCAGTGTTATCGTCGATGATGGCAGCCCCATGCCTCGCATGAGCCTTAGCTTTGTTGGCTCCGGCGGGACCGTCGGTGCCATGGTTTCGAGAGACGGCAGCTTTTCGGTAAAGGTTCCCGAGGGTGATAAACGAATCGTGGTCAGCGGCATTCCCGGCGTCTACTCGCTCAAGTCTATTGCGCTGGGTTCCACCGATCTCATTAGGGAACCCTTGAAAGTGGGCGAATCCGACATTCAGGACGTCGTCATTACCCTTTCCGGTCCGCCACCGGGCATGTGGTTCAAGGTGAAAGGACGAGTTGTCCGGCCCACGCCGAACCCCGGTCCGATACCAACCCGGGTTATGTTGTCGGGCTCGTCGATGCCAGATCTTGATGTCACACTCGCTGCGGACGGCTCATTTGAATTTCCCAAGGTTCTTCCGGGCACCTACCGAGCTCAGGTCCTGCCCTCGAATGACCGTCAGAATCCTGTGACCGTCAATGTGGTGCGCGATATCGACGGACTGGAAATCGTTATGCCACGGCAAATCGAAGTCAGCGGACGCACCGTTGTGGATCTCGATGGGCCTATGGCGTCGCGCTTTTCGATTCAGGCGACGAGTCTCAGCGGAAATTCCGTGAATGCAGTTGCGGGTAATGGAACCTTCAGAATGATTCTTCCCGAAGGGACGTATCGCTTCACGACTCGCGGATTCCCTGCGGGCTATTCGATTCGTTCGATGAACTCGGGTTCTGTGGATCTGCTCACGGAACCACTCAATGCCATCGGGACCGCTCCTATTCCGGAAATTGTCGTGACCGTTGGTGTATCCACCCCACCGCCCTGGAAGAAAGTCAGCGGTCGTGTCATCGCGTTTCCCGGATCGTCATTGCCTGCCGGAATCCGAGTCGCGCTGGATGGGGAATTCGGAAACTTGGCGGTGAACGCAAATCCGGATGGTTCGTATGAGTTCTCCAGAATTCTGCCGGGTGGGTACAGGTTCAGCATCAGTCCTCCGCTGCAGATTCCTTCAACGGTTCTGACTGTCGGGGATAAGGACGTCACGGGATTTGATATTCAGCTTCCGCTCCAGGTGGAGTTATCCGGCCGCGTCCGTATCGAGGGTGAAGCAATCCTGCCGCCTTTGAGTCTGCTTATTTCACACGTCAATGGCGCCGTCTCATACGGCTCCAGAAAGATCGAGGTTCGCCCGCCGGGAGCGTTTAGCACATTGGTCACGGAAGGTGAATATCGAATTACGATCGACGGTCTACCTCAAGGTTACATTTTGAAATCGATGACTTCGGGTTCGGTGGATCTGATGCAAACGCCGCTGAAAATCATGGCGTCCACTCCATCGGAAATTGTTGTGACAATTTCCGGACCATCGGCTGTGCGCTAAGGGATTGTCAGGCGATTGTCTCGATGAGTCGCGAGAAAAGGTTTTGCGTATACCGAACCTAATTTAAATGGTAGTCGCCAAACCGTAGAAGTGAACTTGTGTTCCGAGAGCGATCGTCAATGTACGGTTTGCCGGTAATACGTCCATGTGGGCCGGGATTTCAACTTCCCAGAAACGACTTCTCGACACAAGTTGCCCAATGGCCCGTTAGTCTCGTTCGAGCGCACTGCCTGCAATTATGGTGGATTCAGAACTTGGTTCTTCTGTCCCCAATGCAACAGGCGTGTAGCCATTCACTACTTGGGTGGCCCGCGTTTCCGGTGCCGCCACTGTTACGGACGATCTCCTCGACACCCTGTGAAGCATTTGCAATCGTCGCGAACTGGAACAGCCGCAGGATCACGGGCGCTCGTTATTTGCTTTGACTCGCGATGATTGGATGCGCTAGCGTCTACGAATTCCACTGAACCGGAGAGGCTACCATGGCAAAATCGGTGCTGCTCGTTCTGGTCTTCTGTTGTGCTCGCGCTGAAGCCTCAACCCTCCTCTACAGCTTCACCGGCGACAACGGCTTGTCCGGCACCTTCACGCTGGATGACACGGCCGCATTCATCATTACGGAGACGCCAAGGGGGGAGTTATTTGCGCGACTGAGCAGCCCACTAAACACCCTACAAGGTAGTCTTGGGCCGTATACGTTCACTGGGACGCAGGTGGAGCTCCTCACCTTTCACGACTATTACGCCCCACTGTTCCCGCCGCCGAACGACTTTCACAGGAGTCAATGGACTATCATCGCTTTTCTTACCGGGCCGCCAGTGAACGGCCTGTCCCCGGCACAATTGACCATGTTTATTGAGAACACGGTCGACCCAGCGAACTTTCCTAGTCTCATCCCGCCGCCCATACCCACAAACCCAGACAATTTCAGATACTCTTTTATCACGGCGGATAGACGTGGGAATCCTGGTCAGTTGAATACAGTGGTGCTGGTTCCTGAACCTTCAAGCCTGCTACTGCTGGCTTTCGGTTCGCTGCCCGTATTCGCCTACATTCGCGTCCGCCGAACTAGTTCCTGACAAAGCGTCAAATCCCTTGCTCTTACAGTCTGACCAACCTTCCGGGCACTGCCGGCGTCGAATCCATCTCGATCGTCGCCTCCCTGCTGACGCTGAGGTCAATGACGGTGCTATCGGCAATCGCAACGGAGCCCAGGTCAATCAATGCGATTTGGCCGGACGATGCCAGAGTGGTGAACACTTCCAGGCCCAGCAGAAACGCACGGCTGCCCTGATCACGCTCCGTGAAGGTGAAGACGTATCCAGCATCGATGTGCTGATGCGGCCTTTGTCTGTCACGGTCACAGCCCGGTGAGAAAACCTCCAAAAGTCGCCATCTGGGGAAGTTGACAAGACTGCCTGATGCCCCTCAATGGATGTATTTCCGGTTAACCGTAGAAGTGAATTTGTGTTCCAAGAGCGATTGCCAATCTACGGTTTGCCGGATGTCTATCCACTGTGGGCCGTATCACGCGATTGGTAAACGCTGACGACTTGGCGGGAGTTATCTTCGACTAACTCGCCGAACGACGAGTTCCATCAGTTTTTGGGAGGCTCTTGCCCCGACTGTGATCTCTGCAAGCTCCGTCCACTCACCCTTTTCGTTAATTCGCAGGACTGACTTCGTGCTGATCTCTTCAAGGGAGAAGCCCCAACTCAAGCCCTTGCCGTCTTCCAGCAATTTCACATCAGTCTCAAGCCACCGGCCGTCGTTGTAAGCACGCATTCGATAAGCACCCGAAGCGTCGTCGAAGGAGATTAGTCCCAGCGCTTGAAGTGCTAACTTGCCGGACTTCGTTCGTCCAACGCCCTCGATCATGAGCACCAGTCCGTCCAGCTTGAATTGTGCCACTTCGCTTTGTTCAAGTTCGACGACTATACCCGGTCCGCGAGCTGCAGAAGCCTGCCCGGACCATTCGCCGACGAGGAAGTCGAGCCTCTTCATAGCGGCTCGCTGGGCTTCGATATTTGGAGTTTGAGGTGCTTGCGCCATGTTGACCAAGTTTAGCGTCAGTAGAAAGAAAATGAATATGGTGACCGCTGGGCGCGCCATTCCGCCTAACTGGTATACGCCAGCGACAATGAATTGTGTTTCGGATTAATTCCTTTGAAAGACGGTAATGCCGAACGCTTGTATCGCTGCTTGTTCACCGTCCGTCCTTCGCGCCGCCCCCCGATTCCAACCTCAGTCGTCGAGGGGACGGAGGCCCTTTGCATTCAAGCGTTCTGTTCGTCGATTCCAAACCAAGATCGATAATCCTCCGACTCCCCAAACCAATAGGGCAGCAGAGGGCAGTTCTGGGACTGATACGTCGGGAGTAACCCGAAAGTTGAGGTCGCAAGTCCCCCCGGATACACACGTCCCTAACGTTCCTCTTCCAAGGTATAAGGAACCTCCGCTGTATGCATCCGACAGGTTTTGATAGACCACACCGTGTCTGGCCGAAGTCGCGGTTACAGCAGCTGTGTACGTGATTCCAGGAGTCAGTACAATACCGGAGAAACTGAAGTCGACAAAAAGGCCAGGTCTTCCGGGACCGGGCAAGTCAGTCGGTAAAAGCTGAGTCACGCTTCCCAGCACGTTTCCAGTAAATCCGATTCCGACATATAAAGTCATCGTGACCGGGCCATTTCCAAATGTCGGATTATTGTTGACGAAGTCAAATGCTATAGACCCCAGGCCTCGATCGGTTGTCCACAAAAAAGACTGCCCAATGGGGCTGAAAGAGGTAATCGTTGCAGAGCTTAATCCGGAGCTTTGGTCAATGGTGTCGGCCTGAAGCTCGCTAAAACACCCGACAACAAGTAAGAATGACGAAAAAAACTTCCACCAACGAACTTTCATAGGGTCATCTCCAACAATAGAAGCGGAAGTACACGGGATTTTCGAACTAACTTCAAGAAGAAAGCCACAGGAGGCAGCATATGCAACAGTAGTGGATTCATCCACATTTCTGCATGTAACAAGGATGAGCAAAGGACTTCCAGATTCTATATTGGTACTGCCCGATTAGTCGGTATCTTGGACAAGTCGATTCCCCCGCGTTTGCTCAACCGCTGAATCCCCTCTTTGGGCACTTCATCTCGGCAGTTACTTTTGATACCCGCTGCGCTTTGGATTGTTGAGAGTGCTGGATGGCTCTAATCAACGTTGTCTCATACCCGAATGTGCCGAGCATCGCACTATCATCTATCGCACAACGGCGGGATCGATCCCAACAGGTGGCGGACCAGCTCGGTCACGGGCGTCAATTTGGACGTCTATACCCTCTGGCATCTTACTCAGCGCTGCGACTCGAGTCCACGAGCCTGCTCGAACAGAGTCTGGCGTCAACATCCATCAACTGATTCCCATTTTCTGCCGGTCCCATCAACTGACTCGAATGCCAACCTAAAAACAGCGTGACTGGTTGAGGGTAATCAGCTTTGGTAGCATGCGGAAATGTATTTCGATCAAGCTGGATACCATCTTAAATGCGAGTGGGGATTGGAAGGCTTGTTAGCGCTCCAATCTGCCAGCGACGCACTTGTCATTGTTGATGTTTTGTCTTTCTCGACCGCCGTAGACATCGCCTTGTCAAATGGTGCGACGGTTCTGCCATACCGCTCGAAAGACAATTCCGCAAAGGATTTCGCAGCCGTACACGGCGCAGTTCTTGCTGGCCGACGTGGTGCCAAGGCTGGCTACACACTCTCACCAGCTTCTCTTCGTACTATTCCGGCGGGCACTCTTCTATTGCTGCCATCGCCAAACGGAAGCACCCTCTCCCTCCGTGCAAGCGGTGTTCCAGTATTCACAGCTTGCTTGAGAAACTGCCGGGCCGTTGCAAAGTGCGCCGGCGCTCACGGGTCGCGCATTACCGTTGTCCCCGCAGGGGAGCGGTGGCGCGACTCATCTCTTCGCCCCTGCCTGGAGGATCTGATCGGCGCAGGCTCAGTCCTAATTGAACTCTCAGGAACGGTTTCGCCGGAGGCCGAAATGGCGATTGCCACGTTCCTGCGCTTTCGCGAGGACCTTAGCAGGGCGCTATTGCAATGTGGTTCGGGCCGAGAGTTGGTTGAAACGGGATTTGGTTCGGACATTGAATTGGCGGCAGAGTACGCCGTGAGTTCTGTGGCACCCATGCTCGTGCGAGATCGATTCACCGACGCTTCGAACGGTTTGTAGGCGCTGAAAAGAGCGAGTCGCTGAACAATCGCCGGAGTGGCAACTCCCAGCTAATTCGCAGAAGTGCCCATCGGGCGAAAACGTAAGGCGCAATGCGCGCCGAAACCGTGAACTCCAGGATTTCTCTTTGTGGATTTGCTGTAAACTTCACCGATCGTGGCGCAACTGGAGTACGGCGACTATTACAAATTCTTCGTTTCCTGCGGAATTGCGCTGATTATCGTCTCCATCGGCCTGCCGTGGCTGTTTCTACACGAATCGTTTGATCTGCTTCTGGAGAGCTCAAAACTTTCCGCCCTGACGAAGACTGCCCAAACCGTCATCACCCAAAGGCAAAATATCGTCGCATTCATGCTCAATGTCATCCCTTTTGTCAGCCCGGTCTTTTTTGGCACCGGCGTCCTCATGAGTGTTTATGGACTGTGGAGATGGAGCGGTCGGCAGGTGGTGCGCGACAAGAGCGAAGATCTTGATGTCGAGAAGAAAGAACATGAACTCAAAGACATGACGAAATCAGAAGTCCTCGCAAAGGTTGAAGCCGAAGTCGCAAACCAGAGCGTTTCAACAATCTCCCTCCCAAATCCGCAAGCGAGCGGAACCGCTGTGAAATCGTATCTTCGATACGAAGAAATATTTTTCGAGACCCTCCGGAAATATGTCATCAACGAATACCTGCTCCTTCTTAACCAACGCGCCGCAGCGTATGAAATTGACGCCGTCCTCAAATCGAAATCTGCAGACACACCTCAATTCATGATCGAGTTTAAGAAAGTTCAAAACGCCAACGCTTCCATTCTTATCGACGCAATTCGGCAGGTGGCGAAAGCTTCAGACTGGGTCGGCTTGGGAGAAAACCGCGGATACGTTCCAATGGCTGTCATAGCGTATAGCACCTTTAACGCGAAGTGGCATGAAGACGTGACAAACTTCCTGGATAAATACGATGAGAATCCAACGGCCATAGGCCGTGCTGTTTTTCGGTTCATTTCTCTGCGGCGCCTTCCCAACTTATC
>Ga0070664_100003193_pt1 | contig 13243 bp, 9 predicted proteins | sample KBSC73metaG_FD_65863 | JGI IMG/M metagenome (GOLD analysis project Ga0070664, IMG submission 65863) | Corn rhizosphere microbial communities from Kellogg Biological Station, Michigan, USA - KBS C7-3 metaG | ecosystem: Host-associated > Plants > Roots > Rhizosphere > Soil ... | reverse complement strand
AATGCCCGCCGCCTCTGGCGCGGCAACCGCGGTGGTCACGCCCGGAACGACCTCGACGGCGATACCGGCCCGCACGAGCACGAGCATCTCTTCCGCGCCTCGGCCGAACACGAATGGATCACCGCCTTTCAAGCGCACGACGCGCTTGCCTTGCCGCGCTGCGCGAATCATCAAGCGGTTGATCGTTTCCTGTTTGACACTCGCTCGACCGGCACGCTTACCGACACAAAAGCACTGCGCGTGCGTCAGACGACGCAGCGATTCGGCATCGACCAACGCATCGTACAAAACAAGATCGGCCTCTTCGACGCGCCGCAAGGCGCGAACCGTCCAGAGCTCCGGATCTCCGGGACCGGCACCCACCAGTGAAACTCGACCTAACGCCATCGACGAACTCCCAACTTCCAACTTCCAACTTCACCATCACACTCCCGTTGGGAATTGGGAGTTGGGAGTTGACCGGCGTTTTTCTGTTCGTAGAGTCGGTTGAGCGTCTCGAGTAACATGGGTCGCCGCTCTTCCATCGGGACTCGGCTTCGCTTCCATTCGCGACGCGCCGCGTCGGAAGCCACCATCCACCTATCGAGGTCGACCGGCAGCCATGCGTCGAGTGCTTCTCGCAGCAGGCCCGCCAGCGCCGGTGCGCGGCCGTCGGTAGAAAACGCGATCGTCACACCGGATCGGCGTACGACGCTTCCCGCATATGCGCTCGCGTGATCCGGATCGTCGACGGCGTTGACAAACACGTGCCGTCGCTCCGCTGCGTCGAGCACCTGCTTGTTGACCTCGGGAGGCGCCGCCGCTACCACGTACCAGACATCGTCCACATCAGCAGGTTCGAACGCGCGCTGAACGATCGTCACGCCAGCGCGCTGGAGCTCCGCTCGAATCATCGGCGCCACCACTGTGACGTCCGCGCCGTCTGCCAGCAGGCCGGCGAGCTTTCCAGCGGCCACACGACCGCCGCCAACAAGAAGGACTCGGCGGTCGCGAAGCTTCAGGAAAACCGGATACATGTGGATAACCCGTGTTATGCAGTCACTCCCTGTGGTGAAACAACGCGTTCGAAGTCCGACAACGCGCGGCCGATTCTGACCGGTGGCTCGACCCGGTCTCTCATGATCTCGGCAGTCTTGTAGCCATTGCCGGTGATGCATACGACGACCGATTCGTTAGCCTTGATCACACCCTTGCGGATCAGCGCGCGAGTGGCGGCCAGCGTCGTTCCGCCCGCCGGTTCGGTGAAGATGCCTTCGGTCTGGGCCAGCAGGTCGATGGCGTCGAGGATCTCTGGATCGCTCACCATCGCGCCGCTCCCGCCGGTTTCCTTTACGACTTTGACAACCTGGAAACCGTCGGCAGGGTTGCCAATCGCGAGCGACTTCGCGATCGTGTCGGGCTTCACCGGATCGGGAAATTCAAGACCGGCCTCGAGCGCGCGAATGACTGGAGCCGAGCCTGCCGGCTGCGCCGCATGAATACGAGGCAAGCGGCCGTCCACGAGACCAACTTCCTTGAACTCGCGCAGACCTTTGTAGATGCGCGGAAGCAGCGTGCCTCCGGCAACCGGCGACACGACGTGGTCGGGATAGCGCCAGCCAAGCTGCTCCGCGATCTCGAAGCCCATCGATTTCGCGCCTTCGGCGTAATAACTCCGGAGGTTGATGTTTGCGAACCCCCAGCCATACCGATCCGCCACCTGCGTGCAGAGCCGATTCACGTCGTCGTAATTACCGTCAACGGCGATGACATGCGGCCGATAGATGGCGGCGCCGAGAATCTTGGCTGGCTCGAGATCGTGGGGAATGAACACGTAGCACTGCAGTCCGAGGCGCGCGGCGTGGGCCGCGACACTGCCTGCAAGATTTCCAGTTGAGGCGCACCCGAATACCGGGAATCCCAACTCGATCGCCTTCGTCGCAGCGACCGACACGACGCGGTCTTTGTACGAGAAGGTCGGATGATTCACCGAGTCGTCTTTGATGTAGAGCTCGGAAACACCGAGCGCGTCAGCCAGACGGCTCGCGCGCACCAGCGGCGTGAACCCGGAATGGAATCCGGTGCGCGGCTCGCTCACCGGCAACAACTCGACATAGCGCCACAACGAAGGGGGTCGCGACTCAATGAGCTCCCGGCTGATGACCTTACGCACCGCGTCGTAGTCGTATGTGACTTCGAGCGGACCGAGGCACTCGCTGCATACCCAGTTGGCCTTGGGCGGGTAGGTTGCACCACAGAGGTGACAGGTCAACCCGGCCACGAACTTCATACTGTTCTCCTCACTGCTCCCGACTCGAGGACTCGCGAGCCCTGGTCGTCCACATCAAGCGTCCGGACGGTCGCGTCGACGCCAGCTCGCTCATACATCGATGACAATCGCCGCGCGACGTGTGTGGCATCGCCTCGCGTCAGTAACGCAACCGACGGTCCGGCTCCGGACAGAAAAGCTCCCAGCATGTCCGGATCCTCGAGCGCCAGCGCGTCGCGCAGCAACGGCACCAGCGACGAACGCGCCGTCTGATGCAGCCGGTCCTTCACGGCTTCGCGCAATCGATCGTAGTGCCCCTGCTGCAGCGCATGCACGAGTGCGAGGACGCGCTGCATGTTGAAGATGGCATCACTCCGGGGCACCTCACGCGGCAATGCGGCACGAGCCTTCGCTGTTGCCAGTCCAACAACAGGGGTGGCCACCACCAACCTTAGATCCTGGGGCCATGACCATCGAAGCGCATAGGGCAATGCTCCTTCAACTTCGATGACCGAGTTCAGACCCCCGAAAAGAGCGGGTGCCGCGTTGTCCGCATGCCCTTCGGCTTGAGTCGCGAAGCCGAGGAGCTCCGAATCGCCCAGCGCGCCCGTGACTCGCTCGAACACCCTGAGGCCCGCAACGCTGGCAGCAGCGCTGCTACCGAGCCCGGCGGCCATCGGAATTTCGCTTGTTACCTCGATCGTGACACTTGGCCCGCGTCTTCCAGTGCGTTGAACAGCGATGTCGAACGCGCGCTCTACCGCATTGCGTCCCGAGATCGCCGGCGTGCTCCGCGCCACCACGAGTTTCGTTCCGCCATCGTCGCGGACATCGACGATCCGGGCACGCAAGTACAACTCAACGGCAACACCGAGCGTATCGAAGCCGCCACCCAGGTTGGCGACCGAGCCTGGGACTATTATTTCCTCCCCGACAACGGCGTCAGCGCGAACTGTCTCCCCCGTCTTAAGTGACACGAAACAAAAACGATATCACGAATCGTGGTCCGCGAGCATCGGCAGCGCCAGGGGCGGCTCGGCGTGCCAGCGCTCCTCGTTCATCACACCCAAAGCCTCAAGAAGAGCGGCCTCTTCGCAAGGCTCGACGGTGACAACAAACGGAAGCCGGTCCTTGGGATAACCAGGCTCCTGCAACAAGGCATCGACGTTGACCGAGTGCCTCGCCAGCGAACCCGCAATCGACGCCAGGATGCCGGGTTTGTCCTTGACCACGAAACGCAAGTAGTACGGCATCGGAGGCGGCGCGACGAAGGCGGCCGGCTGCCATTCCTCGGCTTCGCGTCGCGCCCCCCCCTGTGTCAGAGCCAGCAGATCGGACACAACCGCTACAGCTGTTGCGGGACCGCCGGCGCCAGCGCCGCTGAAGCTGCTCTCACCGCCGAATCGACCGTAAACAGACACCACGTTGTTGGCACCCTGGTTCCGCCCGAAGCTCGAGCCCTGCGGGACAAGGACTGGCCCGACGAAGCCGTGGAAGCCTCCCTCGGTCGCCTGAACTCTCGACACTTGACGGATCGTGCACCCCAATCGAGTCGCATACTGGAAATCGGCGGTCGACAGTGGACGAATCGAGCGCGTGGGCACATCCGCCATTTGAAGATGACGGTGGAACGCTATGCCGGCAAGCACAACGAGCTTTGCGGCCGCATCGAAGCCATCGACGTCAGCGGTCGGATCTGCCTCGGCGTAGCCCAGTCGCTGGGCGTCGGCGAGCACGATGTCCATCGCTTCGCCAGTGGAAGACATCCGGCTCAGGATGTAGTTGCATGTGCCGTTCAGGATCCCCGCGACGCCGGTGAGTTCGTCACCTGCAAGACCTTCGCGCACCCCGTGAATAAGCGGCACCCCGCCGCCGACGGCCGCTTCGAAACGAAGACGCACGCCGGCACCCGCCGCAGCCCGCAACAGCTCCGGTCCGTGCGCCGCGAGCAGCATCTTGTTGGCGGTCACGACTGACATGCCTCGATCGATTGCCTGAGTGACCCACTCGCGTGCAGGCGTGACACCGCCGACAACTTCAACAACCACGTCAGGCCGACCGGCAAGCACGTCGTCGAAGTTATCTGTCCAGAGGACGGAGTCAGGCACCCAATCGGCGCGCTTCCGTGAGACGTCGCGATTGAAGACGTGCGTCAACCGGAGTCGATTGGCCAACTCCGGACGCTCGACCAGAATTCGCGCGACCGAAGCACCAACTGTTCCGAAGCCAAGGAGTGCGACCTTCAGGGGAGGGCCAGGCGTCAGACTCTCGGCGCCGGGCTCTTGATTCTGGGCCGCTGCTCGGCCTTCAGCCAATTGTTCTGGGTTCTGAGCTTGAGGCATCACTCTACAGTTTACAGGCTGTACCGTACAGGTGCCGTAGACTGAACACAGAAGAACATGGAACGCGAGACGAGAGTACAGAACCCACAGTCCCCCTTCACCGTCGGTCTCATCCAGGATCACGCAACCGCGGATGTCGCGTCGAACCTGGAGCGAACGGAGCGGCTGGTCCGGGAAGCGGCCGGGAAGGGCGCGCAAATCATCTGTCTGAAGGAGCTTTTTCAGTCGCCGTACTTCTGCAAATCGCAGCAGAGTGAGCGATTCGATCTCGCTGAATCGATTCCGGGCCCCACGACAACGGCAATGCAGCGTTTGGCGAAAGAGCTGGCGATTGTTCTGGTCGTTCCGGTCTTCGAGAGACAGGCGGCCGGTGTCTACCGGAATTCGGCCGCCATCATCGATGCGGATGGTTCGTTGCTCGGCATATATCGGAAGATGCACATTCCAGACGACCCGCTGTTCAACGAGAAGTATTACTTCACGCCTGGCGACGACTCACCCCAGGTCGGCGGATTCAAAGTGTGGAAGACGCGCTACGCGACGATCGGCGTCCTGATCTGCTGGGACCAGTGGTACCCGGAGGCGGCGCGGATCACATCGCTCCTGGGCGCGCAGGTGTTGTTCTATCCCACGGCGATCGGCTGGCATCCGTCCGAGCGCGCCGAATGGGGCGAGGCCCAGGTCGACGCGTGGCGCACGATTCAGCGGTCGCATGCGATTGCGAATGGCGTGTTCGTCGCGGCGCCAAATCGCGTCGGCCACGAGGATGAACCAGGGACCAACGGCATCACCTTCTTCGGCCATTCTTTCATCGTCGATCCATTCGGACGCTATGTCGCCGAAGCCGGGGAAAGCGAAGAGGTCCTCATCGCGCGATGCGATCCGGAGTTGATCGAGACGGTTCGCCGCAACTGGCCATTCCTCCGCGACAGACGCATCGACGCGTACGGTCCGATCCTCAACCGGTATATCGGCGCGTGACCCGTCCTCGATCGCCGTACCGAATGCCCGCGGAGTGGGAGCCTCACCGCGCCACGTGGATTGCATGGCCGCACCACGAACCGGACTGGCCGGGAAAGTTCGGACCGATTCCGTGGGTGTATTCGGAGATTGCCCGCGTCCTCGCATTGCACGAACCGGTTGAGATCCTTTGCCAGTCGGAAGAGGTTGCCGAATCGGCCCGCGCGATCCTGACCGCGCACGCGGCCCGGCTCGATCAGATTCGCTTGCACGTCGTGCCAACCGACCGCGTGTGGCTTCGTGACTCGGCGCCAATCGGCGTACGTATTGATTCGGGTGAAGTCGTCCTGCTGGATTGGAAGTTCAACGCGTGGGCGAAGTACGACAACTGGGCTCTCGACGACCGGATCGGAGCCGCCATCGGTTCCCTGACCGGGCTGCGCCGAGAAGAACCGCACCTGGACAGCGGCGAGCCCATCGTCCTCGAAGGCGGCGGCATCGAGGTCAACGGGGACGGGCTACTTCTCGTGACCGAGGAATGGCTGTTGAGTGACACGCAGGTGAGAAACCCGGGGGTGTCGCGCACGGACTACGAGCGGATTTTCGCGCGCTGGCTCGGCATCGATCGCACGATCTGGCTCGGCGAGGGATGCGTTGGCGATGACACGCACGGCCACATCGACGACATCGCCAGGTTCGTCGCGCGCGACACGGTGCTACTGGCGGTCGAACCGGACCCGGCTGACGACAACCACGTGCGGTCGATGGACAATCTGCATCGTCTCGAACATGCGGCCAACGCACCCGGCGTCGCTGCCCTTCGCATCGTCACGCTCCCGTTTCCACGCGCGGTGGTGATGAATGGCGAGCGTTTGCCGGCAAGCTACGCCAACTTCTACATCGCGAACGACGTCGTGCTGATGCCGACGTTCAACGACCCGAACGATCGTGTTGCACTCGACATCCTCGCCAACCTGATGCCGTCACGGACCGTCGTCGGCATTCACGCCGTCGATCTGGTTTGGGGATTAGGGACGCTGCACTGCCTCACGCAGCAGGAGCCTGCGAGGATCGATCCGTGATTATTGATTCCTGATTGTTGAATCGTTTTGGTTCACGATTGTCGAATGTTGATTGGAGCGAAATCGTAGGGCGATCACCTACGGCGTCGCGATCGCGAGGGATACACTCACAGCAGCTCCGGGCATCGCAACACCGGCGATCTCCTGATACTCGACGTCGAATAGATTCGTGCCGTCCACGAAGAGATCGAATGTGCGATTGATTCGTCTCCCGAGTCGCGTGTCGAGCAACACGTAATCAGACGTGCCGGTGGAACGCGAGCGCCGGCGATACTCGACACGCGGCGCCATGCGAAATCCTCCCGGCAGTGGAACCGCGACCGCGGCCGCCAACGAGTGCGGCGCGTAATCGAGCACGTACTTCGATAGCTGGTCGACCGCGGCGGCATCGATGTCGATCGCCGTGTACTGCGCGTGTACGAATACGCCAGACCCGAGCGACTTCTGGATTCCGATCTCGAATCCGAGCGTGTCGACGTCACGCACGTTGTAGGTCTGCCACCGATCGGCAGCCGTCTGGCGAAGCCAATCGATCACATCATGGTCCTGACGTGTGAAGACGCTCGTTTGCAGTAACCATCCGCCACGCAAGATGACGTCGGCCCCAGCCTCCTCCGCCCAGGAAGTCTCCGGCCCGACGTCCTCACGAGCCAGGTTCGCCGGGTCCGAGTAGTAACGCTCGGTGAAGGTGGGGACACGAAACGCGCGTCCGACCGATCCGCGAAGCCGCACCGATGGCGTCGCCCACCATCCGGCACCCAACGACGGATTCCAGGAGGTCCCGAACTCATCGTAGGTATCGACGCGAAGCAGGCTCTCGAGCTGGACGCCCGCGACGTCCTGCCGCCACTCACCGTACGCGCTGATGCGAGCGGTCTCGTGGTCGCCAAGGTTCGTCGAGCGGATCCAGTCGCCCCCACCCTCGAGTCCGAGCGTGAGCGATCCGCGACCCGCCACTGGACGAGAGCCATTGGCCGAAACGAGGACGGCATGGGTTCGGTGGCGGTTGTCGGACAGCGCCGGCGTGAGCTGATTGAACACGAACCGGTCGCCGTGTGTGCGATACGACACCTGACCATCGATGCTCCATCCGCCGAGTTCTCCAAACCGGTGGTCGGCGGTCAGAAGCGTCTGGTTGGTCCATTCGCGCGAGGGCGCGTTGCCGCCATAGAAGTTGTTGGCACCGAATTCCTTCCACAGGTACGACAACGACAACCCCGTGCGAGTGCCGAGCGCCGTTCGCGAGCGCACCGTCGCTTGTTTGAAATCGCGGTCGTACATGAAGCCATCGGATCGGTCGAATGACACCCCCGCAGATTCCCGTAGCTCACCTCGCGATACGTCCGCCTGGCCCCGGCCCGCCACCAGCCCGAAGCTACCGCCTTCGACCGCGCCCGACTCGTTCGATTCGCGCCGCGTGACGACGTTGATCGTGCCGCCGACGGCATCGGCTCCGAAGAGTGACGACCCTGGGCCGTACAGGATTTCGATCCGCTCGACGAGATCGAGAGGCACAGGGATATCGCCATTGTGATGGCCCGACTGCGCATCGTTCAGCCGTACGCCGTCGACGAGCATCAGCATCTGACCGAAGGTCGCTCCGCGAAGCGCGAAGTCGGTTTGAACTCCGCGGGTGCCGCGCGCACGAACATCAATCGAAGATGCCAGCCTCAGGACGTCCGCGATGCTATGCACCGGCAGCGCCTCGATCTGCTGCCGCGTAACGATGGTCATCGTCCTGGTCACGCTACCAAGTTCGACCGGCCGTGCTGCGGCCGTCACCACGACGGTCTGTCGAAAGTCCTGTGCGTGCAGCGGCGTGCCGATCAGGGCAATGAAGAAAACAAGTCCTTTTTTCATCGGGTCCGCAATATTGGCACAGCCCATCTCGCGAGCCTTGACGACTTTTTGACATATGATTCATCGCCTGTTTGAGCATACTGCTGCGGCGCCTGGCTTCGGATCACCGCGAAAACAGGTGGGTGGGTCAAGGAGCATCAATCAGGCCGCCGGAACTATGAGGTGCATCAGATAGCGGTTGTCAAAATCAGGGCCGGAGCGCAACATACGCCACATCAGGACGCGCGTTCGGCTTCCCAATCCGAGGAGGGTAGGAATGAAGCAGGCACTCATCAGAGGCGCCGCGGCGCTTCTGTTGCTGACCGGTTTGCCAGCTGCGGTATTCGCTCAGGCCTCCATCACGGGCCTCGTGAAAGATACGTCCGGAGCGGTACTTCCCGGCGTAACCGTCGAAGCTACGAGCCCGGCGATCATCGAGAAAGCCAAATCGGCGACAACGGACGGCACCGGCCGCTACACGATCCCCGATCTACGACCCGGCACCTACCGCGTGACTTTTACGCTACCGGGATTCAAAACGGTGGTGCGCGACAACCTCGAGCTACTTGGAACGACAGTCGTAACGGCGAACGCGGACCTTGCTGTCGGAACGGTCGAAGAGACGATCACCGTGTCAGGTGCGACACCAACTGTCGATCTGCAGAGCACGACTCGACAAGTCTCGATCACCCAGGAGATCGTCTCGGCCATCCCCAGTTCGCGAAATCCGTTTGCCTTGGGTGTCCTCATTGCGGGCGTCACGCAGAGCTTTGGCAGTCGTGACGTTGGCGGCGCAGTCGTCGCAGAGGTCGCAGCACTCTCGGCAAACGGCGGCCGCACCAACGATCAGCGCATGATGGTCAACGGCGTGGCGCTCAGCTCCGGCATCGGTGGTGGCTGGGGCGGCGGTGCCGTGCCAAACGCCGCGGGCACGCAGGAGTTCGCGATTGACGTCTCCGCCGTGGATGCGCAAGCAGCCACCGGCGGCGTGCGCGTCAACTTCATCCCGCGGGACGGCGGCAACCGGTTCAGCGGCACGATCTTCGGAAGCTACTCGAGGGGCAGCTGGGCCGCAGACAACTACACCGGCACCGACGTGCAGCAGCGCGGGCTGACAGCGCCGAGCACGATCAAAGAGAATAGCGATTTCAATCCCGGCGTCGGCGGCCCCATCGTGCGCGACAAGTTCTGGTTTTTCGTGTCCGGTCGATCACTGTTCGCCGACAACTTCGTCGCCGGACAGTTCATGAACGCCAACGCGAACAATTTGAATGCAATCCGCTACGTCCCGACGAGTGATCAGGCAATCCTGCACCAGGATCAAAAGATCGTCCAGGTGCACCTCACGTATCAGCTGAACCAGAAGAACAAGCTCGGTCTGACGGTCGATCAGGAAGCCTATTGCGGATGTCCGTTTGGCGTCACCGCGGGGGTCACTCCAGATGCCGCGAGCGATCGCCGGTTCCCGCTGCAACGATTTGTCTCGGCGGACTGGACCTCACCGGTCACCAACCGCCTGCTGATTGAAGCCAGCGGCATTCACCGCGTGGAGCGGTGGGGCAACATGCACCTGCAGACCGGCAAGGGCGACAACATCGATGCACTCGCGCCCGGCATTACGGGAATCGTCGACAACCCCTCGTTGGCGACAGGGGCCAGCCTGAACTACCGCGCCTCGAGTGGGACTTTCAACAACTCGTGGAACTGGAACCTCCACTACCGAGCGGCGGTTTCATACATCACCGGCTCTCACAGCTTCAAGGTGGGCTTCAACAACGCCTACCTGCACCACGAGAACACGACCTACACCAATCCGACGACCGAGTACTACTACAACTTCGCCAACGGTGTGCCGTCGCAAGTCGTATATCGCATCCCGCGCAAGGTGGGCGTGGACGTCGACTACGATATGGGTCTGTTCGCTCAGGATCGCTGGACCGTCGGCCGCTGGACGCTATCGGGCGGTGTTCGATTCGACGCCTTCAAGAACCACTTCCCCGAGTCGTCCATCGCGCCCACCTACCTGGCGCCAAATCTGAACGTGTCGTTCCCAAAGATCGACAATCTGAACTGGAAGGACATCACGCCGAAGATGGGAGCCACCTACGATCTGTTCGGCAACGGCAAGACGGCCTTGAAGGTCACGCTGAACAAGTACCTCGAAGGAATGGGGACGACCGGTTTCGGCCCGGCACAGGTGACCGACGCACCAAACCCGCTGAATCGCCTGGCGGGCACGTTAGCCCCGTTCCCCACGCGGACCTGGGTTGACGCGAACAGTAACTTCGCGCCCGACTGCAACTTGCAGAACTACCAGGCCAACGGCGAGTGCCTCGCGCTGACCAACGCAGCGATTTTCGGGACAGTGGCGCCAGGAACAAGCTACGACCCCGACCTCATGAACGGATGGGGGAAGCGCTTCTTCAACTGGGAGTTCACGACGGGCGTACAGCACGAACTCGCGCCACGCGTGTCGCTCAATGTCCAGTATGCGCGACGCTGGTACGGGAATATCCGTGTGACCGACGATCGCTCGGTCACTCCGGCTGATTACAACCGATTCACCATCAACGTTCCGGTCGATTCGCGCTTGCCCGATGGCGGTGGGTACCCGCTCACCGGATTCGACATCACCTCGGCCGCCAACGCAAGGCCGACCGATTACTTCGTCACGCTGTCTAACAACTACGGCAAGCAGACCGAACACTTCGATGGCGTCAACATCTCTCTGCAAGCGCGCCTCCAGAACGGCCTGCTCTTTCAAGCCGGGGTAGGACCGGGACGCGTAGTCACCAACGACTGCGAAGTGGTTGACGATCTCCCGGAGATGCTTCAGACGACGGCAGGCAACCCGACGCGGAGCTTCACGGCCGCATCGAGACCGCTGGAGCGCTGCGAACAAAACAACGGATGGCGAACCGGCGTCAATGGCCTGGCCTCGTACACCATCCCGAAGATCGACCTTCAGGTCAGCGGCACGTTCCAGAATCAACCGGGCATTCAGACGGACGCCAACTACAACACGCCCGTCTCCGCCACCGATCTGGGACGTCCTTTCACTGGTGCGACCTTCCGCAACTACAACATCGTGAAGGCCGGAGAGGTGTATATCGAGCGGTTGAACCAGATCGACTTCCGCGTGGCGAAGCTATTCAGATTTGCCGGCGCGCGAACGAGCGTGAACTTTGATCTGTACAACCTAACCAACTCTAACTCCGTGCTGACCGAGAACGCCACGTTCGTGTTGGCCCCGAGCACGGCGTGGAGAACACCACAGTCAATTCTGCTACCTCGGCTCTTCAAGATCAGCGCGCAATTCGATTTCTGATAGACGCAACAAAGCACGCGACGACAGCAACGGCACGAAGACTTCCGACTCCCGACTCTCATGACCTATCCTCAACCAGGATGGGGTGGGAGTTGGGCGTTGGGGGTGTGCGAGTTGCTGTCCCAGAGAACAGGATTTAGGACCGTTTGTCCCCGAGAGCCTAGAAGCGCTCGCCGACGCCGACTGCCACCGGCAGAAGATGTTCCTGCGGATACACACGCCAGACGCATTGCAGGAAGCGTCTGATAACTCGTGAGCTCTCCGCCTTTCTGTGGACGATGCGTACTTCGGTCGTGGCGTCACGATCGCTGACTGGGCGGACGGCGACGCCACTTGGCGGCTGCGGTCCGGTGAGCGGTACTCCATAGCCCAAGTAGACACCCTTGCCGGACGCCACGAGCATCATCCCTGAATGGTTGAAGGGACCCGCACCGGGGGTCGAAATCATGCGCGGCGCCAGCCCTGAGCGTGAGTAGAGATCGAGAATCTGATCGTACAGCGTTGGCGCGATCTGGCGATCCCAGAGCAGCAGCGGCTCGGTAGCCAGTTCGCGGATCGACACCGACTCGCGGGCAGCGAGCGGGCTCACATCAGACACAATCGCCTGAATGCGTTCATGGAGAATCGGAGCCGACACCTCGAAGCCGGCATCAAACGGCGGTCGCGCAAACGCGATGTCGAGTGCGCCACTACGAAGCTGCTCGTCCGAGTCATACCAGCAATAAGCATCGGTTGCCGCAATAGTCACGTCGGGTTCATGCCGCGAAAACTCGACACGGATGCCATTGACGACGTCCCACAGTCCCCAGCCGATGCCGATGCGAATCTCGTTGGCCTCCGCAGAGGAAATCTGGCGGGCAGTCAACGCAAATTCTGATGCCGCTGTCTCCAGCGTCCGCGCCTTCTCGAGAAGTCGCCGTCCTGGCTCGGTCAACGTGACGCCGTGGCGATGGCGCACAAACAACACGACACCGAGCTCTTCTTCAAGCTGATGAATGTAGCGACTGAGAGGTGGCTGCGAGATGTGCAGCCGTTCGGCGGCTTTGGTGACGCTCAGGGTCTCGGCTACTGCAATAAACGCCTTGACTCGTCTGAGATCCATGGGGGGCGCATTATATCAATTCGGTATAGCAGCGCAGCGAAAGATGTATTGGACAGCGAATGCTGTGCTAAGCGAGCGTATCGCGCGACACGATTCATCAGAGGGACGCGAGTATTGACAGAACGGTCTCGACGCCTTGACAAGCCCCACCTATGCGGGCACGATCTGGTCACTTTTATCCCGTCACCGCCCTTACTGCGGGATTGTTCGGCCCCGTTAAGTACACATGGGCTCCTTCCATACACGCACGACTGCTTTGATTCACATCTCAGTGTCCTTCGGTCGACTAAACGGGAGGTTTTGATGCGTGGAATCGTGAGAGCTCTGGCGGCGTTCATGCTC
>Ga0070664_100003191_pt1 | contig 13250 bp, 17 predicted proteins | sample KBSC73metaG_FD_65863 | JGI IMG/M metagenome (GOLD analysis project Ga0070664, IMG submission 65863) | Corn rhizosphere microbial communities from Kellogg Biological Station, Michigan, USA - KBS C7-3 metaG | ecosystem: Host-associated > Plants > Roots > Rhizosphere > Soil ... | reverse complement strand
CGGGCGATGGCGTCCTTGCGGCGCCCGGTCGCGTAGGCGCGGCCCTGCTTGTCGAGCTGCTGCTCGCGAAGCGGCGCGGCTTCCTGCAGCGGCGGGGCAGCGGCGGGAGTTTCGTCGGCCGCAGCCGATGCTTCGGTCTCGACGGCCGGGGTCTCGGCCGGCTGCTCGCTGGTCAGCGCGCCGAGATCGGACAGGGATTTCTTCTTATCGGCCATTATGCGCCTACCTTGTTCTTGCGGTTCATCGACGCGACGTCGAGCGGTTGCGGATCCTGGCCGCCGTGCGGATGCTCGGTGCCGTTGTAGAGGTGCAGCGCGCGCATCTGGTCGCGGCCCAGCGGACCCCGCGGGATCATGCGCTCGACCGCTTTCTCGAGCACGCGCTCGGGGAACCGGCCTTCAAGCACCTTGCCCGCAGTGACCTCCTTGAGGCCGCCCGGATAGCCGGTGTGCTTGTAATAGATTTTCTGGTCGAGCTTGCGGCCGGTGAAGCGGACCTTGTCGGCGTTGACGATGACGACATGGTCGCCGCAATCGACGTGCGGAGTGTAGCTCGGCTTGTGCTTGCCGCGCAGGATGTTGGCAACGATCGTCGCAAGGCGGCCGACGACCAGACCTTCGGCGTCGATTAGATGCCATTTCTTCTCGACCTCGGCCGGCTTTGCCGACTTGGTCGTCTTCATCAGCGCCTTCATGGCCTGAAACCTCATTCCAAGAGAAAAGCGGCTCCTGAGCATGATCTCTGGGGAGCCGCCGTCGGACGGGCTAATTGCGGGCGGGGGCCGAAAAGTCAAGCAATCCCGGGCATTTCCAGACGGGTAAAATAATACCCTGAAATGCATGACGGCGGCGAAACGACTGGAACGGCGAGGGCCCCGTTTCCGTTTCACCAGCAACACGAAACGGGAGGAATTTATGTATATCGGACTTGGCGGATTATTGATCCTCATCCTCATTCTGTGGCTGCTCGGCGTTATCTAGCGACCAGCACCATTTGAATCGCACAGCCGAACGCCGCGCTTGCCCTCTGGGTGAGCGCGGCGTTCGTGGCGGCTGGCCGTGCAGTCGGACCGTGCCGCCGCGTTCATCGGAGAATTTCGCGAGCATTCCACGTTGCCCGAGCGGGCCAGGCGCTTTACTCCGGCGTCGACGTGAGCGGCCAGAGTCGTCACACCTGTCCTCAATCGCCGGAGCCGTGCCCAAGTGCCAAGACGCGTCAAGGATTTCATCGACATCAGCGAATATACGTCGCTCGACGACCTCATCCGCTATCTCGAGACGGTCCGCGATAACCTGCCGCCCGAACATCAGGCTGAGCTTAAGATCCGCGGCGACGAGATTTTCGGGCGGCGGCTGACGATCACTTATTTCCGCGAGCAGACACCCGACGAGATCGAGCTCGATTCCAAATATTCGGACGGTGACAAGGCGGCGGGAGCGTCGATCGAGGAGCTTCGCCACAAGCTGGACGAGGTTCCGTTCAAGCTCGGCAAGGCCAAGCGCGGCTAATCCTTGGCCGTGCGCTCCGCGGCGTGCGGGCCGACGAAGCGCTTGCCTTCCCACAATTCGAACCGGTGGCCGTCGACTCGGCTGCGCGCCTCGCGCAGCGCCGCGTCGTCCGCGTCGGCCTCGATCCAGTCGGCGCTGGAGATTTTTCCAACGCCATCGAGCCGGTACAGCCGGTAAGCAGGCAACTCGACCCCCCTCTCAATCGAGCCGGGCCTATCATGGCGCTTCCGCGTCGTGATTCACTTGCATTAATTCCGTTGGCGGCTTTGGTACTGAAATTGCAGGATTTTCCTGCGGATGGCCGACGTGTAACCTAGGTTAACCCCAAAAGTCCGCGGGCCGTTGCAGAAGATCGCGTAATGATCAGTGTGCATTTGAAGAAGCTGAGACGGCGTATCGAGATCAGTTCCGAGGAAGAGCGGACGATCCGCGATTCGGTGTCGGAAACGCGCAGGGTTGCGGCCGACGAAATCCTCATCCGCAGCGGACAGCCGCTCAATTCGAGCCTATTGCTGCTCGACGGCTGGATGGCGCGCAGCAAGGATCTCGCCGGGGGCGAGCGGCAAGTCACCGAGCTCCATGTCGCGGGCGATTTCGCCGACCTTCACGGATTCACGCTGAAGCGCCTGGATCACGACGTCGTCACGCTCAGCGAGTGCGTGGTGGCGGTGGTGACGCACGAGCGGCTGCAGGAGATCTCCGAGCGCTACCCGCGATTGGCGCGAATCTACTGGTTCTCGACGAACGTCGACGCGGCGATCACGCGCGAGCTTGCGCTGTCGCTCGGCCAGCGCTCGGCGATGTCGCGGATGGCGCACCTGTTCTGCGAGCTTTACATGCGGCTCGACGCTGTCGGGCTGGCGCGGTCCGACGGCTACGCCTTCCCGTTGACCCAGCGCGAATTGTCCGAATGCCTCGGCCTCACCGTGGTCCATGCCAACCGGACGATCCAGGAATTGCGCCGGCGCGGGCTGGTCGAGCTCGAGAACCGCCATCTCACGATCCTCGACCGCCGCGGGCTCGAAGGGGTCGCCGACTTCGATCCGGCCTATCTCTATCTCGACCGGCTGCCGGCCTAGCCGGTGCTGCCCTCGACCCAGTCGGCGTAGCTCGCCAGGATCTTGTCGATCGGCCAGGTGGCGATGCACGGGACGTCATAGCCGTGGAGCGCAGCGACGCGGGTGATGAGCGCATCGGCCTGGCGGTCGGAGGTCTTGAAGATGGCTGCAACCTCGCTGGCGGTCTCGATGGCATCCTCCCACCGGTAGATGGATCGAACGGAGCCCAGGATATTGACGCAGGCGGCGAGCCGTTCCTCGACCATTTGGCGGCCGATGCGCTCGGCTTCCTCCTCGCTGGCGAAGACCGCATAGACAGAGATGACGCTCATGCGCTCTGCTTTCCGAGCTCATGCGCGCCCCAGACCGTCGCTGCGACCAGCAGCGCGCCGGTGGCCTGGTGAAGAACCGCCAGCCAGACCGCGATCCCGGACAGCACGGTGAGTATGCCGAGGATTATTTGCGTTCCGAACGCGGAATGGATCGCGATCGAGGCGGGGCGAGCGCCCTCGATCTTGCGGAGCTTGCGGGCGAAGACGACCAGCACGACGACCACCACCCACGCCCACCAGCGGTGGAGAAAGTGGAGCAGGAACGGGTCGTGGGTGGCCGCGAACAGCATACCCTTCGACCAATCGATGCCGTCGGGTACGAACCGGCCGTTCATGTCGGGCCAGCTGTTAGAGACGTAGCCGGCGCGGAAGCCCGCGACCCAAGCGCCGAGCATCAACTGGACGAACAGGATGCCGAGCGCGAGTGAGCCCCAGCCGGTCAGCCGTGCGCGGCTCGCGTCTTCGCGGCGCAGGTCGAGCGCGGTCCAGATCAGGACTGCGAACAGGAACAGCGCGAACAGCAGGTGCGCGGAAAGGCGATAGGGACTTACCTCGGTCCGGCCCTCGAGCCCCGACATCACCATGAACCAGCCGACCGCGCCCTGCAGCCCGCCGAGCACGAACAGTGCCGCCAGGCGCCAGCCGTAGCCTTTCGGGATGGCGCGCTTGATCGCGAACCAGGCGACGCCGACGAAGAAGACGAGCCCGACGATCCGGCCGAGCAGGCGATGCACCCATTCCCAGAAGAAGATGACCTTGAACCCGGACAGGGTCATGCCGGCGGGTCCGGCGACCTCGCGATACTGCGGAGTCTGCCGGTAAAGGTCGAACGCCTGCTGCCAATCCGCATGCGTGAGGGGCGGGATGGCGCCGCTGATCGGCTGCCACTGGGTTATCGAAAGGCCGCTTTCGGTGAGACGGGTGATGCCGCCGACGACCACCATCGCGAAGACCAGCGCAGCGACGAACAGCAGCAAGTTGGAGAGGCCGCGCGGCTGGGCGCTGGAGGTGGCGTCGGCAGGCGCGGTCGAGGCAAGCGTCGAGTCCATGAGATGGCGCCTATTCGCGTGCGCCGCGCGGATGGGCAAGGCCGCGGGGGCCCTCGTATGTTATATTGTCACTCGCACTCCATTGGCCTATATGGCGCGTCGCAATGGCGCAACTGACGATTCCTTTCGGCCGTCTCGATCGAATCGCGATAAGCCTTTCGGGCCTGTGCGTCGTCCATTGCGTGGCGACCGCGGTGCTGTTGGGGCTGGTCGCGTCGGCCGGGGGGTTCCTCGGCCAGCCGATCATCCACGAAGTCGGGCTGACGCTCGCGATGGTCCTCGGCTCGTTTGCGCTCGGCCGCGGAATCCTCGAACATGGGTTCATGATGCCGAGCGCGGTTGGCGGACTGGGCCTTGGGGTCATGGCAGGCGCGCTCACTCTGCCGCATGACGGCACCGAGGCCGCCTACACCGTGGCTGGAGTGCTGATCCTGGCGCTTGGCCACCGGCTGAACGCCATGGCGAGCGAGTAGGCGCGGCTTGCCCCGGCGGCGGCCGAGCATTATCTCGAACGATATCTCATGACCCGACACGATCATCAGCTTCATGAGGGCGCGGCGCTCAAGGATGCGGCGCGCGAACGGCTGACTCGCCAGGGCGAGCAATGGACCGACATGCGCGCCGCGGTGTTCGACGCCCTGGCGGCCTTCGACAAGCCGGCCAGCGCCTATGACATCGCCGAGCAGGTTTCGAAGGCGCAGGGCCGCCGGGTCGCCGCCAACAGCGTTTACCGGATCCTCGACCTGTTCGTCGGCGCCAACCTCGCCCGGCGGGTCGAAAGCGCCAACGCCTATGTCGCCAACCAGCACCCCGCATGCCTCCACGACTGCATCTTCCTGATCTGCGACAATTGCGGGCAGGCGGTGCACATCGACGACGACAGCCTGACCCGCGGCGTACGCGATGCCGCCAAGGGCGCCGGCTTCAGCGCGCCGCGTCCGGTAATCGAGGTCAGGGGCACCTGCGGCGAGTGCGACGATTCCAGCGCTTCGTGAGCATTATCTGAGCAATTGCTGAAATCGTTCGTTTGACTTGGACTGGCCCCCGCCAGATGGATGACATCGCGGCCGCCATTGCCTAAGGCCCTCAACCGATGAGTGACCGTCCCGAAACGCCGCTGCTCGACACCGTGCAGTTCCCGGCCGACTTGCGCGCCTTGAGCAAGGACGAGCTGCCGCAGCTTGCCGACGAGCTCCGGCAGGAGACGATATCGGCCGTGTCCGTCACCGGCGGCCATCTTGGCGCGGGGCTCGGCGTCGTCGAGCTGACGGTTGCGCTCCATTACGTGTTCGATACGCCGAGCGACCGGCTGGTCTGGGACGTCGGCCACCAGGCGTATCCGCACAAGATCATCACCGGCCGGCGCGAGCGAATCCGCACGCTTCGGCAGGGCGGGGGGCTCAGCGGCTTCACCCGCCGCGTGGAGAGCGAATATGATCCGTTCGGGGCAGCGCACAGTTCGACCTCGATCTCCGCCGCCCTCGGCTTCGCCATCGCCAACAAGCTCTCGGATTCGCCGGGCCGCGCGATCGCGGTGATCGGCGATGGCGCGCTGTCCGCGGGCATGGCCTATGAGGCGATGAACAATGCCGCGGCGGCTGGCAACCGGCTGATCGTGATCCTCAACGACAATGACATGTCGATCGCGCCGCCGGTGGGTTCGCTCCGCAACGCCCTCGCACGGTTGGTCAGCTCAGGCAAATATCTCGCCCCGCGCAAGCTCGCGCAGAAGCTCGCGCGGGCGATGCCGGAGCCGCTGCACGTCGCCGCGCGCAAGATGGAGGAATATGCCCGCGGCCTGTTCATTGGTGGCACACTATTCGACGAACTGGGCTTCTACTATGTCGGGCCGGTCGACGGGCATGACGTGCGCGCGCTGGTCGAGGTGCTCGAAAACGTCCGCGACGCCGACATCGGCCCGATGCTGGTCCATGTCGTCACGCAAAAGGGCAAAGGCTACGCGCCGGCGGAGAACAGCGCCGACAAATATCACGGCGTCGTCAAGTTCGACGTCGTCTCGGGGGTGCAGGCCAAGCCCGCGGCCGGGGCGCCGAGCTATACCGGCGTGTTCGCCAAGGCACTGGCGGCGGAGATGGCCCGCGACGACAAGGTCGTGGCGATCACCGCGGCGATGCCGTCGGGCACTGGCCTCGACAAGGTCGCCGAGCAATTCCCCGACCGGACGTTCGACGTGGGCATCGCGGAACAGCATGCGGTAACCTTCGCCGCCGGTCTGGCCGCGCAGGGCTACAAGCCGTTCGCCACCATCTATTCGACCTTCCTACAGCGCGCCTACGACCAGGTCGTGCATGACGTCGCGATCCAGAATTTGCCGGTAAGGTTCGCGATGGACCGCGCCGGATTGGTCGGCGCCGACGGGGCGACCCACGCGGGCAGCTTCGACCTTGCTTATCTCTGCACGCTTCCGAATTTCGTGGTCATGGCGGCCGCGGACGAGGCCGAGCTCTGCCATATGGTGCATACCATGGCGCTGTACGACCGGGGCCCGATCGCGGTCCGTTATCCGCGCGGCGAGGGCCGGGGCGTTCCTTTGCCGGAGCAGCCGCAGGCGCTGGAGATCGGCAAGGGCCGCGTGGTCCGTGAAGGCAAGATAGTGGCGATCCTCTCGCTCGGAACGCGGCTGGAGGAAGCCGAGAAGGCCGCGGAGGAGCTGGAAGCGAAGGGGCTGTCGACCACCGTCGCCGATCTGCGCTTCGCCAAGCCGCTCGACAGCGGGCTGATCCGAAGGCTGCTGACCACGCACGAAGTCGCGGTGACCGTCGAGGAAGCCGCCATCGGGGGCCTGGGTGCGCACGTGCTGACGCTGGCGAGCGACGAGGGGCTGCTCGACGCCGGCCTCAAGATCCGCACCATGCGCCTGCCCGACCGCTTCCAGGAGCATGACAGCCCGAAAAAGCAATATGACGAGGCAGGGCTCAACGCGCCGCAAATCGTCGGGACGGTGCTCAAGGCATTGCGCCGCAACAGCGTCGGCGTCGAGGAGGTGCGGGCCTGAAGGACCCGCGCACCCCGGGCATCCGCAATGCCTGGAGCGGTCTCAGGCATTTCGTCGCTACGGAGCACAGCAGCCGTCCGCACATCGCCGTTACCGTCGCAGTCATTGCCGCCTCAGTTCTTCTCAAGCTGAAGCTGGAGGAATGGCGCTGGATCATCCTCGCGCTCGGGCTTGTGTGGTCAGCGGAGGCGCTCAACACCGCGATCGAGCGATTGTCCGACGCCGTGTCGGTCGAGATGAACGAGCGCCTGAAGTTCGCCAAGGATACCGCGGCCTGGGGCGTGCTCGTCGCCATCCTCGCCTCCGCGCTGATCGTCCTGACCGTCTTCGTGCCGCGGCTTGCGGCGCTACTGGTCTAGCCATGGCTCGGGTCCGTTCCGATCAGTTGCTGGTGAGACGCGGGCTGGCGGAGAGCCGGACTCGGGCGCAGGCGCTGATCATGGCGGGGGCGGTGTTCTCCGGTGAGCGGAAGCTCGCCAAGGCCGGCGAGATGCTGGCCGAGGACTCACCGCTGGAGGTCCGGGGGAAGGACCATCCGTGGGTGTCGCGCGGCGGAATCAAGCTCGACCATGGCCTGACGCATTTCCGGTTCGATGTGAGCGGCGCGGTTGCGCTCGATGTCGGCAGCTCGACGGGCGGGTTCACCGACGTGCTGCTGAGGCGAGGGGCGGCGAAGGTCTATGCCGTGGACGTCGGCACCAACCAGCTCGCCTGGAAGATGCGCCAGGACCCGCGCGTGATTGTCCACGAGCAGACCAATGCGCGCAATCTCGACAGCAGCATCATCCGGGAGCCGATAGATATCGTCGTGTGCGACGCGAGCTTCATCAGCCTTGGCAAGGTGCTGGAGGCGCCGCTCAAGCTCGCAAGAGCCGGCGCGAAGCTGGTCGCTCTCGTGAAGCCCCAGTTTGAAGCCGGACGCGAGGAGGTCGGGAAGGGTGGGGTCGTCCGCGATCCCGAAGTCCACGCGCGCGTCTGCGCCCAGGCGGAGGCGTGGGTCCAATCCCGGGGCTGGGCCGTTCTCGGCGTCACGCCCAGCCCGATTACCGGACCCGAGGGCAATGTCGAATTCCTGCTGGGAGCGGTGAATGGTGGCTGAAGCATTAGAAGACCGCGGCTGGGGCCGCATTGCCCTGATCACCTGCCCTCTGATCGTCCTGCTGGGGTCGGCCAGCGGCTGGCTGTCGAACAGCGGCTACGGGAATGACTGGTTCGCCAGCCTCAACAAGCCGTTCTTCATGCCGCCCGGGTGGTTGTTCGGAGTGGTCTGGCCGACGCTTTATCTCCTGATGGGAATCGCGCTGGCAATGGTCCTCGCGGGTCCAGCCTCGTCCGAGCGCCGCTCTGCGTTGCTGCCGTTCTTTGTCCAGCTGGGGCTGAACTTCGCCTGGTCGCCGATTTTCTTCGCAGGTCACGACATCACACTCGCCAAGTGGGTAATCTTCGTGATGACCGCGATTGCCGCTGTCGCCGCCGGACGGTTCATGCGGCTGAAGAAGCCTGCCGGGCTGCTGCTGGTCCCTTATCTCGCCTGGCTGGTATTCGCAGCCACGCTCAATTCCTCGATCGCCGCACTGAATCCCGGCGCGGGAAGCTCGCTCTTCTCATAGTTGCCGAAACCTGGGGATAGTTGAGGCAGTTGGGGATAGGTTTCAGGCCCAGGGTGGCGGAACCGACCGCAACTCCCTATTTCCGCGCCGAAAGGGAGGATTTCCGATGCAGTCCGAGAACCGGCTGTTCGATGACTTCGTCAAGATGGTGAACGGCTTTGCCGGGACCATGGCGGGGATGGGCCGCGAGGCCGAGGCGTCGGCGCGCGAGAGGTTCAAGGAGTGGATGGGCGGCCAGGATTTCATCGGCCGAGACGAGTTCGAGGCGGTGAAGGCGATGGCCGCTGCCGCGCGCGACGAGAATGAGATTCTCAAGGCGCGCATTGCTGCGCTGGAGGCCACGGTCGCGGGTGCTGCTCCCGCAACCGTGAAGCGGCCCGGCGGCAAGTCGTCCGGGGCAAAAGCAGGGGCGTGAACCTGAGCGAGGAAGACATCCAGGACGAGCGCGACGACGGCGCGCCGATCGAGGTGCTCGAGCAATATTTCGAGGCCCGCGGCTGGGCCTGCGAGCGCACCGCCGAGGGCGAGATCGTCGCCTCGGCGACGGGCAGCTGGGCGCAATATGAGCTTCGCGGCGTATGGCGCCTTGAGGACCAGGTGCTGCAGTTCCTCGCCTTTCCCGACATCAAGGTCGGGCCCGAAAAGCGCGCCGCGATCTTCGAGGCGCTGAGCCTGATCAACGAGCAGCTCTGGCTCGGCCATTTCGAGATGTGGTCGGGCTCGGGGCTCGTCGTTTTCCGCCACTCGACCATCCTCGACGCGCGCGAAGGCGAGGGGCTCAGCCTCGAACAGGCGGAGGCGATTGCGGAAGCCGCGGTTGAGGAGTGCGAGCGCTTCTACCCGGTGTTCCAGTTCGTCCTGTGGGGCGGCAAGTCGCCGGGCGAAGCGATCAGCGCGGCGCTGATCGATACGCACGGGGAAGCATGACCGGTACGCTGCAGCTCCCCCGGCCGACGTGGTTCGTCGGGTGCGGCAACATGGGCGGCGCGATCATCGAAGGCTGGCGCACCGGTCGCATCGATGTTGGCGCAATCACCATCATCCGCCCGAGCGGCAAGCGGGTCGAGGGAACGACCACGGTGACGGCGCTGGGGGAAGCCGGGCCGCCGCCGAAGCTCGTCGTGCTCGCGTTCAAGCCGCAGAAACTCGACGAGATCGCACCGGAACTTCGCCAATATCTCAGCGCCAAGACGGTCATCGTGTCGCTGCTTGCCGGCGTCGAAGTCCAAAGCCTGCGCTACCGCTTTCCGGGCGCCGGTGCCATCGTCCGGGCGATGCCCAATTTGCCGGCCGCGGTCCGCCGCGGAGTCACCGGCCTCTACAGCCCCGACGCCGACCATGGCACCCAGCAGCAGCTCAACGATCTCTTCTCGGCGCTCGGCTTCGCGATGTGGATGGCGGACGAGGCCAAGCTTGCCGCCCTCGGCTCCGTCGCAGGGGCGGGGCCCGCTTATGTCGCCCGCTTCATTGCCGCGCTGAGCAAGGCCGGCCAGAAGCGCGGGCTGACCGAGGAGATTGCGGCCATCATCGCCCGCGAGACAGTGCTGGGCACAGCCTGGATGGCCGCGAGCACGGGCGAGGACATGGATTCGGTGGCGCGCCGCGTCGCCAGCCCGAGGGGCACGACCGAGGCAGGCCTTGCGGTGCTCGACCGCGAGCAAGTCCTCGACAGCCTGGTTGCCGTCACCATCGACGCAGCGGCGCGACGCAGCGCCGAGCTCGCCGAGGAAGCGAAAGCCGCTCAACTTGCCGAGACCCCGCGGCTGTCCTAGGCGCGATACATGATCGTCGACGTTCACGAGGCGGACGAAACCGGCATCGCCATCGAACCCGTGCTGGATCCGGTCCCAGCGGAGGAACGTGCCCGCCTGCTCATCGACCCCGGTTTCGGTCGGGTGTTCACCGATCACATGGCGATCATCGAATATGATGAGAGAGACGGCTGGCACGACGCGCGCATCACGGCGCGCCAGCCCTTCACCATGGATCCGGCGTCGCCGGTGCTTCATTACGCGCAAGAGATTTTCGAGGGCATGAAAGCCTATCGCCGGCCGAATGGCGCCGCCGCGCTGTTTCGTCCCGACGCCAATGCGCGGCGCTTCGCCAAGTCTGCCATGCGCATGGCGATGCCGCCCTTGCCCGAGGAGATGTTCCTGGAATCGGTGCGGGCGCTCGTCAGCACCGACCGCGACTGGATTCCAAAGTCGAAGGACGGATCGCTCTACCTTCGGCCCTTCATGATCGCGAACGGTTCGTTCCTGGGCATGCGGTCGTCGACGCGGTTCATCTATGCCGTGATCGCCTCGTCGGTGGGTGCGTATTTCAAAAACAGCGCCGCGAGTATCTCGCTGTGGGTGACGCGGGAATATGTTCGCGCCGCGCCCGGCGGAACCGGTGAAGCCAAGTGCGGCGGCAATTATGCCGGTAGCCTGATCGCCCAGGGGGACGCGATCCGGCAGGGATGCGACCAGGTCGTGTTTTTGGACGCGGTCGAGCGCCGCTGGGTCGAAGAGCTTGGCGGGATGAATGTCTTCTTCGTGTTCGATGACGGCTCGATCCAGACGCCGCCACTGGATGGTACGATCCTGCACGGTGTTACCAGGGATTCGCTGCTGAGGCTCGCGCGCGACATGGGGGTGGCGGTCCGCGAGGAAGACTATTCGATCGACCAGTGGAAGAACGACGCCCAAAGCGGCCGGTTGACCGAAGCCTTTGCGTGCGGAACGGCGGCGGTGGTCACGCCGATAGGACGAGTCAAAGAGGCCGAGGGCGAATTTTCGATCGGTGACCGGTCCCCCGGTCCACTCACGCTGAGGCTCAAGGCTGCGCTGGTCGATATCCAGCGCGGCGCCGCGCCCGATCCTTACGGGTGGATCGAAGAAATCCCCTGACCGGGAGGTTTGCAGCGCGAGTTCGGTCGGTATAAGCGCGCCTTCCCCGCACATCGCGGAGCGCCTGCTGGGGCGTCGCCAAGTGGTAAGGCACCGGTTTTTGGTACCGGCATTCGCAGGTTCGAATCCTGCCGCCCCAGCCAGTTCCGGTTCACGGACCATTGTCATAACGCCCTGAAATCTTGAGGAAAACGTCAGTTGCGGTTAATCCTTGCCGGCTTAAGGGCGACGCCATGCGGGGTACAATTGCAGCAGTCATGCTCGTTTTCGGGGTCGCCTGTGCATCGGCGAGCGCGCGTCCGATGAGCGCGCACGGAGCCTGCCGGGTCGTCGCCGGGGACAAGTATCTGAGCGGCAGCGTCGGCACCAGCGCGCTGTGCGCCGAGATCCAGCGGGCGATCGCCGCCGCGGCGCCGAACGCCCGCTACAGCGCCGACGTCACGGCGCTTTCGCCGACCCGGCTCGCGGCACGGCTGACCGTGAACGGCAAGGCGCTGCCCGAGCACAAATTTGCGGTGATGGACCGGGATCTAGGCCCGGAGGCCGTCCAGCGCTTCGCCCGAGCGCTCGCGGCGGACGTCGCCAAGGCGGCGAAAAGCTCGAGGTGAAGTGTTAACAAAGCTGTTGGAGGAAGGGCGTAGTCTGGGTTGATTGCGCCTTAGGGAGGTACTGCGTTGGCTGACATTCCAGGCGATGCGTCGACGACTGCGACGATCGGCGTCGGCGGGACCGTGGGCGGCAACCTCGAGGTGGCCGGGGATCACGACTGGTACAAGGTGACGCTGACCGCCGGGCAGGCGGTCGTCGTGACGCTGAACGGCGTCACGCTGGTCGACCCCTACCTCTACATCAGGGATTCCTCGGGCAATCTCATCTATTCGAACGACGACATCGTCGACGGGAGCAACCGCAACTCCGAGGTCGCGTTCAATCCGAGCTATACCGGCACTTACTATATCGACGTTGGCGCGTGGAACGAGGGCTTCGCGGGCACATACAGCGTCGCGGTCAAACCCTACACGCCGCCGCCGCTAGCGACCAACGACCAGATCGCCGACCAGCTGGTCAACGGATTCTGGGGCGGCGACAGCCACCATTTCAATGTGACCCAAGGCGGCACGATCACCGTCAACATCAGCACGCTCACCGCGGCCGAGAAAAATCTCGCCCGGGCCGCGCTCGCCGAGTGGACCGACATCATCGGCGTCAAGTTCCAGGAGGTCACGACCGCCGCCCAGATCAATTTCGACCATTCCGAGGGCGCCGACGGGTCGGTCGCCGCCACCGATTCCGACTGGACCGACGGGATCATCACGTCCTCGCACGTCCAGATCTCCTCGTCCTGGGTCAACACCTACGGGACGGGCCTCTACAGCTACAGCTTTCAGACCTACGTGCACGAGATCGGCCACGCGCTCGGGCTCGGTCACGCCGGCGACTATAACGGCAGCGCCACCTATCCGTACGATGCGCGCTTCCAGAACGACGCCTGGTCGACGTCGATCATGTCCTACTTCGACCAAAGCGATAACACCTACTTCGCGGGCCAGGGCTTCACCGTCAATTTTGCGGTGAGCCCGATGGCCGCCGACATCCTGGCGATGCAGACGCTGTACGGCCTGTCGACCAGCACGCGCACCGGCGACACCACCTACGGCTTCAATACCAGCGCGGGCGGGATCTACGACGCAAGCCTTTACCCCAAGGCCGCCTACACGATCTTCGATAGCGGCGGCACCGATACCCTCGATTTTTCAGCGACGGCCGCCGGTCAGCTGCTCAACCT
>Ga0070664_100003188_pt1 | contig 13253 bp, 7 predicted proteins | sample KBSC73metaG_FD_65863 | JGI IMG/M metagenome (GOLD analysis project Ga0070664, IMG submission 65863) | Corn rhizosphere microbial communities from Kellogg Biological Station, Michigan, USA - KBS C7-3 metaG | ecosystem: Host-associated > Plants > Roots > Rhizosphere > Soil ... | reverse complement strand
GCATGAGCGAAGGTCCGTCGTACGCCGCAGCCACCGAGATCGGCGAGGTGATGGTCGGCGGCACCGTCTCGCGCGTGGTCGCGAGCAAGAATCCGAAGTTCAAGGAAGGCGACCTCGTCTCCTCGTACAGCGGGTGGCAGGAGTACCAGGTGTCGAACGGCATGGGCATTTTCAAGCTCGATCCGCGCATGCCGCGCCCGTCGTACGCGCTCGGCGTGCTCGGGATGCCAGGCCTAACGGCGTACGTCGGCACGCTCGACATCGGCGAGCCGAAGCCCGGTGAGACATTGGTCGTGGCGGCCGCGACCGGCGCGGTCGGATCAGTCGTCGGCCAGATCGCAAAGATCAAAGGACTGCGCGCCGTCGGCGTCGCGGGCGGCAAGGAGAAGTGCGACTACGCCGTGAAAGAGCTCGGCTTCGATGCATGCATCGACCATCGCGATGCGAACATGCCGGTGCTGCTCAAAGAGGCGTGCCCGAAAGGCATCGACGTGTACTTCGAAAACGTCGGCGGAGCGGTGTGGGATGCAGTCGTGCCGCTGCTCAACACGCACGCGCGAGTGCCGTTGTGCGGCCTCATCGCGCAGTACAACGCCAAGGGTCTGCCGCAGGGTCCGGATCGCAGCTCGCAGATGCTGGGCCTGTTCCTGGTGCGGCAGATCAGGGTGCAGGGCTTCATCATCTCCAGCTACTTCAATCGCCAGGCTGCGTTCATCGACGACATGAGTCAGTGGATGCAGGCCGGACGCATCAAGTATCGCGAGGACATCACGCGCGGCCTGGAAAATGCGCCGCAGGCGTTCATGGGCCTGTTCAAAGGCAGCAACTTCGGCAAGCTGCTGGTGCAGGTGGCGGACTAGCGCACCGAGCGTCGATGTCCCGCGCGCAGAAGATTTCGCTGCTGATCGCGCTGTACTTCGCGCAGGGCTTGCCGTTCGGCTTCTTCACCATCGCGCTGCCCGCGATGCTGCGGCAAAGCGGGCAGTCGTTGAAGACCATCAGCCTGGTGAGCGTGCTGCTGACGCTGCCGTGGCTGCTGAAATTCCTGTGGGCGCCGTTCGTCGATCATCGTGGCACGCGGCGCGGCTGGTTGCTGACGCTGCAGCTCTCGGCTCTCGCAGTTGCGCTTGCGATCACGCAGCTGCACTTCGACGGCAACTACGTGCTGCTGTTCGCCGCCGCGTTTACCTTCAATCTGATCGCGGCGACGCAGGACATCGCGACCGATGGTCTCGCGGTGCGAATGCTCGATGCGCGCGAGCTCGGACTCGCCAACGGCATCCAGGTCGGCGCATATCGCGTCGGCATGATGTTCGGCGGCGGGCTCGTGATCAAAGTCTTCGAGCTCTCCGGCTGGTCGCTCGCGTTCGGCTGCATGGCTGCGCTGCTCGCGACCACGATCATCCCTGTGCTCATGATGCGTGAGCCGACGCTGTCCGCCGATGAGGCGCACGTGACCGCGGTACAGCTTTCGTTCGGCTGGCTGCGGCGCTTGCTGACGCGCGGCATTCTGCTGCTCGCCGCGCTGATCTTCTGCTACCGCTTCGGCGATCAACTGCTCACGACACTGCTCGTGCCCTTCCTGACCGACCGCGGACTCGGCTTGTCGGGCATCGCGCTCCTCAAAGGCGGGATGGGCAATGCGATGAGCATCGTCGGTGCGTTTCTCGGCGGTTGGCTCGCGTTCACGACGAGCCGCCGGCGTGCCTTGCTCATCAGCGGTGTGGGTCAGGTGGGATCGTTCGCGCTATACGTCGTCGCAGCGCTCGGCGTGGGTGGCATCGGACTGCTTTGGGTGGCGACGATCGCCGAGGGCGTGCTCGGCACGATGGCCACGGTTGCGCTGTTCGCCCTGATGATGGACGCCTCCGACCCGGAACATGCCGGCACCGACTACACGCTGCTTGCGTGCATGGTGATCGTCGTCGGAATGATCGCGAACTACTGCGGAGCTGCGATCGCAGACGCCTTCGGTTACGCGCCTGCGTTCACGACCGGCGCTGTCCTCGCGTTGGCAGGCTGCCTGGCGCTGGTCTGGGTCGTGGATCGCTACGAGATCTCGTCGCGCGTCACGCTCGCATGGCGCACGGCCAACACACGGCGCGCCGCTACACCATCGCCGACTTCGGCAGCTGAATATTGAACGTCGCGCCCTCGCCGGGCAGACTCTCCGCCCACACTCGCCCGCCGATGCGCTCCACAGCCTTGCGCACGAGCGCCAGCCCGATGCCCGTCCCGGGGTATTGGTCGTCGCGATGCAGGCGCTGAAAGATCTTGAAGATGTGATCGTGATATTCCATCTCGAAACCGATGCCGTTGTCGGCGACGCTCAGCATCACACCCAGATCGTTGCGCTTCGCCTGCACCTGTATGTGCGGATGCTGACGTTCGCGCGTGTACTTCAGGGCGTTCTCGAACAGGTTGCGCAGCGCCAGCAGCAAGCCATCCGCGTCGACGCGCAGCCGGATCATCTCGACTTGCACGGATAGCTGGACGTGCCGTCGCTGCACCTCGTCGGAGTACTGCAGCAGAACCGAGTCGATCAGCTCCGGCAGAGAGACGACGCTCGACTGCAGTCCGCGCCTGTCGATGTGCGAGTACGCGAGCAGATCGTCGATCAGCGTCGCCATGCGCAGCGAGCCATTGCGGATCCGTGCGAGATGCTCGCGTGCCTGCGGACTGAGCTGTCCGTCCATCTCCGCCTCGAACAAGTGCGCGAAGCCGTTGATTGCCCGCAGCGGTGCTTTGAGATCGTGCGCGACGGCGTACGAGAAACCTTCGAGCTCGTCATATGCACGCTTGAGCTCGTTGGTGCGTTCACTCACGCGCTGCTCGAGCGCAGTGGCCAGCTCGCGATAGCGAGCTTCACTCAGCCGCAACTCGACGTTCGTCGATTGCAGCTGCTCGTTCGTCGCGACCAGCTTGCGCGTCAGCAGCTGCGACTCGTTCTGAATCCACGCTTCGCGCACGCCGAGAATGATCGCGAACAGGATGAACAGAACCGCGGCCGACAGGATGACGCGTGTGCTGAGCGTGCTGGAGCTGCTCACCGCGACGACGACCATGATGACGATGAGCAGCGCCGGGATGACCGCTTCCAGCCAGCGCTCGTGCGCGAGAATTCCCTGCGGCGCCTCGCGGCGATCGTGCTGGCTCAGCCACGCCTGCTCATTGGCAGCGACGGCGATCAAGCCGAACATCACGACCCAGGCCGAGTTGAGCAAGTCGTTGGCGAGATAGGTGCTCGTTATCAACGAGTGCGCATAGACGAGGTTCACGATTGCGTAGACGCCGCTGGCGAACACGAGCAGCAGCATCGGCAGCCAGCTTGCGCTCCAGCGATAGGTCCACAACGCATACAGCGCAGTGAGAAACGTGGCAGTCACGAGCAACGTATGCGCGACCGCAATCACCAGATAGAAACCGGGCACGCGCACCTGGAGCGCAGGCTCCAGCGTGCCGAGCACGATGGTCATGAGCAGGCAGCACGTGACCAGCCCGATGTTGCCGAGATGCTTGAAGGTGAACTGCGTGCGCTCGCGCGCCTCGGGCAAATGCAGCACGCCGGCGATCCAGAACAGCGCGAACGCGCTGAAGAAGAGCTGGCCGATACTCGGAAACGGAATGCCGACGCCGAGAATCAGCTGACTGTAGTCCCAGTGGAGCTGCCCGATCACCCAGCTCACGCAGCCCAGCCCGAACAGCAGCCACGCCCGACGCCGCGGCCGTTCGACCCGGCGCGACGTGCTCAGGCAAGCCCACGCGGCGCAGGCCGACGTGAGCGTCCAGGCGACGTCGTTGATCCAGATCGCCGCCCTATCCTTAGTTAGTACGATCGCAACGAGATAGGCGACGAGGCCGCCGAGCCACGCGTACGCGGGCAGCCAGCGCCCACGCGCCTCGGTCATGCCTGCTGCTTCTGTCGCCACCGTCTGCATGGTTCCGAAGTATATTGCACTGACAACGGGAGTCGGGGGAGGATCGATGGGGTCGTTGTGCTTCGAGAGCGCTTTGCATATCGCAGCGCAACTGCGCCGCCGCGAGCTGAGTGCGGTGGAGTGCCTCGAATATTTTCGCGCGCGCGTCGAGCGGCTGAATCCCGCGCTCAATGCCATCGTCGTGCTCGATTGGGAACGGGCTCATGAGGCCGCGCGACTTGCGGATCAGGCGTTGGCGAAGGGACAACCTGTCGGACCGCTGCACGGCGTGCCGATGACGATCAAGGAATCGTATGACGTCGCGGGTCTGCCGACGACCTGGGGCGATGCCACGCTGAGCTACGTCGCCGGGCGCGACGATTCGGTGGTGCAGCGACTCAAGGCAGCGGGTGCAGTGATTTTCGGCAAGACCAACGTGCCGTATCGCCTGCTCGATTTTCAGTCGTATAACGATATCTATGGCGTCACCAACAATCCCTGGGATCACACGCGTACGCCCGGCGGATCGTCGGGTGGTGCCGCGGCCGCGCTCGCTGCGGGACTGACGTCGCTCGAAGTCGGCAGCGATATCGGCGGCTCGATCCGCAACCCCGCGCACTACAGCGGCGTGTTCGGACACAAGACGACGTTCGACATGGTCGCGAGCGAAGGCCTTGCACTACCGCCAGCGCAGGCGGGCATCGACCTGGCCGTCGCGGGACCGCTCGCGCGCAGCGCTGAAGATCTCGATGCAACGCTGCGTTTGCTCGTCGGGCCGAGTCAACTCGATCACGCCGTGCGCGTCGCGCTGCCGGAATCCCGACGCACGCTTCGCGAGTACCGCGTCGCGTTGTGGCCAACCGATGCGGTATCGCCCGTGCAGCGTGAGATCGCTGATCGATGTCAGTCGCTCGGCGATCGGCTCGCTGCGCTCGGCGTCAAGGTCTCTGACAAGGCGCGCCCTGCATTCTCGAGCGAGCACGCTGCGTCCGTGTATCGCAAGCTGCTCAGCGCTGCGACGAATCCAGACAGCGAGATCACGCATCGCGACTGGCTGCAGCTCGATGAGGAGCGCACGCGTCTGCGGCTCGCGTGGCGCGAATTCTTTCGCGACTGGGACATCGTGCTTTGTCCGATCGCGGCGTGCGTCGCCTTCGAGCATCTGCACGGCGCGTATCGCGGACGCAGGCTCCGCATCGACGGCGTCGAGGTGCCGTATTTTCAGCAGCTGTTCTGGGCCGGGCTCGCGACGTGCAGCTACTTGCCCGCGACCGTTTTCCCGACCGGCCGCGGCACACAGCAATTGCCGATCGGACTGCAGGCAATTGGCGACAGTTATGCCGATCTGCAGACCATCGCGTTTGCGCGGCTCGTTACGGCCGAATTCGGCGGTTTCCAGCCGCCCCCAGGGATGGATTGAGGGATCCACTGAATAGAACCTGAATCCGTGCTGAGACCTCTGACGTAGCGTCGGCGGTGCACGCGTAGTACAACTGTCTGACGGAATCCGACAGGAGTGGAGTGGATCATGGGAATTGCGCTGCGAAGCGGCCTTGCGGCGATCGTGCTGTGTGGCCTTGCTGCGTGCGGAGGCGGCGGTGGCAGTGGCGGCCAGACGCTGAACCCGCCCAATAACAATCCCGGCACGGGCACGTGGACGCTGGGTGTTTTCGCGCCGCGCGCCGACTTCGCCGCCCAGTGCGCCGCGCCGCGCGCAGGTACCAGCGATCGCGCCGGGTCTGCTTTCACTGAGAAGATGTTTCTGCGCTCTTGGACCAACGAGCTGTACCTCTGGTACAACGAAGTGCCGGACACCAACCCGGACAGCTTCGGTGTCGAGCAGTTTTTCACCAACGTCCTGGTCACGCCGCAGCTCACGCCGTCGTCACGCCCGAAAGATCGCTTCCATTTCACGTTCGACACGGCCGAGTGGATCGCGCTGTCGCAGGGCGGACAGTCGATCGGCTACGGCGCGGAGATCATGATCGTCAACGCCAGTCCGCCGCGACGCGCGGTCGTCGCCTTCGTCGAGCCTGGCACGTCGGCGGCCAACGCCGGGCTGACGCGCGGCATGGAGGTCGTCTCGGTCAACGGCATCGACTTCGTCAACGACACTACGCAGGCGGGAGTCAATACGCTGAATTCGGCGTTTTTCCCGTCGGCCGTGAATCAGACATTCACCTGGGTGTTCACGCGTCCGAATGGCGGCGCGAACCTCACTGCGACAATGACGACGGCGAACATCACGCACAAGGCGGTGCTCGCCACCAAGACGATCGCGCGCAGCGGCAAGAACATCGGCTACATCGTGTTCAACGATCACGTCGGCCCAGCCGAGACTCAGCTGTTCGATGCCATCAACAGCATGCAGGGCATCGACGATCTGATCCTCGACATCCGCTACAACGGCGGCGGCTTCCTCGACATCGCGAACGAGCTGTCGTTCATGATCGCGGGACCCGGACGCACGACTGGGCAGATCTTCGAGCGGCTGCAGTTCAACAACAAGAATCTGACGCGGGATCCGATCAGCGGTGAGCTGCTCGCACCGGGCACGCCATTTCACACGACGGTGCAGGGTCTGCCGGGTTCCACCAAAACGCCCGGCACGCCGCTGCCTACGCTCGGCTTGAGTCGCGTGTACGTCATCACCGGGCCGAATACCTGTTCGGCGAGCGAGTCGATCATCAACGGCTTGCGCGGTGTCGGCGTGCAGGTGTTCCTGATCGGCTCGACCACGTGCGGCAAGCCGTATGGCTTCTATCCGCAAGACAACTGCGGCACCACGTATTTCTCGATCCAGTTCGAGGGCGTGAACAACATGGGCGAGGGCGGCTATCCCGATGGCTTCGCTGCCCAGAACCAGACGGGAGCGAGCAGCATCAAACTCGCTGGCTGCTCGGTGGCCGACGATCTCCTGCACGAGCTGGGCGACGAGAGCGAAGGCCGACTGAAAGCAGCGCTCGACTTCCGCGAGAGCGGCAACGTGACCTGTCCGGTTGCGTCCGGCTTCGCCCCGGGTGCGCAGCTGAAACCGGGACAGCAGGTCTTGTCCGGCACCGACGGACACATCTACAAATCGCCTGAGCGGGAGAACCGCATCATGCGCACTCGCTAGGCCGCGATCCGGTCGCGGCTGCCGCCGCTGCCGGTATCGCTATCCGTTACTCCGTCGCGAGCGGTTGCGGATCGCAGACTGCACCCGCAGGCTCTGGCGCATCTCGAGTCACAGCGAAGACGCGACGATGCGATTGAACGAACTGCAGCACGTTTGCAACGACATCCACTCGCAGCTCAATTCGACGACCGTGCGCGGCCGTCTCGTGCCGACGACTCTCGATGAAGCCGCAAGCTTCGTGCACCAGGTGCACGAGCGTGGCGAGTTCATGAGCGTGTGCGGCTCGTGTCACGCGATGGGCGGGCAACAGTTCGCGGAGAACGGCTGGCTGCTCGACATGCGCGGCATGAATCGCGTGCTCGATTTCGATCGTGAGCGCGGACTGATTCACGTACAGGCAGGGATCACCTGGCCGGATCTCATCCGGCACTACGTCGTCGCGCAACGTGAGGACGACGGCTCCGCCTGGGGCATCAAGCAGAAGCAGACGGGTGCCGATCGGCTCACGATCGGCGGTGCTGTCAGCGCCAACATTCACGGCCGCGGGCTGGCTTATGCGCCGTTCGTCTCGGACATCGAAGCGCTCGAGATGATCCTGGCCGACGGCTCGGTCGTGTACTGCGATCGCCAGGCGAACGCCGATCTGTTCCGGCACGTCATCGGCGGCTATGGGTTATTCGGCGTGGTCGCGAAAGCGAAAATCCGCCTGGTGCCCCGGCAGAAAGTCGAGCGCGTCGTCGAGCTGTGCGAGCTCGACGAGATCGGCGAGGCATTCGCAGATCTGATTCGTACCGGGTACCTCTACGGTGATTTCCAGTTCTCGACGGCGCTGGACGATCCGGGTTTCCTGTCGAGGGGCGTGCTCTCCTGCTACCGGCCCGTCGATGCACACACGCCCATTCCACCGGGGCAGATCCGTCTCTCACCGCAGGACTGGCGGCGCCTCATCTATCTCGCGCATCACAACAAACGCCGCGCGTTTCACGAGTTCACGGATTTCTATCTGCGCTCGAGCGGACAGATCTACTGGAGCGACACGCACCAGCTCAGTGTCTACCTCGATGACTACCACGGCGGTCTCGACCGCGCCTGCGAAGCCAGCGTGCCGGGATCGGAAATGATCACGGAGCTGTACGTCCCACGCACGCGGTTGTCCGCCTTCATGAGCGACGTGCGTCGTGACTTTCAGCGACACGAAGTCGATCTGATCTATGGCACCGTGCGATTGATCAAGCGCGACAGCGAAACGGCTCTGCCCTGGGCGCGCGAAGACTACGCTTGCGTGATCTTCAACCTGCACGTCGACCACGAACAGCGCAGCATCAGCCGCTCGTCCCACACGTTCCGCCGCCTCATCGACATCGCGATCCATCACCGCGGCAGCTTCTTCCTGACGTACCACCGCTACGCGATTGCCGCGCAGATGCTCGCGTGCTACCCGCAGCTCCCGGAGTTCCTGCAAGCGAAGCGGCGCTTCGATCCCGACGAGGTTTTCCGCAGCGATTGGTACCGGTATTACCAGAGCATCGGCAGCGACGTGGCTTGCGCCTAGTGCGTCATCGCGTAGATCAGGACGTTGACGCCGACCATGTAGGACTTGGTCGAGAACGTCTCGAAGTACCACTCGCCGTAGGCCTCGCGCTCCCAGCCGTCGCCGACGTCGGTGTTGTGGGTGGCGAGCACCATGATGCGACCGTCGTCATCGAGCCACGCGCGCATCTCCGGCGTCTCGAGGTTGCCGGCGGGGAATTTGTGAGCGCCGGCGGGTTCGGCGGTGCTCGCGCCGGGGCTCGCAAACGGTAACGCCGGAATCTGCGGCATGCCGTCGTTCAGATCGAACACTGTGTGAAAGATCGGATGATCCGCAGTGAGCGTGCGCCATTCGCGGCCGGGCAGCACCTGGCGCATCACGTCTGCGAACTGCTGCCATTCGGCGTCGCCCCAGAAGTCGTCGCACCACACGAACCCGCCGTTCGCCAGGTAACGCGCCAAGGCGGCTTTCTCCTCGTTGGACACGACCATGTAACCCGGGTCGGACATGTACAGCAGCGGAAAGTCGCCGAGGTCCGGCGCGGTGAGCATGCGGCTGGAGGCGTGTTTCGCGACCTGGATGCGCGTCAGCTGCGAGAGTCGATGGCCGAAGTTGTCGTCGCCTTCCGGAAAGTCCGTTTCCCAGCGCGCCCAGACGCGGCCGTCGTAGGCGTAGTACGCCTCGCCCATGCCGCCTTCGCTGTCGTAGATGATGCGAGCGAAGTTCAGCTTGGTCATGTCCGCGGGCATGCCCGAGCGCCCGCCGTCGCCGGTGATCAGGTTGGAAGACGCGCCCGCGCCCAGCGAGATCGAAACGATCGCCGCGGCGAGCGCGAAGCGCAGTCTCATTGGCGATTACCGAGCCGCCGATAATATTCGGCGACTGCCTCGCGATAGCGCGGCGAATCCGGATCCGGAATCGTGGCGCGCGCCGCTGATGCCTCGCGTGTCTTCGCATTCGCCGCAAGCGCCTGCAGCTCGATCTGATTGATCAATCGCATCATCACGTCCGGTTGCGCAGCCAACGGGTCGCCGCTGAGACGACGCAGCTGTGTAGCCGCGCGACGCAGCGCTTCCAGCTCGGTCTGACTCAGATCGCCGCGATCCATGCGGTTCGCCAGATCGCGGATGCGCTCGCTGAGCGTCGCAGTCTGGCGCGCGAGCGAGCCGCGGCCGTCTTCGAAGCCGCCGAGCGAAATGCTGGGCACGTTGGGATTCCACGCCGTCAATCCGCCGCGCGGCTGTTGTCCGGGGCGCGAGCCGTCGGAGGGACGATCGCTGCGACCCTGACCTTGCCTGCCGTCCTGACCCTGGCTGCCCTGCTGACCCTCGCGAGCCTGCCGCTGACCGTCTTGCCCCGGCTGACCTTGTTGCCCTTGCTGACCTTGTTGTCCTTGTTGATCCTGTTGTCCTCGCTGGCCCTGCTGTCCCTGTTGGCCTTGCCGATTGCCCTCAGCGTCAGCTTGCTGTTGCGCGTCCTGCAGCGCCCGGCGCAGCTCCGCAACTTGTGCCAGCAGCGCCTGTGCAGTCGCCGAGTCCGGCTTCTCCTTGCCTTCCGCCGCAGCTTGCACAGCCGCGTCGCGCAAGTCCTGATTCAGGGTATCGAGCGCATCGGTGATCAACCCTTCGCGCGGCGCTGCCTCGCGCGCGCGACCGTAGTAGATCTCGGCAGCGCTGCGATTCAGTCGATACATGACATCCGAACCTTCGACGTCGCGAATGATCTCGCTCAGCTTGCGCGTGGTTTCCGGATTGTCCTTGCGATTCTCGTGAACCGCATTGCGCATGTCGCGCTCCAGGTTCGTCAGATCGGTCGCCATCTGCTGCTTGGAGCGAACCAGCTGCTGTGCGCGCTTCTGATCGATCGTGCCGCGACCATTCGTCGGCTGCGGCTGCGACAGTGCCTCGTAGAGATCGCTCTCGATCTGCCGCTGCTGTTCGAGCATCTGCCCGCTGCGATCCGCGAACTTCTCCAGCGTCTCGTCGAAGCGCGACTGGTCGGGCTGATCGATCTGCTGCAGAGCGCGGCGCAGATTGCGGCTCGCTTCCTGCGCAGCTCTGGCCTGCTCGGCCGGGTTGGACTCTCCAGACTGGCCGGACTTATTGGACTGGCCGGATTGGCCAGCTTGTCCCTGCTGCTGCTGTTGCTGCTGCTGATCGTTGCCATCCTTGCCATTGGCCGCCTGCATCTGCTGCAACGCCTTGTTAACGGACTCGAGCGCCTGCGACAGCTGCTGCCGTTCGCGCTCTTCGCGTTCGCGCGCCTGGCCGCTGGCCGATCCGCCGCGCGACGCCGGTGAATCGCCTGAAGACTGCTGCCGATTCAGCTCGGCGAGTCGACGCCGCAGATCCTCGGCCTCACGACGCAGCTGTTCCTGCTTCCAGCGCTGCTCCGGCGTGCGCAGATCCTGCTGTTGTTGTTGCGCGAGCTGCTCCTGGCGCTCGGCGAGCTCCTTGAGCTTGCGAACCATCTCATCGAGATCCTTCTGCGTGTTGCGCGACTGGAGCTGCGACTCGCTCTCGTACTGGCTCTTCTCCAGATCCATTTCGAGCTCGAACATTTCCGTGAAGTTGCGCGCAGTCTGCGAGCCGTCGCCGCCGGCGTTGCTCTGCTGCATCGAAACCTGCACTTCGCGGAACGCGGACTCGGCACGCAACAGCTGTTGCAGCGCCTGCTGCTCGTACGGCACGGCTTCGGGGAACTTGAACGTATTCAGATGAGCGACCGCCGGGTCCATAACGGTGGCGGCTTTCTCCAGGCTCTCCACGAACGTGCGGATACGCTCGTCTTCATCCAGCGATGCGCGAGCGCGGGTACGCGCGGCCAGCGTCCGCGCTTGCTGAGCAAGCGTGGCCTGCAGCTCGGCGAGCATCTTGGCGCTGTCTTCGATCTGCTGCTTCGAGCGCGAGCCGCGCTCGTCGCCACGCTGCAGATTCCAGGTCGCGAGCAGAATTTCGCGCTGCCGCTCGGAGATGGCGCCCTGCTCGTCGCCCATGCCGCCGCCGTCCTGATTGCCGCTCTGCGCCTGCAGGAAGCGTCGCTCGAACGGTTGCACCTGGACCATGAACAAGTCGGTCTGCACCGTCGCCTTGCGGTCCTTCGCGACTGCGTAGTACGAGACGAGATCGCCGGGGACGAGTCCTTTCGCAGGATCCTTCGTCTGTTCCTTGGCGAGCGCTGCGCCGAGTTCTTCCATGTCGAGCAGCGACTCGCCCTCGCTGGTCTTGCCGCCGCCGCCGACCTGCATCGTCTGAAATTCGCCGCCATTCACCGAGTAGCGCAGCGACACGTCGCGCAGGCGGAAATCGTCCTCGGCGTGGATACGTACCGGCACTTCTTCGATGCTGGTGGCGCGCCAGTCGCGGCCGGGCTTGCGGATCTCGATGGTCGGCTTCTCGTCGGCAACGACTTCGATCGCGTATTCGTCGCTCAGGGCCACGAACTCATTCGCGACGCGTGCGCCGATCTGATAACGCCCGGGCTTGGTGACGACGATCGCGCCGGTGCTCGTGCGGCCTTGCTGAGCGAGTTCGCCCGTGTTGCCGTCGACGATCAGCGCCGGTGCTTCGAGCGGTGCATCGGCGACGATTTCGACTTTGACGTTCGTTCCTTCGACCGCGCTGATGTCGCGCGAAACGTCGTCGGTCTTCGGATCGAGACCGGTCCAGTCCGGATACTGGTACGTCAGCTTCACCCGCTCGATGCGCGGCAGATCGACGACCGTTACGCTGTGCTCGCCGCTGCGCGTGCCTTCTGCGTCGACGTAGTACTGCAGCGGGCCACGCACCGCATAGAGACGGAATTCGAAACGCGATTCGCTATCGGCCGCCAGCTGCATCGGCGCGCGTTCCCAATCCTGCCGATCGGCGAATCGCACGAACACGGCCACGTCGCGCGGATGAAAACCTTCGACGGCAGCCCGAATCGCAAGATCGCTGTTACGGCGGACGGTCGCGTTGCCTGGAGTCACTGTCACGCGCCGCACCGGCACTGCGTTGCGTGGCAACTCCATGCCGAGTAGCAAATGACGGCTGCCGAAGCCCCAGTACGCGGGACCGGCAACGAGCAAGCCCACGAGCACGGCTAGCGCCGCGACAGCGATGAATGTCCCAACTGCGATGCGTCGCGAAGACACGATTTCTTCGGCGGGCGTGCGCTCGGCAATCGACGCGGCATCAGCCGCCAGCAGGCTCAACAGCGGCGTCGCGAGGCCCTGCGCTTCACGCCGCTTACCGTCGAGATAAGTCTGGATGCGGCCGTTCTCGTCCGGCAGTCTCTGCTCGAAAACGTGCGCACCCTGGTCACGATGCAACCGACGCAGCGGCCGCCACACCAGCACCGCAACGACACACGCGAGCAGCACGATGATCGCGACGCGCCCTGCTACCGCAATCGCAGGCGCGAACTCCTGTCGCTGCAAAGTCCAGACGGTGAACGCGGTGATCGCGAGAATGCCGGCCAGGGCGATGGCCGCAGCGCGCGCATAGATATGTGTGCGCAACCGCGCGCGCAGTGAGTCCAGGTAACTTTCGAGTCGCTCTCGAGCGCTCATTTCGGTGTCTCCCGGCGAATCGCGAGGTAGCGATTTGCCAGCAACAGCTCGGCCAGCAACAACAGCGCGGCGAGCCAAAGCACTGCGGGTCCCAGCGAACGCGGCTTCTCGTCCGCCGACGAGGTGGCCGCCGCA
>Ga0070664_100003180_pt1 | contig 13270 bp, 9 predicted proteins | sample KBSC73metaG_FD_65863 | JGI IMG/M metagenome (GOLD analysis project Ga0070664, IMG submission 65863) | Corn rhizosphere microbial communities from Kellogg Biological Station, Michigan, USA - KBS C7-3 metaG | ecosystem: Host-associated > Plants > Roots > Rhizosphere > Soil ... | reverse complement strand
TGATTCCGGTGAAGTGATAGCAAGCGGAAAGCATATTTTGATTGGCTGATAGTAGCTAAAAGCTATTTCTGTACTGACATCCTGAAGATGAGTGGACACCCACGGAATTATAAAAAGGTCATTATCCTAACCTGCGGCGCTTTGCTTATTGCATTTTTTCGCACTGGCTCGGCGCAGGGGTTGACGCGTGAACAATGGGGAGCGCCGGATGTCACGGTTTCAAAATCGGGCAGTACGTGGGCCATCATTGGAAAGAAAAACAGAGTTACGCTTAATGCTTCAGACCTTTCCTTAAAAATGAATGCCGGCAGCCAAACCTGGCAAATGGTGCGATCGTCAACCAGCGATATGACCGTGCGCACGGACGGCCGCGACGTAGATCTCAGGCTGGCTGATGCTAAGAGAATCGAAATAGTTCCGTATGACACAGGATTCAAAAAAGGCGTCAAAATATCGCTTGGCAGTTGGAAAGATCAAAACAAACCACTGGATCTAGAACTAACGCTGACGGTTTGTCTCGAAGGTGCTGATGACGAACTGGTTTTCGACATTGCCGCAAATGAAAAGCGCTCTACATTGAGGCAATTGAACTGGCCGACCGCGCTTGAGGCGAGCACCGTCGATTACACAGTTTTGAGCAACGGGCGCGGCACCCTGCTTCCGCGTAACTGGCCGAAGGAATACTATCCGATCCGCTCGATCACGCGCGAAGGCAAGATCGCCGCGACCGACCACAGCGTGCTGCAAAGCCACGTGATCGAATCGTGGTCAATGTCCTGGTGGGGATTTGAAAGAGGAAAATCGGCAATGATGGTCATTGTCGAAACGCCTGACGATGCTGCATACCAGTTCAAACATCCGGCCGGCGGCCCAACGGTGATCGGCCCGCAGTGGCGTGCGCAGCTTGGACGATTCAATTACCCGCGCTCGGTACGAATGGTTTTTTTCGAGAACGGTAATTATGTCGATATGGCAAAACGCTACCGGCAATTTGTTATGGACACGGGACTTTTTGTCTCACTAAAAGAAAAGATCGCCCGCACGCCTGCGGTTGCGGACCTTATTGGCACACCGCAGGTTCGGACAAGTATTCTGCGTGATCTAAGCCCTGAAAGCGACCGCTACGATAAGACAGATAAGACAAAGAATTACAGCCTGACGACGTTCGACGAACGAGCAAAACAGCTCCGGGCTCTCAAGGCAAGGGGCTTCGATCATCTTCTTGTGATGGTTTCCGGCTGGCCGCATCTGGGTTATGATCATCAGCACCCCGACCCGCTTCCACCGCCCGAGAGCGCCGGCGGCTGGGAAGGATTAAAACGTCTTTACGACACCGCGCGCGAGCTTGGGTATGCGTTCACTATGCATGACCAGTACCGCGATTATTACCTGGATGCACCATCTTACGATCCGCAGTTTGCCATTCACGAAGAGGACGATTCAAAGCCTGCCCATGCGTTTGCCGGAAGCCGATTCGGCGACTCGAAAGAAAGACAGATCCCGTTCATGAGCCATTGGGACGGAGGCAAACAATCTTATCTCAACGCCCGTTTTCAACTCGGCCATTTGCTAAAGAACTATCGTCTAATATTCGATCACGGAATAAAGCCGAATGGGATCTATATAGATGTCATAGGTTATGTTCCTCCGGACGAGGATTACAACCCCGAACATCCGACCACGCACACCGAGGCGATGAAGGGCCAGATCGCAATGCTCAATTGGGCGCGTCGTAACCTCGGGATAACGCTGACCGAAGCAGGTTCCGATTGGGTGATCCCCTACGCGGACAGCATCAACCAGTCGGGCGGCGGAAGCAAGGCAATTGCGGTCCCGCTTTACCAGCTTGTTTATCACGACGCGGTTGTCATGTCGTACGGATTTCGCGATGTTCCCAGCCTATTACGCGGGCTTTTAGGCGGCGGCGTTCCTGAAATGCCGGTCACGCCGACAGCGGATGATAAAGAGATTTTTCCATTGATCAGCGCGATGGCGAAACTGAATAAACGCGTCGCGTTTCAGGAAATGACAAATCACGAATTTTTAGATGTAAACCGAACGAAGGAGCGGACGACCTTTGCCGATGGTACAACCGTTACGGTCGATTGGAAGACGAACACCTACGAGATAAAGCCGGAATTGAATTAATTATGAAGCGTTACACGATGTCAATATTTCTGATCTGCGCGGTTGGAGCGTCGGTCGTATTTGCTCAAAGATCGGGCGACGAAGCTCCACGTGTCTTTTTGATGGACGCTCAAAAGCTACAAAAGATCAGACAGAGCGTTCGGGCAAAGGACAAAACGTACGACGACGCCGTCGCCGCGATCGAGCGCAACGCGCAAAAAGCATTACGCGGTGGCACCTATTCCGTCACGACCAAATCGGCCACGCCGCCGAGCGGGGATAAGCACGATTACATAAGCCAGGCTCCATATTTCTGGGCCGACCCGAATAAGAAGGACGGCCTGCCATACATCCGCCGCGACGGTGAGCGAAACCCCGAGATCAAAAAATATCCCGACCACGACAGCCTGGACAAAATGGAGTCCGCCGTCGAGACGCTCGCGCTTGCATACTATTTCAAGGGCGACGAGACCTATGCCGCAAAGGCCGACCAGTTGTTAAAAGCCTGGTTCACCGATGCGGCGACCCGGATGAACCCGAATCTCGAATACGCTCAGTACGTGCCCGGTGTTAACACCGGCCGCGGCATCGGTCTGATCGAAACCCGCGGGCTGACGCGTGTAGTTGATTCGATCGGACTTCTTGCAGGATCAAAATCATTTCCCGATGCAGACAAACGCGGCGTTGAAGATTGGTTCGCAAAATTTTTGCAATGGATGCAGGAAAGCAAGAACGGCCGCGAAGAAAGCGCTTCAAAAAATAATCACGGCACGATCTATGATGTTCAATCCGTTTCCTACGCTCTTTTTCTTGGTAAACGTGATCTCGCAAAAAACATTCTCGAAACCGCTAAACAAAAACGCATCGCCTTGCAAATAGAACCTGATGGCCGTCAGCCGCTCGAACTCGCGCGGACAAAAGCGTGGAGTTACAGCAACATGAACCTTACCGGATTAATGGACCTGGCTGTTTTGGGCGAAAGCGCCGGGGTCGATCTTTGGAATTTCGAGACCCGCGACGGACGCAGCATTCGCCGCGCGCTCGATTATCTTTACCCGTTTTCCGTGGGCGAAAAATGGAAATATCAGCAGCTAGGCGAATTTCAGCCACAGGCGCTTTTTCCGCTGATGCGTCGCGCCGCGGCACATTTTCACGACGACAAATTCAAGGCGATGATGGCAAGAATTCCTGCGGTCGAGCCTTCGGCAAAAGAATATTTACTTGCGGAGAATAACTAATATGAAATTACGCCTTCCGGCACTTTTGATCGCCGTCGCATTATTTTCACAGGCAGTATTAGCCGCGCAGACCGACTGGTCCAGAGCCGTCGTCGATTCGACAATGAAGCGCTACCCGACCGCCGAATCACTCAAGGGTTGGGGCTATGCAAAATCGCTCTATTTGTACGGCGAATATCTGGTTTATCTTCGCACGAAAGATCCGCGATATCTCCGGCACGTTCGCGACTGGGTCGATCTGCACATCGACGATAAAGGCACGATCAACCGCCCGATAAACGCGCTTGATTATATGCTGCCGGGCAACCTTTGCCTCGTTCTGTACAAGGAAACAAAACAGCCAAAGTACAAGGGCTGCGCCGACAATATTCGAAAAGTTTTCGACACTTATCCGCGTACAAAAGACGGGGCGTTCTGGCATGCCGATACAAAAAGCCGGGCATGGCAAAACTGGGCCGACGGCGTGTTTATGTCTCTGCCGTTTCTTGTGCGTTATGGAAAAATGTTCGGCGACAGTAAATACACCGACGCCGAGGCCGTCAAACAGCTCTTGCTTTATTACCAGCATTTGAACGATCCAGCGACCGGACTTCTCTGGCATGCTTACGACGAAAGCGGCGAGCAAAAATGGGCCGACCCCAAGACGCATCACTCCGCGGAACATTGGGCACGAGCTATCGGCTGGTACGCTATGACGCTGATAAACGTTCTTGACATTATCCCAAAAAACCAGCCGCACCGGGACGAACTGATAAAGATATTGCAGCAGCTTGCCGGCGCCTTCGAGAAATATCAGGACAAAAATACAGGTCTTTGGTACCAGGTCGTTGATAAGGGAAGCGTCCCGGGCAACTGGCTCGAGACGTCCGCCTCGAGCATGTACACCTACGCGCTCTGGATGGGCCTAAGGCGCGGTTATCTCGACAAGCATTTTAAGGACGTTGCGCTAAAGGGATACAAGGGCGTGCTGCGAAACGTTTCCATTGATAAAGAGGGCCTTACCGACATCGTTGACATTAGCGAAGGCACAAACGTTTCCGACATCGCGTACTACTTAGCCCGCAAGCGCAACACAAATGATTTTCATGGCATCGGAGCCTTTCTGATAATGAACGAACAGCTTCGCACAAGCGAAGGCGGCAAGGCGCCCAATCTCGATTGGACGGCAAAGTCAAATCCTTAAACTCCGTTGTGAGTTTGCGGGAGATATCGTTTCCCACAAAGCCGCAAGGCGGCAAAAAAAACAAATGCGAGACGAAACCAAAACTTCCTACACCCGACGCGATTTTCTCGCGGCAGCCGGCGTCGCTCCGTTCGTCATAACCAGCGTGGCGTTCGCAAAAACGCCGGTCAATATCATAAGTCCGAACCGCAGCGTACGGTTTAGCTTCCAGCCTGATCTGCGCTATTCGGTATCGTTAAGAAACAGACCCGTTATCGAAAACGCCAAACTAGGCATTGTTATCGACGGCGTCGATATTTGTCGCGATGCCACCGTCGGAAAGGTTACAACTTACCGGACAAACGACCAGTACCAATGGCGCGGAGTTCACGCAAAGGCGATAGATCGCTGCAACGGCGCGAAGATCGCCGTTCGCCATCCCCAAACAAAAACCGATCACACAATCGAGATCCGCGTTTTCGACGATGGAATTGCGTTTCGTTATTTGCTGCCTGATGTTGGGAAAACGCGTGTGCCTGAAGAAGGTTCGACGTTCGTGTTTCCAGGTGGAAGCACCGCGTGGTTTCACGATTTTTACGGGCATTACGAAGGCACGCATGTCAAAAAGGCGATCGACGATATAAAAGACGGCGAATGGGCCGCTCCGCCGCTGACGATCAAGCTGCCAGGCAATAGTGGTTACGCAGCCGTCTCTGAGGCTGCGCTTTTCGATTACGCCGGAACGGGTTTGCAGGCGGACGGCAAACGCGGATTCAAGGGCGTTCTAGGAAACGCGCTGCCTGTCAGCCACCCGTACGATCTTCGCTATCCGAAAGAGGAAGCGAAACGTCTGTCGATTCCGGCGCCGTTTGCCGGCGCGATCACAACGCCGTGGCGCGTTGTGCTCATCGGCGGTGATCTGAACACGCTTGTTAATTCCGACGTGATAAACAACGTTTCACCGCCGCCCGACAAAAAGTATTTTCCGCAGGGTTTCGAAACTCCATGGCTGCGTCCGGGCCGCGCCGTGTGGAAATATCTCGATGGCGGAGAAAGCACGTTGGACGGTATGAAGGAATTTTCGCGGCTTGCGGGCGAGCTCGGTTTCGAGCACAACATCGTCGAGGGATTTTGGCGACGCTGGACCGAGGACCAGATACGCGAGCTTGTTGACTATTCAAAAAAATTCAACGTCGGTATCTGGTTTTGGGCGCACAGCAAGGACCTGCATACGCCCGAATCGCGCCAGAAACTTTTTTCGCAGCTTGCGCGTGTCGGCGTCGTCGGTTCCAAGATAGATTTTTTCGATCACGAAGCAAAAGAGATCATCGACCTCTATAATGCGCTATTGAAAGAAGCTGCCGAGCACAAGATAATGCTCGAATTTCACGGGGCAAACAAGCCGACAGGGCAGACGCGCTCGTGGCCGAACGAGCTGACGCGCGAGGCCATTCGCGGAATGGAGTATCGCAGCATGACCGAGCGCTCCGTCCACAACACGACGTTGCCGTTCACACGCTTTCTCGCCGGTCCGGCCGATTATACGCCGGTGATATTTGGCGAGCGCCGCCGCGAAACCTCGTGGACGCACCAGATCGCGACCGCTGCCGTGTTCACATCGCCTCTGATGATCTATGGCGCTCATCCGAAAAATATTCTGGAAAATCCGGCGGCCGATCTTATAAAAAGTATCCCGAGTGTCTGGGACGAGACCATAGTTTTGCCCGTAAGCGAGATCGGTGAAATTGCCGCATTTGCACGTCGTCACGGCAAGACCTGGTTTCTGGCAATTCTAAATGGTCCCATAGCAAAGACGGTAAATATTCGGCTATCGTTTTTGGCTCCCGGCGAACACAAGGCAATGCTAGTCCGCGACAAGATGGACGATCCAGCCGCGGTCGCGATTGAGAATTCGACAGTCAAAAATCGGGACGTGCTAAAGGTCGAGATGCGGGTTGGCGGTGGTTTTATAGCTAGATTTTCGTAAGCGTTCCGACTATGTTGTTTGTGGAATATTTGTTCGATACTGACCACGAAATAACACAAAGCAACACGAAGCTTTAATGTAATTTCGTGTGATTTTTGTGGTTGCAGTAACTGGCGAGTGGGTTTTAACTGTACACGCTCAACTATTAACTGTTTTCCGTTCATAGTTGACAATCTAATCCGAATGAAACGGTTTTTTCTTTTATTCATAATAGCTCTATTGGGTTTGCTCGCGGCTGACGGTCAACCCACATTGAATGTTGCAACGTTCGACCGCGCCCGCATTCTAAAAGCGGCCGATCAATACCTGAAGGAAAAACCGGTCACGATAACTGCGTCTCATTCGCCCCGAAGCGCGGGCGGCTTGCACGATTTCTTTTCCGAAGGTGACTATTGGTGGCCCGACCCAAAAGATGCGAACGCGCCGTACATTCAGCGCGACGGCATGACCAACCCTGATAATTTTACTGCCCACCGCGAGGCAATGATGCGTCTCAGCGTTCAGGTTCCGGCGTTGACGGCCGCCTGGCTTGTAACGGGTAAAAGGAAATACGCCGACCACGCAGCGCTGCATCTTAGGGCTTGGTTCATCAACGACGCAACGCGGATGAACCCGAATCTGGAATATGCACAGGCCATAAAAGGACGTTTTACCGGCCGAGGCATCGGCATCATCGACACGATCCATCTTGTCGAGGTCGCTAGGGCGATCGAAGTGCTTGAAAGGTCAGGGGCGCTTTCGGCATCGGATACGACTGCGATCAAGAAATGGTTCACCGATTATTTGACCTGGATGACGACAAGCAAAAACGGCATCGACGAACGCGAGGCAAAAAACAATCACGGAACCTGCTGGGTCATGCAGGTCGCAGCTTACGCACATCTTGTCGGAGATAAGAAGCTGCTCGATTACAGCCGCGAGCGATTCAAGACAGTTCTCGTACCAAACCAGATCTCCAAAGACGGCAGTTTTCCGCAGGAGCTGCGGCGGACAAAACCATACGGCTATTCGCTTTTTAATCTCGAGGCATTGTCCGCGATCGCACAGATACTCTCGACGCCGCAGGACAATTTATGGACGTTCGAAACGCCGGACGGCCGCGGGCTGGCACTGGCGATGAAATTTATGTTTCCGTATATCCGCGATAAAAAGAGCTTTCCAGAACCCGCGGATGTGATGTATTACAACGAATGGCCGATGCGGCAAACGAGTCTGCTCTTCGGCGGCCTGGCTTTGAATAAGCCCGAGTATATCGAGCTCTGGAAGACTTTGCCGGCCGATTCAAAGGTCGAAGAGGTGATCCGCAATTTTTTTATTCGTCAACCCGTTCTATGGGCGGGCAGATCTGCAAATTAATTATTAGATAATTAAACGGCAGCTAAAATGTGGGTGAACATGAGGGTTAATAAAAGCGCAATTTCGCTCGTCGCCATTTTGGTTCTGGCGTGTACTGCGAATTGTCAGAAAAAGAACGACACGAGACACGCCGACAAGGTGCTCACCGGTCAAGGAGCAATGGGCGATTGGACGACGGACGCTCCGGGCGTGCGGCGGCTCATAACGGCGGCCGATATGCCGTCACCGTACGCTACCGACTCAGTCGATAACGGCCCGCAGCTGGCAAAGCGGCCCGAAGGAGCGGTGCCAAAAGTTCCCGCCGGTTTCAAGGTCGAAGAGGTTGTATCCGGTCTTAAAAATCCTCGTCTAATTCGCACCGCGCCGAATGGCGATCTATTTGTCGCCGAGAGCCGCGCCGGAATCATTCGCGTATTGCGTCCGGGAAAAGACCCATCAAAACCCGAGGTCAACGAGGTTTATGCGTCGGGACTGAGACGTCCTTTCGGTATCGCATTTTATCCGCTCGGGCCAGATCCGCAGTGGGTTTACATCGGCAACACCGACGCGGTCGTCAGGTTTCCCTATAAGAACGGTGACACTGTCGCACACGGCAATGCGGAAACGATCATTCCGAACATTCCCGGTTGGGGTGAGCTTCGCGGAGGCGGACATTGGACGCGCGATCTTGCGTTTTCGCGCGACGGGAAAAAGCTTTTTGTTTCTGTCGGCTCGCATTCGAACGTTTACGAAAATCCGAAGGAAAATGAAACCGACCGGGCAACCGTGCTTGAATTCAACCCTGACGGATCGGGCCGGCGGGTTTATGCGTCGGGCATTCGTAACGCGGTCGGTATCGCGATCCATCCGCAAACCGGTGAGCTTTGGGGCTCGGTCAACGAGCGTGACGGCCTTGGCGACGATCTTGTGCCCGATTACGTTACGCGGATAAAGGAAGGCGGTTTTTACGGCTGGCCTTGGTACTACATCGGCCCGAACCAGGATCCGCGTCACAAGGGAGCGCACCCTGAGCTGCGCGATAAGGTGATCGTCCCGGATGTTTTGATCCAATCGCACTCTGCATCGCTCGAAATGGTTTTTTATACTGGAAAAATGTTTCCGAAGGAGTACATGCTTGACGCCTTTGCCGCCGAGCACGGTTCATGGAACCGTAAAAAACGAACAGGTTACAAAGTAATTCGCATGCCAATAAAGGACGGAGTTCCGACGGGCGAATACGAGGATTTTATGACCGGATTTGTGACCGCCGACGGTGACGTTTGGGGACGACCGGTCGGTGTGACGGTCGGTAACGACGGTTCGCTCTATGTTACCGACGACGGATCGAACACTGTCTGGCGCGTATCATATTCTGGAAAGTAAGCGGTTATTTTGATAGATTATGAGGCGCTAAAAACGAAATTGTTGGTAAGCGATCGAAAGCTAAAAAAACCAGCCGCGATCGCAGGAAGTACCGGTTCAAACTTTGATGCCGAACATTTAAAACCATGAATCTGACAATCCTCGACTGGGTAATAATGCTCATTTACTTTGTGTTCGTTCTGGGCATTGGTTTTGCGCTCAAGCGGTACATGAAGACGAGTACCGACTTTTTTCTTTCGGGCCGTTCCATTCCGGCGTGGATCACGGGCCTCGCCTTTATATCGGCAAACCTCGGCGCGCAGGAAGTTATCGGCATGGGTGCGTCAGGCGCAAAATACGGCATTGCTACAAGCCATTTTTACTGGATCGGTGCGATACCGGCCATGGTCTTTGTCGGCATTTTTATGATGCCGTTCTATTACGGCTCAAAAGCTCGGTCGGTGCCGGAATATCTAAAGCTTCGTTTCGACGAAAAGACGCGCGGCTTCAACGCCATCTCATTTGCTGCGATGACCGTTTTTTCGTCGGGCGTTTCGCTTTATGCGGTCGGGCTGCTGCTGGGTTCGCTACTTGGGTGGGATTTTAATTTCAGCATTCTCGTTGCCGCGGTCATCGTTCTCGTTTATGTGTTTTTGGGCGGATTGACCTCTGCAATTTATAACGAGGTTCTGCAATTTTTCCTTATTGTTTTTGGCTTTTTGCCGCTAGTTTTTTTGGGTTTGCGCGATGCAGGCGGATGGTCCGGTCTGCAGACGCGGCTCGCAACGGTCGCAACGTCGAACGGATTTGCTCCGGGCGCGTGGAGCGAATCGTGGCGGTTTATGGGCGACCCGTCGTCCAACCCGATGGGCGTCGAATGGTTCGGCCTTGCGATGGGGCTCGGGTTCGTACTTTCGTTCGGTTACTGGTGCACTGATTTTCTCGTCGTTCAACGCGCGATGGCTGCCGATTCGATGTCGGCCGCGCGCCGCACTCCGCTGATCGCAGCTATCCCGAAAATGTTCTTTCCGTTTCTGGTGATTTTGCCGGGAATGATCGCGATCGCGCTGACGCACCAGGTCGGCCAAAGCGGATTCGCACTGCCCGCGAAACCCGATGGCTCGCTTAACTACGATATGGCGATACCGCTGATGCTCGGTCATTATTTCCCGACAGGGATGCTGGGCGTCGGACTGACCGCGCTGATCGCAAGCTTTATGTCCGGCATGGCCGGTAATGTGACGGCGTTCAACACGGTGTGGACATACGATATCTATCAGTCGTACATAAAACGCGGAGCGTCCGACCAGCATTATCTGTGGATGGGTAGAATGGCGACCGTTTTTGGCATCCTGGCGTCGGTTGCGGCTGCGTATGTCGCGACGCGATTCAACAACATCATGGATATGCTGCAGCTTGTGTTCGCGTTCGTCAACGCGCCGCTGTTCGCAACATTTTTGCTCGGCATGTTCTGGAAACGCTCGACGGGCCACGGTGCTTTTCTCGGCCTGCTGTCGGGCACGCTCGCCGCTGCGGTACATCACGGATTGACGCTGCCGAAGGGAGCCGTCGTCGGCATAAAAGGCGGGTGGTTCGGGCACCTGCACACGTATCCGAGCGAGATGGCTCAAAATTTTTGGACCGCGATCTTTGCATGGACCACGTGTTTTGTTGTTACGATAGTAATAAGCCTTTTGACAAAACCGCGTGAGCAGGAAGAGCTTCGCGGTCTGGTATATTCGCTGACCGAAAAGCCGAGCGAGGAACATCTCGCTTGGTACAAACGGCCGGTCACTCTTGCTGCGGTGGTGCTGTTTTTGACGCTGCTGCTCAATATTATTTTTTGGTAGAGAGGTGGAATTATGGGACTCGATATCCGAACTCCGATTGGGCTTATGTTTGCGATCGTCGGCGCGCTGCTCACCGTTGCAAGCTTCTTCTTGAACGGCGAGATCTACCACCGCTCTCTCGGTATAAACGTAAACTTTTGGTGGGGAATTGTAATGCTAGTTTTTGGCTTAACAATGTTTTTCTTTGGTAAACGTGACGGGTCAACTGTTAAACCGACCGCCGAAAGTTTAGAGGGGTTAAAGATCGAAGCCGAAGAACATCGAACCGGAGCCGAGGTGAACACGAAAAACGAGAACGAGTAAGCAAGAATGGAGATCAGGGCAAAAATCGACGAGGTCGGAACAGCATTTCGCGAGAAATACGAGCGGAATTGCGAGATCTATCGCGCCCCGGGCCGCGTCAATCTAATCGGCGAACATACCGATTACAACGACGGTTTCGTCATGCCGGCCGCTATCGATCGGTACACCTGGGTTGCGATCGCATCGCGCGAAGACCGTAAAATGCAGCTCCAATCGACACATTTTCCTGACACTGCCGAATTCGATCTCGACGCTCCCGACCCTCAACGTGAGGGAAAATGGAGCGATTATCCGCACGGCGTCGCCGTTATGCTGGAACGCGCCGGACACCGTTTATGCGGCGCAGATATTTTGATCCACGGCGAGGTTCCCATAGGCGCCGGACTTAGCTCGTCGGCCGCAATTGAAGTATCTACAGGACTTGCGTTAACCGATCAAGCGGGCATTTCCATCGACCGCGAAGAGCTTGCAAAGATCTGCCAGCGCGCTGAAAACGAATTCGTCGGAATGCGCAGCGGCCTTATGGACCAGTTTATATCGTGCTTTGGCGAAGCTGAACGAGCAATGATGCTCGACTGCCGTTCACTCGATTTTGAACTGCTGCCGATCCCGGAAAATACGGCCTTGATCGTCTGCAACACGATGGTAAAGCACGAGTTAGGGAAAAGCGAATACAACACACGCCGCGCCGAATGTGAAGAAGGCGTAAAGATCCTGGCGAGAAAAAGGCCGGAAATAAAAGCGCTGCGCGACGCGACAATCGAGGAACTTGAAAATGCGCGTGCCCAAATGCCGGAAAATATTTTCAAACGCTGCCGACACGTAATTACTGAAAATACACGGGTTCTCGACGCGGCATCGGCACTTGAAAATGATGATCTCAACCGTTTTGGCGAGCTGATGTACGCCTCACACCGGAGCCTTCGTGACGATTTTGAAGTGAGTTGCGAGGAGCTCGATATCATGGTCGATCTGGCCAGTAAATTACCTGGTGTTTACGGTGCGCGAATGACCGGCGGCGGCTTTGGCGGCTGCACCGTGAATCTCGTCGAATTGGGCGGAGCAGATATTTTCCGAAGGGGTATCGCGACGGGTTACGAAAAGAAAACGGGCATTAAACCGGATATTTACAGGTTCACCCCGGCGCCCGGAGCGGAAAAGGTAACGAACGGATACACCACGACGAAGGCATAATGCTTGACCTGAAAAAACACACTCACAGACGGTATAACTTGCTGACTCGCGAGTGGATATTGGTTTCGCCGCATCGGACTGACCGGCCATGGCAGGGACAGGTTGAGAAAACCGACAGGATCGAATTGCCGCAGTATGATCCGACATGTTATCTATGCCCCGGCAACGAACGAGCCGGCGGCGTCCGAAACCCGAAATACGAAAGCACGTTCGTTTTCGATAATGATTTTCCTGCCATGCTGCCCGACACGCCGTCTGATGGATTTGCAAAAGATGGTCTACTTATGGCCGAGGGCGAGCCGGGAATTTGCCGTGTGGCCTGCTTTTCGCCGCGACATGATCTAACGATCGCCGATATGGAATTATCAGATATCCGCACGGTGATCGATGTTTGGACCGAACAGTATAACGACCTCGGTTCGATGACACTTATCGATCATGTGCAGATCTTCGAGAACCGCGGTGCGATGATGGGCGCGAGCAATCCGCACCCGCACTGCCAGATCTGGGCAAATTCGACCGTGCCGAACGAGGTGGTCAGGGAACTCGCGTCGTTTGACGAATATCTGCAAAAACACGAGGCATGCCTGCTATGCAATTATGTCGCGCTTGAGGCGGGCGAAAACGAGCGTGTCGTTGTGGAGAACATAGATTTTGCGGCAATTGTCCCGTTTTGGGCCGTTTGGCCGTTCGAGATCTTGATCGTCGCCAA
>Ga0070664_100003179_pt1 | contig 13273 bp, 10 predicted proteins | sample KBSC73metaG_FD_65863 | JGI IMG/M metagenome (GOLD analysis project Ga0070664, IMG submission 65863) | Corn rhizosphere microbial communities from Kellogg Biological Station, Michigan, USA - KBS C7-3 metaG | ecosystem: Host-associated > Plants > Roots > Rhizosphere > Soil ... | reverse complement strand
AGCCGCAACTCGAGTCGCGTCTTCGTCGGTGACTGCGTCCGAAAAAGTCTGGAGCGAACGGCCCGGGATCAACCGTTCCATCAGCAAGACGCCTTTTTCGGTATCGACATCCAGCAGACGAACCGCTCCGTCGCCGTCATAAAGACGAAGCGCTTGAATCTCGGAAGTCAGCTCCGGGCTGGGTACGCCGGCCTTTAGAACGAAGGAATTCCCAGAGACATCGACAGCCGGCGCAACGTAGTTAAAGGAAAGTTCGAAAGGAGGGCCAAGCACAATTTTCCAACGATTCTCAAAATCTTGAAGCAACTGCGGAAGCGATTTCAGCCATTCTTCACCTTGCGGAAATGCACCCTCGACATTCCGTTTGAAGCCAGTCGGCCACTCCATGAACACGTCACCCGGCAGCTTGTCCGCAATTGAGATTTGTCGCTATGGAACAGCCAAAGCGACAAGAGAATTTCCGGCGCCAACCAGGAGATACTGCTTTCCATCGAGCATGTAGGTGATCGGCGAATTCCCGATTCTTCCAACGTTGGAATGCCAGAGCGTCGTTCCATCACTGGTGCGCAGAGCCAGCAAATTGACGGAATTGTCTCCAGTAAATGTCAGGCCGGTTGCCGTCGAGAGAACTCCCGCAGTACCCGCTCCGTCACCGATGGGATGACTCCATTTGATTTTGCCGGTCTGATAATCAATTGCTCGAATGAAACCCTTGCCAGCGACAGAAGGACTGGCGCCTGCCCATCCGTAATCGCCGTGTTCGGGCTTGAAGAAATAGAGCCCGTAGGCATCCTGTGCACTGACGATGAAGAGTCCGCTCTGAGGATCGAAGCTCGGCGAACGGTAGTTGGTTGCTCCACTCTCATTCGGAGAAACCAATCGACCATCGCGTTGAGGTTCTTTATCGGAATTGGGAATCGGATGTCCCTCGGCATCGATGCCCTTTGACCAGTTGACGGAAGCGAAAGGAGCCGTGACCAGATTCTTTCCGTTGGTGCGGTCCAGCACAAAGAAGTATCCGTTTCGTGATGCCTGCATCACCATCTTCCGCGGAGTTCCATTGAAGTTCGCGTCAACCAGTACGGGAACTTCAGCGGCATCCCAGTCGTGGGTATCGTGCGGTGAAACCTGGAATCCCCACGCCAGTTTTCCCGTATCCGGATTGAGGGCAACAATGCTGCACGTCCATTTGTTGTCGCCGGGGCGCATCACACCGTTTAGTACCGGTGTTGGATTCCCTGTTCCGACATATACCAGATTGAGCTCCGGATCATAAGTTCCGGTCATCCACATTTGACCACCGGTTGAGCCTCCGCTCGGCGTGCCCGTATCGACGCCGGCCGGTGGCGTGCTGTAGAAAATCCACTGCGTCTTTCCTGTATCCGGATCTATGGATTTCAACTGGCCGGGTAAATTATCAAAGTCCCCGGAGACGCCGACGAGCATGTGGTTGCCAACGACGAGAGGCGCGTTGGTCGACCAGTAGCCTTTCTTCGAGTCCGCAATGACAACGTCCCAGCGAACCTTGCCGTCCGATGCATTAAGCGCTAGGAGATGGGCATTCGGCGTCGTGACATAAACCATGTCTTTGTATACAGCGACTCCGCGATGGCCGATATAGAACGCGTCGCTGCGAGGTTGCGTGTATCGCCAGAGTTCCTTGCCGGTTCGCGCATCCACCGCCCAGACGTTGTCCGGCGCCGAAACATAAAGGACTCCATTCACCAGCACCGGCGTGGACTTGACTCCTGCCGTCGTCTGGAATTTCCATGCCTGGGTCAGCTGACCGACATTGGCCGGCGTGATTTGCGTGAACGCGCTGTGATGCTTTCCCGTGTAGTCTCCATGGTACGTTGGCCAACTGTCGACCGGAGGCTTCAGCAGCATGGCGGGAGTAACGCCTTGCGATAGAGCTATTGCCGCGAGAGAAACGACCAGGCCGAATCCAAAAACAAATCTCATATCAACACTCCTATCGCAGCGTCTGGAGGTAAGCGCGCACGTTGTGCATGTCGGTGTCCGTGTACTTCCCAAGTTGGTCAAAGTGGACGGCCAGCGGATCGTTCATCGTGATGGTCACGTCGGTGACCGGCCACGAACGATTCGCACCCGTGTCATCTTTCAAAGTGATCGTAAATTCGTCCCTTGAGACCAGCGTACCGGCAACTGTTTCATCCGACTTCAATTTGACCGTGACTTTCGCCGGCGCAGGCGCGGGACGCCCGGCGGTGGGGTACAGCATCCGCTGCAGCAATGCGAGTCCCTGGAACCGTGTTCCGATGCCCGCGAGATCGCCTGTCGCCGAGTGACATTTGGCGCAACCTCCGGCACCATCGAAATACTGTCGACCCGCATCTGCATTCCCCGTTTCCAGATCGGAGGGTTCGACGTTTCGGCGATTGCCATTATGGGCTTCGGCTTTTGCCTTCTGGTCGTGGATATAAGCAACAATTGCGGAAACGTCCGCATCGCCCAAGTCGAATGCCGGCATTCCCTTTTCTTGCCGCCCCATCTTCACGATCGGTGAGATCTTGTCTCCCCGAAGATCCTGTGCGACGAGAACCGAACGCGTGAGATCCGGGCCAGTCTCTCCACCTGCGGCGTCGCGCCCGTGGCAGAACCCGCACTGAGACGAAAATCGCGTCTGCCCGGCCTGGATCTGCTCGGGCGTATAGGTCTGGGGAGTGACGGTTTGAGGCGGCCGCTGGGATGCCTGTCCGGCGGACAGCAGTGTGGCGATGATCCATATGGAGATTCGCATAATGGACGCAATAGTGTCCGAAATCGGGAAGAAATTGCAAATGGGGATCGGGTCGACGAATGAATCAGTAACCCGTAGGAATAACGGTCACCGCCAATGCAGGCGAATTGGGGTGGTTTCCCCAAAGGAAATCTTTCAGAATGCATCCTTAACAAGTGCCGCTGTGGAACCACCCCTCGCACGATCTCGACTGCTGTCTCGCTCTGCTGCCCTCGACTCAGGAGGGCAGTTCGGCTGGCTTCGACGCTTCCCCCCAATTCTAAAACTCAAGGAAATCGCTGCCCTAGTTCACCGTTGAGGGAGCCTGCTGGATCAGATGGACATGAATTTGTTTTTCTGCAACGACTTTTCCGTCCAGGAAAGTCTGGATCGTAAATCGTCCGGCACGTTCAAATGTCACGTTCGTAAAAAAGCTGATGTTATCCGCGTAACCCTCCGACTCAATCCGAAATTGAGAGGGTCCGGACGAGGCGATTTCCCGGCCGTCCGGAGCCAGCACGCGCACCTGAGTCTGGAATTCTCCGACTCCTACCCAGTGATTCGCCACCGAAAGCTTTAGAATCATCGACGGGAAACCCGCAAAAAAGAGATTCTCGAAAATTCCCATCAACGACAGCTTGTTGCCCATTTCAAGGCGAACGTCATCACATGCAAGGCTGTACACCAGTTGCGCAGTTCCCATTACCGTCCTTTTAGTTTTTCCAGAAGCTTGCGATGAATGCCATCAAACCCGCCGTTCGACATCACAACGATTTGATCGCCCGGAGTCGCATTCCGCGAAATGTAATCGACAATTTCATCTGTTGTATCAAAAGTCTCGGCAATTTTCCCTCTCGAGCGGACACCTTCAACAACGGCATCCGGCGACAACTGCTCATCCTCAGTGAGTTTGCCGGACCCAAACACACGGGCCACCACCACCGTATCCGCAGGATCGAAGGACTTGATGAATTCCTGCTCGAAGACTTTTCTTCTGCATGTCTGGGAGCGCGGCTCGAAAACAGCCCAGATCCGGTCTGTCGGATATCGTTCTCGAATTGCCCGCAACGTTTCGAGAACCGCTGTCGGATGATGGGCGAAGTCATCGTAAACGCGAATGCGTTCCACCTCGCCGCGAAGCTCCAGTCGCCGCTTGACGCTTTTGAATGAGGAAAGTCCTTTTTGAATTCTTCCGTTCTCAATTCCAAGTTCTTTTCCTGCCACAATGACTCCGAGCGCATTCTGCACGTTGAACGCTCCCAGCATGGGAATGGTGAAATCGCCAACGTGAACCTCTTTATGAAATACCTGGAAGCCCATCCCCTCATTTGCCGGTGCGATCTCCCGCGCGCGCCAATCTCCCTGCTGGATGCCCACTTCGGCGACTCGGGAAAATGCCGCGGGAATCAACTCACGAACAATGGGGCTGTCCACACCGGCGATGATCAATCCGGAACGCGGAACGATATTGATCACCCTCCGGAATGCGATCTTCAGGGATTCGATATCCGGATAAATATCGGCGTGGTCATACTCGATGTTCTTCAGCAGCAGAATATTCGGCAGGTAGTGAAGGAACTTCGGGCCTTTATCGAAGAAAGCGGTGTCGTATTCGTCACCTTCGATAACAAATTCCGGTCCTTTGCCAATCTGAAAGCTCCCGCCAAAATTCTCTGCGATGCCTCCGACCAGAAACGAAGGCTTTCGCCGGGCCACTTCCAGCATCCACGCAAGCATTGCCGTTGTGGTCGTCTTTCCGTGGGTACCGGACACAACGATGGAATTCTTCCCACGAATGAACAGTTCCTTTACGGTTTCGGCCATCGACTGGTACCGGATACCGGAATCCAGAACGTGTTCCACCTCGGGATTGCCGCGTGAAACCGCATTGCCGATCACGACGATGTCCGGGTTCGCTTCACGAACATTCTCGCTTTTGTACCCGTTGTAGACACGTATGCCGAGCTCATCGAGATAGGTCGACATCGGCGGATAGACATCGGAGTCTGATCCCGAAACGATATAGCCTTTGGCTTTCAACATTCCGGCCAGCGATGCCATTGCTGTGCCGCAGATTCCAACGAGGTAGTAATTTCTGGGGTTTTTCATGCGTGGGATACAGCCGATTCCAGAAGCTCAAACCGGGAGACCGAACCAAGCGATAGTGTCGCACGTATGCCAAATGGCACGACAATATTCGCTCGCGATGTATGGCCCGTCGAAAATCCATAGAGGATGGGGAACGTCGTCCCTTCAAGAACATCCAGAATCACTTCTTCAAGGGTATATCCCTGATTCGGGAGATTGGTGCAGTCCAGCATTTCGCCAAAAACGATTCCCCGCACCTTGGCCAATTTTCCCGCGTGCTTGAGTTGCGTCAGCATGCGGTCGATCTGATAGGGCTTCTCGCCGAGGTCTTCGAGGATGAGGATGGTGTCATCCGTGTCGATTTCGAAGGACGTTCCGAGCGTTGCGACCACCAGCGACAGGCAGCCGCCCGCAAGGCGACCTTCGGCTTCTCCGGATCGGAGTACTGAAGTGTGATCCATCGGAAACTGAATATTGGGGTCGCCCTTCAGCATTCGAATGAGGATGCTTCGGTCATAACCTTGCTCCCCCAGCCGCATTGAAGTTGCGACCATCGGTCCATGAAAACCGACCATTCCATTCCGATTGAGAAAAGACAGCAGCATCGTAATATCGCTTGAACCCAAAATGATCTTGGGATGAGCAAGAAAAAGTTCCGGTTCCAGGTACGGAATCAGACGACCGCTGCCATACCCGCCCCGCGCGCAGAAAATCGCTTTCACATCGGGATTCCGAACCATTTCCAGTAATTCCGCCGCGCGGCGCTCATCCGTTCCGGAAAAGTAGCGATGAGTCTTCAGAATGTCCGGGCGGTAAAGCGTGCGAAAACCCAGCCGCTCCAGTTCACGGCATCCGGCATCCAGCATTTCGGACTTGATATTGCTTGCCGGGGCGACGATACCGATCTGGTCTCCAGGTTGAAGCGCCGGCGGCCTGACGAACGATGTGCGTTCGGTAGTGAACATGTTTTTCAGGATCGTATGAGTGCAAGGTCAGCGTCAAGGGCTGTGCTAGAATCCCGCGACTGGTAATACGCGTGACAGACCTCAGAAAGACCGCTCTTTTTGAAACACACAAAAGTCTCAAAGCCCGCATGGTTCCATTTGGCGGATGGACCATGCCTGTTGAGTACAGCGGAATCATTCAGGAACATACCGCGGTGCGGACCGGCGTCGGTTTATTCGATATCAGCCACATGGGCGAATTTATCGTTTCGGGTACCGAAGCCCTGAATCTGATTCAGTACGTCACCTGCAATGATGCCTCACGTCTTGTCGACGGACAGGCCCAGTACTCTGCACTTCCCACCGAAGAAGGCACCGTTGTGGATGACCTGCTGGTATATCGGGAATCTGCCAACCGGTACATGCTTGTCGTCAATGCTGCGAATATAGAAACCGATCTTGAATGGATTCAAAGCCACAACACATTCATCGCCCGCGTCGAAAATATCAGCAGTGCTACAGGACTTCTGGCGGTTCAGGGACCCCATGCCCTGGAAACCCTCCAGCTCATCGCCGACATTTCATTGAATTCGATTGCGCCGTTCCACTTTGCCCGTGGCTACGTTTCCGGAGTCGAAACCATGATTTCGCGGACAGGCTACACCGGCGAGGATGGTTTTGAACTTTACTTCGCCGAGGCGAATTCCGAATCTCTCTGGAAATCCATAATGAGCGCCGGCAAGCGGCATGGCCTTCTCCCTGCCGGACTGGGTGCGCGGAATACGTTACGACTGGAGGCAGGATTGCTTCTTTATGGAAATGACATCGATCGCACGACCACTCTGCTCGAAGCGGGACTCGGATGGATTGTGAAGCCCGGCAAAGGCCGCTTCGTGGGAAGCGAATCCCTTGCCAGGGAAAAGGCGGAAGGTCCAAAGCGAAGACTTGTCGGATTCGAAATGCTTGGCCCCGAGATCGCGCGCGAACGTTATCCTGTAAAAGTGGACGATCAGGAAGTCGGGCATGTCACCAGCGGTTCCCCCTCAATTACTCTCAACAAGAATATAGGCCTTACTTATTTGCCCGTGGACCTCGCTGCGGTCGGAGGAACCTGTGACGTCCTTATTCGCAAGCGTGCCTGCAAAGCGCAGGTTGTATCGACGCCCTTTTACAAACGGAGCCGCGAATGAACCCAGAAGGTCTCTTGTACACAAAAGATCACGAATGGATCGGTATCACCGGAGATACCGCTACGGTTGGAATTACACTTCATGCGCAGGAAGCGCTTGGCGATGTGGTGTACATCGAACTTCCCGGCGTGGGTGACAAATTCGAGGCGCATAAATCGTTTGGCAGCGTCGAGTCCGTAAAAGCCGTGTCGGAATTATTCATGCCCATGTCCGGGGAAGTGACCGAAGTCAATTCGACGGTCAAAGACAATCCGGAAACTCTGAACTCCGATCCGTATGGCAAAGGCTGGCTCATTCGAATCCGAATCGCGAATCCCGCGGAGGCTTCTGCCCTGTTGTCTGCACAGGCGTATGACAATTACATTGCCGCAGAAGCGTAGTTGAAGAGTTGATGAGGTATCTACCGAGTTCGGAAGCAGACCGGAAAGGAATGCTGGAAGCCATCGGCATCGAGTCCGTGGAACAACTCTTCGCAGGCATTCCGGAAAGCCTGCGCCTGCGGCGGCCTCTGGACATCCCGCCCGGGCTGACAGAGCCCGAGCTGATCCAGTTCTTCCGGGGAGCGGCCGGCAGAAACGCCACCGATTTTACGTCGTTTCTGGGAGCAGGAGTCTATCGTCATCACATCCCTGTCGTGATAGATGCGCTGATTTCACGCTCCGAATTTTATACGGCATATACTCCGTATCAGGCCGAAATCGCTCAGGGAACACTTCAGGCCATATTTGAATTCCAAACATACATCACCCAACTGACAGGTCTCGATGTGGCCAACGCGTCTCTCTACGATGGGAGCACCGGATTGGGAGAAGCCATTTTGATGGCGCACCGAATCACGAAGAGGAACAAGGTCTTTATTGCCAAGTCCGTTCATCCGGAGTATCGCGCCGTGGTGGCAACCTATGCCCGGAACATTGGGATCGAAATCGAGTTGATCGATTTCACTGAAAGCGGGCGGATGGACTACGCGGCTATCGGCAAAGCGATAGATGAAACAGTCGCTGCCGTGGTCGTTCAAACTCCAAACTTCTTCGGAACCGTTGAAGAGAATTCGGAGATCGCCTCGATCGCACACAAGCATGGGGCGTTATCCATTGTGAATGTATGTGAAGCGATGTCGCTGGGTATTCTCAAACCTCCGCAGGATGCCGATATCGTTGTTGGTGAAGCCCAGTCGCTGGGTATTCCCATGAATTTCGGGGGACCGCATCTGGGATTCCTGGCAACGCGAGAACAGTTTGTCCGACAGATGCCGGGGCGGCTCGTTGGAATGGGCGAAGACCAGAAGGGCCGGCGCGCTTTCGTACTTACATTGTCCACGCGCGAACAACATATACGCCGCGAGAAAGCGACGTCGAATATCTGCACGAACCAGTCATTGTGCGCGTTGATGTGTGCAATCTACCTTGCAACGATGGGTCCGAAAGGGTTGCGTCATACCGCCGAACAGAATATTCAGAAAACGCACTACGCGGTTCAGCAGATCCGAGCGCGCACAAAACATTCCATTCTATTTTCCGGCCCCCGCTTTAATGAATTTGTCATCCAGTTGAAAGAGGACTATGCATCACGTGCCCAGCGTTTCATGCGCAGCCACATCATTCCGGGGCTTCATATTGCGAGGTTTTATCCGGAGCTGGGCAATTCCCTTTTGGTCTGCGTGACGGAAACGACAACGCGCGATCAGATTGACGCCCTTGTAAAAGGACTCGAATGACGAAAGAGAATCCACGCACGAGTTCCCATTTCCAGATCAATGAACTCCTGGTGTTTGAACAGGGCATGTCCGGTCGCCACGCCTTCGATCTACCGGCACTCGATGTTCCTGCAGTCCCGGTTGCGGAAATCCTGTCTCCCACGTTGCTTCGAGATGACGTTGCCGGCATGCCGGAACTTGGCGAAGTGGATGTGATCCGGCATTTCACAAGGCTGTCGACATGGAATTACCATATCGATCTCGGGCTGTATCCCCTCGGTTCCTGCACGATGAAGTACAACCCGAAAATCAATGAATTGGTTGCTCGTCTCGAGGGATTCTCCACGGCACATCCTTATATGCCAGCCGAGCTGTCCCAGGGCGCACTGGAAGTTCAAAAGATGCTGGAGACCGCTCTCGCCGAAATCACTGGGATGGACGCCGTCACTCTTCAGCCGGCTGCGGGCGCTCATGGTGAATTGACCGGCATTCTGATGATTCGTGCGTATCACGAGTCAAAAGGCCGTCCGCGTCGAACGGTGCTGGTTCCAGATTCCGCACACGGTACGAACCCCGCGAGCGTGACAATATCGGGCTACGAAGTCCAAAACATTCCTTCGACACCCCACGGCACGGTGGACATCGCGCGATTGCGCGAAATCGTGAACGACGATGTCGCGGCAATCATGGTCACAAATCCCAACACGCTTGGGATCTTCGAAAGCGACATTGCCGAAGTCTGCGAAATCATGCACGCGAAAGGCGCACTGGTGTACATGGACGGAGCCAATCTGAATGCCATGATGGGTATCGCACGGCCTGGGGACTTCGGGATTGACGTACTTCACATCAACCTGCACAAAACGTTCACAACGCCACATGGCGGCGGTGGACCGGGTTCCGGGCCGGTAGCCGTGAAGAAGATCCTGGAACCATTCCTTCCCATACCTGTTGTTGCACTGAAAAATGGCGGAAACTATTTGTTCGACTACGACCGTCCCCAATCGATTGGAAAGATGAAAGCCTTCAACGGTCAGTTTGGCATGCACGTTCGTGCGCTGTGCTACATCCTGGCAAATGGCCCGGCTGGATTGAAGGAGGTGTCGGAGACAGCAGTGCTCAATGCGAACTATATTCGCGCAAAGCTGACAGGTGCTTATGAACTACCTTACGATTCACCCACATTGCACGAAGTCGTATTCTCCGACAAGCTGCAGGCACGGTTCGATGTTCACGTCGCAGATATCGGAAAGCGGCTCATGGACTATGGATTTCATCCCCCAACCATATCGTTTCCGTTGATTGTTTCCGGAGCCCTCATGATCGAACCGACCGAAACCGAAAGCCGACAGGAGCTGGACGCGTTCATCGACGCGATGCTGGCAATTGCGAAGGAAGCAGAAGCGAACCCTGAACTGGTGAGGTCGGCTCCGCACACAACGAGGATCAATCGCGTGAATGAAGCGGCCGCTGCGCGCAAGCCGGTGCTGCGGTGGACACAGACCTAGCGACCGCCTGATTTTTGCTTGAATCAGACCGATGGCGTTATCATGCCGACGGTCCTTTCAAGATCGATGCCCGTAGGAAACATCTGGAGAAATTCCAATGAGAATGCTGGGGGCAGTTCTAATCTCTGCACTAATCGTGCAGTCACCGGCTCCTCCGCCCCAAACCGGCTCTGCCTCCGTCTCCGGACACGTATTCAATAGTGCAACGAACGCTCCATTGTCTGATGTGACTGTCGATCTTGTTCCAGTGTTGGCTCCACAGTCTGGTTCCGGAATCGCGGGTGTGCCAGTGCAGCAGCGCAGTCCGGCCTCACCACGGTTCTCTGCGATGACGGGCACCGACGGCAGCTTCTCTATCGGCAACGTACCGGCTGGTGAATACCGGTTGTATGGGACCCACGATAATGCATATGTGCCTGCCGAGTACGGTCAGCACACCGCCACTGGGATTGGAATATCTCTGAACCTTGCCGACGGACAAAAGACGAACGGTGTCACATTGAACCTGACGCCGGCTGCCTCGATAAGCGGACGTATTACGGATCCATATGGCGAACCTTCCGTCTTCACAAGCATTCTGGCATTCCGGATTGTCTACAAGCCAGGAGGAGCGCGGAAAGTTGAAATTGCGCAAAGCGTTTTAACCGACGACCGCGGAGACTACCGTCTCTTCTGGCTTGCGCCCGGCCAGTACTACATCAGCGCATTGCCGATCGAAACGCGTTCCTATGGCTTGCCCCTGAGCTTTGCAAGCCGATTCGGTGGATCCTCATACCTCGCCACTCCGATGCTCGGATACCGGATGACCGACGATGGTGAAATTTACGAAGAGACCTGGTTGCCAATCTATTTTCCAGGCACAACCGATATCCAGGTCGCAAAACCGATCACGCTCCACGCCGGTGAGGACATCAACGCCAGCCTCAGCGTTGCAGCGAGCCCGACCCGGACTTATCAGATTCGTGGCGTGGTGCTTGACGATAGGGGTCAGTCGATGGCCAACGCGAATCTCACGCTCGTGCCGCGAAAGCCGGACGGCCATAGCGTGGTTCTTCCCGCAGCGAATTCCGATGTGATGGGTGCGTATACCATTCACGGAGTCCTTCCGGGCTCTTACTACCTGTTCGCCACCGGTGGAGACTCTTCACCGGGATTATCTTCCCAGGTCCGAATCGTTACGGCTAACCAGCCTTCGAGGCCTGCTCTTGCTGCGACTCTTCCGCTCGACGTGGGAAAGTCGAACATCGATGGACTCCGGATACAGATGGCACCGGCCGCGAATCTTTCAGGACGTGTCCTGTTCGACGGGGCGGCGGCTTCCACCGGAACACCGCCGCGTCTCAGCATTGTTCTGGTCCGGGACCCGGAACTTCAGGGGGCGCCATCACCAGTGACTTCCATTGTCGGAAACGACAATGCATTCACGTTGAATGGAATTGGAATCGGGGACTACCGCGTGAACATTCCGCAGCTGCCGCGGAGCAACTATTTGAAATCGATTCGACTGGGCGCGATGAATGTCCTACAGGACGGATTGCATTTCACCGGTTCTTCATCGGAGAGTCTCGAAATCGTTATCGGTCAAAACGCGGGCGTACTAAATGGAGTGCTTCTCGACGACAAGCGAAATCCCTTTTCCAATGGGACTATCGCGCTTCTCCCGGAATTCACTCAAAGGTCCCGCCGATTGGATCTCTACAAGTCCACGGCGAGCGGCAGCGATGGCAGGTTCCACTTCGATGGAATCACTCCCGGGAACTACTCCGTATTCGCATGGGAAGATGTTCAATCCGGCAACTGGTACGATCCGGATTTCATCAAAAACTTTGAATATCGGGGCATTTCCGTGCAAGTCGATGAGGGCGCCTCTTCAAAAACCCTCGAGGTTCAGGTTATTCCGGCAGATCGGAGTACGCCGTGAAAGTACGGACCATCTCACTGCTGATCCTGTTATCCGTCGCCGCGGGCAGGGTCGCAGGTCAGCAACCGACAACAACGTTGCAGGGTAATGTTATGGAAGCGGGCACGAACACGCCGTTGACGGGGGCGTCGCTGGAACTACGTGCACTGCTGGAAAATCCGGGGCCCGCCGTCAGTCTTCCGAACAGCCCGATCCCCTATTTTCAGGCGAGCAGCACCCCTGTATATCCGGGCCTGAGCGGAGATGCGGGTCAGTTTGTGTTTCGGAATATTCCTCCCGGCAGGTATACGCTGACAGCATCCCACAACGGACACATGCATGCCGAATACGGGCAGCATGGCCCCAACGGAAAAGGAATGATTCTCACCGTCGCAGGCGGCCAGCCGATAACGGGTATCCGGCTCGCGATGACTCGAAGTGGTGCGATCTCCGGCCACGTCTACGACAACAAAGCAGCACCGCTTGCGTACGTGCAGGTGCAGATGCGCCGACTGACCTACCCCGACGGCCAGCGCACGCTTACGACAACCAGCTCTACCGTCACGGACGATCGGGGAGCATACCGGCTTTATGGTCTTCCACCAGGTGCATACGTCATGAGCGCTGAAACCAACACCAATTCTGTCGGCATTATCCCAGTGGGAGCCAGCAGAACTCCGCCAGTCCCGGGAGTGGTCGTGTTTCAGAGTGCGAGCGGGCCGATGACAACTGATCCGGATCCTGCAAATCAGAACCGCAGAAGAGATCCGGGTCTCCTGATTTTTTATCCGAATGCGACAGATTCGCGTTTGGCTAAGACGATCGACATCCGAGCTGGAGATGACATTGCCGGAATCAACGTCACGCTGAACGCCGTGCGGTCAACGCCAGTTGCAGTCACCTGGAACATAACCGGAACCTCCAACCCATCCAACAGCATCATCGAACTTGTCGTCAGCTCTGTTTCAAACGGAGGTGAAGTCCGGAATCGATTTGGCATTCCACCTGGTCTATCCGGGCCGCCAGTGTTGTCGCTTCCATCAGGATCGTACCTTGCGCTTGCGATGGAGCGCGGCAGCGCTCCGGAACCCTCGACCGTCGGCTATGCCGGATTTGACGTGGGAAGTTCGACGGCAACCCGGATCAACATCGGCATGACTCCAACCCGAAGAGTCGCCGGCCATCTCGTTGGAGACGGTCCGCAGAA
>Ga0070664_100003178_pt1 | contig 13274 bp, 12 predicted proteins | sample KBSC73metaG_FD_65863 | JGI IMG/M metagenome (GOLD analysis project Ga0070664, IMG submission 65863) | Corn rhizosphere microbial communities from Kellogg Biological Station, Michigan, USA - KBS C7-3 metaG | ecosystem: Host-associated > Plants > Roots > Rhizosphere > Soil ... | reverse complement strand
GGGGGTACGGCAGACGCACGGCGCATTCATCGCCGCGGCGAAAGGGAGCGCCGAGTTCGATCGATTGAGCCCGGACGATTCGGTGCTGTCGTATCTGCCGATGGCGTGGGTCGGCGACCATCTGTTTTCGTTCGCACAATGGCTGTACGTCGGGTTCACGATCAACTGTCCCGAGTCCGGCGAAACCGTGATGACGGACTTGCGCGAGATCGGTCCGACCTACTACTTCGCGCCCCCGCGCATTTTCGAGAATCTGCTGACGCAAGTGATGATCCGGATGGAAGACGCGGGCCGGATCAAACGCGCTTTATTCGAGCATTTCACGGCGGTCGCGCGTCGCTGCGGTGCGCAGATTCTGGCGGGCGAACCATCGGTGTCTCTGGCAGATCGCATCCAATACGCCATCGGCAACCTGTTGATTTACGCGCCGCTGCGCAACGTGCTCGGTCTGTCGCGGATTCGTGTTGCGTACACGGCGGGCGCCGCGATCGGCCCCGATCTCTTTCGTTTCTACCGGTCGATCGGCATCAACCTGAAGCAGCTGTACGGCTCGACCGAGACGTGCGCATACGTGTGCCTGCAGCCGGACAGCGGCGTGCATTTCGACACCGTCGGCGAAGCAGCACCCGGCGTGGAGCTGACGCTCGCCGATACCGGCGAAGTGCTGGTGCGCGGTCCGATGCTGATGAAGGAATACTACAAGCGGCCCGATGCCACGGCGGAGTCGATCGATGCCGACGGCTACTTCCGCACCGGCGACGCCGGCATCGTCGATGCAAGCGGTCAGCTGAAGATCATCGATCGCGCGAAGGACGTGGGCAAGCTCTCGACCGGCGCGATGTTCGCCCCCAATTACATTGAGAACAAGCTCAAGTTCTTCCCGCACATCAAGGAAGCGGTCGTGTTCGGCGCCGGTCGCGACCGCGTCTGCGCATTCGTCAACATCGATCTCGGCTCGGTCGGCAACTGGGCCGAGCGGCGAGGAATTCCCTATTCGGGCTACACCGATCTCGCATCGAAGCCGGAGGTCTACGAGCTCGTCCGGGGCTGCGTCGACCAGGTGAATGCCGAGCTCGCCGCCGAGCCGGGCCTTGCGGATTCGCAGGTGCACAGGTTCCTGATCCTGCACAAGGAGCTCGATCCCGACGACGATGAGCTGACGCGTACGCGCAAAGTACGCCGCGGCTTCATCGCCGAAAAGTACGGCGTGCTGATCGATGCGCTCTACGCCGGCCGCGACGTCCAGCATATCGAGACACTCGTCAAGTTCGAGGACGGACGCTCGGGCATCGTCGCGGCCGACCTGCGCATCGCCGATGCCAACGTCGTGCCGGCGGCCGTGCCGGCGGCGGCCTGAAGCGTGCGCATCGCGCGGTCCTTTCCTCGCGTCGAGAGGCGATAGATGGCGGCGACCGCGCGCCCCATCGGCGAGGTGATCCTGTCGCTCGAGCACATCTCGCTCGCGTTCGGCGGCGTCAAGGCGCTCACCGACATCACGTTCGACGTTCGCGAGCACGAGGTGCGCGCGATCATCGGCCCCAACGGCGCCGGCAAGAGCTCGATGCTGAACGTCATCAATGGCGTCTATCGACCGCAGCACGGAACGATCACGTATCGCGGACGAGAGCGGCGCGGCATGGACTCGCACGACGTCGCCGTCGCCGGCATTGCGCGGACGTTCCAGAACATCGCGCTCTTCAAGGGGATGAGCGTCCTCGACAACATCATGACGGGACGCACGCTCAAGATGCGTTCGAGCTTCGTCGAGCAGGCGATCTGGCTCGGACGCGCGCGTCGCGAGGAGCTCGCGCACCGCGCGAAGGTCGAGGAGATCATCGATTTTCTCGAGATCCAGCACATCCGCAAGACCCCGGTCGGACGATTGCCCTACGGTTTGCAGAAGCGCGTCGAGCTCGCGCGTGCGCTGGCTGCGGAGCCGTCGCTGTTGCTGCTCGACGAGCCGATGGCCGGCATGAACGTCGAGGAGAAACAGGACATGTGCCGGTTCATCCTCGACGTCAACGAGCAGTACGGCACGACGATCGTGCTGATCGAGCACGACATGGGTGTGGTGATGGACATATCGGACCGCGTCGTCGTGCTCGATTACGGACGCAAGATCGGCGACGGAGATCCCGCGACGGTGCGCGCGAGCGAAGCCGTCATAAACGCTTATCTCGGCGTGCCCCACTGACGATGGCGTTCACGAAAGGACTCGGCCGATGATCCAGTTCGTCTTCGAGGTGTTCATCGGCGGATTGTTGTCCGGCGTGATGTACTCGCTCGTCGCGCTCGGCTTCGTGCTGATCTACAAAGCGTCCGGCGTGTTCAATTTCGCGCAGGGCTCGCTCGTGTTCTTCGCCGCGCTGACGTTCGTCGGGTTGACCGAGCACGGCTTGTCGTTCCCCGTTGCACTCGCGGTCACACTGGTGGTGATGATCGTGCTCGGACTTTTGATAGAACGGCTCGTGCTGCGTCCGCTCGTCAACCAGCCGCAAATCTCGCTTTTCATGGCAACGATCGGATTGTCGTTTTTCATCGAAGGGCTTGCTCAGTTATTGTGGGGCGCGAACGTCCGCGGCCTCGAGCTCGGGATCCAGGACGAGCCGATCAAGTGGCTCTCCGATACCGCGGGCATCAACGTGTCGAAGTTCGATCTCGTCGCGGCCGGCATCGCCGCGGTGCTCGTCGCAGGCCTTGGCCTGTTCTTCAGCCGCACGCGAATTGGTCGTGCGCTGCGCGCGGTCGCCGACGATCATCAGGCCGCGCTGGCCGTCGGCATTCCGCTGCAACAGATCTGGGGCATCGTGTGGGCCGTCGCCGGCTTTGTCGCGCTCGTCGCAGGCATGTTGTGGGGCGCCCGCAACGGCGTGCAGTTCGCGCTGACGTTCGTTGCGTTGAAGGCGCTGCCCGTGCTGATCTTGGGCGGCTTCGAATCGATCCCCGGCGCGATCGTCGGCGGGCTCATCATCGGTGCGACGGAAAAGCTCGCCGAAGTGTTCCTCGGCCCGCATGTGGGCGGTGGAATCGAGGGCTGGTTCCCGTATGTGCTCGCGCTGCTCTTCCTGCTCGTGCGGCCCGAAGGGCTGTTCGGCGAGAAGATCATTCGGCGCATTTAAATGCTCTACCGCGAAGCCGGCCAGTTCAAGAGCACGTATGCCGCCGACTCGGCGATGCTGCCGATTCGTCAGGATCGGATCGGGCTCGCGCTGATCCTGTTGATCGCATTCGTCGTCATTCCGCTCACCGCGTCGCCTTATTTGTTCTCGGCGATTCTGATTCCGTGCCTGATCCTCGCCCTCGCGGCACTCGGTCTCAACATCCTGACGGGTTACGCGGGCCAGCTTTCGCTCGGTACGGCGGCGTTCATGGCCGTCGGCGCATTCGCGTCGTACAACTTCGTGCTGCGGATACCGGGCATTCCGTTGCTGCTCGCGTTCGCGGGCGGCGGCGTGATGGCGGCTGCGGTCGGCATCGTGTTCGGGCTGCCGAGCCTGCGCATTCGCGGTTTCTATCTTGCCGTCGCGACGCTCGCTGCCCAGTTTTTCATCATCTGGTTCCTGACGAAAGTCGGCTGGGTGACGAACTACAACTCATCGGGCGTCATCACGGCGCAACCGATGGTGATTGCCGGTATCGCGTTCGATTCACCGCAGGAAAAGTATCTGCTCGTGCTGTCGATCGTCACGCTGCTGGCGCTCGCGGCGAAGAACATGACGCGCGCAAACATCGGCCGGCAGTGGATGGCGATCCGCGACATGGACGTCGCTGCCGAGGTGATCGGCATCCGGCTGGTGCGCGCGAAGCTGCTGGCGTTTGCCGTCAGCTCGTTCTACTGCGGCGTCGCCGGCGCGCTGTACGCGTACGCGTATCTCGGCACCGTCGAGCCCGAAGCGTACAGCCTCGATCTGTCGTTTCGCATCCTGTTCATGATCATCATCGGCGGCGTCGGCACGATTCTCGGTGCGTTTCTCGGCAGCGCGTTCATCGTGATCATTCCCATCCTCCTGACGATCGTCGTGCGCTTCCTCGACGAGACGCTGCATTTGAGCGTCGCGAGCAGCGTTGCGTCGAACGTCGAGCTGATGGTGTTCGGCGGCCTGATCATCTTCTTCCTGATCGTCGAGCCGCACGGGCTCGCGCGCATCTGGCAGATCACGAAGGAAAAGCTGCGGCTGTGGCCATTCCCGCATTGACTCGCCAGTCGTTCCCGTCGCCTCGGTCTTGACAGCACGCGGTGGCTGGCCAATTCTTCGCCAAAGAGAAGCAAGCGGCCCGATAGCGGGCTTTCCGTGTAACCCCTAGGAGGAAGTCAATGAAGTGGTGGATCAAAGGTTTGCTGGGCATTGCGTTCGCGGTCACGGCCGCGCAGGCGAGCGCCCAGGCCGAGCAATACATACCCATCCTGTCGTATCGCGTCGGCCCGTACGCCGCCGGCGGTTCAGGCTATTTCGGCGGTGCGATCGACTATTTCACGCTGGTCAACATGAATGGCGGCATCAACGGCGTCAAGATCAAGTGGGAAGAGTGCGAGACGGAATACAACGCCGCGCGCGGCGTCGAGTGCTTCGAGCGGCTCAAGACGCGTAACGGCGGCGCCAGCACCGTCGAGCCGCTGTCGACAGGCATCGCCTATGGTCTCTTCGAGCGCGTTGCCGCCGACAAGATTCCGATGACGACGAACGGCTACGGCCTCGGCAGCTCGGCCGACGGCCGCGTGTTCCAGTGGGTATTCCCGCTCGGCACGACGTATTGGGACCAAGCGGCGGCGATGATCGCCTATCTTGGCCAGAAGGTTGGCGGCGAAGCCAACCTGAAAGGCAAGAAGATCGTCTACATGTATCACGACTCGGCGTACGGGAAGGAGCCAATTCCGGTTCTTGATGCGCTCGCTGCGGCCAAAGGTTTCGAACTCACGAAGATGCCGATTACGCCACCAGGCAACACGCAGGAATCGCAGTGGCTGCAGGTGCGGCAGATCAAGCCCGACTACGTGATTCTGTGGGGCTTCGGCGTGATGAACCCGGCGGCGATCAAGACGGCCGCGAAGTTCGGCTTCCCGCGCGACAAGATTCTCGGTGTCTGGTGGGCCGGATCCGAAGAGGACGTCGTTCCCGCCGGTGATGCGGCGAAGGGTTATGTCAGCGCGGCGTTCTCGGCATCGGGCACGAACTTTCCGGTGATGCAGGACATCCAGAAGAAGGTGTACGGCGCAGGGAAAGGCAATCTCGAGGACAAGTCGCGCGTCGGCTCGATCTATCACACGCGCGGCGTCACGTACGGGATCATGATCGTCGAGGCGATTCGCGTCGCGCAGGAAAAATTCGGCAAGGGCAAGGTGATGACGCCCGACCAGATCCGCTGGGGACTCGAGCATCTCGATCTCTCCGAAGCCCGCCTGAAGCAGCTTGGCGCATCCGGACTCTTTCCACCGGTCAAGACGAGCTGCCTCGATCACGAGGGCTCGGGCATGGTGAAGTTCCAGCAATGGGACGGCAAGGAATTCAAGCCGGTGACGCCGTTCATGGCCGGCGACCGTGCGATGGTGCGCAAGATGGTCGAGGAGAGCGCAGCGAAGTACGCGGCTGAAAAGAAGATCACGCCGCGCGACTGCTCGAAGGAAGGCTAGGTCGTAACGCGATGTCGGTGACCTCGAGCTCCGCAGAGCGCGATCCGGCGGTTGCCGTCGCGCTGTCGGTGAACAACATCGAGGTCATCTACGATCACGTCATTCTCGTGCTGCGCGGCGTATCGCTGGACGTGCCGGAAGGCGGCATCGTCGCGCTGCTCGGCGCGAATGGCGCCGGCAAGACGACGACGCTAAAAGCGATTTCAAACCTGCTGCGCGCCGAGCGTGGCGATGTAACGAAGGGGATGATCGAATATCGTGGCGAGCGAATCGACCGGCTGACGCCAAACGATCTCGTTCGCCGCGGCGTATGCCAGGTGATGGAAGGCCGGCATTGCTTCGCGCACCTGACCGTCGAGGAGAATCTGTTGACGGGCGCGTTCACGCGCAAAGGACCGCGCAGCGAAACGACGGCGGCGCTCGACAAGGTCTATCACTATTTCCCGCGCCTGAAGGAGCGCCGCGGAAGTCTCGCGGGCTACACGTCCGGCGGCGAGCAGCAGATGACGGCGATCGGTCGCGCGCTGATGGCGCAGCCATCGATGATCCTGCTGGACGAACCTTCGATGGGGCTCGCGCCGCAGATCGTCGAGGAAATTTTTTCTATCGTCCAGGATCTGAACGCGAAGGAGCGCGTGTCGTTCCTGCTCGCCGAGCAGAACACGATGGTCGCGCTGCGCAACGCAGGGTATGGCTACATCCTCGAGAACGGCCGGGTCGTCATGGACGGCGTTGCGTCCGAGCTCCTGCACAACGAGGACGTGAAAGAGTTCTATCTCGGATTGTCGACGTCGGGTCGCAGGAGCTTTCGCGACGTGAAACACTATCGGCGGAGAAAACGATGGTTAGCCTGATCGCTTGTCGCTCGATTCGCATCTACGGCCGATTCGCGATCGCGCAGATATGAGCGACCATTACGATGCGCTGGAAACGCGCGATCCCGAGCTCCGCGAACGCGAGCAATTGGAGCAGTTGCGTCGTCAGATTGCGTACGCGAAAGCGCACGCGACGGGATTTGCGCGAACGCTCGCCGATGTCGATCCCGCGTCCATCACGTCACGCGAAGCGCTCGCCAAACTGCCGGTCGTTCGGAAGTCCGAGCTTGCCGATCTGCAGCGAAACGCGCGTCCATTCGGCGGACTGGCCGCGGCGAAGTGGGGTGTTGCGAAGCGCGTCTTCGCGTCGCCCGGCGGCATCTACGAGCCCGAAGGCGCTGCGCCCGATTACTGGCGCTTTGCGCGCGCGCTGTTCGCAGCGGGATTTCGCACTGGCGATCTCGTTCACAACTGCTTCTCGTATCACTGCACGCCGGCGGGCTCGATGCTCGAAACAGGCGCGCATGCGCTCGGCTGCACGGTATTTCCCGGCGGCACGGGGCAGACCGAGCAGCAGGTGACGGCGATGGCCGATTTGCAGCCCGCCGGCTACATTGGCACGCCGTCGTTCCTGCGCATCATCCTCGAGCGCGCGGACGAGCTCGGCGTCACGCTGCCGAGCCTCACGAAGGCAATGCTGTCGGCGGAGCCGTTTCCGCCATCGCTGCGCGACGCGCTGATTGCGCGCGGCATACACGGTTACCAGGTCTATGCGACGGCTGATGTCGGCTCGATCGCGTATGAGACATCGGCGCGCGACGGCCTCGTGCTCGACGAAGGCGTCATGGTCGAGATCGTTCGCCCGGGCACCGGCGATCCGGTCGAGCAGGGCGAAGTCGGCGAGGTCGTTGTCACGCCGCTCGCGAACACCGACTACCCGATGATCCGCTTCGGCACCGGCGATCTTTCTTCCGCGCTGCCGGGACGTTCGGCGTGCGGCCGCACGAACCAGCGGATCAAGGGATGGCTCGGTCGAGCGGATCAGACGACGAAGGTCAAGGGTATGTTCGTTCATCCGGGACAGGTTGCCGCCATCGTTCGGCGGCATCCCGAAGTCAGGCGCGCGCGCCTCGTCGTCGACAACGTCGATGGCTCGGATCGGATGATGCTGCACGTCGAAGTCTGCGGCGTCGAGCGCCCACTCGCCGATGCGATCGTCGAGTCGATTCGCGAAGTGACCAAGCTTCGCGGAGACGTGATGTTTCGCGCGGTCGACGAGTTGCCGAACGACGGCAAGGTGATCGACGACCTGCGCAAGCTCGAATGACCGCCGCTGGCGATCCGTTCGAGCCGCTGCACGATGAGGTGCTGCGCAACATCGCGGCGTCCGGCGTCGTGCGGACTTTCCCGCGCAACACGGTGCTCATCAACGAAGGCGATGTCGGCGATTCGCTGTTCGTCATCCTGTCCGGCCGCGTCAAGGTGTATTCGAGCAACGAGGCGGGCCGCGAATTCGTCATCGATTTTCACGGCGCCGGCGAATACGTCGGCGAGATGACGCTCGACGGTGAGCCACGCTCGGCGTCGGTGATGACCGTCGAGCCGACGATGTGTGCCGTCGTCAATCGCGCACAGTTTCGTGATTTCATCCTCGCGCATCCCGACTTCGCGATGCATCTCATCGACCGGCTGATCCACCGGCTTCGAGTCACGACGGGCAATTTGAAGAGTCTCGCGCTGTCGGATGTCTACGGCCGCCTCGTGCGATTGCTGAACACGTTGTGCCAGGACATCGACGGCAAATCGATCGTCCCGGAAAAGCTGACGCAGCAGGACATCGCCGATCGCGTCGGTGCGTCGCGCGACATGATCGGCAAATTGATGAAGGATCTCGTCGCCGGCGGTTATCTCGCCGTCGAGGATCGGACGATCGCGATCCTCAAGAAATTGCCGACGGGCTGGTAGCAGCCGAGCGGAATTTTCCGCATCGTTCGTGGTGACTCTTACGTCGCCAGCGAGCCCCGTCTCCGCGATAGTGCAATCGCACGGTGACCCAACGCTTCGAAGCGGACGGTTGCCGGATTCGAGGAGACGATCATGCGTGAAACTGATTCAGACAAACAACCGATCGATCGCATAGCCACAGGTATTCGGATGGCGACGGTCGTCGTCGTGCTCGGAACGCTCGCTGCCGTCTGGCATCCCGGAATACACGGCACGAAAGACGGTAACGCCGTGATGAGCGCGCCCACCGCCGTATCGGCAGCACCCGCCAATACGGACACGACGTACTTTCCGTCGCGTTTCGCGGCGCCCGTCAACGAGGAGCCGCAAGCACCGACGTTCTAGGGCCTGTTCACGCTATGGCTGCGAAGGCGAACGGGGGGCGTGGGGCGCCAATCAAGGCGCCTGACGAAGCTAAGACCGTGCGTCTTAGCGAGGATGGCAACGATGAGTGGCGCCCCAGGGGGCCCGTTCCCTTCGGGTTGCTGCGAAAATGGAGTTGCGCATTGTTGCGAAAGCTCGCCGGACGGCCGGTCCGTCTTCGCTTTCGCGCCTCGCGCAACGCCATTTTCGCCATGCAACGCCTTCGTAGCCATAGTGTGAACAGGCCCTAAGTCGCTGACCGCTACGCGAAGTCGCGACCAAGACTTCGGCGGCCGTTGAACCGCTCGATCAGCGGTCGACGCCGCCGAAGCAGACGTACTTCACTTCGACGAATTCGTCGATGCCGTACCTGGCGCCCTCGCGCCCGAGACCTGACTGCTTCATGCCGCCGAACGGCGCGACCTCGGTCGTGATGAGCCCGGTGTTCACGCCGACCATCCCGTACTCGAGCGCTTCGGCGACGCGCCAGATGCGGCCAATATCACGGCTGTAGAAATACGCCGCGAGGCCGAACTCCGTCCTGTTCGCGAGCTCGACCACTTCTGCATCATCGTTGAATCGGATCAGCGGCGCAACGGGGCCGAACGTTTCCTCGCGGAAGATCTGCATGCTGGGTGTAACACCGGTGAGCACGGTTGGCTCGTAGAACGTTCCGCCGAGTGCGTGCCGTTTGCCACCGGTTGCAACGTTCGCACCGTTCGCTTTCGCATCACGGAGGTGCGCGTCCACCTTGTCGACGGCCTCCGCGTTGATCAGGGGTCCCTGCGTGACGCCGCTTCGCGTGCCGGGACCGACCTTCAGCGCCTCGACACGCTTGACGAGCTTCGCCGCGAATGCGTCGTAAACCGCCGCGTGTACGAAGAAACGGTTGGCGCACACACACGTCTGACCCGCGTTGCGATACTTGGAGATCATCGCCCCTTCGGCCGCCGCATCGAGATCCGCATCGTCGAACACGATGAATGGCGCATTGCCGCCGAGCTCGAGCGAAATCTTCTTGATCGTCGGCGCGACCTGTCTCATCAACAGCCGGCCGACCTCGGTCGAGCCCGTGAACGACACCTTGCGGACGATCGAATTCGAGCACATCTCGCCGCCAATCGACGGCGCGTCACCGGTGATGACGTTGAGAACGCCGGGCGGGAATCCGGCGCGGTGCGCGAGCTCGGCGAGCGCAAATGCCGAATACGGCGTCGCCTCGGCCGGCTTGATGACGACAGTGCACCCGGCCGCGAGTGCCGGCGAAACCTTGCGTGTGATCATCGAGCACGGAAAATTCCACGGCGTGATCGCCGCGCAGACGCCAACCGGTTCCTTGACGACGACGAGCCTGCGATCGTTCGCGATCGTCGGAATGACGTCCCCGTAAACGCGCCGCGCCTCCTCGGCAAACCATTCGACGTACGCGGCGCCAATCGTCACTTCACCCTTCGCTTCGGCAAGCGGCTTGCCCTGCTCGGACGTCAGGATCAGCGCCAGATCGTCGACGTTGGCGAGCATCAGGTCGTTCCATTTGCGCAGGATCATCGACCGCTCTTTTGCCGTCTTGCTGCGCCACGTCGGCCACGCACGATTCGCCGCGTCGATCGCGCGTTTCGTCTCTGCCGCGCGCATTACTGGCGCCGTGCCGATCGGAATGCCGGTTGCAGGGTCGATGACGGGCATCGAGCCGCCATCGTCCGCATCGACCCATTGGCCATCGACGTAGCACTGCTGCCGCAGTAACGAGGGGTCCTTGAGCGCGAGATTCGCGCGTTCGATCGTGTCGGGTGCCATGAGGGAATCCGTTCGGGAATGTTCGAGGATTGCGCGTCGCGCTAAGGAGCAGCGCTGATCACCAATTTTACGCCCGCGCGTTCCCCCGGCGCAGCGGCCGCCGGGAGACGAGCATGACGCCGGCGAGCACGAGCGCGACACCGCAAAGCTGCAGCGCGTTGACCGGCTCGTCGAGCAAAAGCGCGCCGAAGCCCAGCGTGAACATCGGCCCGAGCGAGCCGATGAGGGACGCCGTGCTCGCGCCGATCCTGCGCACCGATTCGGCGATCATCCACGTCGGCAACACCGTGCAAAAAATGGCCATCGCTAGCGTCAGCATGTGCACGTCGAATGGGACATTCAACGCGGACAGCGGATGCGTCAATGCGAACTGCGCGAGGATGAACACCGTCGACGCGAGCATCGCCCACGCGATGAACCGCGACGACCCGAGCCGCGTGATGATGCCGCCGGCCGCGACGAGATAGATCGCATAGCCGAGCGCACCGCCGAATACGAGCGCGGCACCGAGCGCCGTCGTACCGGCGTCACCGGTGACACGAATGTCGTGCCAGACGGCGAGCGCGATGCCGGCGTACGACAGCACGAGCGCCACGGTTGCGCGGCGTGTCACCGGCTGCGCGAGAAAGATCGCGGACAACACGACGACGATCGTCGGATAGAGGAACAACACGAGCCGCTCGAGCGAGGCCGTCACGTATTGCAGTCCCATGAAATCGAGCAGGCTCGACAGGTAATAGCCCACGAAGCCGAGCATCACCAGCAGCCTCGCGTCACGTCGCGTGATCGTCGCCGCGCGCGGTGAGCGCCCCGACCACCAGGCAATCGCGATGTAGAAGGGCGCTGCGTACAGCATTCGCAGCGTCATCAGCGAAACGGGATCGATCGGCGCTGCCGCGTAGGCCAGCTTGATCAGGATCGCCTTGAACGAGAAGCCGAGGACGCCGAGGACTGCGAAGAGCGGTCCGATCAGGCTCCCTAGTTCCATTGAACGGCGCCGCTCCACGCCGTCAGCACGATCAAGAGGCCGAACGCGATTCGATACCAGGCGAACGGCACGAAATCGTGGCGGCTGACGTAGCGAATCAGCCAGCGGACGCATAGAAACGCTGCAACGAACGCAGCGACGAAGCCGATCGCGAGCCCCTGCGCGTCCTGCAACGACAGCAGCGCGCGATTGCGCATCAGCTCGTAGGCGCAGGCAGCGAGCAGTGTCGGGATCGCGAGGAAAAACGAGAACTCGGTCGCCGCCGGCCGCGACAATCCGAACAGCATGCCGCCGATGATCGTCGCGCCCGAGCGCGACGTGCCCGGTACCAGCGCGAGCGCTTGCGCGAAACCGATTTTCAGCGCGTCGCTCCAGCGGAGCGCGTCGACGCTGTCGATGCGCACCGTCGACGGCGCAATGCGCTGCCGCCGCTCGACCCACAGGATGATGAACGCGCCGACGATGAAGGCTAGCGCTACGGGGATTGGCGCGAAGAGGTAACGCTTGATGATCTTCGAGAACAGCAGTCCGAGAACCGCCGCTGGCAGGAACGCGAGCACCAGGTTGACGGCGAAGCGCCGTGCGTCAGGCGAATTCGGCAATCCCGCCACGACGCGGAAGAGCCGCGTCCGATATTCCCAGCAGACGGCGAGGATCGCGCCGGCCTGGATGACGATCTCGAACATCTTCGCGCGCTCTCCGGTGTAGCCGAGCAGCGATCCGGCGACGATCAGGTGGCCGGTCGACGAGATGGGGAGGAATTCGGTCAGGCCCTCGACGATGCCGAGGATCAGTGCGACGAGAACGGTCGGGTGGTCCAAAGGCGCGGGCGGGCGTGACGCATGCGAAGGGCGTCGATTGTCGCACGGCGATTGCGTCTGGCGTTGCCGCGCGTTAGCTTACCCGCTGCGGCGGATTCATACACGGAGCGTGCGATGGGCCATGAGCTGCATCAGCTGTTCGATCCGGAGTCGTCGACGTTCACCTACGTGCTCGTCGACGTGCCGACGCGCGAAGCGATCGTCGTCGATTCGGTCGACCATCTGGTCGAGCGCGATATGGGACTCGTGCGCCGGCTCGGGTTGACGGTGCGTTTCGTCGTCGAGACGCACGCGCACGCCGATCACGTCACCGGCGCGGGTGTGCTACGGACGAAGACGGGTGCAAGGGCGGCAGCGCCGTTCAAATGCGGAATCTCGCCGGCCGACGTTCAGCTCGCCCATGGTGACGTGCTGCGATTCGGTGCGAGCGAGGAAGTGCTGGCCATTCATACGCCTGGTCACACGTCGGGCAGCACGAGTTACCTGTGGCACGACAACGTGCTGACCGGCGACACGCTGTTGATCGATGGCTGCGGCCGCACCGACTTTCAGAGCGGCGATGCAGGCTCGCTGTACGACAGCGTGCACGAACGGCTCTTCACATTGCCCGACGATACGCGCGTATGGCCCGCGCATGATTATCACGGCAATACGGTGTCGACGATCGGCTTCGAGAAGCGGAACAACGCACGGCTCGTCGGCCGCGAGCGCGCAGCCTTCGTCACGCTGATGGGAAATCTGAACCTGCCGAGGCCGAAGATGATCGACGTCGCGCTTCCCGCGAACCTCCTGCTCGGCATTCCTCACGCGGCCTGAGCGGCCGCGGTTTCCGGATCGACGCAGAGGCGGCGGTACTT
>Ga0070664_100003171_pt1 | contig 13283 bp, 13 predicted proteins | sample KBSC73metaG_FD_65863 | JGI IMG/M metagenome (GOLD analysis project Ga0070664, IMG submission 65863) | Corn rhizosphere microbial communities from Kellogg Biological Station, Michigan, USA - KBS C7-3 metaG | ecosystem: Host-associated > Plants > Roots > Rhizosphere > Soil ... | reverse complement strand
GCCCGCATCCTGGCCATGGCGCTCAACTGCGCCCATCGCGATGCCGACGGGGAGCCGTGCGGCGAGTGCGCCAGCTGCACGCGCATCTGGAACGGCTCCGCCAGCCTCGACGTGATCGAGATCGACGCCGCCAGCAACCGCGGCGTGGACGACGCCCGCGACCTGCGCGAGCGGGCCATGTACGCCGCCTCGGAGGAAGGGCACCACAAGGTCTACATCGTGGATGAGGCGCACATGCTCACCCGCGAGGCGTGGAACGCCCTGCTCAAGATCCTGGAGGAGCCGCCTCCGGGCGTCGTGTTCGTCTTCGCGACCACCGAGCCGCAGAAGATCGCCGCCACCGCGGCGCCCGTGCTCTCGCGCCTGCAGCGGTTCGACTTCCGGCGGATCGGCCCCACGGCGATCCGCGATCGCCTGCGCGCCGTGCTTGCGGCCGAGGGGCTGACGGCGGACGACGACGCGCTCACCCTGATCGCGCGCCACGCCGATGGCGGCATGCGGGACGCGCTGTCCGTGCTCGACCAGTGCCTCAGCTTCGGCGAGGGCGCCGTGACCGCCGACCGTGTGCGCGAGGTGCTCGGCCTGGTGGGCGACGAGGTCTATGCCGCGCTCCTCGAGGCGGTGGCCGGCCGCACGCCGGCCGCCATCTTTCCCCTGGTGGAGCGGCTCATGGAGGCGGGGGCCGATCTCGGTGAGTTCATGGCGGGGGCAGGGGAAATGCTCCGGGCCCTCCTCATGGTGCAGGTACATGCCGAGCCGGACGGCCTCACCGAGTCGATGCGTGAGCTGCTCCAGCGTCACGCCACCCGGCTGCAGCCGGGCGACGTGCTCCGCATGCTCCGTCTCCTCACCGACAATGAGCCGGCCATGCGACGGAGTGCCAACGCGCGGCTCGTGGTGGAAACGGTGCTGCTTCGCTGGACCATGCTCGACCGCATGGTGGACCTCGAGCGGGTGCTGGCCACCGGCGTCGGCGGCGTCTCCCCCGCTCCTCGCGCCCCGCGGACCACGCCGGTGGGCGGCGTAGCCGCGGCGACCGGCGGCGCAGTGCCCGCCCGCCGCGCAACCGACCAGCCGCCCGCCGGACCGGCGTCCCCCGCGCCCGCCGCATCGGCCCCGGCCGCGCCGGCGCCCATCGCCGCGATTGCCTTCACCCGCGACTCGCTGCAGGAACACTGGGCCGACGTCATTGCCGCCGTCCGCTCCGAGAGCCGGTTTCTGGCGGAGGCGCTCGCGGGCACGGTGGTGGCCGAGGTGGCCCCGCCGGCGCTCTCGCTCGAGCTGACGGAGCCCAACCCGCTCTTCCTCGAGCGGCTGGAGCAGCAGGCCGGCGTGATCGAGGCCGTGATCGGCCGGGCGGTCGCGGCACCGGTGCGACTCCGGCTTGCCGGCGCGCCGGTGGCGGTGGCGGCCGATCCGCGGACGCGGCGCATCTCGGATGCGAGCATCCGGGCCGATCGGCTCAAGGGCTTCCGGGCGAAGGACCCGACCCTCGACGCGGCAGCGGATGAGTTAGATTTGGAGATCGTCGAATGACACCGCGGCGCGATGCGCCGCCTGACCATAAGTCGGAAGACCGGATCGTCATGGCGGATTTTCAGCAGCTGTTCCAGCTGGGCCAGCAGGTGCAGGGCAAGCTGGCGCAGATCCAGAGTGATCTCGCCGGCCAGGTGATCGAGACCTCGGCGGGCGGCGGCCTGGTGCGCGTCACCGCCGATGGCCGCGGCACTGTGCGGTCCATCGCCATCGACCCCGCCGCGTTCGAGGGGCGGGACGCCGAGCTCCTGGGCGACCTCGTCCTGGCCGCCGTGGCCGAAGCCCAGCGGCGCGCGGGCGAGCTGATGCAGAGCGAGATGCGGAAGATGCCCCCCCTCCCGTTCCCGCCCGCCCTCTGACGGTGGGCGCCATCGAGGAGCTGGTCACCGAGCTCGCCAGGCTGCCCGGCATCGGCCGGAAGACGGCGCAGCGGCTCACCTACCATCTCCTGCAGCAGCCGGCCGGACAGACGTCCCGGCTGGCGCGGGCCCTCGATGCGGTGGCCGAGCGCGTGGGACCCTGCGAGAGCTGCGGCAATCTGACCGAGGAGCAGCCCTGCGCCATCTGCCGCGATCCGCGGCGGGACCCGGCCCTCATGTGCGTCGTCGAGGAAGCCTCGGCCGTCGCGGTGGTGGACCGGGCGACCGAATTCCGCGGGCGGTATCACGTGCTGGGGGGACGGCTCTCGCCCCTCGACGGCATCGGCCCGGAGGCGCTCCGCATCGAGGCGCTGGTACGGCGTGTGCGGGAGGACGGGGTCCGCGAGGTCATCCTCGCCACCAACCCATCCATGGAGGGCGAGGTGACGGCCACCTACATCCAGCAGCTGCTGTCGGCCATGGCCGTCCGGGTCACCCGGCTCGCCCGCGGGCTCCCCATGGGCGGCGACCTCGAGTACGTGGACGGCGTGACCCTCGCGCACGCCCTCGTCGCGCGGCAGGAGCTCCGCTGATGGGCGCCCGCACCCGGGTCTTCGTCGGCGCGGCGGCGGCGGGCGTCGTGGGTGGATGGGTCTTCGCCCAGCGGCGGCTGGTGCATCACCGGCGCGACCTCTTCAGTCCCCGGCCGCTGCGCCGCCTCGCGGCGCTGGGCTTCCTCGCCGGGCAGACCGGGATCGAGACCGTCCGGCTCCTCCGCGACTACCTGGCGTGGGAGACGCGCCCCATGCTCCGCCGCCGCGCGCTCGGCATCGTGCGCCGGATGGAAGCCAGTCTCGGCTGACCGGATGACATCCGGCGCTTCGAGCTGGTCGTTCGGCGAGGAGGACGCCCGCCGGATCGACGGCATCCTGACCGGCTTCCTGCGGGAATCCAGCGCGCGCACCGCGCTGATCGTGGATCGCACCGGCCAGCTCGTCGCCACCGCGGGCGAGCCGCCGGCGTTCGATCCGACCGCCTTCGCGTCGCTCACCGCCGCCGACTTCAGCGCCAACGACCAGCTGGCCCGCATGCTGGGCGAGCCCGAGTTCGGGGCGCTCTTCCACCAGGGTGAGCGGGAGTCGATGTATCTCGCCGACATCGCGCGGCGGGTGATCCTGGTGGTGCTGTTCGACAACCGGACCACGCTCGGACTGGTCAAGCTGCGCGTCCGCGCGACGGTGCAGGATCTCACCAAGGTGTTTACCGAGATGTTCGGCAGGACCCGGACCGACGCGCCCCGGGTGGAAAGCGGTTTTCTGGGCGACGCGGAAGACGAAATCGACAAACTCTTCGGAGCCTGAGGAACCCCCCGCCCATGTCGATGATCAACTACGCGTCCCGCGAGATCAACTGCAAGCTCGTGTACTACGGGCCCGGCCTCGGCGGCAAGACGACCAACCTCGAGTTCGTCTACAACAAGGTGGCGCCCGGCTCCCGGGGGAAGATGATCTCCCTCGCGACCGAGACGGAGCGCACCCTCTTCTTCGACTTCCTGCCGGTGGATCTGGGCACCATCCGCGGGTTCAAGGTCAAGTTCCACCTCTACACGGTGCCGGGGCAGGTGTATTACAACGCCTCGCGGAAGCTGATCCTCAAGGGCGTGGACGGCGTCGTGTTCGTGGCCGACAGCCAGCTCGAGCGGATGGAAGCCAACATCGAGGCGATGCAGAACCTGTACGACAACATGGCCCAGCATGGCTACGACCTGACCCGCCTCCCGTTCGCCATCCAGTACAACAAGCGCGACCTCCCGAACGCGGCACCCATCGCGGAGCTGCAGGCCGCGCTCAATCCCGGCTGGGTGGTGGAGGATCCGGCGCGCCAGCGCGTGCTGGCCGATGCCGAGCATCCCGGGGAGTTCCTGGTGAGCCAGCAGGACGGGCAGTGGATCGAGCGCGCTCCCTACTACGAGGCAGTCGCGGTGACGGGCGAAGGCGTGTTCGACACCCTCAAGGCCATCAGCAAGACCGTCGTCAAGACGCTGGGATAGGACGCGGCGCCGATGTGGACGCTGCCCAACATCATCACCCTGGTCCGGATCAGCTTCACGCCGGTCATCGCCCTCCTCCCGTTCATCGAAGGCTACTGGCCCAAGCTCATCTGCTTCGTGATCTTCGTCGCGGCCGCCGTGAGCGACGTCTTCGACGGCTATCTCGCCCGCCGGCACAACCAGGTCACCGATCTCGGCAAGCTGCTCGATCCCATCGCCGACAAGCTCCTCCTCTTCGCCACGCTGGTGCCGATCTACTGGATCTCCCGCACGCGCCACGACCTCTACGACATCCCGGTGTGGGGGAGCATCCCCCTGTGGGTCTGCGCCCTCCTCATCGGGCGCGAGATCGCCATGACGCTCTTTCGCTGGTGGGCCCAGCGGCACGGCGTGGTGATTCCGGCCGGCGGGGCGGGGAAGCTCAAGACGGTCCTGCAGAACATCTTCGTCGGGGCGATCATGCTCTGGTTCGCCTTCCGGGATGCCCGCACGCCGATGGGCTGGACCCACGGGCGGTTCGCGAGCTTCTGGAACACCTTCCACGGGAGCTTCGTCGCCGTCACGCTCGCCATCGCGACGGTGCTCACCATCTACTCGTTCGTGCTCTACATCTACCGCTACCGGCGCCTGTTCATCGAGCGCGTGCGCTGAGGCGCCGATGAACCTCGAGGTCGTCACCATCGGCACCGAGCTGCTGCTGGGGTTCACCCTGGACACCAACGGCGCCGAGATCGGGCGCGAGCTCGCGGCGCTGGGGATCCGCGTGGTGCGGCGGACCTCGGTAGCCGACCGGCCGGACGAGATTCGCGACGCGGTCGAGAGCGCCCTCCGGCGCTCCGGTGCCGTCCTCACCACCGGCGGGCTCGGCCCCACCCGCGACGACATCACCAAGCGGATCGTGGCCGAGCTCTACGGGTGGCCGCTCGACTTCGACGAGGGCTTGTGGCAGGCGCTCGTCGAGCGCTACCGTCGTCGTGGACGGATCCCGGCCGAGAGCAACCGGTCGCAGGCCGAGGTGCCGCGTGGGGCCACCGTGCTGCCGAATCAGTGGGGCAGCGCGCCCGGGCTCTGGCTCGAGGGGCCGCCCGGCCTCACGGTGATGCTGCCGGGCGTCCCGCTCGAGATGCATCATCTGCTGGCGGAGGAAGTGGCGCCGCGGCTCGCGACCCGGGGCGGAGGGTCGGTGATCCGGTCGCGCACGGTGCGCGTCACGGGCATCCCCGAGAGTACGCTGGCGGAGCGGCTGGGCGAGATCGAGACCGCGATCGCGCCGCTCACCCTTGCCTACCTGCCGGGGCTCGACGGCGTGGACCTCCGCGTCACTGCCTGGGGTCTCGCCGCCGCCGAGGCAACGCGACGCCTCGACGCCGCTGCGGCCGAGCTCCGCGTGCGCGCGGGCGACGTGGTGTACGGCGAGGACTCCGACGACCTGGCGGCGCTGGTGCTCGAAGTCGCCCGTGAGGCGGGCGCGACGATCGCGGTTGCCGAGTCGTGCACCGGCGGGATGCTGGGGGCGCGGCTGACGGAGATCCCCGGCAGCTCGGACGTCTTCGTGGGCGGGGCCGTGAGCTACGCCGACCATGCGAAGACGGCGCTGGCCGGCGTTCCGCCCGCGCTCCTCGCCGCCCACGGTGCCGTGAGCGAGCCGGTCGCGGTCGCGATGGCCGAGGGGATCCGCGAGCGGCTGGGCGCCGATCTCGCGGTGGCGGTCACCGGGATCGCGGGCCCCGGGGGCGGTACCGCGGACAAGCCCGTGGGCACCGTCTGCTTCGCGCTGTCGGGTGGAGGCGAAACCGTGTCGTCCCGCGCGATCCTGATCGGCACCCGCGCGGAGATCCGCTACCGCGCCGCGCAGGCGGCGCTCTTCCTTCTCCTGAAGCGGCTCCGGTTATCTTTCCCGGGTCCCGAGCAGGGGAGAACCCGCAAGTGAAACACGATCAGCGCGTTACCGACACCGACGACGCCCCCGCCGCGCCGCTCCACACCGCCGCGGGGATGGCGGAACCGGCATCGCAGGGCGGGCGGAGCGCCGACGGCGCCGATCTCGCGTCCACCGATATGTCGCAGCGTCCTTCGTCACGCGACGAAGCCACGCAGCCTGTCTTCGGCGAGGGGCGTGATCCCAGGGTCGAGCAGGACCTCGCGGAGCTGAAGGACCGCCATCTCCGGCTTGCCGCGGAATTCGATAACTACCGCAAGCGCGTGGCCCGGGAGCGGATCGAGCTGAGCGACCGCGCGCAGGCCATTTTCATTGCACGCCTCCTCGACGTGCTGGATGATCTCGACCGCCTGGTGGCGAGCGACCCGGGCACGGCGGCCGATACGCTGCGCGGCGGACTGTCGCTGGTTGACCGCAAGCTGCAGAAGGAGCTCGAGGCCGCCGGCGTCGAGCGGATCGATCCCGCGGGACAGCCGTTCGATCCTGCGGAGGCGGAAGCCGTGTCGATCGTGCCGCCGCCCGACCCGTCGAAGGACCACATCGTGGCGGCCACCTTCCAGGTGGGGTACCGGTTCAAGGGAACGCTGGTGCGCCCCGCGCGGGTGCAGGTCTACTCGGAAGGCCAGGCGTAGCATGGCGGCGAAGGACTTCTACCAGGTTCTCGGCGTCCCCGACTCCGCGAGCCAGGACGAGATCAAGAAGGCCTACCGCCGCCTCGCCAAGCAGTACCATCCCGACGCCAATCCCAACAACGCCGCGGCGGCGGAGCGCTTCAAGGAAATCTCCGAGGCGCACGCCACCCTCTCCGACGCGGACAAGCGGAAGCAGTACGACCAGATGCGGCGGCTGGGCGCCTTCGACGGGCTGGGGCGGCGGCCCGCCGGCGCGCCCGGCCGGGGCCCCATGGGCGGCGCGCCCGGCGCCGAGGAGATCGACCTCGGCGACCTGAGCGGGTTCGGGCTGGGCGACATCTTCTCGTCGATCTTCGGCCGGGGCCGCCGCGAGGAACCCCGCGGCGAGAGCCTCGAAGCCGTGGTCGAGGTTCCCTTTCGCGTCGCGATGCTCGGCGGGAAGGTGCCCGTGACCATGCCCGTGGTCGAGGCCTGCCCGACCTGCGCGGGGAGCGGCGCCGCACCGGGTGCGACGATCACGACCTGCCCGGAGTGCGACGGCCGGGGCACCATCTCGTTCGGGCAGGGAAGCTTTGCCGTCAACCGCCCTTGTCCGCGCTGCCGGGGCCGCGGGAAGATACCGTCACAGCCATGCCCCACCTGTCAGGGCGCGGGCGAGGTGCGGACCGAACGACGGGTGATGATCACCGTGCCGCCGGCGACGGAGTCCGGCAGCAAGGTGCGGCTCAAGGGGCAGGGCCAGCCGGGCCGCGCGGGCGCGCCGGCGGGCGATCTCGTGATCACCTTCCAGGTGCAGCCCGACCGGTTCTTCCACCGCGAGGGACTCGACATCGTGTGCGAGGTGCCGATCAACCTGGCGCAGGCGGTGCTGGGGACGCGCCTCCGCGTGAAGACGCTGGACAACAAGAAGGTGGTGCTCCGGATCCCGCCCGGCACGCAGCCGGGGCGCAAGTTCCGCATCAAGGGGCAGGGGCTGGAGAAGAACGGACGGAAGGGGGACCAGCTCGTGGGCGTCCAGGTCACGCTCCCGGCCAAGCTGAGTCCGGAGCAGGAGGAGCTCATGAAGCAGTTTGCGAGCTCCGCCGGCATGGCCTACTGAGGCGCTGGCTACCCCGCGGCAGCCGGGCTCGCCGCGCGGGCCAGCTCCATCAGGATCTTCTGCGCCGACCGCTCGGGCTCGCCCGCCAGTGGCCGGCGCTGTTCGTAGGTGCCGTCGGGGCGGAGATCCCAGGCCTGGCGGTTGTCCTGCAGCATGAGCTCCAGGATCCCGATGATCGTCTGCCGGTGCGTCGGGTCCTCCACCGGAGCGGCCGCCTCGATGCGGCGATCGAAGTTGCGCGGCATCCAGTCGGCCGAGCCGATGAAGACCTCCGTCTCGCCGCCGTTGTGAAAGCAGAAGGCGCGCGAGTGCTCCAGGAAGCGGCCCACCACGCTCATCACCCGGATGCGCTCGCTCACCCCCGGCAGGCCGGGGCGGAGGCAGCAGATCCCGCGCACGATCAGGTCGATGGTGACGCCCGCCTGCGAGGCCTGGTAGAGCGCGACGATGATCTCCGGGTCCACCAGCGCGTTCATCTTCGCGAGGATGCGCGCGGGCCGCCCGGCCTGCGCGTGCTCCATCTCGCGCCCGATGAGGGTGATGAATCGCTCGCGCATCCCCTTCGGCGCCACGACGAGCTTCCGGAATGCGGCCGGCGTGCCGAAGCCCGTGAGGACGTTGAAGAGGTCGGTGAGGTCGGAGGCGAGCTCGGGGTCCGCGGAGAAGATCCCGAAGTCGGTGTAGACCCGCGACGTCTTGAGGTTGTAGTTCCCCGTGCCCACGTGCACGTAGCGGCGCATCGCGTCCCCCTCGCGCCGGACCACCAGCATCACCTTGCTGTGGGTCTTGAGGCCCACCACGCCGTAGCTCACGTGCACGCCGACGTCCTCCAGGCGCTGGGCCCAGCGGATGTTGTTCTCCTCGTCGAAGCGGGCCTGCAGCTCGATCAGCACCGCGACCTGCTTGCCCCGCTCGGCCGCGTGCGCCAGCTGGCGGGCGATGCTGGAATCGCCCCCGGTGCGGTAGAGGGTGAGCTTGATCGCCACCACGTCGGGATCCGCCGCCGCGGCCTCGATGAAGCACTCGACGGTCTTCCCGAAGCTGTCGTACGGGTGGTGCACGAAGACGTCGCCTTCGCGGATGACCTCGAAGATGTTGCGCCCTCCGGCAAGCCGGGCCGGAGTGGCCGGATGGAAGGGCGGGTCCCGCAGCGCCGGGATCTCGAGCTGCGAGAGCGACATGAGGTCCGCCGTGTCGAGCGGGCCCAGTACCTCGTACACGTCGTCGTCCGTCAGCGCGAGCGCCGGCGACTCCTGCTCCTCGTTGAACTCGGCGAGGAGGAGCTGGCGGAGCGACACCGGCATCGACGTGTGCACCTCGAGCCGCACCACCTCACCGAAGCGCCGGTTCCGGACCTCCTCCTGGATGTGGCTCAGCAGGTCGTCGGCCTCGTCCTCGTCGAGCTCGAGCTCGGTGTTCCGGGTGATCCGGAAGGTGTACCAACCGAGGATCTCGACGCCGGGGAAGAGGAGGTCGAGATTGGCGCCGATGATGTACTCGAGGGGCACGTACCGGTACGGCGTCGGCAGGGGAATCCAGCGGGGCAGGATCTTGGGGACCTTGACCCGCGCGAACCGTTCCTCGCCGTCCGCGTCGCGCAGCACCACCGCGAGCGAGAGGCTCAGGTTCGAGATGTAGGGGAAGGGATGGCCCGGATCGACCGCCAGGGGCGTGAGGACCGGGAAGACGTTGGCCCGGAAGTAGCGCTCCAGGTGCTCGCGATCCGCGCTGGGGAGCTCGTCGAATTCCGTGATCAGCTGGACCCCGTGCGTGGCGAGGCCGGGCAGCACATCCTCCAGCAGGCACCGGCGGTGCCGGGCCGTCTGGTCCGCGACGGTGAGCCCGATGATCCGGAGCTGCTCCTCCGGGGTGAGCCCGTCCGCGGTGAGCTCGCTCACGCCGGCGGCCACCTGCCGCTTGAGTCCCGCCACGCGGATCTGGTAGAACTCGTCGAGGTTGTTGCTGAAGATCGCAAGGAACTTCACGCGCTCCAGGAGCGGAGTGCGCGGGTCGAGCGCCTCGTGCAGCACGCGGCCGTTGAACTCGAGCCACGACAGCTCGCGGTTGAGGTAGAGCGACGGGTGGCGGAGGTCCACCTGGACCGGCGGAGTTTCGACATCGAGGTGCAGGTCGGTCATCGGGCGGGCCGCTCCCTGATGGTGATCGCAAGCAGGGTGCTGGCGATGCTGACGATGATGCCGCCCAGCAGCGCCGACCCGAAGCCGCTCACCGAAAAGCCGAGCCCGAGGTGGCGGGAGAGCGCGCCGGTGGCGAGGAGCAGGACGGCATTGATGACGAGCACGAACAGCCCCAGGGTGAGGACCACCAGCGGACAGGTGAGGATCATGAGCAGCGGCCGGAGCACCATGTTGACGAGCCCGAAGACGACGGCCAGGAGCGCGAACCCCGCCGGCGTGCCGGTGTAGCTGAGGCCCGGCACCAGCCAGACGGCGATGCAGAGCGCCAGCGCATTGATGACGAATCGAAGCACGTGGCCGCGCATCCCGCTAGGCCCCCGGGCTCCGCAGGCCGTCGTCGATCCAGTCGAGCACGGTGTCCCACCAGAGGCGGCGGTTCCGCGGCTTGGTCACGAAGTGATCCTCGTCGGGGAAGTAGAGCAGCTTGGCGGGCACGCCCCGCAGCTTCGCCGCGGTGAACGCCTGCAGCCCCTCCGACAGGTCGACCCGGTAGTCCAGTTGGCTGTGCACGACCAGAAGCGGCGTGGCCCACTGGCTCGTGAAGTTCGCGGGCGACCACTTCTCCATGGTCGCGCGGGCGGCCGGCGAGGTCGCCGCGCCGCCGAACTCCCAGGCCGGAAACCACTGCTCGTCGGTGCTGCCGGCCATCGACAGCGGGTTGAAGATTCCGTCGTGCGCCACCAGCGTGCGGAAGCGGCTGGTGTGGCCCGCCATCCAGTAGATCATGTAGCCGCCGTAGGACGCCCCGGCCGCCGCCACGCGTTGCCGGTCGATGTAGGGCCGCGCGCTGAGGGCGTCCAGGCCCCTCATCAGGTCGTCGTACGGCAGTCCGCCCCAGTTGCGGGAAATGCTGGCCGTGAATCGCCGGCCGTAGCCGGTCGAGCCGTGGAAATTGACGCCGGCCACCACGTAGCCCCGCGCCGCGAACATCGCGAAGTTCCAGCGCGCGTGCCACTCGTCGAGCCACGCCCCCTGCGGGCCGCCGTGGATGAGGTAGACCAGCGGATAGGTCCGGCGGCGGTCGAAGTTCGGGGGGCGCATCAGCCACCCGAAGACGGAGTCGCCGCCCGCTCCGGCGAAGGCGAACGGCTCGAGCGGCGTCAGGGCGAGCTGCCCCGTCACGGCCGCGTTGAGCCGCGTGAGCGGCCGGAGCGCGCGTCCGGTGGCGTCCGATCGGTAGAGCTCCGCCGGCGAGGCGGCACTCTGGCGAATGAAGACCGCGAAATCGCCCCGCGGCGACACCTGCACCGACGTGTTGCTCCCGCCACTCACGACGCGTGTCACGCGCCCCGTCGGCACGGCCACCGCTTCAATCACCCGCTGCCCGCGTTCCTCCACCTCGGCCAGCAGGGAGCGGCTGTCGGGCGCCCAGACGAAGGCGAGCACGCTCGCGTCCCAGCCCGGGGCGAGCGCGGCCCGGCGGCCCGTGGCGCGCTCGTAGAGCATGAGCTGCTGGCGATCCGACTCGAAGCCGGGGGTCTCGGCGGCCAGGTACGCGATGAAGCGGCTGTCGGGCGAGTAGGCCGGGCTGTGGTCGTTCGCCCGGCTGGTGGTGATGGGCTCGCGGCCCGAGCCGTCCGGCGCCATCACGAAGATGTCGTTGTTGGTCGAGGTCGCGACGTCCGTGTCGGGATTGTAGGTGACCGCCACCTCGGTGCCGACCGCGGAGAGCGCAAGGTCGCGGCCACCCAGCGCCAAGGTGGGGACGTCGCGGTCGATCGGCGTGAGGTCCGTCGCCCGGGAATCGGCCAGGGTCAGGCGGAAGAGGTGCTGGCGGCGGCCGGCCCGCCACTCGTCCCAGTGGCGGTAGAACAGCGAGGTCGTGATCCGCGCATTGGTGGCGAAGTCGCCGTTCCGGCGGTCCACCTCCTGCGTGGCCGGCCACTTTACGTCCGCCGTCAGGTAGAGCGACTTGCCGTCGGGCGCCCAGGCGAAGTCGTTCACCCCGCCTGAGAGCGCCGTGAGCCGCGCCGGCTCGCCGCCGGCCGCCGGCACCTGCCATACCTGCGACCCGCCCTCGCGCGTGGAGATGAATCCGAGGGACTTGCCGTCGGGCGCCCACCGCGGCGTGCGGTCGCTTCCGCTCGGGCCGGCGGTCAGGGGACGGGCATCCCCGCCCCCCGCCGGCACGATCCAGATGCGGGAGGCGTTCACGTTGTCGTCGAGCGACGGCGTGGAGACGCTGAAGGCGACCAGCGCCCCGTCGGGCGAGATGGCCGGCTCCGACGGCGTGCGGATCGCGATGAAATCGTCGAAGGTGAGCGCGTGGCGCTGCTGGGCCGTGGCGGGGGCCGCGAGCGCCGCCGCGGCCAGGACGAGCGTGGCCGCGCGTCTACGCAATCACGCCCCCGCCCAGGACCTGCTGGTCCGCCGCGTACACCACGCCGGACTGGCCGGGCGCGATGGCGCGGACCGGGACGCCGAGGGCAAGGTCGAGCGCGTCATCCGAGCGGCCCAGCACGGTCGCGGGGACCGCCCGCGCACGGTAGCGGAGCTGGACCAGGCAGGTGTCACCCGGCCCGAGCGGCGAAGCCAGCCAGTTGACCTCCTCGAGCCGCACGCGGTGGCCCGCGAGGTCGGCCTCCGACCCGATGACCACCTCGCGAGTGTCCGGGCGGATGGCCACCACGTAGCGCGCGCTCCCGGCGCCCCCGGGAAGGCCGCGCCGCTGGCCGATCGTATAGCGCGCGTACCCGCGGTGCTCCCCGATGCGCTCCCCGCCCACCGTCACGAGCGGCCCAGGCTGGAGCGCCGGCGCGCCCGCCGGCAGGTTCCGCTCGAGGACGCCGACGTAGTCGTCGTCCGGCACGAAGCAGATCTCGACCGACTCCGGCTTCTCCGCGGTGGTGAGCCCGAGCCGGCGGGCCACGGCGCGCGTCTCCTCCTTGGTCATCTCGCCGACCGGCGTGAGCATCCGGGCCACCACGGCACGGTCCACCCCCCACAGGAAGTAGCTCTGGTCCTTTGCCGGATCGGCGCCGCGGTAGAGGCGGCCATCACGCGCCCGCGCGTAGTGACCCGTCGCGATGGCATCGCAGCCCAGCGCGTCGGCGTGGGCCAGGAGGTCGCGGAACTTGGTGAAGGAGTTGCAGCGCACGCAGGGAATCGGGGTCCGTCCCCGGCTGTACTCGGAGACGAAGTTCTCGATGACGTGGAGGGCGAAGCGGTCCTCGAGGTTGAGGACGTAGTGCGGGATGCCGATCGCCGCCGCGACGTCGCGGGCGTCATTGATCGAGTCGAGCGAGCAGCAGGGCCGGTCGGGGACGTCGTCGCCGTAGCAGAAGAGCTTCATCGTGGCGCCGACCACCTCGTGGCCCTCTTCGACCAGCCGCGCCGCCGCCACCGAGCTGTCGACGCCGCCGGACATGGCGACGAGCACCCTCCTACGCACGCCCGAGCACTCCCGCGAGCTTCCGCACCTTGGCCACGACGCCCGGGAAGACCTCGGCCGCACGGTCGATGTCGGCGGG
>Ga0070664_100003167_pt1 | contig 13297 bp, 10 predicted proteins | sample KBSC73metaG_FD_65863 | JGI IMG/M metagenome (GOLD analysis project Ga0070664, IMG submission 65863) | Corn rhizosphere microbial communities from Kellogg Biological Station, Michigan, USA - KBS C7-3 metaG | ecosystem: Host-associated > Plants > Roots > Rhizosphere > Soil ... | reverse complement strand
CGATAACGTGGCGATGTCGATCGAATTGATCACGCCGATCGCCATGGAAAAAGGACTGCGCTTCGCCATCCGTGAAGGTGGCCGCACGGTCGGCGCCGGTACCATTTCAGAAGTAATTGAGTAAATGGTTTTAGGTCTTGGTCTTGGACCTTGGAATCAAAGACCAAAGATCGAAGGCCCAAGGCCAAGAGGTGATTTATGCCGCGCGATAATATTGTGCTTCAGTGTAACGATTGCAAAAATCGCAATTACGTTACGACTAAGAATAAAAAGACTACGCCTGACCGGCTGGAGTTCAGCAAGTTCTGCCGCCGTTGTCGCAAACACACTGATCACAAGGAAACTAAGTGAGATCGACCAGTAAGCTGGCAACGCCGGATAGCGCGCTTGACGCCTTCCTGGTGTCCGCGCCGTCTGTGTAGTACCTGCGTCGCAAGCTGAAGGGGTATAGTGTCAACGGTTAGCACGTCGGTCTCCAAAACCGAAAGTCCGGGTTCGAATCCTGGTACCCCTGCCAGATCCGTTTAAAAAAAGCGGCAGATTGAAGTGCATAGAATTATGGCTGAAACAGATAATCCAGAAGCGCCTTTGGTAGCGCCCAGGACTGCCCGCTTCGGTGAAGGACCCGAAGGTAAGGCCGCCCAACGCGATCGCGGGCACGTCCCAAGAGCTAGCTGGCCTTCACGTGTTGGACAGTTTCTCCACGACGTCAGGGCTGAAATGAAACGTGTGTCCTGGCCAGGCCTGATTGAGGTCCGGAACACCACGATCATCACCCTGATAGCGGTGATCTTCTTTGCTGTTTACTTATTCCTGGTCGATCAGGGGTTATCAAGATTGATTGTGGGTCTCGACTGGCTTATCGAGAAAATCGCCCGGTTCATAGGCCTCGCCTGAGAAAAAAGAGTTTCTGATGCAGCAGTGGTTCATACTTCATACTTATTCGGGTCATGAGAAAAAAGTGCGCGATAGTTTGAAAGCGCGCATTCGTGATACTGATCTGCAAAGTGAAATCAGTGAGGTGTTGGTTCCCACTGAAACCGTTGTCGAAATGCGCGGTAATAAGCGGATCGAGTCTTCCCGGATGTTCTATCCCGGATACGTGCTTGTGCAGATCGAGTGCGATGACCGGGGTCATATTCCGGATAACGTCTTTCACCTGATTAAGTCGACACCGAAGGTTACCGGCTTCGTAGGCGGACATAACCCGACGCCGCTAACGCCACAAGAAGTAGATCAAATCGTTCACAACGTTACCGAGGCTGCCGAAAAGCCAAAGCCGAAGTTTTCGTACGCGGCTGGCGAGACAGTCCGCATCAAGTCCGGACCATTCCAGAGCTTCACCGGTAAGGTAGAAGAGGTGAATGAAGACAAGTCAACCTTGAAGGTAACAGTTACGATATTTGGACGTTCCACTCCTGTTGAACTCAACTTCCTTGATGTCGAGAAGGTTACGTTCGCAGAAGAGGAATAAGGAAATTCCAATTGGCGTCGCCGAGCGCCAATCGAAGTCAGCCTTCAGACTGTGATTGATCGGCGAATGGATATAAGAAGATGGCAAAGAAGATTACAGGTTACATAAAACTGCAGGTTCCTGCTGGTAAAGCGAATCCAGCGCCGCCGATTGGTCCAGCGTTGGGTCAGCACGGTGTCAACATTATGGAATTCTGCAAGGCTTTCAATGCGAAGACTGCTCAGATGGATCCCGATCTGAAAATCCCGGTCGTAATTACGGTCTACGGCGATCGCTCTTTCACCTTTGAAACCAAGACGCCTCCAGCTGCCGACTTATTAAAGAAAGCGGCCGGCATCTCAAAGGGATCAGGAAAGCCTAATCGTGAAAAAGTTGGCACTATTGCACGCTCAAAGATCGAAGAGATTGCGAAAACCAAACTGCAGGATCTCAACACCACAAGTCTTGAATCTGCAATCAAAACCATCGAAGGCACAGCTCGTCAAATGGGTTTGACCGTAGTCTAACCCGGACGAACTGTTAACAAATATTGAGGGAGGGCTGACATTAACTTCGGCCCGCTTGAACCTCGGAGGTTAAAATGAAGCAACACGGAAAGAAGTATCGTGCCGCGCTCGAGAAGTTGGAAGATGGTCGTAAATACGATCTCGACTCCGGCGTGTCAAAGGTAAAAGAGTTGGCATTTGCCAAGTTTGACGAGACAGTTGAATTGACTGTTTGGCTCGGCGTAGATCCCCGTAAAGCAGATCAGCTCGTCCGCGGCACCATTGTGTTGCCACACGGACTCGGCAAGTCGAAAACAGTTTTGGTAATCGCTCAGGGCGAAAAGCTTAAAGAAGCTGAAGAGGCAGGTGCCGACATTGTCGGCGGCGAGGATATTGTGAACCGGATCAAAGGCGGTTGGACCGACTTTGACGCAGTGATAGCGACTCCTGACATGATGAGACTCGTCGGCGGCCTGGGTAAGGTCCTTGGACCACGTGGTCTGATGCCGAATCCGAAGACGGGTACCGTAACCTTTGACGTGACGACTGCAATCAAAGAGACCAAGGCTGGTAAAGTCGAGTACCGTGTCGACAAGACTGGGGTCATCCACGTGGGTATCGGAAAAGTGTCGTTCGACCAGGACAAGCTTCGCGAGAACGCCAAGTCGTTATTGGACGCGGTCGTTAAGGCGAAACCAGCAACTGCTAAAGGCAAGTACGTTAAGAAGGTAAACCTGGCATCGACCATGGGGCCCGGCGTTTTGCTTGATGAAGCGGCATACGCGAAATAGTGAGGAGCTAAAGAGATGAAGACCAGAGAGCAAAAGCAAAAAGATCTTGAAGCCCTCACCGAGCAGTTTAAGAATGCCAAAGCGGCAATGTTGGTGGGCTTCGAAAAACTAACAGTTTCAAAGGACCAGGAACTGCGAAATCAGCTTCGAGAAGCGGGCGTAACATATGAAGTTGTAAAAAACACGCTGGCTCGGAAGGCAGCCGAAGGTACAGCGCTCGAAGGCGCGCAGGATCACTTTAAGGGTGTTACTGCGGTTGCAATCAGCACTGCCGATCCGGTTGGCCTGTCGAAGGCGATTTCGAAGTTCACAAAAGCCAATCCCGAAGTCTTTAAGTTTAAGGCGGGAGTGGTTGAGGGTAAGGTCGTCGCTCTGAATGAAGTCGAAGCGATTGCGAGTTTGCCTTCAAAGGAAGAACTTATTTCGAAGGTTATGTTCTTGCTCAACTGCCAGGCGCAGAGATTGGTGACTGTGATTTCAGCAGTTCCGCGCAACCTTGCGGTGGTTATCAAGCAGATTGGCGATCAAAAGAGCGCCTAAGAATTTTTGATTTTTGAGAAAACGGATCAATTTGTTCTTGTCTTTTGGCCGGGATAAGTTGGTTCAAACAGTCAGTGGGCCGACGCGGACAACGAGCGAGACGATAGTCAGGTCGTCATAAACGGCTCGGACGCCTTTTCCAAACTCCGATGCAGGTGTTTTGACAAAGCGTCCCGTGGGTTCTTCTGCTGCGAACAACAAACAACAGCACCCAGAACCCTTTTGAGGAGGATAGAAAGTAATCATGGCAGCAACACGCGAAGACGTAATCGAGTTTTTAAAGAGTATGACGCTTCTTGAGGCTTCACAGTTGGTGAAGGACCTCGAGGAGACCTTTGGCGTTTCGGCCGCAGCCGCAGCAGTGGCTGCACCAGCCAGCGGTGGCGCTCCAAGTGGCGAAGCCGCAGCCCCAGCCGAGGAAAAGACTGAATTCGACGTAATCCTTCAGAATGTTGGTGGAAACAAGATCAACGTTATTAAGGTCGTTCGTGAAGTCACCGCTCTCGGGTTGAAAGAGGCTAAGGATCTCGTAGAAGCTGCGCCAAAAGCAGTAAAGGAAGCCGTTTCGAAAGAAGAAGCTGAAACCATTAAGCAGAAGCTTTCAGACGCGGGCGCGACCGTAGAGGTTAAGTAGTTTCAAATAATCGCTTACTTATGCACCTGGGTTCGACGTCCTTTAAGGGGGCTTCGAACTCAGGCATGAGTGTTTTGGCCGTTGGCCGCTTGACAGTCAATCTGTTACTGGCTAAGTTAAGGGAGTATTGAGGCGCTGGCGTTACTCCCAAAAAATCTGACGGAAGAGCACCGCTTTTGTGTAAGAAGCGGTCGGGGCATTGTGCGCTCCGACCGCCATTTGGCGTCTCGTTAACTTTATTGATAGCTAGGTACCGGAATTCCGCGGTCTGACGAGTCTTATCCACTTGGATGATTCGGTCGAGATTGCCAGATTTCGTAGTTAGCAACAGGCAATTTATAAGGAATCTCACATGTCAGCAAATCTGCTTCAAACTATTAATACGGGATTGGGAAGGCGCACGAGTCAGGCGCCTCAACGGGTGGATTTCTCCAAGATCGCAACAGCGGTCCGAATCCCAAATCTAATCGAGATTCAACGAGAGTCCTACAATAGATTTCTTCAAATGGACTTGTTGCCGGAGGAGCGCGAAGCCACCGGTTTGCAAGCCGTCTTTCAGTCGGTCTTTCCGATTTCTGACTTCCGTGGCACCGCCACCCTCGACTTTGTCGAGTACCAGATCGGGAACTGGCAATGTAAATGCGGACGCCTTGAAGGCCTGAATTATCTGCGAGCCAATTGCAAATCCTGCGGCTCGACGATCAAGGTCAATCCATTGGCAGCGGGCGAGACCCTTTGTCATAAGTGCGGCACATTCAACTTTGTGCGACCACAGCTCTGCGAAAACTGCGGCGAGCCCGTCGGCCTAAAACACAAGCACGACCAGCAAGAGTGTCAGGAACGAGGAATGAGCTACAGCGTTCCTCTTAAAGTCAAAATTCGGTTAACGGTTTTTGACAAAGATCCCGATACGGAAGTTCTCTCAATTCGCGACATTAAAGAAGAAGAGGTCTTCTTCGGTGAAATTCCGCTGATGACCGATAACGGGACCTTCATCATCAACGGTACTGAGCGGGTGATCGTTTCACAGTTGCACCGTTCGCCTGGTGTCTTCTTTAAGCGTGGCGCACTCTACGTTGCCAAGATTATTCCTTACCGTGGCTCCTGGGTGGAATTTGAATATGACCAGAAGAATCTGCTCTACGTTCGCGTAGGCAAGAGAAAGTTTCTCGCGTCCATTTTTCTACGGGCGCTTGGCCTCTGGTTCAACCAATCAGACCAGAAGAGTTTCCGGACGGACTCGCAGCTTGAAGAAGTCGTAAAGGGAGCTTCATTTACAGATGAGGACATGCTGCGATCGATCTACGTCACCGATGCGATTCGGATGGAGGAAGGCAGGCTTCTACTCCAGGTTCCTGAGGAGGGAAGTACCAATCTGGTCGGCATGAAGGTTGACTTCGATATTAAGGGTAAGGGCGGCGATCCTATCGTTCGAAGCGGCAAGAAGGTTACTTCGTCAGGTTTGGATGGAATAAGAAAGGCAAAGATCGGCGAAGTCGAAATCGACTCATCTCAGCTCGAAGGTGCGTTTGCGCTGTCGGACATCGTGAACACTGAGAGTGGCGAAATTGTTCTTGAGGCCAATAACGAAATTACGCCGGCGAAACTGCAGGAGATCGTAGAAGCTGGGATCACCGGATTCTCCGTCTTCTTCCCTGAGCGCGATGACGTTGGCCCAGTTCTATCACTCACCTTAAAGAAAGACGTTATTACCAAGCCGGTGGATGCGTTGTTGGAGATCTACCGCAAGATGCGCCCTGGTGACCCGCCAACTGTTCAAACCGCCTATCGGTTGCTTGAAGCGATGTTTTTCGATCCGCGAAAGTTTGATTTTTCGCGTGTCGGCCGGCTCAAGTTCAATATCAAGATGGGTAAGCCCGAGCGTAATCGAATCGAAGATCCGCTCCTCTCAGCCGAGGATTTTTATGAGGTAGTGTCCTATGTGCTGAAAATGAGGAAGAACCCGTCGGAGTATCAGGCGGACGATATCGACCACCTCGGAAATCGTCGTGTTCGCGCGGTCGGTGAGCTGCTCGAAAATCAGTTCCGCATCGGCCTGGAAAGGATGGAACGAGCCATCAAAGAGAAGATGTCGATCCATCAGGAAATGCAGACCACGATGCCTCGGGACCTGATTAACGCCAAGCCTGTGACTGCCGCAGTTCGCGAGTTCTTCGGTTCCAGCCAGCTCTCACAGTTTATGGACCAGACGAACCCGCTCTCTGAAATCACTCACAAGCGCCGCCTGTCGGCCCTTGGACCGGGTGGTCTTTCACGTGAACGTGCCGGATTCGAAGTGCGCGACGTTCATCCAACGCACTACGGTCGCATTTGTCCTATCGAGACTCCTGAAGGACCGAACATCGGTTTGATTTCAAGTCTTTCCTGTTTCGCTCGGATCAATGAGTTTGGCTTTATTGAAGCTCCGTACCGAAAGGTGACGGACGGACGGGTAGTTGAATATGTCCGGGTCATTAACGGAGGCGATACCAAGCTCAAACCGGGCGATCACATCCCGCAACAGGATGTCGATACGGCTAACAAGAAGGTCGCCAGCGACGGACGTAAGGCCGAGTCAGAACCCTGGCCCTTCTATCTCACAGCGTGGGAAGAGGACAAGCATGTTGTAGGTCAGGCGAACATCGAACTCGACGATGATGGCCATATCGTCAACGATCGCAACGCAGCGCGTAAGGCTGGTGAGTTCATCCTCGCCCTGCGAAAAGATATCGAGTATGTCGACGTTTCGCCAAAGCAACTCGTATCGGTTGCCGCGTCATTAATTCCGTTCCTCGAGAACGACGACGCGAACCGCGCGCTGATGGGCTCGAACATGCAACGCCAGTCAGTTCCATTACTCAGGGCTGAAGCTCCTTACATTGGAACTGGTATGGAGAAGGTAACTGCGCGTGACTCGGGTGCGGTAGTCGCTGCAAAACGAGACGGCGTTGTCGACTACGTGGATTCAGAGCGCATCATCGTTAAAGCCGATCACAATGTTGACGGCACGATCTCGCGCGAGGTCACCGCTGACATCTACACGCTGATCAAGTTCAAGCGTTCAAACCAGAACACTTGTATCAATCAGCGCCCAATTGTTCACGTTGGTGAACGAGTGGAAAAGGGACAGGTGATTGCAGACGGACCTTGTACCGACCGAGGAGAGTTGGCGCTCGGTCGCAACGTCCTGGTCGCATTCATGCCCTGGCGCGGTTACAACTTCGAAGACGCAATCCTGGTTTCAGAGCGACTGGTGAAGGAAGACTATTACACTTCAATTCACATCGAAGAGCTGGAAATTGAGGCGCGTGATACCAAGCTGGGTCCCGAAGAAATTACCCGCGACATTCCGAACGTCGGCGAGAATATGCTTCGTGATCTGGACGAGAGCGGCATTATTCGAATTGGCGCGCAAGTTAAGCCGGGTTCGATTCTCGTCGGTAAAGTTACTCCCAAAGGCGAAACTCAACTCACTGCAGAAGAGAAGCTTTTGCGGGCAATCTTCGGTGAGAAAGCTGGTGATGTGAAGGATGCATCGCTGGTTAGCCCTCCGGGAATTGACGGCACCGTTGTGGATGTTCAGGTCTTTACTCGTAAAGGTCAGGAGAAAGACACGCGTTCACTCTCAATTGAACAGGAAGAAGAAGATCGCCTGCGGCGAGACCTTGAGGACGAGATTCGTATTCTTCGCGAGCAACGCGATGAACGCATCTACGAACTGTTGGAAGGTCGCAAGCTTTCAGTAGACCTGACTTCGAATCGTGAGGTGGTGTTACCGAAGAACGTACAGATCACCCGCGAGATGTTGAAGGAGGTCGAACCGAAGCTCTTGCGGAAAGTTGAGCTGGCTTCTTCCAGGCTCGACATTGGTTCAGAGATTAAAGAGTACGAAGATCGGACCGAGCGTCAGATCAAGATCCTCTCCGATATCTACGAAGAGAAGATCGCGAAGCTGCGACAGGGCGACGAACTCAGTCCCGGCGTTATCAAGATGGTCAAAGTCTTCATCGCCATGAAGCGCAAGCTTTCAGTGGGCGATAAGATGGCCGGCCGTCACGGTAACAAGGGTGTTATCGCGCGAATCCTGCCTGAAGAGGACATGCCCTATCTTCCAGACGGTACGCCCGTTGAGATAGTGCTTAATCCGCTGGGCGTTCCCTCGCGAATGAATGTCGGACAAATCCTGGAAACGCACCTGGGTTGGGCCGCTCGCGTACTCGGGTTGCACTTCGCAACGCCAGTATTCGATGGTGCGACAGAAAACGAGATTAAGCAGAAGTTACAAGACTCGGGCGCCAGGGCCCGTGAGCTTGGTCTTCCAGAGATCGTTAACGAATCCGGTAAGGCGGTTCTTTACGACGGGCTTAGTGGTGACCCATTTGAACAGAAGGTGACGGTTGGCTACATCTACATGCTGAAGCTATCGCACCTTGTTGACGATAAGATTCACGCTCGCTCCATTGGACCATACAGCTTAATCACGCAACAGCCGCTCGGTGGTAAGGCCCAGTTTGGCGGACAGCGATTTGGAGAAATGGAGGTCTGGGCACTCGAGGCTTATGGCGCAGCTCACATCCTTCAGGAACTCCTGACCGCGAAATCCGATGACGTTGCCGGCCGCTCGAAGATTTATGAGGCCATCGTCAAAGGTGAAGCCGATTTCGATCCAGGATTACCTGAATCGTTCAACGTGCTGGTCCGCGAACTTCAGTCGCTGTGCCTGGATGTGGAGCTGATCAACAAGAAAGCAGTGGGAGACGGCACCGGACAGGAAGAGGGTGTCGGTGAAGCTATTGCCACCAGCGCAGTTGAAGCATAAAGAGGTTTTCGGTCTTTGGTCTTCGGCCTTTGAAATAAGCCGCTCTTATTAAAAAGGCCAAGGCCAAAGGCCAAAGATCAAAGACCATTTTTGGTTTCTAAGGCAACGGAGAAAATAAAGTGTTTCGATTCCAACAAGAAAAGACGCAATTGGCCCCCGACTTTGAAGCAATCCGTATCTCACTTGCGTCACCGGAAAAGATCCGGCAATGGTCGCATGGTGAGGTGACCAAGCCCGAGACAATCAACTACCGGACATTCAAACCAGAACGAGACGGCTTGTTCTGTGCTCGTATTTTTGGTCCGGTTGCTGATTGGGAGTGTCTCTGCGGTAAGTACAAACGCATGAAACACCGCGGCGTGATCTGCGACAAATGCGGAGTGGAAGTTACTCAAGCAAAGGTGCGACGTGAACGTCTGGGTCACATTGATCTGGCCAGCCCCTGCTCGCACGTCTGGTTTTTCAAAGGACTGCCGAGTCGCATTGGACACCTTCTGGATATTCCGCTGCGCGAGCTCGAGAAAGTTCTCTATTTCGAATCTTATATTGTCATCGATCCGGGTGATGTTCCTGGTTTAAAAGAGCGTGAGCTCGTCAGTGACGAGCGTTACCGCGAGCTCGTGCGTGATTATCCCGCTCAGTTTGTCGCCAAGATGGGCGCCGAAGCCATCAAGGAATTGCTGGCAATGGTCGACGTTGAAGAGTTGGCCACCGATCTACGCAAACGGATGAGGGAAGAGACTTCACAGCAGAAGAAGTTGAAGTACTCCAAGCGACTCAAGGTTGCGACGAGCTTCCTCAAGTCTGGTAACAGACCTGATTGGATGATTCTCGATGTGATCCCGGTCATTCCACCGGAGTTGCGACCGTTGGTGCCACTCGATGGTGGTCGCTTTGCTACCTCTGACTTAAACGACCTCTACCGGCGTGTGATCAATCGTAATAATCGTTTGAAAAAGCTGATGGAGCTGCGAGCGCCTGAGGTCATTGTGCGAAATGAAAAGCGCATGCTCCAGGAGGCTGTTGATGCCCTGTTTGATAACGGTCGTCGTGGGCGCGTACTTCGCGGTGTGAACAATCGCCCGCTGAAGTCGCTGAGCGGCACCCTCAAAGGTAAGCAGGGACGTTTTCGCCAGAACCTTCTCGGTAAGCGCGTCGACTATTCCGGCCGTTCGGTGATCGTGGTTGGACCAGAGCTCAAGCTGCACCAGTGCGGCCTGCCCGAAAATGGCGCTGGAGCTGTTCAAACCATTCATCTACAACCAGCTTGAGAAGCAGGGACATGCCGCCACGATCAAGCAAGCTCGTGAAATGGTAGAAAGACAGGAACCGGTAGTTTGGGACATTCTCGAAGAAGTCATTCGCGAACACCCGGTACTACTCAACCGTGCTCCAACCCTTCACCGTCTGGGCATTCAAGCTTTTGAGCCAGTGCTCGTCGAAGGCAAGGCAATCAAAATTCACCCACTCGTTTGTACAGCATTCAATGCTGACTTCGACGGTGACCAGATGGCCGTGCACATTCCACTGAGTCCTGAGGCTCAGATTGAAGCTGCAGTGTTGATGCTTTCCAGCAACAACATTCTCAGTCCCGCAAGCGGTCAGCCAATCGCTGTTCCTTCACAGGATATCGTGCTTGGTATTTATTATTTGACTCGCGATCGACCGGGAGCAAAGGGCGAAGGTCGCGTATTCGCTTCGTTGGAAGAAGTGCTACTCGCACTCGATTCAAATGAAGTGACAACGCAGACGCCGATCAAGCTGCGCATACAGGGCGATTTGATCGATCTCGTTCAGGAACACGACCCGCAAGACATTCTCCGGGCCACGGTTCAGGACGATGTTCGACGCGTAATCAATACCACTGTAGGTCGCGTGATCTTTAACGACTCAATCCCGGCAGGTTTGCCTTTTATCAACGGTACGTTGAAGAAGAAGGGCTTGCAGTCGCTAGTTAACTACTCGCACATCCGGCTCGGTCATGAAATGACCGTGAAGATGCTCGATGATCTCAAGACTCTTGGATTCTTGTATGCCACAAAAGCAGGAATCTCGATTGGTATCGACGACCTCGTTACGCCTGCCGCGAAGAAACCCCTCGTGGAAAAGGCTGACAAGGATGTCATCGCGGTCGAACAACAGTATCTCGACGGCGTCATCACCAACGGTGAGCGATACAACAAGGTCATCGCTATCTGGTCTGAAGTAACCGACAAGGTCGCCAAAGAGATGTTCAAGGCGATGGATGATCGCGAACGCACCAGTGGCGAACTTAATCCAATCCTCGTGATGAGCGATTCTGGCGCTCGTGGTAGCGCACAGCAGATTCGCCAGCTCGCGGGTATGCGCGGTCTCATGGCTCGTCCATCGGGCGAAATCATTGAGACTCCAATCCAGGCTAACTTCCGTGAAGGCTTGAACGTGTTGCAGTACTTCATTTCGACGCACGGCGCACGCAAGGGTCTGGCGGATACGGCTTTGAAGACGGCCGACTCGGGTTACCTGACTCGTCGGCTGGTCGACGTGGCCCAGGATGTCATCATCAGTGAGGATGATTGCGGCACGCTGCGAGGAATTTCCGCTAGCGCCATCGTCGAGGGCGGTGAGGAAATTGAATCGCTGCGAGATCGTATTGTCGGTCGTACTGCGTTGGAAGATGTTACTGACCCGATTGAAGGTTCAGCAATTGTCGAAACCAACCAGGAGATCGACGAAGACCTCGCCGCTGAAATCCAACGTTCGGGTGTACAGCGCGTTCGTATTCGCTCGGTGTTGACCTGCGAATCACGACGCGGTTGCTGCATTAAGTGTTATGGACGCAACCTCGCAACGGGACGACCGGTTGAGATCGGTGAAGCAGTGGGTGTTATCGCTGCTCAATCCATCGGTGAGCCCGGTACCCAGTTGACGATGCGTACGTTCCACATCGGTGGTACGGCTCGTCTCGAGGAGTCGTCGAAGCACGAAGCTCGCCAGGATGGCACCATCAAGTACGTTGACCTGCAAACGGTTAAGAGCCGCAAGGGTGAACGTATCGCGATGAACCGCAACGGTTCTTTAACAATTATTGACGATCGAGGTCGTGAGGCAGCTCGCTACCAGATTGTTTACGGCGCACACATTCTTGTCGAAGACGGAAGCCGCGTAACGCAGGATCAACTGCTGGCTACGTGGGATCCGTTCACGTTCGCCATCCTTACCGAAGTTGCTGGTCACGTTAAGTTCCAGGACTTGAAGGAAGGCGTAACTTTTGACGAAGAAGTGGACGAAGTAACCGGTCAGTCTCGCATGGTTGTGAAGGACTCACCCGACGAGAAGAAACAGCCACGTTTGGAAATTCGCAGCTCGGGCAACAAGGTACTGAAGACATATCAGATGCCTGTTCGAGCTAACCTGATGGTGACTGACGGCGAAGACGTTGAGCCGGGCGACATCATTGCGAAGATTCCACGCGAAACAACGAAGACAAAGGATATTACCGGTGGTTTGCCGCGCGTCGTTGAGCTTTTTGAAGCGAGACGTCCGGCAGAAACTGCGGTCATGTCTGAAATTGACGGTACGGTTACTCTCGGTGCGATTTCCAAGGGTAAACGGAAGCTCATCATCACAGGCGACGACGGTGAAGAGCGCGAGTACGACATTCCGCGTGGTACACACATCAACGTGCAGGATGGCGATCGTGTTCGCGCCGGTGAAGCGTTGATGGATGGACCACTCAACCCGCACGATATTCTGCGAGTACTCGGAATGAGCCGCCTGCAGGAATACCTCGTGAATGAAATTCAAGAGGTCTATCGTCTGCAGGGTGTGAACATCAACGACAAGCACATCGAAGTGATTGTGCGTCAGATGTTGCGTTGGGTGAAGATCAAAGAAGTGGGCGATACAGAGTTCTTACTCGAGGAACAGGTCGATCGTTTCCGCTTCCAGGATGAGAACGAACGCGTTCGTCAGGAAGATGGCGAGGTTGCACAAGCCGAACCATTGCTCCTCGGAATTACCAAGGCGTCGCTCTCAACCGATTCGTTCATCTCGGCAGCGTCGTTCCAGGAAACGACTCGTGTACTGACCGAAGCTGCTATTTCAGGTCGCGTGGATTACCTGCGTGGCTTGAAGGAAAACGTCATCATGGGCAGGTTGATTCCAGCCGGTACCGGTATGGAGTACTACCGCAACGTTGATGTTGAGCGAGATGAAACAATTGATCAGGGCCGCGAGCGGGATTTGGAAGAGTTTCCGGATATCGTTGGTGGTCACGACATCACCCTTCCGCCGCGCGAACCAATCGCGGTGGCGGCTACTGATGGCGACGGAGTCGTTCCGGTTAAGCCAGAAGAATAAAAAAGAGCATTGCAGTACGCTCCGTGAAAAGGCCCGGTCCCTCGACCGGGCCTTTTTTTCTCTGCGTCCCTCTGCGAGATCTCTGCGTCTCTCTGCGTTGCCATTCTTTTGATTCTGACTCTAAACACAGAGGGAGCAGAGATCACGCAGAGGGACGCAGAGAGATTGAAGAAATTATGCTTTTCAAGTTCGGGCCAGCTTGATAATTTCTAT
>Ga0070664_100003164_pt1 | contig 13302 bp, 12 predicted proteins | sample KBSC73metaG_FD_65863 | JGI IMG/M metagenome (GOLD analysis project Ga0070664, IMG submission 65863) | Corn rhizosphere microbial communities from Kellogg Biological Station, Michigan, USA - KBS C7-3 metaG | ecosystem: Host-associated > Plants > Roots > Rhizosphere > Soil ... | reverse complement strand
CCTGCCGCGACGCGCGTCGCGACCAGGAACGCGAAGCTCTGCGCGAGCGCGCCGAAGACGAGCGCCGCCGCCAGCCCGCCGACGCAGATCTGGATGCAGCGCGCCTTGCCGAAGCGGTCACCGACCGCGCCGAGAAACGGCTGGGCGAGTGCGTACGGCAGCGCGTAGGCGGTGTTGAGCATCGCCGCGGTCGCCGGCGCGACCGCGAAATGCGCAGCGACGGGCAGCACGATCGGATCGGCGAGGCGCAGTGCGAAGCCGCTCGCGAAGGCGCACGCGGCGAAGATGAGGAAGACCGGCACCTGCAGGTGCTGACGTGCCGTCAGGCGTCGCGCATCAGCGCCTCGATCTCGGCGGCGGCGACCGGGACGCCGCGGCTGATCATCTCGCAGCCATCGGCGGTGACGACGGCGTCGTCCTCGATGCGGATGCCGATGTTCCAGTAGCGCTCGGGAACGCCCTCGCCCGGCCGGACGTAGATGCCCGGCTCGATCGTCACCGCCATCCCCGGCTCGAGCAGGCGCGACGGCTTCTTGACCACGGTGCCGCCCATCCAGTCGGGCTGCTGCACCGGAGCTTCGTCGGCCGACTGGTAGTCGCCGACGTCGTGGACGTCGCGGCCGAGCCAGTGGCCGGTGCCGTGCATGTAGAACTTGCGGTACGCCGCCGATTCGACGACCGCGTCGAGGTCGCCAACGACGTTCTGGTCGAGCAGACCCGTGTCGAGCATGCCCTGCGCGAGCACGCGCACCGCGGCGATGTGCGCGTCGCGGTGGCGCGCGCCGGGCCGCGTCGCCGCGACCGCCGCGCGTTGCGCCGCCTCGACGATGTCGTACAGCTCGCGCTGCGCGGGCGTGAAACGGCCGGTGGCGGGAAAGGTGCGCGTGACGTCGCTCGCGTAGCCGTCGAGTTCGCAGCCGGCGTCGATCAGGCAGAGCTCGCCGGCGTTGAGCAGCGTCGGTCCGGGCACGTAGTGGAGGATGCAGGCGTTGCTGCCGGCGGCGACGATCGGCGGATACGCGGGACCTTCGGCGCCCCGGCGGCGGAATTCGTACAGCAGCTCGGCCTCGATCTCGTACTCGGCGACGCTCGCTGCCGGATCGGCGCGAAATCGCCGCGCGCAAAAGCGCATCGCCCGCGCGTGCGCCGCGGCGCTGATCGTCGCCGCGCGGCGCATCGTGTCGACCTCGCCGGCGTCCTTGCGCAGCCGCATCTCGGCGAGCACCGGCGCGAGGTCGCGCTGCACGCTCGGCGCCTCGGCGCCGACGCGGCTGTGGGCGCGGATGCGCTCGAGCCAGCCAGCGATGCGGTCGCCGAGCCGCGGCGTCTCGAAGCTCCACCAGACCGCGGGCTGGTCGGCGAGGCTCGCGACCATCGTCTCGTCGAGCGCGTCGAGCGTGACCGCGGCGTCGACACCGAGCGCCGCGGGTGCGGCGTCGGGACCGAGGCGAATGCCGTCCCAGAGCTCGCGCTCGACGTCCTTCGGCCGGCAGACGAGCGTCGAGCGGCCGTCGGCGGCGATGATCAGCCAGGCACCGGGCTCGGCGAATCCGGTGAGGTAGTGGAAGTCGCTGCCGTGGCGATACGGATGATCGTTGTCGCCGTTGCGGCGCTGCTCGGGCGCAGTGGGAACGATGGCGACGCCGCCACCGCCGGCGCGGATCGCGTCGGCGACGCGGCGGCGGCGCGCGACGAACGAGGAGACGTCTGAAGGCATCCCGGCACTGTAGCGGCCGGCGCGGAAACGGGCTTTCGGCTACCCTCGATCGCGGACGGCGTTTGCCGGTCTCACTCCTCCGCGTCTTTTCTCCCCCGACTGTCATGCCCATGCAATACCGGCGCCTCGGCGCGAGCGGCCTCAAGGTGAGCGAGCTCTCGCTCGGCTCGTGGATCACGTACCACAACCAGGTCGACGTCGCCGCGGCGAAGGAGATGCTCGCCGTCGCAATGGACGCCGGCGTCAACTTCTTCGACAACGCCGAGGTGTATGCGCAGGGCCAGAGCGAGGTCGTGATGGGCGAGGCGATCAGGGCGCTCAAGTGGCCGCGCCTGCACTACGTCGTCTCGACCAAGTTCTTCTGGGGGCTCGGCCGCGACAGCGGCAATCCGGTCAACCGCATCGACACGCTCAACCGCAAGTACCTGGCGCAGGCGATCGACGGGTCGCTCAAGCGCATGCAGCTCGACTGCATCGACCTCGTCTACTGCCACCGGCCCGACCCGCACACGCCGATCGAGGAGACGGTCTGGGCGATGAGCGACATGGTCACGCGCGGCAAGGCGCTGTACTGGGGAACCAGCGAGTGGAGCGCGGCCGACATTCGCGCTGCATGGGACATCGCCGACAAGCACCACCTCCACAAGCCGGTGGTCGAGCAGCCACAGTACCACCTCTTCCACCGCAAGCGCGTCGAGCAGGAGTACGCGCGCCTCTACGACGACATCGGGCTCGGGTTGACGACATGGAGCCCGCTCGCGAGCGGCCTCCTGACCGGCAAGTATCGAAATGGCATCCCGCCCGGCAGCCGCGGCGCGCTCGAGAACATGGGCTGGCTCGCCAAGGGGCTGACCGACGAGGCGAAGAACGCCGCGGTGGCGAGCCTCGAGGGGATCGCCGCCGAGCTCGGCATCACGGTCGCGCAGCTCGCGATCGCGTGGGCGGCGCGCAATCCGCACGTCTCGACGGTGATCACCGGAGCCTCGAACGTCGGCCAGTTGCGAACGAACCTCGCCGCGGTCGACGCGATCGCGAAGCTCACTCCCGAGATACTCGCGCGCGTCGACGCGATCACGTTGCCGCTCGCGGCCTGACGGCCGCGGGCGGCGGGACAGGGCTGCTCCCTCCCCAAGCCCTCCCTCCGAGAGGGAGGGGCCGGCTCCTGCGGAGCCGCGCTGCGCTGCGGATCAGGGGCGAGCGTTGAGGGCGGCGAGCTGCTCGGGCGTGCCGACGTTCTCCCAGCGGCCGCGGTAGATCTCGGCCGAGATCTTCTGCTCGCGCATGCCTGCATAGAGCAGCGGCGCGAGCGCGGCGTGCGTTCCCGGGGAAATGCCGTCGAACATCGCGGCGCGCGCGAGCGCGATGTTGGCGTAGGTCCAGCGCTGGCCGTCGGGTCCGGTGCCCTCGGCAAGGCCGAGGCCCTCGGCGTCGATGCCGAAGTCGCCGCCCGGATGAAAGCTCGGGTTTTCGACCAGCCAGAGGTGCGCCAGCCGGCTGCTCCCGACGAAGCGCCGGGCTGCGCTCGCGCTGAAGCGGAAGTCGGGCGCCCAGACGTCGGCCGAGACGATCCAGAACGCATCGCCGAGCAGCGGCAGCGCCTTCGCGATTCCGCCCGCGGTCTCGAGCGCGCCGCCATGGTCGCGACCTTCGCGCGAGTAGGCGATCGCGAGCCCGTAGCGGCTGCCGTCGCCGAGCGTGTCGACGATCCGCTCTTCGAGCCAGTCGGTGTTGACGACGACCTCGATCACGCCGGCGCGGGCGAGAGCTTCGAGGTGCCATTCGATGAGGCGCTTGCCGCGGACGACGAGGAGCGGCTTCGGGCATGCGTCGGAGAGCGGCCGCATGCGCGTGCCGCGGCCGGCAGCGAGGACGATCGCCTTCAACCCGCGACCCGGCTCGGCATGGTGCCGCGCTCGACCGCGTGGCGCTCGACCGACGCGGGAGCGAACGCGCCGATCAGCGTCGCGAGCAGCGCCTCGGCGCGGAGCGAGTTGTCGCTGCCGAGGTTGCAGACGTAGACGTCGAGCGTCGCGGCGCCGAGCTCGGGCCAGGTGTGGACCGCGACGTGCGACTCGGCGAGCAGCACGACGCCGGTGACGCCGGGAAAGGCGCCGCCGGTCTCGGTCGCCGCGAAGCGATGGAACAGCTCGCCGACGGCAGTCAGTCCGGCCGCTGCGACCGCGGCGAGGCACGTCGAACGCAGTGCCGCCGGCATCGTCATGACGGCGCTCGCCGGCGCACAACCGCGCAGGTCGGCGGTCAGATGCAGGCCTCGCATCGCACGATTATCGAGGTCGGGTCCGCGTTTGCCCCGACCTTTAAAATCGCCTGCTCCCCTCGCTGAACGGAATTTTTCATGGACGCGATCGTTTCCCCGGAGAGCCAGAGCGTCGATCGACCGGGGACGCGCAGCGAAGTCCGTCGCGCGAGCGCAGCGACGAGCGCGCTCATGGCCAACGCGATCCGCGCCCTCTCGATGGACGCGGTCCAGCAGGCCAATTCGGGCCACCCGGGTGCGCCGATGGGGATGGCGGAGATCGCCGTCGCGCTCTGGGGCCGCCACCTGCGCCACAACCCGAAGAATCCGCGCTGGCCGGGCCGCGACCGCTTCGTCCTCTCGAACGGCCACGGCTCGATGCTGCTCTATTCGCTGCTGCACCTGACCGGCTACGACCTCGCACTCTCCGAGCTCAGGAGCTTTCGCCAGCTGCACAGCAAGACGCCGGGCCATCCCGAGTTCGGCATCACGCCGGGAGTCGAGACGACGACCGGGCCGCTCGGCCAGGGACTTGCCAACGCGGTGGGCATGGCGCTCGCCGAAAAGCTTCTCGGCACCGAGTTCAACCGCGACGGCCACACCGTCGTCGACCACCGCACCTACGTGTTCTTCGGCGACGGCTGCCTGATGGAAGGCATCAGCCACGAGGCGTGCTCGCTCGCCGGCGCGTGGAAGCTCGACAAGCTGATCGCGATCTACGACGACAACGGCATCTCGATCGACGGCGCCGTCGCGCCCTGGTTCGTCGACGACACGCCGAAGCGCTTCGAAGCATACGGCTGGCACGTCATCGCGAACGTCGACGGCCACGATGTCGACGCCGTCGACGCCGCGATCGCGCGAGCCAGGCGCAGCACCGGGAGGCCCACGATCGTCTGCTGCAAGACGACGATCGGCAAGGGCGCGCCGACGCGGGCGGGCACCGCCAAGGCGCACGGCGAGGCGCTCGGCGCACCCGAGGTGCAGGCGACGCGCGATGCGCTCGGCTGGTCGCACGCGCCGTTCGTCGTTCCCGACGCCGCCTACGCCGCGTGGGACGCGAGCGAGCGCGGCGACGCCGTCGAGAGCGCGTGGGAGAGCGCGTTCGCCGCGTACGCCGCGGCGCACCCAGCGCTCGCCGCCGAGTACACGCGGCGGACGGCGGGCGAGCTGCCGGCGCGCTGGAGCGAGATCGTTCGCACGACGGCGGTCGCAGCGCACGGCAAGGCGGAGACGGTCGCGAGCCGCAAGGCGAGCCAGCTCGCCCTCGAGGCGCTGACCGAGGCGTTGCCCGAGCTGCTCGGCGGCAGCGCCGACCTGACCGGGTCGAATCTGACCAACACCAAGCACACGCCTGCGCTGCGCTTCGCGAGCGACGGCGCCGTCGCGGTCGACGCCGACGGTCGCGGCGGCCGCCACATCAACTACGGCGTCCGCGAGTTCGGCATGGCGGCGATCATGAACGGCGTCGCGCTGCACGGCGGCTTCATTCCGTACGGCGGCACCTTCCTCACCTTCAGCGACTACAGCCGCAACGCGATCCGCATGGCGGCGTTGATGGGGCAGCGCGTCGTCCACGTCTTCACGCACGATTCGATCGGTCTCGGCGAGGACGGGCCGACGCACCAGTCGGTCGAGCACGCGGCGTCGCTTCGGTTGATCCCCAATCTCGACGTCTGGCGCCCGTGCGACACGGTCGAGACGCTGGTCGCGTGGAGCGCGGCGATCGAGAGCCGCAACCGGCCGACGGCGCTGCTGCTGTCGCGGCAGAACCTGCCCTACGCGCCCAAGCCCGCGTTCGATGCCGACGGCGCCGACGTCGCGCTCGCGGACATCGCGCGCGGCGCGTACGTCCTCGCCGAACCGGTCGAGGTCGGCCTGCGCGAGCCGCCGCGCGCGGTCGTCATCGCCACCGGCTCCGAGGTCGCGCTCGCGCTCAACGCGCAGCAGCAGCTCGCGCTGCCGGAGAACGGCCGGATCGCGGTGCGCGTCGTCTCGATGCCGTCGACGACGGTGTTCGACCGCCAGAGCGACACCTGGAAGCGGTCGGTGCTGCCGCCGGGCGTCCCGCGCATCGCGGTCGAGATGGGCGCCACCGACGGCTGGTGGAAATACGGCTGCGCCGCCGTCGTCGGCATCGACCGCTACGGCGAGTCGGCGCCGGGGCCGGCGCTCTTCCAGCACTTCGGCTTCACGGTCGACAACGTCGTCGCGACGGTGCGCGCGGCGCTCGGACGACGCTGAACCCTCTTTCGCATCCACGGAGCTTCCCGTCATGACCATCAAGATCGGCATCAACGGCTTCGGCCGCATCGGACGCATGGTGTTTCGCGCTGCGGTCCAGAACTTTCCGGACGTCGAGGTCGTCGCCATCAACGACCTGCTCGAGCCCGACTACCTCGCGTACATGCTCCGCTACGACTCGGTGCACGGGCGCTTCCGCGGCGACATCGTCGTCGACGGCAACACGCTCGTCGTCGCCGGCAAGCGGATCCGGCTGACGCAGGAGAAGGATCCGGCGAATCTCAAGTGGGGCGACGTCGGCGCCGCGGTCGTGATCGAGTCGACCGGCCTCTTCCTCACCAAGGAAGCGGGGCAGAAGCACGTCGACGCCGGCGCGAAGAAGGTGATCCTGTCGGCGCCGTCGAAGGACGACACGCCGATGTTCGTCTACGGCGTCAACGACAAGACTTACGCCGGCCAGGCGGTCATCTCGAACGCGTCGTGCACGACCAACTGCCTGGCGCCGGTCGCCAAGGTGCTGCACGACAAGTGGGGCATCAAGCGCGGCCTGATGACGACGGTGCACGCCGCGACGGCGTCGCAGAAGGTCGTCGACGGCCCGAGCAACAAGGACTGGCGCGGCGGCCGCGGCATCCTCGAGAACATCATTCCGTCGTCGACCGGCGCCGCGAAGGCGGTCGGCGTCGTCATCCCCGAGCTCAACAAGAAGCTGACCGGGATGTCGTTCCGCGTGCCGACGTCCGACGTCTCGGTGATCGACCTCACGTGCGAGCTCGCGCGCGAGGCGAGCTACGCCGAGATCTGCGCCGAGATGAAGGCGCAGTCCGAAGGGGCGCTGAAGGGCATCCTCGGCTACACCGAGGACAAGGTCGTCTCGACCGACTTCCGCGGCGAAGCGATGACGTCGGTGTTCGACGCCGACGCCGGCATCGCGCTCGACCCGACATTCGTCAAGATCGTCGCGTGGTACGACAACGAGTGGGGCTACTCGAACAAGACGCTCGAGATGGCGCGCGTCGTCGCCAAGTCCATGCGCTGAGCGGCGGGCCGCTCGGCAAACGAAGGGGGACCCACGGGTCCCCTTTTCATCAGCGCTTGCGGTCGCATCCCTTCTGCTCGCCGAGCTGCATCAGCCGCTGCAGCCGCGCGTCGGCCTGCAGCGTCTGCGCTTGTGCCGCGAACTGTTCGCGCTGCGCTTTGGCCTGCTGGGCCTGCGGCGACGCGGCCTCGGCCCGGTCTTCGGCGCGCTCTTTCGCCATCTGCGCCATGGCGGCCGCCGTGTACGCGCGCTGCGACGCACCGGTGGGGTCGAGCGTCGTCGCGGCGGCCATCCCCGCGAGCGTCAAGTGCGCTGGCTCGCGCGCGGCGTGCTTCGCCTGCGCCTGCTCGAACTCGCGCTGCTGCGTCGCTGCCAGGGCCTGCACGTTCGGCGCGACCTGCTGCATGTACGGCACGAGCTCGGCGGCGATCTGCTCGCACGTCATCGCGTCGTCGCCGGGCCGGTTGCCGCCGGCTTGCGGCGCCGCCCATGCGGAGCCGACGAGCGCGCCGATCGCAACAGCCGCGAAGAGGGTCCTCGACATCTTCGTCATGGCGGCCTCCCGTCACTTCTTCGGCATGACGCAGTGCTTCTGCGTCCAGAGCTGCTTCAGGTGCTCCATGCGCGGACTGCGCTGTGGCGGTGCGGCGGCTTCGGCCAACGTCGACGAGACGTTCGCTTCGACGGTCTTCTGCGCCACCACCCCGGTGCCCCCCATTCCGCCGGCGAGCATCGCGCCGGCGACGACCGCGCCGGTCGCCTGGGTCTGGTGGCGGCGCTCGTCGTTGCGCTTCTCGCGCTCGACCTGATCGCGCTGCGACTGCGCGGTCGCTTCGGCGTAGAGCTGGTCGCAGGTCAACGCGTCGTCGCCGGGCCGTGACGCTTGCGGATCGACGGCTTGAGCGCGGACGGCGCCGAGCGCCGCAGCGAGCGCGGTCGCGCAGATCAGGGTTCTGCCGAGTGCCATGGAACTCTCCTCGATGGTCGCGGAGGCGACCGCGCGAGGAGCATCGCCGCGCGGGAGATACGGATCGGGTACGGATGCGGCGCCGCGATGCATCGCCGGCGCGCCGACGCGGCCTCGCGGCGCCGATCGACGCTGTCAGCCGGCGGTCGCGGTGCAGCGCTTCAACGCGACCTTGTCGATCGGGAAGCGCTTCGCGAGACCGAGCTTGCCGATGCGCGCGTTGTACGCCGTCAGTTGCGGCGTCGCCTTGCCGGGCATCAGCGGCGCGAACTCGATGAGGGCTGCGCCCTTCTTCTCGTTTGCGTTGAACGTCATCGTCGCGGGCTGCTGGCCGTCGAACTCGGTGATCAGCACCGCCATGATGCCGGCATAGCCGGGCGGAAAGTAGCCCGGGCCCGCCATCTCGATGCCGCCGAGCGATTCGCGATCGCCGCTGTTCGCGAGGGTGACGCGATCCGCTGCGACGGTGAGGCGCAGCGGCGAATCGCACGCCGACTTGGCCGCCACCCAGGTGCCGTGAAACGTCGCGGGAACGCCGCCGGCGGCGGCCGTGGACGCGATCGCCAACGAGAGCAGCAATGGCAACATGCAGCGCGTCATGGCGATCCTCCCCGTCGCGTCGAACGACATCGTTCGATCGCAGCGCAAGGGTCGCCGGACGCCGTTACCCCGGCGTTACCGCGACTTCGCGCTCAGCGCCAGCGGCCGTGCCAGCCGCCACCGTGCCAGTGGCCACCGTGCCAGGCGCTCCCGGCCCAGTAGCCGAGGCCGAAGCCGATCACCGGAGCGGCGTAGTAGTACGGGGCGGGATAGACGGCCGGCGCCACCGGGTAGTAGGCCGGCGGCGGGGATGCGTAGGTCACCGGCGGCGGCGGGCTGTTGACGATCGGCGCGGTGTCGGCATACGCCGGCGGGACGGCGCCGTACGTTGCCGGCGGCACCGCGCCGTACTGCGCCGGCTCGGCGGCCGCGCCATTGGCCGGCCGAACGTCGACCGCCAGCCGCGGGCCCGGATCCTCGGGCAGCCGCGTCGAATAGCGCTGGCCGTGGTACTCGTAGACGACGTCGTAGGCGACGACGCGGTTCTCCTGGCCGCTGACGGTGCGGCACTCCTGCGTCGGGACGGCGACCGGCGGGTTGGCACCAACTTCCACGCTGTTGCCGAACGCGGCACCGGCGACGGCGCCCGCGCCGGTCGCAGCGGCGCGACCGAAGCCGTGTCCGAACTGGTTGCCGAGCAGGCCGCCGACGAGCGCGCCCACCACCGCTCCGCCGCCGGACGGCTGCTTCTGGACGAGCTGCTGGCTGTTGACGCATTCCTGTCGCGGCACCGAAACCGATTCGGTCACGGGCCTTGCCGACACCACGCGCGCGTATTCAGCGGCGCTCGCAACGCCCGAGGCGCCGAGCGCGGCCACCGCGGCGGCGGCGAGGGCGATCCTGGTTCGTGTCATCATCATTGGGTTTCCCTCACTGGGCATTCGAGTCGCGATCTTGGCAAGAGTTCGATGCGGCGTCTGCCCAATCAAGTGGTCGTCCTCGCGGGTTGACATTTCTTTGCATTGCGCACGATGCCGGCAATGTCCCGACGAGTGACGTTGGGTGCAATCCTGTCTTTTCCAACAACGCCCAGCCGTTCCACGCGTTGACGGTGGCAACAAAGGAACCATCGAAGTGACGAAGAACATTGATCTCCGGTCGGCATTCGTCGTCGCATGTGCGGCGCTGGCGCTCTCTGCGTGCGGCGGCGGCGGCGGGTCGTCGTCGGGCAGCGCGAGCGTTCGCCTGGTCAACGCCACCGCAACGCGCGCATCGCTCGACCTGCTCGCCAACGGCGCGAGCGCGGTCGCCGCGGTTCCCGCCGACACCGCCAGCGCCTACGCCGGCGTCACTGCCGGCAGCCCGACGCTGCAGATCAACGACAGCGCGACCGGCACCGCGGTCGGCACGATCGCGCCGACGATCGGCCAGGACGCGCACTACGCGCTCGTCGCTTACGAGAGCGGCGGCACGCTGCGCACGACCGTGATCGCCGAGGACGTCGCCGCGCCGGCCGCGGGAACCGCGGCGCTTCGCGTCGTCGACGCCGCGACCGACGCCGGCGCGATCGACGTCTACATCACCGACCCCGCGACCGACATCTCGACGCTGGCGGCGCCGAGCTTCACATTTCCGTCGTCGACGACCCTGCAGACGAGCGCGTTCCTGTCGTTCACGCCGGGAACGTACCGGGTTCGCGTCACCGGCGGCGGCAATCCCGCCGACCTGCGGCTCGACGTCGACGGCGTCACGGTGACCAACCAGGAAGTCGGCTCGATCATCCTCACGCCGAGCGTCGGCGGCACGCTCGTCAACGGCGGGCTGCTCGCCCAGCAGGCGACCTACACGGCCGCGCGCAACCAGAACGCGCGCGTCCGCCTCGCCGCGGCGACGACCGCCGGCGCCGTGGTCTCGGCGAGTGCCGCGAGCGCGCCGATCGCGACCGGCTTCGTCTCGCCGTCGGTCGGCGGCTATGCGATCGTGCCGGCGAGCTCGGCGCTCAACGTCAGCGTCAACGGCGCGTCGATCGGTGCGCCGGCGACGCCGCTCGTCGCCGGCAGCGACGCGACGCTGCTCGTCTACGGCAACGCCGGCGCGGCGACCGCGACGCTGATCACCGACGACAACCACCTGCCTTCGGCGGCGAGCAACCTCAAGCTCCGCCTCATCAACGGCGTCACCGGTGCGGCGCAGCCGCTGACGCTCGATGCCGCGTTCACGGTGGTCGCGAGCAACGTCGCACCGGGCAGCGCGTCGTCGTACGCGGTGGTCGCGTCGAGCACCTCGATGCGCGTCGATGTGTTGACCGCGGGCAGCCTGATCCCGATCTATTCCGACCCGGCGCTCAGCATTCCGGGCAACGCGGTCTACACCTTCTTCATGCTTGGCGATGCCGCCGCGCCGATCCCGTTGCTGCGTCGCGATCGCTGACGAACGGTCGTGTGGGCAGGCTGCTTGCCGTGACTTTTGCCGCACGGCCGCGCTGCCGGGGTAAGCCTTGGTAAGGGCCGGCGTCGCCTCGTTCACCGCCACCTAAACTCGTTCGCATGTCCGTTCCGACTGCCACGCGCAGCGTCGCCGCGGCCGCCGCCGGCTGCGCGCTGGTCGCGGCATTGGCGAGCGCGTGCAGCGCGACGGCACCGCGCGATGTCGCGGGCGAACCGCCGCCGCTGCGCATCATGGTCAAGCTCATGCGCGGCTCCGAGGATGCGACCGCGATCGGCGCCGAGGCGAGCCGCATCGCCGGCGTGCGCGTCAGCTACGCGGCGGCGACGAGCGCGCAGTGGCACTCGCTCGCGCTGCACTGCGCGAGCACTGCCGAGTGCGACGCAGCGGTGGCGCGGCTGCGCGCGGCGAGCAACGTCTATCAGACCGTCGAGATCGAAGGCCGCAAGGCGCGGTCGGTGTCGTGAGCGCGGGTTCCCGTCTTCGTCCCAGGAAATCTTCGATGCGAAAACTCCTGATCTGTGCAGCCGCTGCCGTCGCGACCTTCGTCGGCCCGCTGCAGGCTCCGTCGGCGCAGAGCTCGACCGTCGCGCGCGTCATCGTCAAGTACCGGGCCGACTCGACGCTGCTGCGCAAGCAGGCGCTCTCGGTCGCCGGCCAGCAGACGCTGCAGGCCGCTGCGCTCGGCAATCGCATCGGCATCGCGCTCGACTCCGGGCGCGCGATCACCGAGCGATCGCACGTCGTCATCGGCCGCGGCCTGACGTCGCAGCAGCTCGCGGCACGGATCGCGGCCCAGAGCGACGTCGAGTACGCGGTTCCCGACGAGCGCAAGCGCATCGTCGAGGTGCCGAACGATCCGCTCTACGCGTCGGGGCCGCCGATCACCGCGACGAGCGGCGGTCCCGCGGTCGGCCAGTGGTACCTGCGCCCGCCGCCGCCGGCCGGGGCGGCATCGTCGACCTGGGGCAAGGCGGCACCGTCGTCGATCAACGCCGAGCAGGCCTGGGACATCGACAAGGGCAGCACGAGCGTCGTCGTCGCGGTGCTCGACACCGGGGTGCGCTTCGACCATCCCGACCTGCCGCCGAAGAACGGCGGCAACATGCTCGCCGGCTACGACATGATCAGCGAGGACGCGCCGGGCGACTTCACGAGCGCCAACGACGGCGACGCGCGCGACGCCGATGCGTCGGACCCGGGAGACTTCGTCACCGCAGCGGATTCGAACGCGCTCGGCTGCGCAGTCGCGAACAGCTCGTGGCACGGCACGCAGACGCTCGGCCTGATCGGCGCGGTCACGAACAACGGCGTCGGCATGGCGAGCGTTTCGCACGGCGGTGTCAAGGTGATGCCGGTGCGCGTGCTCGGCAAGTGCGGCGGGTTCGACTCGGACATCCAGGCAGGGATGCTGTGGGCGGCAGGCATCCATGTGCCAGGGGTTCCGGACAACGCCAATCCGGCGCGCGTCATCAACATGAGCCTCGGCGGCACCGGCGCGTGCGCGCAGAGCTACATCGATGCGATCGGCCAGGTCAATGCCGCAGGCGCAGCGGTCGTCGTCGCGGCCGGCAACGGCGGCAGCGCCTCGGTCGGCACTCCGGCCAACTGCCCCGGCGCGATCGGTGTCGCCGGCCTGCGCCACGCCGGCGATCTCGTCGGCTACTCCGACGCCGGCGCGCAGGTGTCGATCGCTGCGCCGGCGGGCAACTGTCCCGAGGCGGGCTCGGGTCTGTCTGGGTGCAGCTACCCGATCCTGACGACGACCAACAAGGGGACGACGACGCCGATTGCCGGCGCCGCCGGTGCGACATACACCGACAGCTTCGACCAATCGCTCGGGACCAGCTTCTCGGCGCCGCTCGTCTCGGGAACGATCGCTTTGATGTTCTCGGTGCAGCCGACGCTGACGCCGGCGCAGGTCAAGAGCAAGCTGCAGGCGACCGCGCGGCCGTTCGTGACCGTCGGTGCTGCCGGCGGAGTCGCCGATGCGCCCGTGTGTCCGGCGCGCTCGCCGACGAGCGGCGGCTGCTTCTGCACGACCTCGACGTGTGGCGCGGGCATGCTCGACGCGCACGCCGCGGTCCTCGCCG